>WNGA01001436.1_pt1 | contig 68700 bp, 66 predicted proteins | sample 5400061 | NCBI WGS metagenome assembly WNGA01 (sample SAMN13153366, study PRJNA577476) | soil metagenome | isolation source: 100 cm soil or saprolite under grassland replicate 2 | place: USA:California | collected 2016-06-15
GAGCGGCAAGCCTACCCGCTGCCTCGGCTCACCCTCCCCTGCTCTCCGCGCAGTATCCGGACTCGATGCCACCGACGGCGTCGGCGGCCGGCCCGAGCACCAGATCGAACCCGTTGAGGGTCAACGCCACGGCCCGCAGAACCCGGCGAACCCACATGCCGACGGCTCGGGCCTGCGCGGCTCCCGCCTCATCCCCTTCGTCCGCGAACAGCCGAACATCTCGTCCCTCAACGGGTCAGCTCCTGGAGCCGGTGACGTCGCTCCGGATCAGCACGACCTCCGGTGAGCCGGCCAGGGTGTCCAGCGAGGAACCGGGGATCCGGGCCGCGAAGCCGCCGGTCATCCCGAGGTGCCGGGTCACCGAGCCATGGAGTCCGGCGACCAGGCGCTCCGCGCGGTCCGACGACGGGTGGAGCTCACGGATGACGATGCGGAGGTCGCGGGCCGGGTTGGTCGAGGCCTGCCGGACCAGCGCGGGATCGGCCTTGTACCGGGCGAACGACGGAGTTGCGGGCGACGCCCGGACCCACGACGCCACCGCGAGCGAGCACGTGACCAGCGCGGCGACCGCGAGCATCCGAACCCCGATGCCCCCGGTCTTCCGCTCTCCGCCCGTCCGCCGCATCGGTGGCCCCTTCCGTCTCGGTCGCCGCGAATTCTCGTGCCTCGAGTGTGGGGCGTGCCCCACCCCGCGGCATCGGCCGGGGGGACCCGGGTGGGTGATCCGAAGGCATGCAATTCCGTATGGGGGCGGGTGATGGCAAAGGTGGCCTTCCGGCCGACCCGGCCGGGCGTTCGGCGTCCCCCATCCGGCCGGGTCCGTGACCGGCCGGGCACGGTCAGCCCGGGGCGGTCCGGTCGTGCGGATGGAGCCGCTCGCCCAGCGCCTTCAGCACGGCCCGCGTCACGGTCGGCTCCTCGTCCAGGACCAGCTCGAGCTGCTGGGGGCCCAGCATGATCAGCGTCACGTCGGTCTCCGCGGTCACGGTGGCCGTTCGGGGGACCCCCGCCAGCAGCGCGAACTCGCCGAACCAGTCACCCGGGCCCACCGTGGCCACCTTCCGCCCCCGCCGGGTCACCCTCGCGGTCCCCGAGACGATGACGAAGAACTCCCGCCGGTGGTCCCCCTCCGCAACGAGCACCGATCCGGCCGGCTCCGAGATCTCGTCGGACGTCGAGATGATGGCCCGGAGCCCGCGCTCGGAGACGGCCGAGAACAGCGGCACCTTCCGGAAGTGCTCGATGACATTCCTGGGAATCTTGCGCATGGCGTCGCGGTGCCTCCTCTCGCGGCGTGCTCAGGTCACCGAGAGCAGCCTGTTGAGGCGGGCCAGCTTGCCGAGATTCCGGATCATCCCCTTGACCTTGATCTCCCCCTTGAACAGCTTCGCGTTCACGGCCCGGCCGTCCTTCGTCATGGAGTCGGGCAGGCCGAGCCGCAGGGGGACCGAGGACAGCTCGATGAGCGTCCCGGAGTCGGCCGTCACCAGGAGGTGGGGACGGCCCTGGAGCCCGTTGGCCACACCGACCCGTCCCGGCGCGATCTGGAGGGTCAGGGAGACGCCGGCGTCCGGTGCGGTGATCCCGATGACGGCGGGCTTCAGCAGGGCCTCCCGCTCGGGGTGCTGCTCGAGGTTGGCCTCGATGAGGCCGCCCAGCATGGTGGCCAGGCCGTTGGGCTCCTCGTCCACGTAGTCGACGGTGGCGGTCACGGTGTGAGCACCACCTTCGTGGCCAGCCGGTTCTCGAACAGCTCGTACATGTGGGGGGCCTCCTCGAGTGGCGCGCGGTGGGAGATCAGCGGCATGGGATCGATGCGCCCGTCGCGGACCGCGTCCATCGCCTCGTTCCACCACGCGTGGATCGGGCAGATCCCGGCGAACCGGACGTCCAGCGCCCGGGTCCAGTACACCCCGAGCTGCACGGGCACGGTCTCGCTCACGTACATCCCGGCCACGGTGACGGTCCCGCCCCGGCGGACCACCTCGATCGCGGTCTCGAACGAGGACTCCGTCCCCACCGCCTCGATCACGATGTCGGCCCCCCGACCCTCCGTGAGCGAGGCCACCGCCATCTGGGCGTTGCGCTCGGCCACGTTCACCGGCGTGGCCCCCACCCGTTCGGCCAGGGCCAGCCGGTCGGCCTGGAGGTCCAGCGCCAGGACCCGGGCCGCCCCGTGGACCAGCGCCCCCTGCGCCGCGAAGAACCCCACCGGCCCCGCACCCACCACCGCCACCGTGTCCTCGGGCCCGATGCCGGAGATCGCGGCGGCGTAGTACCCGGTGGTGAGGATGTCCCCGACGAACAGGGCCCGTTCGTCCTCCATCCCCTCGGGGATGCGCAGGAGGTTCACGTCGGCCACCGGGACCCGGACCAGCTCGGCCTGGGCGCCGCCCAGCGACCCGCCGAACGGCCCGGCGCCGAGGTTCCGGAAGTCCTCGCACAGCGACGTCTGGCCCCGCCGGCAGTACCAGCATTCGCCGCACACGATGTCGAACGCCACCACGACCCGGTCGCCGGGCCGGAAGGCGGTGACGTCCGGCCCCACGGACTCCACCACGCCGACGGCCTCGTGCCCGATCGTGTCCCCCGGCGACAGCGGGGCCTTCCCCGTGTAGAAGTGGAGGTCGGACCCGCAGATCCCCGCCGCCGTCACCCGGACCACGGCGTCCCCGGGGTGCTCGACCGCGGCGTCGGGGACGTCCGACACCGTCACCTTGCGGACGTCCTCGTAGACGACGGCCCTCACGTCCGGCTCCCGGTCACCGCGTCGCCGCGGCCCTCAGCTGGCCTGCTGTTCGTCGACGAACTCCGTGGGCACGGTCTGGGCCAGGTTCACCAGCTCGTTCGCCGCCTTCACGTACCGGACGATCGTCGGGAGGTCGCCCTTCAGCTTGAGCTTGCCCTGCATCATGCCCTTCACCGGGTCCAGCTCCTTGCGGATGACCTCCTTCCACCGCGAGTACGGGGCCCGGATGATGAACTTGGCCCTCTCCCCCTCCTCGGCGGTGACGAGCTTGCCCTGCCGGCAGTCGCCGTGCCACAGGTCGAGCCAGGCCCAGATCTCCTCGGGCACGCCCTTATCGGGCTCGGGCTCGAACACGTAGGCCACGTCGCCCTCCCACGTGGCCGCGGCCTCCCGGTACTCCTTCGACTCGTTGATCCGCACGACGTACTCGTCCAGCCACTCCTCGCTCGGGAACACCGCCATCGCTCGTTCGCCCCTTTCGCCTGTCGTCGGTCCGTTCGAATGAGTAAATCACGCGCCGATGCCGGCCAGCGAATCGAGGCCGGCCCCGTTCAGGCTGGTCGGAGGGCCCGGTCGGCGATCTCCGCCAGCACCTGCGCCGCCCGGCCCCGGATGTCCAGATCCGCCTGCACGAAGCTCTCCCCCGCCCCCACGTGGATCACCGTGGCCCCCGCGGCCCGCGCCCGTCGCGGGAGGCCGGCCGCCGGCTCCACCTCCCCGGCGGTCCCCACGGCCAGCATGGTCCGGCACTCGGACGCCAGCCGCTCGGCCTCGTCGAAGTCCAGGGGCCGTTCCCCGAACGCCACGAACCCGGGCCGGGTGGGCCCCCCGCACACGTGGCACCTCGGCAGGACCGAGGCCAGGCTGGGGACGAACGCCGTTCGCAGGGCCCCGATGGCCCGGGCCAGGCCCTCCAGGAACTCCGGGCGGGTCACCCGGTCCTCGGTGCCGCACACCAGGCACACCCGCCGGTGCAGCGAACCGTGGATCTCCACGACGTGCACGCTCCCGGCTTCCTGGTGCAGGCCGTCCACGTTCTGGGTGACCACCGCGGTCAGCAGGCCGGCCTCCTCCAGCCGGGCCATGGCCCGGTGCGCCGGGTTCGGCCGGGCCCGCGCGACGGCCTTCCGGAGAGCCGACAGGAACTCGGCCAGCCGGTCCGGGTGGGTCATGGCCTCCCGGGCCAGGCCCTCCCACGTCCCGAAGTGCTCGGGGTCGAACCGGTCCCACAGGCCCCCGGGGTCCCGGAACGTGGGGATCCCGGAGTCCGCGGAGATTCCCGCGCCCGTGAACCCCACCACGCCTCCCGCGCGGATCGCCCGGACGGCCTCCTCGATCGCCACGGCGCGCCGGTCACCTCGACAGGACGAACAGCGTGAACCCGACCACGTTGAACGCGCAGTGGGCCGCCATGTTCGCCAGCAGGTTCCGGCGCCACTCGTAGATCGCCGCCAGGGCCAGCCCCACGAACGCCAGCGTCACGACGAGCAGCAGCGACGCCTCCCACGGCGACCCCTGCCAGTGGACCAGGCCGAACAGCGCGGAGGACACCACGGCCGCCGGCCAGAACCCGTGCCGATCGCGGATCGAACGGAACAGCAGCCCCCGGAACAGCAGCTCCTCGGCCACCGGCGCTGCAACCGTCACCACGAGCGCGGTGAGGACCAGGGCCCCGCCGCCGATGTCGGAGGGAAGCTGGTCCGGCGCCTCCACGCCGTGCCCGGCGATCTGGCGGAGCACCAGGTCCACCAGCGTCGCGACGAGGATCACGGCCGCCGGGTACACGAGGAGCCCGGCACCGAACCCGATGGCGAGGTCCACGGGGCGGTCGGCCCGGATCGCCAGCGCGGGAATGGACCCCCGGTGCCGGATCCACAGCCACCCGGCCACGGCCACGAACAGCCCGATCTCCCCCAGTAGCGAGGCCAGCGCGAACGGGATGCCGGTGAGCTCGTCGCCGTTCGAGGCGAGCACCACGGGCACCGCCAGCACCCCCCCGATCAGGAATCCGGCCACGCCGACCAGGAGGGACTCCCAGAACCCCCAGGGCGCGCGGAGGCCCCAGGGGCCGGCGACGCGGGCGGGGTCGGCCTGGGGGCCCCCGGCGGGGAGCAGATCGGGGCGGGGAGGGAGGTCCTCCGCGCTCACCCCGGGGCCCCCTCGGGGACGCCCCACGGCACCTCCACCAGGGGCAGGTACACCAGCCCGGCCAGGCCCAGGCCGAAGCAGAACCCGGCCGCCGCCACGCCGGTGTCATTCACCACGAAGGCCACGATACCCGCGAGCAGGAGCGCGAGGACCGACGCGCGCCACGGGGGCCACCGTTCGAAGGCGCCCCGGAGGACGGGGGGCGGCCGGAGGGCCACGACCAGCACCACCGGCAGCCCCACCAGGATCAGCCAGGTCAGCGGGCTCCGCGCGATGAGCCCGGCGCCGGTGCCGATCCGTTCGGCCAGGGTGTCGAACGGGCTCCGGCCTCCCCGGCCCTCCACGAACCGCGTCCCGTGGGTGGCGGTGCTCGTCAGCCAGGCGTGCGCCGCGAATACGGCCCCCATCCCTCCGGCCACCGTCGCGGTCGTGACGGCCACGTCCCGCCAACGAAGGCGCCCGGCGGTCCGGAGCCCCCACCACAGCCCGGCGGCCACGAACACGGTGAGCGCGCCCCCGAGGTTGGACCCGAGGTCCGGGAACCCCACGAACAGCCCGGTGGCCACCAGCAGGCAGAACCCGGTCCAGGGCTGGAGCGTCGCCGCCACGAACAGCGCGCCCCCCAGCGCGATCCCGATCAGGTTGTTCGGCATCCCGTAGAACCGGGCCCCGTCCAGGGCGGTGCCCCCGAGCAGCGTGAACGGGGTGTCGGGCCACCCCTGGAGGGCGTCGACCACGAGATAGGCCAGGCTGGCGCCCCCCACCACGGCCGCGGGGACCAGCGGTCCGTACCGCCGGAACTCCAGCCCCAGGAGGGCCGCCCCGGCCACCATCACCACCAGGAACGGGACCACGTTGCGGGAGGCCTGCGAGCCCAGCCTGCCCGCGGCGAGGTACGCGATCGCGATCGGGGCCACCGAGAGGGGCACCACCGCTGCGATCCGCCCCACCCGCGGCGGGACCCGGCGGCGCCGCGCGATGAGCAGGATGCACGCCACTCCCCCCAGCACCACCCAGGCCAGCGCGGCCAGGGCCACCGGCGTGGCGATCCGCCGGTTCTGGAGGTGCTCCAGGTGCATGGATACCGGGGGCCCGGCGTCCGAGACCACCCGGATGGGCGACCCGTTCATCTCCGCGGGGACCGGGATGCCGAAGAAGCGCAGGATGGTCGGCGCCACGTCCTCGTTCGACACCAGGCCGTCGCGCCTGGTGGTGTCCGACGTCAGCGTGTGCATGGGCCCCGACGCGGTCAACAGGTCCTCGGGGGGTCCCTCGACCATCACGATCGGCGTGACCTCGTCGCGCACCCGGTCCATGGCCGGGGAGGGGGCCGGGGCCACGAGCACGAGCAGGACGCGCGGGGCCGCGGGCACCAGCGCGGGGAGCACGGAGGCCAGTCGCCCCAGCGCCGCCCGCCGGTCGGCCTCCGAGGACCCAGGGAGCTCGAAGCCCACGAACCGGACCTCGCACCCGGAGCCGGCCGGGGACACGCCCTGCCGGTCGGCCGCAGGGAGGGCCGTGCCCGGCCCCAGCCCACAGGCGCTCAGCCCATGCTCGGCCAGGACCGAGCCCAGGAGGCCGGGCGTCGACCGGTCCCCGTTCTCGCCGACGATGCGGTCGAATCCCACGACCCGCCGGCGCTCCCCCGTGCCCTCGACCTCCACGTCGGCGAAGGGCACGGCGCTCCGTGTCCCGGTGCCCAGGGTCAGCTCGTGGCCCGGGCCCTCGTCGCCGGACACGGTTCGAGGGCTGAGCAGGGCCGCGCCGCCCGCTGCGGCCAGTCGCTGGAGGCCCGGCACCGACATCACGTCCTCGAAGTCGGGGCCGGACACCACCACGATCACCGCCACGGGCCCCGCCGCGGCGGGGGCGGCGGCGGACGCCGACCCCGGGCCCACGGCCAGCGCGGCCGCGCACAGGAGCGCCGCCCCGGCGGCCGCCCTGCTCACACCGTCGGGGGGATCACGTGAGGACGACGGGCGAGTAGGCGCCCTCCCGCCGGACGTCCGCGCCGAGGGCCGAGAGCTTGTCCTCCAGGCCCTCGTAGCCGCGGTCGATGAACGCCACGTCGTCGATCTCGGTGGTGCCGTCCGCCGTGAGCGCCGCGATGACCAGCGCGGCGCCGGCCCGGATGTCCAGGGCCCGGACCGGGGCGGCCGACAGGCGCTCCACCCCCCGGATCACGGCGTGGTGCCCCTCCGTGAGGACCTCGGCCCCCATCCGCTGGAGCTCCTGCACGAACATGAACCGGCTCTCGAACACGTTCTCGGCCAGGATGCCGGTGCCCCTGGCGATGGCCAGCATGGCCATCATCTGGGGCTGGAGGTCGGTGGCGAACCCCGGATAGGGAAGGGTCACGAAGTCCACCGAGGCCGGACGGTCCCGCATGCGGACCCGGATGCCGTCGGCCTGCTCGGAGATGTCGGCTCCGGCGTCGCCCAGCTTCGACAGGGGCAGCTCGAGGTGGCCGGCGCGGGCCCCCGAGAGGAACACGTCGCCTCCCGCGGCCGCCGTGGCGATCGCGAACGTCCCGGCCTCCACCCGGTCCGGGATCACGGCGTGTCGGACGGGCCGGAACCCCTCCACGCCCTCGATCTCGATCGTGCTGGTGCCCGCGCCGAGGATCCGGGCCCCCATCGCCGACAGGAACGCGGCGAGGTCCTCGATCTCCGGCTCGCGGGCCGCGTTGTCCACCACCGTGGTCCCCCGCGCCCCCACGGCGGCCATCACCAGGTTCTCCGTGGCGCCCACCGAGGGGAAGTCCAGGGAGACCGCCGCGCCGTGCAGCGTGCCCGTTGCCTCCAGATACCCGTGCTCCTGGCGGAAGGAGATCCCCATGCGCTCCAGGCCCCGCAGGTGCAGGTCGATCTTCCGCGACCCGATGTTGCAGCCCCCCGGCATGGCCACCCGGGCCCGCCCGAACCGGGCCAGGAGGGGCCCCAGCACGATGATCGACGCCCGCATCCGGCTCACCAGCTCGTACGGGGCGTCGTGGGAGTCCACCGGCCCGGTGTCGATGGTCACCGTGTGCTCGTCCCACGCGACGAACGCCCCCAGGTGCTCCAGGACCTCGGTCATGGTCCAGCAGTCCACGATCCGGGGCACGTTCTCGATCACGGTCCGCCCCGGGGCCAGCAGGGACGCCGCCATCAGCTTGAGGGCCGAGTTCTTGGCCCCCCCGATGGGGACGGTGCCGAACAGCGGCCGCCCCCCGGAAACGATCAGCCGGTCCATGGACTCCACATTCTAGGTGTCGGACCCCGCCCGTTCCCGGTTGGTTCCCCCGCCGTTCATGCATCGCACGGCGCGGGCCGTGGGGCGTTCAGCTCTCGCAGCCGGTCTTGGGGCCCGAACTGGCCGGCCGTGATCGCGTCGGCGCCCCCGGATGCCGTCAAACGCAAGGCCGGGCTCCGTACGCGACCCGGATTACAGCTTGATGGTCCACACCCCCCGGCCGTGGGTGGTGGCGATGACCGTCGTCGTCCCGGGGATCACGGACAGGTCGTTCACGGCGACGTTCGGGAGCCCGGACCCGAGCACCGCCCAGGTCCCTCCGCTCCGCCGGACGAACGCGCCGACGTCGGTCGCGACGATCAGCTTGCCGTTCACCCGGACGATGTCGTCCGCCGGACCGTCCGGCAGGTTGGCCGAGATGTCGGCGAAGTGCGCGCCCCCGTCGGTGGACTCGAACACGTGGCCGGTCCCGGCGTACGGCACGAACCGCCGGGAGAACCCCGACAGCGTCACGAACACGTGCTGAGGGTTCGCCGGGTCCATCGTCACGCCGGTGATGTACCGGTTGGGCAGGCCGGTGGCCGTGAGGGCGTGCCACGTCCCGCCCACGTTCGAGGCCAGGCCGCTGGCGAATCCGGCGCCGTTCGGGTCGAGCGGGTTGGTCGGGTTGCACGCCCCGCACCACCCCTCGTAGATCGTGGAGCCGCGGACGTCGAGCGCCGTGCCGACCTTGCCGGAGCCGTTGTCGTACAGGCTCACCCAGTCATCGGACGAGGTCCCGATGCCCTTCGTGCTCTCCCACACGTTCTCGCCCAGCGCGATGATCCGGTTCGAGTTCTCGGGGTCCAGCATGAACGGGGCGATGAACCGGGCCGTGGACGAGCTGCCGCCGTCCGGCGGCTCGATGTCCGTCCACGTCTTCCCGCCGTCGGAGCTCTTCGCGATGTCCAGGTAGACGTACTCCTCGAACACGTGCTTCGGCTTGTTCGGCTCGACGGCCACGTCGCCGCCGTCGCCGCCGAAGATCTCGGGCCACGTGGTCCCGCCCCCGTACTTGATCGTGCCGTTGTCCTGGAGCCCGGCGTAGATGACGGGGTCGGGCCCGGCGGACGCCGCCGAGAAGTACGGCTGGGAGGTCGACAGCCCGGCCGTGTTCAGGTCGGTCCACTCGTCGTTCGACCAGCTCGGACCGACCTGCGACCATGCGCCGCCGTCGCTCCCCACGTACAGCTTGGGCTTGCCGCCCTGGACGCCGAACGCGGCCGCGTGCTGGTCGGGGTGGGTGGTGGGGTGGTCGTTCGGGTCCGCGTAGCATCCCGGCGGGCCGGGGTCGGTGAGGCAGACGTTCCAGTACCGGCCGATGGTCTGCCAGGTCTGGCCGCCGTCGCTCGAGTCGTAGATCTCCTCGAGCCCCAGCACCACGTCATCCGGGTTGGTGGGGTCGATGACGACGTACTGGTTGTACCAGGCCTGGATCCCGGGCTGGTAGGTCGGCCCGATCTTGGCCGCGGACAGCGCGGAGTTCTGGTCCGACGCCAGCGTCTGCGAGGTGGCCACGACCTGCCACGGCCCCTCCGGCCCGGAGGTCGATCGGTACACCCCGTTCAGCAGGGTGTTGTAGGTGGGGGCGCTGATGAGCTGGGAGTCCTGGACCACGGCGTACATCAGCCCCGGGTCGGCCCTCGTGGTGGCCAGGGACACGCGGCCGATGTTCGACTGCGGGGCGAACCCGGTGGCGTCCACCGCCGTCCAGGTCTTGCCGGCGTCGTCCGAACGGTACAGGCCGTTGTTCGAATCGCCGTACCGCCACCCCAGGACCGACACGAACCCCTTGCCCTTGGTGCCGTACAGCGGGACGAGGTCGGTCACGAAGTCGCCCGCGAGGTCGGCGCCGCCGGGGGCGAGGACCCGGGTCCACGTGGAGCCCCCGTTCGTCGAACGGAACAGCCCGTGGTTCGTGGCCGCGAGGACCAGGCCCTTGCCGGCTCTCCGGACGATCAGGCGGAACACGGTGGCCCGGTCGAACACCTGGGCCCCCAGCTGGGTCCAGGTGGCGCCGCCGTCGGTGGTCTTGTAGATGCCCGCCCCCCAGTAGGAGTCGCCGTTCGTGTTGGCCTCGCCGGTGCCGGCGAACACCGTCTGGTGCGCCCGCGGCGCAATGGCCACGGCGCCGATGGAGGTCGTGGCGAACCGGTCACCGACCGGGGCCCAGTGCTGTCCGCCGTCGGTGGTCTTCCACACTCCGCCGTCGGCGGCCCCCAGGTACACGACGTTCGGCGCGCCCGGGGTCACGGCGAGGGCGGTGACCCGGCCGGACACCTCGTGGAAGCCGTTCGGGTAGACGCTGCCGTTCGACGGATCGCTGTACGTCGGATCCCCCGCGTCGATGGGCTGGGGCCCCAGGGCCTTCCAGGCCGGTGTGCCGGTCGAACGGGTGGCCGGCGCGGATGTCGTTCGAGTCCCGGTCGGGGGCGCCGTCCCGTTCCCCAGGATCGACTGGGCCTGCCGGAACGCGTGGAGGCGCGCGAAGGCCGGGATGGCGTTGCCCGGGGCCATGCGCTGGCCGTAGTACCAGGCGGACCAGGCCTGGAGCATCTCGGTCTCCTCCGGCCCGCTCTCCCCCCGGCCGGATTCGTGCCCCGGGAGGGTGTCCAGCTGGCCCCGGACCGCGGAGGGGATCCTGAGATGGCGCTGGGCCCGGGGGGCGAGCGACGACCCGGCCGAACACGCGCCGGCGAGCACGGCGAGCGAGGACACGACGATGACGACGGCGCGGAGGCGCCGAGGCGATGCGGGCATGCCGATTCCCCCTTCTCGGGACGCGGACGAGATGCTGCATCTCACTACCCGGTCCGGGTGGCCGCTACACCTCCTCGCCGTGCTTGGCGATGGCCTCCTCGTCGAGCTCGATGCCCAGGCCGGGGGCCTCGGGGAGAGTGACGAACCCGTCGGGGTCGATGCGGAGGGGTTCGGCCAGCATGGCGTCGCGTGCCTCGATGGTCCACCCGGGGGGGTCGATGGGGTATTCGCACCACACGGTGCCGGGGACGGCGCCCATGACCTGGAGGTTCACCCGCAGGCCGATGCCGTTCGTCCACGTGTGCGGGGAGAACCCGATGCCGGCCGCCTCGGCCATGCCCGCCACCTTGCGGGCCAGCAGGATGCCCCCGGACAGGACGGCGTCGGCCTGGAGCACGTCCACGGCCCGGTGCTCGATCATGTCCCGGAACCCGTGGAGGTCCGACAGCATCTCCCCCGCGGCGATGGGGACGGTGGTCTTTCGGCGGAGCTCCGCATATCCCCGGTAGTCGAACTGGTCGAGGGGCTCCTCCAGCCAGGTCACGTCCAGGTCCTCGAGCTCCCTCGCGGTCCGGACCGCCCGGGCCAGGTCCCACTCCGGGTACTCGGCGAACCCGTGCGTCCGCCACCCCATGTTCGCGTCGACCATGAGCGTGACGTCCGGGTGGGCCTCGCGGACGGTGCGGACGACCGCGACGTCCTCCTCCACGGTCATGAACCGGATCCGGAGCTTCACCGCGGTGAACCCCTCCTCGATCCGGGCGGCGACGTCCTCGGCCCGCTGCTCGCCGGAGCGCAGCTCGCCGGTGGAGGCGTAGGCCCGCACCCGCGTGCGCGCGCCTCCCGACAGCCGCCACACCGGGAGGTCGGCTTTCTTCCCGATGATGTCCCACAGGGCCGGCTCGACGTGCCAGGCCCGCATCCCCAGCTGCCGGGTGGAGCTCCGAAGGAGCTTGAAGACGTCCTCCACCTGCGTGGGGTCCCGGCCGGAGAGCGTCAGCCGGAGGAGCGTGGCCAGCCCCCGGGCCTCGTCGCCGATCAGGGGCGACGCCGACACGCCCTCGATCCCCTCGTCGGTCTGCACCCGGTAGATCGCGCACCCGTTCGACATGGCGGGAAACCCCGCCAGCCACGACGGCGAGAACATCGCCGGCAGCGGGAAGTGGCACAGATGGACCCGGATCCCGGTGATCTTCACGCCCCGGAGACTAGCCCGGCGGGCGTTCCGCCCGCGAGCCGGGTCAGCCGGCGACCGACTCGCCGAAGCCGTCGCCGGCCTCGGCGGTGTCCAGCAGCCCGGCCTGGCCCTGGACCCACCCCTGGGCTCCGGTCCCGACGACGCCGGTCGGGGATCCGTAGAGGACGTCCACCACCCCGGCGTCGACGGTCGACCCGATGTCCTCCGCCGGGACCCCGATCGCCAGGTCCGATTCCGAGGTCTTGCCGAAGCTCCCGACGGCCAGCGCCGAGCCGACGGCGTCCTCGGCCTCGGGGGTCCCCGGGAACCCCCCGGTCCCCTGGCTGAGCTGCTGCGTCCCGGAGGTGCTCAGCCCCCCGGCCGAGCCGAACGCGAGGGTGACCAGCCCGGCGTTGGAGATGGCGTTCGGTGCGGTCCCCAGGTCCTCGCCCGGGACGCCGATGGCGAGATCGGCCTCGGCCGTCCCCCCGACGTCACCGGCCGCGAGCGAGGCCCCGAACGCGTCGTCTCGTTCGACGGTCTCCCCCAGCTGTCCCTGGTCGAACAGCTGGTTCCCGGTGGTGACCAGGCCGGACGCGGACCCGTAGATGATCCCCACCGCGCCGGCGTCGACGACCGTACCGATGTCCTCCGAGGCCACCCCGACCGCGAGATCCGCTTGGGCCGTCCCGCCGAAGTTCGCCGCGGCCAGCGCCGAACCGAACCCGTCCCCGGCCTCAGCTCCCCCCGCCATCCCGTTCGCGCCCTGGACGAAGCCCTGGTTCCCCGTCGCGGTGAGTCCGCTCGCCGAGCCATAGATCACGTTCACGGTTCCGGCGTCCAGGCCGGCGGGCGTGGAGCCGATGTCCTCCGAGGGCACCCCCACGGCGAGGTCGGCCTGGGCCGAGCCACCGAAGTCGCCCGCCGCCAGCGCGATGCCGAAGCCGTCGCCGGCCTCGGTCGTCCCGACGATGCCCCCCTGCCCTTGGACGAACAGCTGGCTCCCCGCGCCGGTCGGGCCGCTCGGCGAGCCGTAGATCACGGCCACGGCCCCGGTGTCCACGATCGACTGAGACCCCACCGTGACGTCCTCCCCCGGAACGCCGGCCGCGATGTCGGCCTGGCTCCCGTTCCCGAAGTCACCGACGGCGAGCGCCGCGCCGAACATGTCCCCGGCCTCGAGCGCGTCGCCGATCCCTCCCGAGCCCTGCTGCAGGAAGAGGTTGCCGGATGCGGTGAGCCCCGAGGCGGAGCCGAACAGCACCTGCACAACCCCGGCGTCCACGACAGTGCCGACGTCCTCTCGCGGGACCCCCACGGCAAGGTCGGCGAACCCATCGCCGTTGAAGTCTCCGGCAGCGAGGGTTGCCCCGAAGTTGTCACCGGCCTCGGCCGTCCCACCGAGGCCGTTCTGGCTCTGGACCCACAGCTGGTTGCCCGCGGACACGAGCCCATTCGCCGATCCGTAGATCACCGCGACGGCCCCGGCGTCGACGATCGAGCCGACGTCCTCGCCCGGTACCCCCACCGCGAGGTCGTCGAACCCGTCGTGGTTGAAGTCGGCCGATACGTTCGCCGAGGCCTGGTCGCCGGCCGACTCCGCCACCAGGAACGAATCCACTGTAGTCACCCCGGCGGCCACGTCGGCCGACGTCACGGTCCGGGAGAACCGCTGCGTGCTCCGGCGGGTCTCGGACACGAAGTACCGGAACGTGTGGGTGGCCGGGGTCGACGACGAGTCGAACAGCTCGTAGCCCCGGTACACGCCGTCCACGTCGCGGAGCAGCCTGATGCTCCTCCCGGTGGTCTCGTCGATGGCCGAGACGGTGTACCCGGGGGGCACGTCGTGGAGCTGGAACAGCATGGCCTCGAGGGTGGACCACTTCGCGTCCACCCGGATCAGTCCCCGGCCGTGCCGCGCCACGTACAGGCTGCCCTCGCCGGTGGCCGGATTGGCCGTGGGGTCGAACAGGCCGGCGTCCGGCCGGTCCATCGCGTCGGTGACCGACAGCGGCATCCAGTGCTGCCCGGCGTCCCGCGAGAACGCCGCTCCCGCCGGGTCCAGCACCGCGAACCGGTACGAGGCGTGGTTCGGATCGAACGCGACCGCCGCCAGGGTGCACTGGTACCGGAAGCCGTTGTCCCCCGCGTTCGCCCCACCGGCCCCGAAGCACGCCATGCGGTACCGGCCGCCCCCCGAGGCCAGCCGGGTGAGGTCCGGATCGAGCCTCCAGTGGGTCCCGGCGTCCGTCGTGGCCATGATCCGGTCGTCGGTGAGCGAATTCGTGTTCCCGAGGTCCGTGGCGTAGACGACGTTCCGGTTGAAGGGGTCCGCGAGGATGTCGAACGCCCTGGTGAGCCCCGTGGACGCGTTCGCCCAGGAGGCGATCGCGCCGGTCTTGTCGGCCACGCCCCGGAGCACCTTCCCGGCGGAGTCGCCCAGCGCCGCCGCGTTCGCCAGGAGCACGTAGACGGTGGTCCCGGTGTGTCCGCCGGCGGCCTGGATGGTCCACACGCTGGACGGCTTCAGGGCCGGGCCGATCTGCTTCCAGCCGGTCGCGGTCCCCGCGCGGTTCCGCACGATGGTGTCGTTCACGGTGTCCAGGTCGGGGTCCTCGCTGAACCGGGATGGACTCCGGAGCGCGATGTAGTCGCCGGCCGATGGCACGGTCTCCCCCGGCAGCGACTGCACTTGGACGACGACCCAGTCGCTGGTGGTCCCGGACGAGAGGTAGTCGGTCCCGATGTGCAGCTTCTGGGTGACGTTCTGCTGCCAGATGGGGGGCGCGCCGTCGCTCGACACGTACAGCCGGTAGTCGGCGTCCCGGGGGAGGAGGAGGCGGTTCCGCTGCCGCCAGTCGGTGAGCGCCACGCCGCTGTCGCCGCAACAGTCCATGTCGTGCCACGCGCCGGAGCCGTGGCCGCCGGTGACCGAGCCGAACGTTCCGTTGTCGTTCGAGGGGAGGTACAGGGCCGGACAGGGTGCGGCGACGCCGGAGGGACACGTGGACTGGGGGATCAGCGCCAGCCCGAAGCTGCCGTACCCATGGAGGCCGTGCATTGCCTTGACGAACGGGCCCCGGTAGGTCGAGCATGGCGAGCCCGTCGGATCGGCACGGTAGACCCCGCCGTCGTTGGCCACGAACACCCGGCACCGCCCGGCCTCGGGGTCGTAGTTCGCGGGGATGCCGAGGCCGTGGGAGTCGATGTGCATCGGTCCGAACTGCCGCCAGATCGGGTGGACCGGCTCCGACGTGAAGCCGTACTCGTAGAAGTACGCCCCGTTCGCCGCGAACACGGAGTAGCTCCGGCCCGGGCCGAGGCCCGCCGCGACCTGGGGCCGTCGAGCCGTGTAGACGTACGGACGACCGCTCGGGTTGCACGGCACCGGCGGGCTGTTGCACAGGATGGGCGGGACCCGTTGCAGCTCCCCGGTGGCCCTCGTCGAGGTGTCCCCGAGGACCACCCTCCAGTCCCCCTTCGAGTGGAAGACCATGGCCAGGAACCTCGTGGTGCTGTCGGGGGCGGCGGCCAGCCCGTCGCACCTGCCCGTGAGGGCGATGGGCGGGTTGGGTCCCCACGTGTCGCCGAGGTTCCCCGACCGGAGCACCCGCTGCTCGGCGTCGCAGACGAACACCACGTTCCCCACCGTCGCGACGCCGTTGATGGCCTCCACCTCGGGTCCGCCGTCCGGGTGCACAATGCTCCACGTCCGGAGCAGCGGGTCCGTGCTGATCGCGAGGCCGCAGTTCGTCCCCGCGAACGCCCGCCCGCCGGCGAACGCCGCGCCGAGGATCTGGGGGTTGGCGCATCCCGGCAGGTCGACGTGGGCCCATCCTCCGCCGCCGGTCAGGGAGGCGTAGAGCCCGCCCTTCCCGGCGCCGCCGATGCCGAGCCCCAGGTCGTCGGGGGCCAGCCCGTACAGCAGGCGACGGGGGTCCGAGGCGTCCACCGCGAGCGCCCCCGAGGCCAGGCTGGTCGCCCCGACCGGGTAGCCGATGGCGACGTTCGTCTCGCCGGTGGGGAGGCCCGAGCCCGCCCGGGACCAGTTCGAGCCGCCGTCGATCGTCTTCCAGACACCGCCCGCCTCGCCGGCCACGTACACGATGTTGGGGTTGGTCGGATCCACCGCGATGGCGTCCATCTGGCCACCCTCGGCGGGCCCCCCGTTCGAGGTGGGACAGCAGGCGGCGTCGGGGCTGATGTCGGTGACGGTGACGGGGGACACGGCGGCCCCGATCGCGTTCGGGGCCCGCGTCGGCGGAGCCGGCGCGGTGGCCGCGAACGGGGCTGCAACCGGCAGCGCGAGCGTCGCGGTGGCGGCCAGGAGAGCGGAGACGAGCGCCTTGACGAACGGAGCGGTGCGGGGACGCCTCATGCCGCCACAGTCCACCAAGATCGGCGGATGCTACGGCCACACCCGTGGATCGTCAAGCGATTTTTCCGACCGCCGTGTGGATCAGTCGCGGTGCGACTCCCCCATGCGTTGGACGTCGAGGACTCCATCTTCTTGGCCTCGCGCGACGACCTCGAACTCCCCCGTGCCGGGCACGATGGCGTGGAAGAAGCCCATGTCGAGATGCGTCTCCTCGGGCGCCCGAACCACCGTGGCCTCCAACGTCTCCCCGCTCTCGGTACGGATCTCGACCCGTGCGACCTCGGTCGACACCTGACCGTAGACGAACGCCGCTTCCTCGCTGAACCCCGGGAAGCTCGCGGTCGCCCCGATCGGCTCGGACAGGGGAGGCTCCCCGTCCTCTCGGCAGATGTTGGCCTGCTCGGTGGCCGGCGCCCCCGGTTCGTCGACGGAGGGGGCGTCGAGATCGAGACACCAGGCCGTCGTCGTCTCGCGGTGCACCGTGACCTCGGCGTGGTACAGGGTCAGCCGCCAGGAACCGGCCGCTCCCTGTTCGCCCGAGGCGATCACGAATCGATCGCTGATCGGTGTCACGCTGAGCGAGCTGATGACCTGGGCGATCGCCGCGCCCGCCCCGAGGACAAGGATCGCGGCCAGGGCGAGCACCACCGCGCGGCGGCGCCCGCCGCGGCGGTGCCCGGCATCCCGGCCGGGGAGCGACAGCGGGTGGACGTCCGTCAGCAGCGCGGCGCGATCCCGCAGGAGGTCGCGAAGCTCGGTTTCGAGGCCGTTCATGGTGTGGGCTCTCCTTTCGTTCCCTCGAGATCGGCTCGAAGCGCCTTCGTCCCCCTGGCGACGAGCCCCTTCAGCGCCGGCAGCGTGATCCCGAGGAGCTCCGCTGTGTCCCGTTCCGAGAGGTCCTCGTAGTACCGCAGGACCAGCGCGGCGCGCTGCCGGTACGGCAGACCCTGGAGCGCGCGCCACAGCCTGTCCCGTTCGTCGATCCGGGGCGGCTCCCCACCTGGCGTGCGGTCGAGCGTGGCCTGACGGCGGAGGGACAGGCGTTCGATCCGGAGCCGCCGGAAGTGCGCCCGCGCCAGGTTCACGATCGTGACGCGAAGGTAGCCGGGGAACGCCCTCTGCTCGCGGAGCAGCTCGAGCCGGTCGAACGTCCTGATGAAGGCCTCCTGGACCAGGTCCTCGGCGGTCTCCCGGGTGCCGGTGAGCACGTAGGCGAGCCGTGCCGCCGACAGGGCGTGCGCCTCGTAGAGCTCTCGGAGGAGCCGCTCCCTGTCCGCCATCGGCCGCTTCTCGACTGTCCGCACCGGCGCCATCGCTCGTGGTCCTTCCCGATGCAACAGATGCACGGGGCGTGCGGAAAGTATCGGTCCGCCGTGCGCGAGTTCGCGGTGGCCGTCGCTGCGGTCGTCCGCGACAGGATCTACGGCAGCTCGGCGCGCTCCGCCAGGACGTCGACGCGGTCGGAGTTGACGTGGAGGAATCCCCCGTCCACCTCGATCTCCTTCCGCTGACCGCCGGACACCACGGCGAGCAGCCCCTTCCCGAGGAGCGCCAGCAGCGGCGCGTGTCCCGGCAGGACGCCCAGCTGGCCGTCGGCCGCTGTGGCCACGACCATGTCAGCCTCCCCCGTCCACACCTCCTGCTCGGGGGTGACCACGTGTACCTCGAGCTTCGTATCGGCCACTACGACTCCTTCCCGGACCCGGCCGTTTCGTCGGACCCGGCGGCCCCCTCGTCGTCCCCGCCCTCGCCCTCGCTCCCGTCCTCGTCCACCGTGTCCTCGGGAGCCACGCCGGTCTCGGGCTCGTCCTCTCCGGCCGGGGCCCCCTCCGCCCTGGCCTCCTCCCCGCCGCCGCCGGAGAGCTTCTTGCCCGCCGCCACGGCCTCCTCGATGCCGCCGACCATGTAGAAGGCCTGCTCCGGGAGATGGTCGTACTCGCCCTCGGTGAGCGCCTTGAACGAGGCGATGGTCTCGTCGAGGGGCACGTACTTGCCCTCGATGCCGGTGAACTGCTCGGCCACGAAGAACGGCTGGGACAGGAACCGCTGGATCTTGCGGGCCCGGCCCACCACGATCTTGTCCTCCTCGGACAGCTCGTCCACACCGAGGATCGCGATGATGTCCTGGAGGTCCTGGTACCGCTGGAGGATCTCCTTCACCCGCTGGGCCACGGCGTAGTGCTCCTCCCCGACGTACCGGGGGTCGAGGATCCGCGACGTGGAGTCCAGCGGGTCCACCGCCGGGTAGATCCCCAGCTCGGAGATGGCCCTCGACAGCACCGTGGTGGCGTCGAGGTGGGCGAACGTGGTGTGCGGCGCCGGGTCCGTGATGTCGTCCGCCGGCACGTAGATGGCCTGGAGCGAGGTGATCGACCGGCCCCGGGTGGACGTGATGCGCTCCTGGAGCTCGCCCATCTCGTCGGCCAGGGTCGGCTGGTATCCCACCGCGCTCGGCATCCGCCCCAGCAGGGTGGACACCTCCGAGCCCGCCTGGACGAACCGGAAGATGTTGTCGATGAACAGCAGCACGTCCTGGTGCATCTCGTCGCGGAAGTACTCGGCCACGGTCAGCGCCGCCAGGCCCACCCGGAGCCGTACGCCCGGCGGTTCGTCCATCTGCCCGAACACCAGCGCGGTCTTCTCCAGCACGCCGGACTCGGTCATCTCCAGGAACAGGTCGTTGCCCTCGCGGGTCCGCTCCCCCACGCCGGCGAACACCGACACGCCGCCGTGCTGCTCGGCCTGGCGGTGGATCATCTCCTGGATGATCACGGTCTTGCCCACTCCGGCGCCCCCGAACATCCCGATCTTGCCCCCCTGCACGTAGGGCTCCAGCAGGTCGATCACCTTGATGCCGGTCTCGAGCATCTGGGTCTTGGGCTCCAGCTGGTCGAACGCCGGCGCCGCGCGGTGGATGGGCCACCGGGTGTCGGCGTCGACCTGGTCCACGTCGAGGGGGTCGCCGAGCACGTTGAACACGTGCCCCAGCACCTTCTCGCCGACCGGCACGGAGATGGGTCCGCCCGTGTTCGTCACCGGCGAACCCCGGACCAGGCCGTCGGTGGGCTTCATCGCGATGGCCCGCACCGTGTAGTCGCCGATCTGCTGCGCCACCTCGCACGCGATCTCGGTGGTCTCGCCGTCGAGAGTCCGCTCCACGGTGAGCGCGGTGTGGATCTCCGGGAGGTCCTCCGGCGGGAACTCCACGTCCACCACCGGCCCGATGACCCGGACCACCCGCCCGCTCGCCTTCCCGTTCCCGTTCCCGTTGCTCGCCATCTTCGTCGTCTCCCAGGGTCAGCCGGTGAGGGCGTCCGCCGTTCGTTCGGCGGCCGCCGCGGCGAGCGCCTCGGCGCCGCCCACGATCTCCGAGATCTCCGTCGTGATCTCCGCCTGCCGGGCCTGGTTCGCCACCCGGGTCAGGCCCTTGATCAGGTCCTCCGCGTTGTCCGTGGCCGACTTCATGGCCCGCTGCCGCGACGCGTGCTCCGAGGCCGCCGACTCGAGCATCGCCGCGAACACCCGCATCTCCACGTACCGGGGCAGCATCTGGTCGAGGATCACCTGCGGGCTCGGTTCGAACAGGTACAGGGGGTACGGCCCCGCCTCCTCGATCTCGACCTCCTCCACGATCATGGGGATGAACTGCCGGGCCTCGGCCCGCTGCGTCATGGCCGAGACGAAGTCGGTGTAGACGCCGTAGATCTCGTCCACCTCGCGCCGGATGAAGGCCTCGATCAGCGTGTCGGCGATCTCCTTCGCGTGGTCGTAGGACGGCCGCTCGGAGAAACCCTGCCATTGCTGCTCGACCGCGCGTTCGCGGAACCGGTAGTACGCGATGCCCTTCTTGCCGGTCACGTACACCTTCGGCTCCTTGCCCTCGTCCCGGAGGGCGGTCAGCAGCTCCTCGGCCCGGCGCAGGACGTTCGCGCTGTACGCGCCGGCCAGGCCGCGGTCGGAGGTCACCACGAACACGGCCGCGGCCTTCGGCTCCGGGCGGACCTCGAGGAGCGGATGGTCCAGCCCCTCGGCCTGTCCGGTGATGTCGCCGATGGCCCGCGTGATCTCCTCGGCGTACGGCCGGGCCTGCTGCACGCGCTGCTGGGCCCGCCGGATCTGCGACGCCGCGATGAGCTCCATGGCGCGCGTGATCTTCATGGTCGACTGGACCGACCGGATCCGCCGCCGGACCGCCCGGAGCTGTGCGCCCACCTACTTCCTCTCCCGCTTCGGCGGCACCCGCCGCTGGAGCTTCTCGGTGGCGTCCTCGTCCGCGCCCTCCACGGGCTCCTCGGACGGCGGGGCGGTGTGGACCTCGCTCGACCGGAACCCTTGCGCGAACTCCTCCACGGCGGCCTTGATCTGGCCCGCGACCTCGTCGGACAGCGTCCCGCCCTCCACGATGGCCTTCCCCACCTCGGGCTTGCGGGTCCTCATGAACTCGAGGAGCTCCTCCTCGAACCGCCGGACGTCCTCCACCGGGATGTCGTCGAGGTAGCCGTTGCCGCCCGTCCAGATCGAGATGACCTGGTCCTCCACGGAGAACGGCCGGTACTGGGGCTGCTTCAGCAGCTCGACCATCCGGGCGCCCCGGGCCAGCTGGGCCTGTGACGCCTTGTCCAGGTCCGAGCCGAACTGGGCGAATGCCTCCAGCGCGCGGTACTGCGCGAGGTCCAGGCGGAGCCGTCCGGCCACCGACTTCATGGCCTTGATCTGGGCGTTCCCGCCGACCCGGCTCACGCTGATCCCCACGTTGATGGCCGGCCGGACCCCGGAGTTGAACAGGTCCTTCTCCAGGTAGATCTGGCCGTCGGTGATGGAGATGACGTTCGTGGGGATGTACGCCGAGACGTCGCCGCCCTTGGTCTCGATGATCGGCAGCGCGGTCAGGGAGCCCCCGCCGAGCTCGTCGGACAGCTTCGCGGCCCGCTCCAGGAGCCGGGAGTGCAGGTAGAACACGTCGCCGGGGTAGGCCTCACGGCCCGGCGGCCGCCGCAGGAGCAGCGAGACCTGCCGGTACGCCTCGGCCTGCTTCGACAGGTCGTCGTAGATCACCAGCGCGTGCTGGCCCTGGTACATCCAGTGCGCCCCGAGGGCCGCGCCAGCGTACGGGGCGACGTACTTGAATGGGGCGGGCGCGCCGGCGGGGGCGTCGACGACGACCGTGTACTCCATCGCCCCGTTCTCCTCGAGGGCCCCGGCCACCTCCCGGACCGTCCCGTCCTTCTGCCCGATGGCCACGTAGATGCACTTCACCTGGCGCTTCGGGTCTCCCGACTCCCAGTTGTCCCGCTGGTTGATGATCGCGTCGATGGCCACGGCGGTCTTGCCGGTCTGGCGGTCCCCGATGATCAGCTCACGCTGGCCCCGCCCGATGGGGGTCATGGCGTCGATGGACTTGATGCCGGTCTGCAGGGGCTCCTTCACCGGCTGGCGCTGGACCACCGATGGCGCCTGGACCTCCAGGGCCCTGGTCTCGTCGGTCTCGATGTCGCCCTTGCCGTCCAGGGGCCGCCCCAGGGGGTCGATGACCCGGCCCAGGAAGGCGTCGCCCACGGGGATCGACAGGATGCGCCCGGTGTGCTTGACCTCGTCGCCCTCCTCGATGTGCGAGGCGTCGCCCAGGATCACGCACCCGATCTCGCGGACGTCCAGGTTGAACGCGATGCCCAGGATCCCGCCGGGGAACTCCAGGAGCTCGTTCGCCATCGTGGAGGGCAATCCCTCCACCCGGGCGATCCCGTCCCCGGTCTCGGTGACCCGCCCGACCTCCTCGCGGACCACCTGGGGGTGGAAGGACTCGACGTGCTTCTCCAGGGCTTCGCGGATCTCCTGCGGATCGATCGTCAGTTCGGCCATCGATGCTCCTTCACACGGTGAGTTGTTCGCGAGCCAGCTCGAGCTTCCGGCGGACGGAGCCGTCGATGACCTCGTCCCCCACCCGGGCCACGATCCCCCCGACCACCGAGGGGTCCACGATCACTTCCACGTCCACGTCGCGCCCGGTGATCCGGGCCAGCGCCACGGCCAGCCGGCGCCGCCGGTCCTCGTCGAGCGGCACGGCGCTGTAGGCCTCCACCAGCACCCGGCGGCGCCGGGCCGCGGCCCGGTCGGCCAGCTCCCGGAGGCGCTCGGCCGGGTCCCCGGGCCGCGTCACCGCCCACTCCGCCAGCACCGCCGCCTCCTCCGGCGCGCGGCCCGACAGCAGGCTCCGGACCACCACCCGCTTGTTGTCGTCGGGCAGGGCCGGGTCGATCAGCGCCGTGCGCAGCTCGGCCTGGCCCTCCACCACCCGGGAGAACCGGAACAGTTGCGCCGCCACGTCGTCGAGCGTGCCGGCGGCGTCGGCCTCGGCGAGCACGGCCTCCAGCCCGAGGTCCTCGAGCGCCTGCCGCACCCGGAAGCTCACCGAGTCCTCCGCGGCCAGGTCCTCGACCAGGGAGAGGGTCCTGGGATCGAGGCGCCGCCCGAGGAGGTCCCGCAGGAGCGCCCGCTTGGCGTCCGGCGGCACGCCGATGTCGGCCAGGGTCTTGCGCAGCCGAGGCTGGGCCCGCAGGAGCGCGGCGACGGCGAACAGCTCCTCGCGCAGGCGGGTGAGCGCGCCCTCGCCCGCGTCGGTGGCCTCGGCGAACGCGCGCTCGGCGCGGTCGCGCGCGGAGAACCGCCCGCCCGAGCGGTCGCGGTCCGGCTCCACCGAGGCGCCCGGAGCGTCGGTCACTGCCGCGCGACCCCCGACCCGTTGCCGTTCGACGCCCCGCCGTTCCCGGACGCGATCAGCTCGTCGATGTAGGAGTCCACCAGGGCCAGGTGCCGCTCCTCGTCCAGCTCGGAGTCCACCACGCGGCCGGCCACCCGAACTGCCAGCAGGCCCACGGTCTGCCGGAGCTCACGCTCGGCCCGGGCCCGTTCGGCGCGGATGTCGGCGCGAGCCGCCTCGATGATGCGATTCGACTCGTCCTGGGCCTTCCGCTGGAGGTCCTTCCGCACCTGCTCCGCCAGCTCCCGGGCCTCGTCGATGATCCTGCGGGCCTCGCCCCGGGCCTCGTCCAGCTTCTCCCGGTACTCGGCCAGGAGGCGATCGGCGTCCGCCCGGGCCTGCTCGGCCTTCTCGATGTTGCCCTCGATCCGCTCGGCCCGCTCCCTGAGCGCGTCGGAGATGCGCTTGAACACCCCGGCCCGCCACAGGACCCCGAGCAGCAGCAGGAATGCGACGGTTCCCCAGATCAGCTCGTTGGTCGCCGGGATCAGGGGGTTCTTGGTCTTCTTCTCGGCGGCGAGGATCGCGATCAGCGCGTGCATGATGCTCCCGCCTACAGGATGAACGCCAGGACGGCCCCGATCAGGGCGAGCACGTCGGTGAACGCGATGCCGAGGATCATGGTGGTCTGGAGCCGGTTGGCCAGCTCGGGCTGGCGGGCCTGGCCCTCGACCGTCTTGCCGACCATGAAGCCGATGCCGATGCCCGGCCCGATCGTCGAAAGGCCGTATCCGATGAGGCTGACGCTGCCGCTCACGGCGGCGACGATCACGGCGACGAGGTGCATTCCCTCTCCCTTCTCTAATGCTCTTCGCTGACGGACAACGTGATGTACACGGCGGTGAGCAGCGTGAACACATACGCCTGCACCGCCGCGATGAAGACCTCCAGGCCGACCAGGAACACCGACAGGGCGAGCGCGGCCAGTCCGAACGGGATCGTCGGGGGCAGCGCGACCAGGTACGCGGTACCGAGGAAGAACACGACCAGCAGGACGTGGCCGGCGAAGAAGTTCGCGAACAGCCGGATGGCGAGCGTGGCCGGCCGCAGGACCAGCGCGGTCAGCAACTCGATCGGCGTGAGCAGGATGTACGCCGCCTTCGGGACGCCCGGCGGGAACATGATGCCCTTGAAGTACCGCCCGAACCCCTTCTTCCTGATCCCCGCGGAGTTGTAGATGATCCACGAACCGACGGCGAGGATCAGCGGGACGGAGATCCGCGAGGAGATCGGGAACTGCACCGCCGGGACCACCTCCAGCAGGCTGATGAACGCCGTGAAGATGAACAGGATCGTGAGGTAGGGCTGCCAGACGACGCCCTCGCGGCCCAACACCCCCTCCACGACGTCCCGGGCCACGAAGTCGTACAGGGCCTCCATGAGGTTCTGGCCGCCCCGGGGCACGACCCTCGGACGGCGGAACGCGAGGATGAACACCAGGGCCGTCAGCGCCGCCACCCCGAACTCCAGGAACACCACCTTGTTCATGCACAGGTTCAGGCCGCCGACCTTGAAGTGGACGATGCACGGCCACTGGTACAGCTCGTCCGCGCTGGGCAGGCTCTTCTTGAACCCTTCGCGGGCGAACAGTGCGGCGAGGGGGAACACCTAGGCGCCGCTTCCCATCCGCTCCGGCTCGGCCGGATTCGGCCCCGCGCCGGGTTCCAGCTTCCCGGTGAGCACCACCCACGCCTCGTACACCGCGACCGAGATCGCGGTCACGATGGCGGCGAACCCGAACGCGGCGACGTCGCCGTCCGCGGCCTTCACCGCGAACAGCGAGCCCACGATCACCGCCAGCCGGACCAGCCACCCGCCCAGGGTCACGCCCTGCATGGCCGACGCCGACATCCGGCGGGCCCGCCCCAGCACGACGACGTACAGGGCGAAGCTCGCACTCACCAGCAGGACCCCGAGGAGGGCGGACACCCCGGCACGGATGCCGTTCGCGGCCGCCCCGATGCCGAACGCGGCGATCGCCAGCACGGCCCCGGGCACGAGGGCCCGCACGGCCATCTGGCGTTCCGGCTGGTCGCTAGTTTCGGTCTCTCGCATATCGGATGATCACGAGCCAGGTGCCGCCGATCGCTCCCACCAGCAGCCCGATGGGCAGGAACAGGGCGTGGAACCCGAGCCATCGGTCGAGCAGGTACCCGATGCCGCCCCAGACCAACAATCCCCCGAGCAGGAGTCCGATGATGGACCAGGCGTCGGGCGGACTCGCCCGGCCCCCGCCGCCCTCCGGATTCCCGGCCATGGGCGCGTCATTGTATCCGGGGGTCAGGAGGCGCGTCAAAGAGCGCGCGACCCCGTTTCCGCAGGTCAGAGGGCATTTCCGCATCCGCTTGTGAAAACTTTCACAAGTCCCGGTCCTTTTCCGCGGGCCCGACACTCCCGGCCGGGCGGCCGCTCAGGCCGGCCGCCGGCGATGCGCGACCACGTTCGCCACGGCGATCACCGCGCCCGTCATGAAGATGATGGTCCCCATGACGAACACCTGGGGCGGGATCCCGACCCGGGAGACGCTCCACACCCACAGGGGGAACGTCTCGGTGGCGCCCGCCACGAAGTTCGTGATGATGAAGTCGTCGATCGACAGGGCGAAGGCCAGCAGGGCGCCGGCCAGCACGCCGGGGAAGATCAGCGGGAACGTCACCTTCCAGAAGGTCACCCACGGCCCCGCCCCCAGGTCGCGGGCCGCCTCCTCGACCGTGAGGTCGAGCCCCGAGAGGCGGGCCCTCACTGTGATGGCGACGTAGGCGATGTTGAACATCACGTGTGCGATCAGGATGGTCGCGAGGCCGCGCGGCACGCCGAACGACACGAACAGCGACAGCAGCGACGCCCCCAGGACGATCTCGGGCGTGGAGATGTTCAGGAACATCGTGAACTCGGTGGCCGACTTGCCCCCGTAGCGATGCCGGACGAGGGCCAGGGCCAGGAGGGTCCCGAGCGCCGTGGCGATCACTGTGCTCACCGTGGCCACGATCAGCGACGTGCGCATCGCCGGGCCGAGCCCCGGGACGTCGAACAGCCGGCGGTACCACTCGGTGGTGAACCCCAGCCACCGGAAGCTCACCCGCCTGATCCCGCTGTCGTTGAACGAGTACAGGATCATGACGAGGATCGGGACCATCAGGTAGAGGATCACCGCGGCCGAGTACACGGGAAGGACGAACCGGGTCCACGGTGCGCGGCGAGGAGGCGTCGCGCGCCGCGCGGATGGCGAGGCCGCCTCTCGAGTGGCGACCGCCGCCTCGACCGGGGGCCTATCGCTGGGCATCGCTTCGCCGATCCGGTCGCGGCCTCCGGCCTCGCTCATGAGGCCCCCGGACCCCCGTCACACGTACTCCTCGATCTGCCTCGTCCCGAGGAGCCGGGCGTACAGCACGATCCCGATGACCAGGACGATCATCAGGATGAACGACAGGGCCGAGGCGATCGGGTACTCGAAGTCCTGGAGGTACTTCAGCTGGATGATGTTCCCGATCATCGTGTTGCCGGGCCCGCCGAGGATGGCGGCGTTGACGAAGTCCCCGACCGCCGGGACGAACGTCAGCAGGACGCCGGCGAACACCCCGGGGACCGACAGCGGCAGGATGACGTGGAGAAACACGCTGCGGTTGCTCGAGTAGAGGTCGCGGGCGGCCTCCACCACGTTGCGGTCGATCCGCTCCAGGGCCACGTACAGCGGGAGCGCCATGAACGGCAGGTAGTTGTAGGCGATGCCCGCCACGACCGCCGTCGAGGTGGCCAGCACGTGGTAGTCCTGCGGCAGGAGGTGCCAGTCCTTCAGGGTCCCGAGGACGATCCCCTGGTCGGACAGGATGAACTGCCACGCCAACGTCCGGATCACGAACGACACCAGGAACGGCAGCAGGATCAGGAACAGGAAGGTGTTCTTGTGCCGGCCCCCGTGGAACGCGATCCAGTACGCCAGCGGGTAGGCCACGACCAGGATCGCGAGCGTGGCCACGGCGCCGTACCCCAGCGACCGCAGGAACTGGACGTGGTACAGGCTCATGGCGTCCGCGAAGTTCGCGAAGCGCCACGTCTGCCGGAACCCGTCCAGGAGGTTCCCGGTCTGGAGGGAGAGCGACGCCATGTAGAACAGCGGGACGACGAAGAACGCGAGCAGCCAGAGGCTCCCGGGGGCGGCGAGGCCGTACGCGGCGAGACGCCTGCGGATGCCGCGGCGCCGGGGAGCTACGACGCGAACACCGGCTCCCATATGCTGTTCCACTCCTCCTCTTCGGCGGAGTCCTTGAACACCTTGTACTTGTGCGCCGCGGCCAACTGATCCGCGGACGGGAACACCAGCGGGCTGTTCGCCACGTCCGGGTCCTTGATGTCGTTCAGCACGATCTCCTTGGCCGCGGGGACGGGCGACACGTACCAGATGAAGTCCGCGTTGGTCGCCGCGACCTTCGGGTCGTACGCGAAGTTCATCCACATGATCGCGTCCACGGGATGCTCGGGATTGATCGGGATGCACATGTTGTCCGTCCACAGGACGGCGCCCTCGCCGGGGGTGCTGAGCTTCATCTCCGGGAAGCCGTCGCCGCCGATGTTCTTCGGCGCCGCGGCGATGAAGATGTCGCCCGACCAGGCCTGGGTGATCACGGTGTCGCCGTTCTCCAGCGCGTTGATGTACCCCTGGTCGTAGAAGGCACGGATGATGCCGTCGTCCCGGGCCTTGCTCAGGATGTCCGCCACCTTCTTCCAGTCGTCCGGCGTGGAGGTCTGGATGTCGAACCCCTGCCACACCAGCGCGGGGCACGGGAGGTCCTGGTTGTTGCCGAACATGCCGACCTTCCCCTTGTACTGGGGGTCGAGCAGGTCGCCGAACGTCGTCGGCGGCTCGGTGACGACCTTGGAGTTGTAGCCGATCGCCGTGAAGCCCGACTGCCAGGCGACCGAGTACGCGTTGCCCGGGTCGTACACCGGGTCCTTCACCGCGTCCGACGCGTACTTCTCGAAGTTCGGCAGGAACGAGTGGTCGAGCGGCGTCAGGAACCCCAGCGCGATCATGCGCTCGATCGGCCCGCCGTTCGTGATCACGATGAGGTCGAACCCGCAGTACTGGCCGTTCTGGAGCGACGGGATGATCCGGGCGAGGAACGGGTTGTTGTCGTTGATGGCGGTCTTGTACGTGACCTCGATCCCCGTCTGATTCGTGAACTCCTTCAGCGTGCTGCGGTCGATGTACAGGTCCCAGTTGGCGAAGTTGAGCTGCCCGCTGGGCTTGCCGTCGCCGTAGATGTCGCTGAGGGGTGAGGGGGACGGCGACGCGGTCGCGGTCGCTGTCCCGGTTCCTGAGGCCGCCGGGGGTGCAGTGGTGGTCTTCCTCGCCCCGCTCACCCCGCAGGCGGCGAGGATCGAGGCCAGGCTCATCGCGCCGGCCCCGGCGCCCGCCACCTTGAACAGGTCGCGGCGTGACATTCGCCGCTGGGTCAGACCACGCCAGAGCGCGGGGTCGATCTCGAACCGGCCAGGCCGGTCGTCGTGTTCGTTCACGACTGGACTCCCTCCTCCCCCTCACTCGGCGTCGCGGCCGCCTCGACCGCGAACGTGTGCTCGGGGCGCCACCGCAGGCGGACCCGCTCCCCCGCCCGGGGGACGGTGTCCACGCCGCGGTTCTGCTCGTAGACCGTGAGCGTGGCCCCGCCGGGCCCCACCACGGTGAACTGGTGGCTGACCCCGATGTACGTGACGTCGCGGAGGTCGCCCTCCACGGCGTTCCATCCGGTCGCGGGCGGTGGCGCGCTCGCCCCCTCGATGTGGATCTTCTCCGGGCGGACCCCGACCTTGAGGTTCGCCAGGCCGTCGGGCACCCGGTCGGCGGGCACGGCGAGGACGGAGCCGCCGGCCGCCAGCACCGTGACCTCGTCCCCGGCGCGTTCCTTCACCTCGCCGGACAGGAGGTTCGACGCGCCCAGGAACCCCGCGACGAACTCGGTGCGGGGCCGGTCGTACACGTCCTCCGGCGCGCCGATCTGCTCGATCCGCCCCCGCTGCATCACGGCCAGGCGGTTCGACATGGTCATGGCCTCCTCCTGGTCGTGGGTCACGTACAGGAACGTGATCTGGACCTCCTGCTGGATCCGCTTCAGCTCCAGCTGCATCTGCTTGCGGAGCTTCAGGTCGAGCGCCCCGAGCGGCTCGTCCAGGAGCAGCACGCGGGGCTCGTTCACCAGGGCCCGGGCCAGGGCCACGCGCTGCTGCTGGCCGCCCGAGAGCTGGCTCGGACGGCGGTGCTCGAAGCCGGGGAGGTCGACCAGCCGGAGCATCTCGGCCACACGCGACGCGACCTCCGACTTCGCCACCTTCTTCCGGCGGAGCCCGAACGCCACGTTGTCGAACACGTCGAAGTGCGGGAAGAGCGCGTAGGACTGGAACACGGTGTTCACGTCCCGCCGGTACGCAGGGAGCGCGGTGACGTCGGTCCCGCCGAGCAGGACGGCTCCGGACGTGGGGTCCTCGAACCCCCCGATCATCCGGAGCGTGGTGGTCTTCCCGCAGCCCGAGGGCCCCAGGAGGCTGAAGAACTCGCCGTGCTCGACGTCGAGGCTGAGGTCGTCCACGGCGACCTGGTCGCCGAACCGCTTCGTCACCCGCTCGAGCCTCACGTCGATTTCGGGCACCCACGCTCCCCGTGTTCGCTCGCGTCGATTATCCCCATCGCCATCCGGCCGGGCCGGGGACCGGGGGGAACCTCCATCGCCCGGTTGTACGGAACGGACAAGGGCCCGGGCCGGTCACGAGGGTTTCGGGGGGCGGCGGACCTCGACGGCCCGGGCGTGGCCGGGGAGGCCCTCGGCCCGGGCCACCAGCTCCACCTCGTCCCCGTGCGCGGCGAGCCCCGCGGCCGAGGCCTCCACCACGCTGGACACCGTGACGAAGTCCGAGGCCCGCAGGCCGGAGCCGAACCGGGCCGTGGCCATCGTGGGGAGGACGTGGTTCGACCCCACGCCGTAGTCCCCGAAGGCCACCGGGGTCAGGGGCCCCAGGAACGCCGCGCCGTAGGACCGGCACAGGGACAGGAACCGCCGGGGATCCCGGGTGACCACCTGGAGGTGCTCCGGCGCCACCCGGTCGGCCACCTCAGCGGCCTCGCGCTCCGTGCCCACCACCACGGCCGCCGAGCTCCGGAGCGAGGACTCCACGATCTCCCGCCGGGCCGAGGCCGCCACCTCGGCCTCGAGCGCGGGGCGGGCCCGCCGGGGCAGGGTCGGGTCCAGGCTGACCATCACCACCCGGGCCAGGGGGTCGTGCTCGGCCTGGGCCACGAGGTCCGCCGCCAGGATCTCCGGGTCCGCCGTGGCGTCGGCCACGATCACCAGCTCCGTGGGCCCGGCCAGGCCGTCGATGCCCACCACCCCGGCCACCTCCCGCTTCGCCGCCGTGACCCAGACGTTTCCCGGACCGACGACGACGTCGACCGGCGCCACGGTCTCCGTGCCGAACGCCAGGGCGGCCACGGCCTGGGCCCCTCCCACCCGGTACACGTGCCGGACGCCGGCGGCCGCGGCCGCGTACAGGACAAGGGGCGTCACCGACCCGTCGGGGGCGGGGGGCGTGCACAGCGCCACGCGCTCGACCCCGGCCACCCGGGCGGGAACCGCCGTCATCAGCACGGTGGAGGGATAGGCGGCCCGTCCCCCCGGGACGTACGCGCCGGCCGCCCGCACCGGCCGGACGGTCTCCGCGTACGTCACGCCGTCGCGCTCCTCCACCCAGGGCAGCGGGAGCTGGCGGGCGTGGAGGTCCCACAGTCGTTCGTTCATCCGGTCGATGGCGGCCCGGAGGTCATCTGGCACCGCCGCCACCCCGGCCTCGATCTCCTCCCGGCTCACCTCGATCCGACCGGCCACGTCGGCGCCGTCGAACCGGCGGGTCAGCTCGACCAGCGCCGCGTCGCCCCCCGTCCGGACCCGGTCCAGGATCTCCCGGACGCCCGACACCACGTCCTCGTCGAACGCAGGGCGAACGGGCCCGGGGAGGTCCGCCGGATCGTCGATCGTCCTCAGCATGCCGTCCGCCGCTCCCGTCCTTCCTGCACGACCGCCCCCGGCCGGGCGGTGGAGCGCGAGCGTACCGCCGGACGCCCCGGCGGGACGGCGGGGTGCGGGCTGTCCACGCCGGCGAAACCGGACGCGGGCACGGAGACGTAGGGTAGATGGCCGTGGACGAGCACACGATGCTGGACCGGGCGGCGGACATCGAGCGGGACGAGACCGCCCGGCTCCTCGAACGGACCCCGGCGTCGGCCGCCCTGTTCGAACGGGCCGTGCGGAGCATGCCGCTCGGCGTCGCCTCCTCCTTCCAGGCCGCCGACCCCTACCCGATCTACCTGGCCCGGGGCCGGGGCAGCCGGGTGTGGGACGTGGACGGCACCGAGTACGTCGACTACCACGGCGGCTTCGGGACCATGGCGGTGGGCCACGCGCACCCGAAGGTTGAGGAGGCGATCGCCCGGGCGGCGTCGACCGGGACCCACTTCGCGGTGACCACCGAGGCCACCGTGGCCCTGGCCGAGGAGCTGTGCCGCCGGTTCGGCATGGAGCGGGTGCGGTTCTCGAACTCCGGGACCGAGGCCACCATGGACGCCCTGCGGGTGGCCCGGGCCGCCACCGGACGGGAGCGCCTGGTCAAGATCGAGGGCTCGTACCACGGCCACCACGACGCCGTGATGTTCTCGGTGGTGCCCTCCATGGCCCAGCTCGAGGGACACGACGCCGGGGGGAACATCCCGTTCTCGGGCGGGATCCCCAAGCACACCGCGGACGAGCTCGAGATCGTGCCGTTCAACGACGCCCCGGCCCTGGAGCGGATGCTGGAGGGCCACCCGGGTCAGTTCGCCGCGCTGATGATCGAGCCCGTGATGATGAACATCGGCATCGTTCCCCCGGACCCCGGATACCTGGAACGGGTCCGGGAGCTGTGCACGAAGCACGGCGTGGTCCTGATCTTCGACGAGGTGAAGACCGGGGCCACCGTGGCGCCCGGTGGGGCCACCGAGCGGTTCGGCGTGCAGCCGGATCTGGCCTGCTTCGCCAAGGCCATCGGCGGGGGGACGCCGCTCGGCGCGTTCGGGGGCGCCGCCGCGGTGATGGACGAGATCGGGCGGTCCGTGGCCCACCAGGGGACGTTCAACGGGAACCCGCTGTGCGTGGCCGCGGCCCTGGCGGCGCTGACCGAGGTCATGACCGCGGAGGCCCACGCCGAGGCGGACCGGGTCTCGGCCCGGCTGGCCGACGGGTGCCGGGCCGCCATCGCCGCGCACGGCATCCCCGCGCACGTCCAGCAGCTGGGGCTGAAGGGATCCGTGTCCTACCGCCGGGAGCCGCTCCGGAGCTACCGGGACTACCTGGAGACCCACCCGGAGCTGTTCGCCGCGAGCTGGCCCTGGCTGGTGAACCGGGGCGTGTTCATGACCCCCGGCGACGAGGAGCAGTGGCTGGTCAGCGTGCAGCACACCGACTCCGACGTGGACCGGTACCTCGACGCATTCGAGGGGTTCTGCTCCGCCCTGGCCCCCCCCGCGTAGCCCGACGAGCGATTCGGGCCCGGATCCGCTCAAGGTTCGCGCCCCCGGAACCGATACCCACTTCCGGGTAGCCATCATGCCAACTGTGCTGATCGTCGACGACGAACCGGACATCGTGATGCTCCTGCGCCTCGCTCTCCAGGCAGCGGGCTACACCACGGTCGAGGCATTCGACGGCGCCGAGGCCCTGGAGGTCATCGAAGCACGGCATCCCGACCTCGTGCTGCTCGACGTGATGATGCCGGTGATGGACGGCTGGACCACCCTCGAGCTCCTGAGCGAGCGCGCCGAACACCCCAAGGTCATCGTGGTCACCGCGAAGACCACCACCCGCGACGCGGACCGGGCCCGCAAGCTCGGCGCCGACGATTTCGTCACCAAGCCGTTCGAGCCGGACGAGCTCCTCCAGCGCATGCGGGCGGTCATGGGCGGGGAGAACCGCCCGGCCGTCGAGGCCCCTCCCCCGCTGTCCTCGCCGTTCACCGGCGCCGTCTGAGCCCCGGATCCCCCGTTCGCCGGCGCCCGGCCGGTACCATGTCGGCCTCATGGCCGAACAGCCGAACGCACGCCCCTCCGGACTCCGAGGCGACGTCTCCCGCCTGTTCTCCCCCGAGGGGACGAACGCGGGCACGCCGTCGGTGGGCGCCGCGGCCCGCCGGGTCCTGACCCGGGCGGGGCCCCAGGCCATCGCCCTGTACCGGGGCTCGCACTGGCTGTGGGAGCGCGGGCACGAGGCGGCCGCCGAGGCCGTGTGGCGGATCAACTACTTCCTCACCGGCGCGGACATCCACCCGGGAGCCGTCATCGGCGGCGGCCTGCGCATGACCCACACCGCGGGGGTGGTGATCGGCAGCGGCGTGGTGATCGGATCCGACGTCACGCTGCTGCACGGGGTGACGCTCGGCGGCTCGGGCCGGGGGTGGTTCGACGGCGTGTTCGAGGACGGCTACCCGGAGATCGGGGACCGGACCGAGATCATGGCCGGGGCCAAGGTCCTCGGCCCGATCAAGGTGGGCCGGGGCTGCTTCATCGGCGCGAACGCCGTGCTGGGGCGCGACCTCCCCGACGGGGAGGCCTACACGCCCGGCCGGGAGCTGAGCGACCTCCGCAAGCGGGTGGCCGAGCTGGAGCGCCGCCTGGCCGACCTGGAGGCCGCCCCACCGGAGCCGGCGACGGCCCCGCCGGAGCCGGCAGCGGCCTCCGAGCCGGAGGCGGTCCCGCCCAAGCCCGCCGGAGCGCGCAGGACCCGGAAGAAGCCCGCGGAGCGCCCCGCGAGCGAGGTCGGCTAGGTCGGGCCCTTCGCTCCGGCCGGCTCGTCGGTGGGGGCGGGCCCCGGCTTCCCCGACGCGGCGGGCCCGGACGGCGGTTCCTCCGAGGACTCGGCGTGAGCGGCCATCCGGACGCGATGTGTCGCCCGGATCCTGGGCCAGGCCCGGGGGATGGCCGTGGCCACGATGACGGTCAGGGCCGCCAGCCCGATCCCCCCCACCAGCAGTCGCCCGTTGAGCAGGGCGACGGCCAGGGCGCTCCCGGAGATCAGCGTGCTCCACAGGTACATCAGCAGCACGGCCTGCCGGTGGCTGTGCCCGAAGTCCATGAGCCGATGGTGGATGTGCTCCTTGTCCGCGTGGGTCACCGGCCGGCCCCGGCGCATCCGCCGGAGGATGGCCAGGACCACGTCGAGGAAGGGGACCGCCAGGATGACCAGCGGGACCAGGACCGGGATCGAGAACGCGGCCAGGTCACCGCCCGACGGGGGCACGAAGTTCCGGCCCACCCCCGAGATCGTCGCGGCGGCCAGGAGCAGCCCGAGCAGCATCGACCCGGAGTCCCCCATGAAGATCCGGGCCGGGTGGAAGTTCCAGGGGAGGAACCCCAGGGCCCCGCCCGCCGCCAGCGCCGACAGCAGTGGGGCGGTCAGGTTCCCGGACTCCCCGGAGCTGGGGGCCTGGACCACGTACGTGAAGAACGCGATGGCGGCGATGGCCACCATCCCGGCGGCCAGGCCGTCCAGGCCGTCGATGAGGTTCACCGCGTTCACCATCCCCACCACCCACACCACGGTGAGGGGGACGGCGAGGTCCGAGCCCAGCACCAGGAGGCCCTGGCCCGGGAAGAAGAAGTACAGGAGCTGGACGCCGAACAGCACCAGCAGCCCGGCCGCCAGGAGCTGTCCGGCCAGCTTCACCGGGGCGGCCGTCCCCCGGACGTCGTCCACGACCCCGATCAGGACCAGCACCGCCCCGGCCACCAGGGCCCCCGCCGGCTCCAGCGACGTCCGGAACAGGGCCCGGAACGCCCCCAGCTGGTGGGCCACCACCATGCCGGCCAGCACGGCCAGGAAGATGGCCAGCCCGCCCATGGTGGGCGTGGGGCGGGGGTGGACCTTCCGGTCGGACGGGTGGTCCACCGCGCCGATCCTCACCGCGAGCCACCGGACCGCCGGCGTCGTGGCGAACGAGACCACGAACGCGGTCCCGAACACGATGAGGAACGGCTTCAGGTTCACCGGGCCGCTCCCCCCGTGGATCCCGGTCGGGGGGCCATCGCCGCTACCGGGGGTAGGCCGGGAACCGGGACGTGAGGTCGGCCACGCGGCCCCGGGCCGCCTCCCGCACGGTCTCGTCCCCCGGGGAGCGCAGGACCTCCCCGACGATGCCGGCCACCTCCTTCATCTCGGGTTCGTCCATCCCGAGCGTGGCCGGGCCCGGCGTCCCCACCCGGATCCCGCTCGCCGTCATCGGGGGCAGCGGGTCGAACGGGATCGCGTTCTTGTTCAGCGCGATCCCCACGGCGTCGCACGCGGCCTCGGCGTCCTTCCCGGTGATGTCGAACGGCCGGAGGTCCACCAGCGAGAGGTGGGAGTCCGTGCCGCCGGACACGATCCGGAGGCCCTCGTCGGCCAGGCCGGAGGCCAGGGCCCGGGACGTCCGCACGATGCGGTGGGCGTAGTCGGTGAACTCCGGGGCCATGGCCTCCTTCAGGGCCACGGCCTTCGCCGCGATGCAGTGCTCGAGCGGGCCGCCCTGCATCATCGGGAACACCGCCTTGTCGATGGCCTTCGCGTGCTCCTCCCGCGAGAGGATGACCGCCCCGCGGGGTCCCCGGAGCGTCTTGTGGGTGGTGAACGTCACCACGTCGGCATGCGGGACCGGCGAGGGGTAGGCGCCCCCCGCCACCAGCCCGATGAAGTGCGAGGCGTCCACCATGAACAGCGCGCCGACCTCGTCGGAGATCCTGCGGAATCCCTCGAAGTCGATGACCCGGGGGTACGCCGTGAAGCCGGCCAGGATGATCTTCGGCCGGTGCTCGAGGGCCAGGTCCCGGACCCGGTCCATGTCGATGAGCTCGGTGGCCGGATCGACCTCATAGTTCACGAACGTGAACCACTTGCCGGAGAAGTTCACCGGGGAACCGTGGGTGAGGTGGCCGCCATGGGCCAGGACCAGCCCCAGCACGGTGTCGTCCGAGTGCGGCTCGATGAACGCCCCGTACACCGCCATGTTGGCCTGGGCCCCGGCGTGCGGCTGGACGTTGGCGTGCTCCGCGCCGAACAGCTCCTTCGCCCGGTCGATGGCCAGTTGCTCGGTGACGTCGACGAACTGGCACCCGCCGTAGTACCGCCGGCCCGGGTACCCCTCCGCGTACTTGTTGTTCATGGTGGAGGCCAGCGCCGCCAGGACCGCCGGGCTCGCGTAGTTCTCGCTGGCGATCAGGCGGAGCGTGGAACGCTCCCGGTCCACCTCGTGCTCGATGGCCTGGGCCACCTCGGGGTCGGTCGACTCCAGGGCCTCCCAGGAGGCCACGAATCCGTCTCGGCTCACGTCGGTCTCACCTCGCTCGCGTTCGTCGGGCGCGCCTGCCGGCGCGCGCCGGTCACAGCTCTCCTCGTTCGATGGCCGCCACCTGCTCCAGCCGGCGGGCGTGCCACCGGCTCCTCGGAGTCGGTCCCCACGTCGAGGATCTGGTGCCCGAGGCCGATGACGAATCCCTTCACGTGCTCCTTCAGCAGGAACCCGGCGTGGTCCGAACCCACCGCGATCCGCACGGGCTACTCCCCCTCGTTCCACATCGAGGCCAGCGACGTCGGCGCCGGGGACGTGCCCAGCAGCCCGTCCACCAGGCGCTGGCACAGGCCGTCGAGCTCCCAGGCCACGGCCCGGTAGGTGTCGGCGGAGAGTCCGATTGGGTCCACCACGTCCTCGTCGTGGGCGTTCCCCCGGAAGCCGTCGATGCGGAGCGCGTCCGCCTCGGCCACGCGAGCCCGGAGCCGGTCGGCCGCGCCGGTCGCGGGGTCCGCGGCGGCCTGCGGCGGCACGGCCTCCAGCAGCCGCACCAGCTCCTTCAGGGTGAACGTCCGGGGGGCGACGGGCGGAACCAGCCGGATCGAGCGCTCCCGGTGCTCCCCGGTCATGCCGATGACGAGGTCGGCGTCCTCCAGGTGGTGCTCCAGCAGCCGGCGGGCCCGGTGGGACGCGATGTCCGTGTCCCGATCCGCCGCGGCGTCCACGGCCTCGGGGGTGGCCGGCGAGCCGTCCCACCCCGACGTCCCCGCGGAGGAGACCTCGATGGGCTCTCCCTCCCCGACCCGCGAACGGAAGAGTTCCCGGAGGAAGCCCTCGGCCATCGGCGAACGGCAGATGTTGCCAGTGCACACCACAAGGACCTGGGCCATCGGGAATCAGGCCGAGTCTAGCATCGGCGTCACGGCGCCCCGCCGAAGGACGCGCACGTTGCCCTCCACCACGGCGACGACGGTGGAGGGCCGGTTGGTGAGCGGGGCGCCGGCGTCGAGCACCACCGAGACCAGCGGGCCGAACAGCGCTGCGACCTCCCGGCCGGTGGCCGGGGTGGGGTGGCCGGAGAGGTTCGCGCTGGTCACCGCCAGGGGGCCGGTGCGCTCGAGGAGGGCGAGCGCCACGGGATGATCCGGGACCCGGAGGCCCACGGTGCGCGGGTCGCCCCCCAGGTCCCAGCCCGCCCCCGCGTCGGTTCGAGGCACGACGATCGTGAGGGCCCCCGGCCAGTGGCGCCCGGCCAGGAGCCGGGCCGTGGCGTCGAACCGGCCGACCCGCTCCGCCCACTCGACCGACGGGACCAGGACCGGCAGCTCGAGGTCCCGCGGCCGCGCCTTGGCCTGGAACAGCCGGGCCGTGGCCGCGGGGTCGTCGGGTCGGGTCCCGATGCCGTACACGGTGTCGGTCGGCAGGACGACGAGTTCCCCCCGCAGGGCCGCGTCGGCCGCCCGCCCCACGTCCTCGTCCGGGGGCCCGGTCATGGCCCGGGCATGCGGGCCGTGACCACCCGGTCGCGGAGGGCGAGGTCGGGGTGGACCTCCACGGCCTCGAAGCCCGCTCGTTCGAAGATGACCCGGACCTCGGGGCCCTGGCCGGCCCCGATCTCCACGGCCACGACGCCGCCCGGCCGGAGCCAGGGCCGCGCCTCCCGGGCGATCCGCCGGTGGAACCCGGTCCCGCCGAACAGGGCGAGGTCCGGATCGGCGCGGACCTCGAGCGGGAGGTCCGCTGCGTCGCCGGCGTCCACGTAGGGCGGATTGCTCACGACGAGATCGAACCCGCCCCGGAGCTCCCCCGGGAGCGGCCCGAACAGGTCGCCCTCCAGCACGACCACCGGGAGCAGGAGGCGTTCCGCGTTCTCGGCGGCCAGCTGCACGGCCTCCCGCGACAGGTCCGTGGCCCACACCCTGGCGTCGGGTCGCTCCTTCGCGACGGCCAGCGCGACGGCTCCGGTCCCTGTTCCGACGTCCACCACGGCCGGGGAGTCCGCGTCCTCGACCAGCGACAGGGCCACCTCCACCAGGACCTCGGTCTCGGGACGCGGGACGAACACCCCGGGGCGGACCAGGACGTCGACGTCCCGGAACGGCTGGTGGCCGGTGAGGATCTGCAGGGGGGTCCCCGCGCAGCGCTGGCACAGGGCCCGGCCGAACGACCGGGCTTCGGCCGACGACAGGCCCTCGGTCCGTGAGTACAGGGCCGCCCGGTCCGCGCCGAGGACCTCCATCAGCAGGACCTCGGCGGACGTGCGGGGGCTCTCCACCCCGTGCCGGTCCAGGTAGTCGGCGGCCCGCCGGAGCACCTCCGAGGGCCGCACGTCAGTCCTCCGGCGACTCGGGCGCCTCGGGCCCCCGACCGTCCTCGCCCGACAGCTGGGCGGCCCGCTCGGCGGCCAGCAGCGCGTCGACGAACTCGTCGATGTCGCCGTCCAGGACGGCCTGGAGGTTGTGCGACGTCACCTTGACCCGATGGTCGGTCACCCGGTTGTCCGGGAAGTTGTACGTGCGGATCTTCTCCGCCCGGTCCCCCGTTCCCACCTGGAGCTTGCGGGCCGCGGCCTCCTTGGCCTGTCGTTCGTCCAGGGCCCGCTGATACAACCGGGCCCGGAGGTACCGCATTGCCTTCTCCCGGTTCTGGAGCTGCGACCGCTCCTCCTGCGAGGTCACCACCATGCCGCTCGGCTTGTGGGTGATCCGGACCGCGGAGTCCGTGGTGTTCACCGACTGCCCGCCCGGCCCGCTCGAGCGGAACACGTCGATCTGGAGGTCCTCCGGTCGGATGTCCACCTCCACGTCCTCGGCCTCCGGGAGCACGGCCACCGTGGCCGTGGACGTGTGGATCCGCCCCGACGACTCGGTCACCGGCACCCGCTGGACACGATGGGTGCCGCTCTCGTGCTTCAGCCGTGAGTACGCGCCCTTGCCCCGGACCTCCACGACCACCTCCTTGAATCCCCCGAGGTCCGAGGGGGAGGCCGACAGGATCTCGGTCCTGTACCTCCGCCGCTCCGCGTAGCGCCGGTACAGCTCGTACAGGTCCCCCGCCCACAGCATGGCCTCCTGGCCCCCCGGGCCCGCCCTGATCTCGAGGACCACGTCCTTGGCGTCGTTTGGGTCCTTCGGGACCAGCAGCTCCTCCAGCCGCTTCCGGAGTCCCGCCGCCCGGTCCTCGGCCGCCCCGGCCTCCTCCCGGAAGTAGGTGGCCATCTCGGGGTCCTGCTCCCCCTTGGCCATCGTCCGGGCCTCCTCCGCGGCCGTCAGGGCCAGCCGGTACTCCCGGTAGGGCACGACGATCTCGCCCAGCTCGGACAGCTCCTTGCCGAGCCGGCGCAGGCGGTCACGGTCCTCGGCCACGCCGGGCGAGGACAGCTCGGCCTGCACGGCCTCGTACCGCGCCTCGATGTCGCGAAGGCGGTCGTCCATGGTGCTCACGCCTCGATTATCCCGGCCGGGACCCCCGCTGACCGGGAACGTGTCGGCCGGACGCCCGACACCCCTCCCCGCCGTTGGGCTGTTCCCCACCGGGACCGCCGCCGCCGTCGGGATCCCGAAGGGCCCCGTCACCGGCTCGCCGTCGCCGTCCCCGGCCGTCGTCGCGTCCGCGGTCCCCGGCCGGCACGCCGAACGCGTCCCGGGCTTCCAGACCACCAAGCGCGTGATCGCCCAGCGCTACGGCACCGTGGCCGCGATCAACGGCGACTTCGCGTTCTGGACCGGCCGGCCCATGCACCCGTTCATCGAGGACGGTTACCTCCGCTACACCTCCGGGACCCACGGGCAGAACTTCGCGGTGTCCCGGGACGAGGTCCACCGGTTCATGAACCGCCCGAAGGTCACCGCGGGCCTGGCGATCCCCGCCGCGAAGACCACCCTGCCGGTGGCGCACGTGAACGACGGCGACGGGCGCAAGAGCGACGTCGTCGAGTACACCCCGGTGTTCCAGTCCCACGGGGCCAAGAACTCGTGCACGGCCCGGCTGTTCAAGCAGCTGGGGGCCGTGGAGGCCATGAACCTCGACGGCGGCGGTTCGGCCACCATGGTGGTGAAGGGCAGGATCGTGAACCGGCCATCGGACAACGTCGAACGGCCCATCACCTCGGCCGTCCTGGTCCTGCCGGGACGCGACTCCGGGGAGCCCCGGATCGCGAACGACGCGCCCCGGCAGACGGCGGACGTCACCGAGGCCGCCGCCGCAGTGTCGGACCCCGGGTCGACCGGCGGGTTGCTCGACGACCTGTCGACCGGGACGCCGGAGGACGCAGACGGCGCGAGCTGAAGCCCCCGACCCTCACTCAGGGCCGGCGGTGCTCCTCCTCCTCCAGCGTGGGCAGGTCGAGCGAGGGGAAGTCCGGGAACGAGAGGTCGGCCATCGGGCCAGGGCCCAGCAGGTCCTCGAGCCCCCGTCCGTCGTCGAACACGCTCGCCTGCGCCTTCCTCTCCTCGGCGTGCTCCCTCTCCTCGGCGTGCTCCCTCTGCTCGGGCTGCTCGGGCTGCTCGGGACGCTCGGGCGCGGGGACGTCCCCACGGGCCGGCGCCGCAGGTGGAGCCGGTGGAGCCTGCCGTGCCGGGGGCTCGGGGGGCTCCCGGAAGACGCGGGGCGGGGCCGGCGGAGGGATGAACGAGGGGATGTCCGGGGGCGGCGCGGGGTCCCGCCGGGGGTCGTCGGGTGGGATGTAGCCCGAGGTCTGCTCGGGCGCCCATGCGCTTCGGAGCTCGGACTCCGCCGTGGCCTCCTGTTCGGCCTTCTCCTCGAGCTGGGTCACGATGCCCATCAGCCGTGACTTCGTCGCGTGCAGCTCGGCGGCGAGGACGGTCCGGCGCTCCGACAGCGAGGAGATGGTCCGCTCGGCCTCGACCCGAGCGGTCTCCAGGGCCCTCGCGGCCTCCTCGCGCACGCGGTCGGCCTCCTCCTGGGCGGTCCGTCGTGTGGTGTCGGACTGCTCCTGGGCGGACTGGCGCATGGCCTCCGCCTCCTCCTGGGCCCGGTGCCGGAGGCGGATGGCCTCGGTCCGGGCCTCCTCCAGCAGGCGCTGGGCGGTCTCCTCGGTCTCCCGGGTGACCTGCTCGGCGATCCCCTCGGCCGTCCGCAGGACCTCCGCCACCCGGACCCCGAGCGCCGCGTAGAGGTCCTCCCTGGGCTCGGCCCGGTGCTCGGGCTGGCGGGCGCCCTCGGGGGACGTGGCGGCCGCACGGGCTTCCGCCAGATCGGTCTCCAGGTCGTCCATCCATGCGGCGACCGTCTGGAGGAACCGCCGGACCTGATCGGGGTCGTACCCCCGCCGGACCTGGGCGAACTCCTTGGTCCGCACGTGATCGGGATCTCGTCGTTCGGAAGCGTCCATGTCGAGGATGGACATCAGGCCTCCTCAAGCATCGGGCCCGGCCCCGCGGACGGGCATGCACAGCCCGCCGGCACGACCGGACGTCTCATCAGGGCCGCTCGGGCCAATCTAGCCTCCCGGGCGGCGATTTCAACGACCGTCGAGGACGAACCTGTCCACAACCTCGCCGTTCGCCGTGACCGCCCGGCCCACCAGCCGGTCCCGGGTCACCCGCAGGTCCACGAACAGGTGGTCGTGGTCGTCGATCATCCGCGGGGCCGGGGTCCCGTTCGGACAGAGGGCCGGGCTGGCCGGGTACAGGTCCTTGCCCCCGGCGCCGTCCACCACGTACGTGACGCCGTTGGTGGCCGGGAACCGCTGGTAGTTGTGGTCGTGGCCATTCAGCACGAGGTCCACGCCGGCCTCGGCGAACATCGGCGTCCACAGCTCGTCCACGGACGGCGTGCTGGGGTGGAAGCCGCAGCTGAACACGGGGTGGTGGAACACCACCACCGTCCAGGGGGCCCGCCCGGCCGACAGCCGGTTTCGCAGCCAGTCCATCTGCCCGGCGTTGCCGACGTCGTTCGAGTCGAGGACCACGAGCTCCACCGGGCCGATCCGGCGCGCGTACCAGCGCCCCGGCATGTCCAGCAGCGCCATCTCGGCCCGCCCGCCGTCGGCCCCGATGTCGTGGTTCCCGAGCGCGGCCACCAGCGGGATCCCGCGGTCGTCGACCCACCCGTACGGCCCCGACCATGCCGCCTGGAAGTCCTGCGGTCCGCCGTCCTCGTACACGTTGTCGCCGGTGGTCACCAGCCCGTCGATGCGATGGCCGTCCGCCCACTGCCGCAGCCGGTCGGCCACACCGCCCTCGGCGTCGTCCTTGGAGCCGAAGTCCCCGATCACGTCGAACCCGAACATCGGTCCGGCGTCGTGCGGGTGCTCGGGGTCGGGCGTCCGCGGCGAGGCCGTGCTCGAGACCCCCCGCCAGGGCTCCCGGGAGGGCGCCCCCGACGATCGGTGACCCGACGGCCCGGACGGATCGCACGCGGCGAGCGAGACCCCAAGCGCGAGCAGGACGAGCAGAAGACGAGCACGGGAGGGCATCACCTGAGTATCGGTGACCGGCCCGCGTTCTGAAGACTCCCTGCCCCCACGTCAGCCGGACGCGGGAGCGGCCTGGCGCTCCGCGGCCTCGGCCGCCAGCACGGCGTTGAACGAGGCGATGGCCACGTCGATCTGGTCGGTGGTGGGCTGGCGGGTGGTGATCTTCTGGAGCCACAGCCCCGGCGCCATCAGCACCCGCATCACGACGGAGCGGTGGAACTTGGCTCCCAGGCGCAGCAGCTCGAACGCGATGCCGGCGATCAGCGGGATCGCGATGATCCGCGACAGGATCGTCCACAGCCACCCCGGGTTGCCGAACAGGGCGAACACGATGATCGCGATGATCATCACGATCAGCAGGAAGTTCGTGCCGCACCGGACGTGCAGCGTGGAGAACCGGTCCACGGACGCCGGCTCGAGCGGCGCGTCGTGCTCGTACGCGGCGATGGTCTTGTGCTCGGCCCCGTGGTACTGGAACACCCGCTTCACGTCCTTGAGCGTCCCGATCAGGGCCAGGTAGGCCAGGAACAGGCCCACCCGGAACAGCCCCTCGTAGATGTTCGACAGCAGGCTCGAGTGCACCACGTGCTTGCGGGCGAACCCGAACAGCACCGCCGGGCCCACCATGAAGATGACCACGAACACGAACAGGGCCACCCCCATCGACAGCCCCATCTGCTTCTTGGTGAGGCGCTCCTCCTCGGGGACCGACTGGTTGGCCGAGATGGTCAGGGCCCGCATGCCGATCGACAGGGCCTGGCCCAGGGCCAGGATGCCGCGGAGTCCGGGGGTCTTGAGGAATGGGAACCGGTCCCCGATCGTCTTCACCCGGTGAGCCTCCAGGTGCACGTCGCCGTCGGCCTTGCGCACGGCGATGGCCCAGTGGTCCCGGCCTCGCATCATCACGCCCTCGATGACCGCCTGGCCCCCGTAGAAATGCTGTTCGCGCTCCGCGGCCGCCGGACCGGGCGGCGGGGCCTCCTCGGGCGCCCCCCGGAGCGGATCGGGCTCGTCGGGGACGGCGGGGACGGCGAAGGACGAGCCGGGAGTCACCGGCGCGTCCCCGGACGGGTTGTCAGCGGGCGCGCCGTGCTCCGTCATCCGTTCGTCCCTACCCGGCGTTCTTCGCGTACCGGCGCTGGAACCGCTCGACGCGGCCGCCGGTGTCGACGAGCTTCTGCTTGCCCGTGTAGAACGGGTGGCAGTTCGAGCAGATCTCCACGCGCAGCTCGTCCGAGGTGGAACGCGTCTGGAACGTGTTCCCGCACGAGCAGTGCACGGTGGCCAGCTATCGTCGGTTTCCTTTCGTGACGCGGACGGTCCCGCCGTGCGGGCCGCCGTCCGGAACCCCCATGGTATCGAACGCCGGGGTATTCCCCAGCCGGCCCCAGGTGGCGCCTGGAAGATGCGGTTCTCCCGATGCGGGCGGGCGGCCGATAGGTCATGATCGAGCGCGACCCGAGGGGAAGGAGAACCAATGTCCGTGGAAGAGCTCGAGCGCATCAACGACGAGGGTCTCGCGGCATGGGACGCAGGGGACGCCGAGGCGTTCGTGGGCCTGTTCGCCAACGACTTCGTCTGGATCGACTGGACCCAGCCAGCCCCGATCACCGACCGTGAGGCAGCGCTGGCCTACGTCCGGTCCTGGAACACGGCCTGGCCATGGGCGGCATGGAGCTGCCCCCGACCGGCCGGGGGATCACCGGCCGCGGCTCGTACATCGCGAAGGTCCGCGACGGCAAGATCGTCGAGTTCCGGAGCCACCCGGACGTGGCCGGCATGATGATGCAGCTCGGCCTGATGCCCCAGCCCCAGGCGTAGCTCAGCCGTAGGACAGGCCGAAGTCCTCCATCAGGCCCTCCACGTAGCGGTGGAAGGCCAGGTGGTCGGAGCGGAACTCGCGCTCCTCGCCGTCCTTCGTGGCGGTGATCACGTCGAAGGACGTGGTGCCCTCCCGCTCCTCCCGGAGCTTCGAGGGCACCCAGCCGTCGTCGATGGCCTGCCTGAGCTCGGCCATGACGGGGTCATCGCCCCAACCTGCCATCTATTCCTCCCTCGTCAGCCCGAGGGGGCCTTGGCGATCTCCTTGAGGAACTGCTCGTTCGACTTGGTCGCGCGGACCTTGTCGATGAGCAGCTCCAGAGCCGCCGCCGACTCGAGCGCGTGGAGCACCCGGCGGAGGCGCCACACCAGGGCGAGCTCCTCGGTGGTCATGAGCAGCTCCTCCTTGCGCGTGCCGGAGGCCTCGACGTTGATGGCCGGGAAGATGCGCTTCTCCGACAGCTGCCGGTCCAGGCGGATCTCCCAGTTCCCGGTGCCCTTGAACTCCTCGAAGATCCCGTCGTCCATCCGCGAGCCGGTCTCGACCAGCGCGCTGGCGATGATCGTGACCGAGCCGCCCTCCTCGAGGTTCCGGGCCGCGCCGAAGAACCGGCGCGGCGGGTACAGCGCGGTGGAGTCGATGCCGCCCGACAGGATCTTGCCCGACGCGGGCGCGGCCAGGTTGTAGGCCCGGGCCAGCCGGGTGATCGAGTCGAGGATGATCGCCACGTCCTTGCCCATCTCGGCCAGGCGCTTGGCCCGCTCCAGGACCAGCTCCGTGACCTGGATGTGCTGGTCCGGTGGCTTGTCGAACGTCGAGTACACGACCTCCGCCGCCGCCACCGTTCGCTGCCAGTCCGTGACCTCCTCCGGCCGCTCGTCCACCAGCAGGATGATCATGTGCAGGTCGGGGTCGGAGTTGATGAAGCCGTTCGCGATCTGCTTCAGCACCGTGGTCTTCCCGGCCTTCGGCGGCGAGACCACCATGCCCCGCTGGCCCTTCCCGATCGGCGCGACCAGGTCGATGATCCGCTCGGACACGGCGCCGGCGCCGTTCTCGAGCCGGATGCGCTCGTCGGGGAACAGCGGCGTCAGCTTGTCGAACGTGCGCCGCTCCTTGGCCGCCTCGGGATCCATCCCGTTCACCGAGTCGATCCGGAGCAGCGCGTAGTACTTCTCGCTGTCCTTGGGCTGGCGGATGGCGCCCTCCACCGTGTCGCCCTTGCGCAGGGCGAACCGCCGGACCTGCGAGAGCGAGACGTACACGTCCTCCTGGCCCGGCAGGTACCCCGAGGTCCGGAGGAATCCGTACCCGTCCGGGAGCACGTCGAGCAGTCCGGTGCGCACCGGCGCCTCGGCCAGCTCCTGTTCGCGCTCCTGCATCTCCCGGACGCGCCGCTCCTCGCGCATCCGGCGCCGCTCCTCGCGGGAGGGCCGGCGGTTGCGGGGGCCGCCGTCGCCGCCCTGGCCGCCCGGGCCCTGGCCGCCCTGGCTCTGTCCGCCCTGGCGCTGCCCGCCGTCGCGACCCTCCGGACGGCGATCTCCGCCCTGACGGTCGCCGCCCTGGCGTTCGCCGCCCTGGCGCTGGCGGGTCCCGGCCTCGCCGCGGGGACCGCGGTCGCCCCGGCTGTCCGGCCCGCGGTCGCCGACGTCGGTCCGCCGGCCCTCGCCCCCGGACGGACGGTCGCGGGTCGCGGTCCCGCTCGACGCCTGACCGCCCTCGGCCGCGTCGCCGTCGTCATCTTCTTCGTCGTCGTCCTCGTCCTCGTCCGCTTCCGACTCGGCCACCGCGGCTTCGGCCGCACCGGCCCCGGCCCGGCCGTTGCCGGATGCCGGAGATTCGGACTCGATCCCGGGACCTCCCGGTTCGTCGGCCAGGACCTCGCCGGCGGCGGGCTCGCCGTCGGCGGTCCGGCCGGCCGGCACATCGCCGGCCTCGCTGGCGGAACGCGCTCTGCCGCCGTTTCCTGATTGTTCGACGATCGCGTCGATCAGCTCGGCCTTGCGCATGTTCCGCCGGACACTCATCCCGAGGGTCTCCGCGATCGCCTGGAGCTCCGCGACCTGCTTACCCTCGAGGACGGACTTCTCCAGCGTGTGGGAGTCCAACTCAGGCTCCTTCCTTCGTTCCGTCCGAGCCGCTCGTTCGCAGCTCGTTGTGCAACTTCTTCCAATCCGCGTCGAACTGGGCCAGGCCCTTGTCCGTCAGCGGGTGCTTCACCAGCTTGGTGAACACGTCGAACGGCATCGTGGCAATGTCCGCGCCCGCCAGCGCGGCGTCCACGATGTGCATGGGGTGGCGGAGCGAGGCCGCCAGGACCTCGGTCTCGTACCCCTGGACCTCGTAGATCTCGCAGATCTGCCGGAGCGCGTGCATCCCGTCGGCGGCGGCGTCGTCGATCCGGCCCAGGAACGGCGACACGATGTACGCCCCGATCTCCGCGGCCAGGATGGCCTGGGCCGGGGAGAACACCAGCGTCACGTTGACGCGGATCCCCTCGTCGGTGAGGCGCTTGCCGGCCTCGAGCCCCGCCGGGGTCATGGGCACCTTGACCACGGCGTTGTCGCCCATGGCGGCCAGCACCAGGCCCTGGTCGTACATGGGCCCGGCCTCGGGCTCGGTGGTCTCCAGGGAGACGTCGCCCTGGACCTCCGACAGGATCTCCTTCCAGACCTGGTCGGGATCCCCGTGCTCCTTGCCCACCAGCGTGGGGTTGGTGGTCACGCCCCGCAGGACGCCCCACCGGTTGATCTCGCGGATCTCCTCGATGCTCGCGGTGTCGAGAAACAGCCTCATCTCGCCCTCCCCTCGATCATGGCCACGGTGGCCGGCTCGGCCCCCGGGGACCCGGGAGGCCCGGCCGCCGCAGCGGCGTCGCCGGAGGCGGTCCCGACACGCTCGGTGGCGCGCTCCACGATCAGGTCCACCACCGCGGCGATGGTCTGGTCGAGGGAGTAGTTCGGGATCACCGGCACGCCGTGAGCCAGGGCCTGGCTCCGGATGAATTTCTGGACTCTTCTGATGTTCGTCATTCCCTTCGAATAGCGGTCGGACTGGCGGCTCGGGTAGTCGGCGGAGCGGGCCGAGAAATGGACCCGGTGGACGTCCTCGTCATCCACCGTGATCACCACGGGAACGCCCAGGAGCCGGTCCTGCCACCGGTCCAGGTCCACGAACCCCGGCACCACGTGGGCTCCCTCGATGATGATGCTGGTGCCCTCCACCGCTGCCCGGGCCAGGAACGCGTTCAGCCCCACCACCACGGCCTCGGTCTGCTCGCGGAACCCCGCGATGACCCGGTCCATCCCCGCCAGGGGCGACTCCCGCAGCGCCGTGCCGGCGTCGAACGACGAGGTGTGGAGGGTGGGCATGAGCTCATTCGAGAACATGGCCCGCATGACCTCGCGGATGGCGTCGGTGGCCACCACCCGGACGATCCCCAGGCGCGCCGCGAGCTGGGTGGCGATGGTCGACTTGCCCACTCCCGTGGCGCCGCCGATGAGGATCACCAGCGGGATGTCCAGGCGCTCCACCTGCTGCCACCGGACGTAGTTCTTGGCGTACCGGTCGCCCGCCAGCTCCTCCAGCACCTGCACGGTCACGTCGGACAGCTCCTGGGAGGTCACCGTGGGACTCCGGCGGTCCAGCAGGACCTGTTCGATCCGCTCGGCCACCTGGTAGGCGCGGTACGCGGACAGGCCGCTCGCCATCACCCTCGAGGCCATGAGGCCCTTCGAGTAGGGGAGGCCGGGGTCGCGGTCGGAGATGATCACCGACGATGGCTTTCGGGTTCTGGTCATCTGCTCATCCGGATTCGCGGGTCGTTCGGGCACGTGCGGGGCCGATCATCGTGTCATCGCTGCCGGTGGCGCTCCACCGCCAGGTCCAGCGTGGTCCGCAGCAGGTCGGGAAGGGGGCCGTCTCCACCGGTGGTCACCGGTCGGTTGTCGGCGAACACGACTCGCGCGCCGCGGGCCAGGGCCCGCTCGCACGCCACGTCCACCGCGGCCGCCTTCAGCTCCGTCACCAGGATCTCGTAGTCCCGTGCTCCGTCCATGTCCTCCGCCAGCCCTCTGCGGTCGGCGAGGCGGCTGCTGTGCCCCACCACCCGGCAGCCGAAGGTTCGCTCGAGGTGTTCCACCTGCCTCGCTGCGACCTCCGGTGGTGCGGTGGTGGTGAGGTATACGCCCGTATCCCGAACATCTCCGAGCGGCGCCGGTTGGAAGTCCGTGACGACGAACCGTGCATCCTCGCGGAGCCGCCGGACGTGGGATTCGAGAGCGAAGAGGTTCTCCGGCTCGTGTGAGCCGTCACTCATTGTAATGACGACGAGGTCGGATAGCAATATCCGGAAGGGGCCGAGATATCCGCCCAGGTACTCATGTGGAACGCTCGCGGGGGCCACGAGTATTCCCGCGTCCCACGGGACCGGCGGCACGCTCGAGCCGCTCCCCTCCAGGATGACCAGCCCGGCGCCCAGGTCGCGCACCGCCACCTCCGCGGCCTCCCGGACGTTCGTGGCGAACGGCATGCCGGCGAGCCCCCCGCCCACCCGGCGGGCCCCCACGGTGGGCACCCCGGTGAACAGGGCGTCCTCCAGGTAGTCCGACGCGGCGTGCTGCCCCATGCGGACCAGCTCCAGCAGCGAGTCCACGGTCACCGTTCCCGCCTCCGCCACCTGGGGCTCGGGAGGACCGCCCCGGCCCATCGCCACCACCACGGGATTCATGCCGGCCGCGGCGGCGACCCGGGCCGTCTCGCCGGCGATCGCGGTCTTGCCGGTTCGCTTCCCGGTCCCGATCACGGCCACCGTGGGGACGGGGAGCGGCGCCGCCCAGATCGGCGGATCCAGCCGGAAGTCGCTCCCCAGATAGGGCAATCCCCGGGCCAGCGTGACCGCGGCGAGCTCCATGCGCTCCCGGTATCCCAGGACGGGCTCGTCCGAGAGGTCCAGCACGGCGTCCGGGCGGAGCTCGTCGATGGCGGCGCCGAGTGCCTCCCGGCGCCCGCCGTCCGGCACGACCGTGGGGATGCCGAGGTCAGGGAGGCCGGTCGCGGCGATCTTCTCGGTCCCGCCCACGAACAGCGCGGCAACGGGCTCGTGGCCCATGCTCCGGGCCGCGAGGATGCCCCATCGCGTGACCGGAGGGTAGTGCTCGCCGTCCACCAGCACCAGGACCTTCACGTCAGCACCCCATCAGTCAGAAGGAACGGACCCCTTGTCGTGCCGTATCGCCGGGGGGGACGTCCCGCCCGCTCGGCGTCGAACCTCTTCGCTCGGGCTAGCTCCGGGAGTCCTGCTGGGAGCCGACCCGCTCCGCCACCAGGACCTCGAGCTCCCGGTAGTACTGCACTCCGGTCGAGAGCGAGAAGTGAGCGATGGTGGTCTGGCCGCCGAACGGGAACCGGCGCGAGATCCTCACCTCGTCGCCCGTGAACTCCAGCACGTTGTAGCACGGCTTCGTGTATCCGCGCAGCCGGAGCGAGGCGACCGTGCCGGCGTTCGCGATGTACATGTTCTCCAGGCGCCACACGTAGGGGACGTGCTTGTGCCCCGAGAGCACCACGTTCACCCCGCAGGTGATGAGCAGCTCCAGGAGGTCGCCGGCATCGTTCACCACGCTGCGCTCGCGCCCCGTCCCCGGGACCGGCATCAGGTGGTGGTGCAGGACGAACACCTTGAGCTCGGCCGGGACATTGAACCCCTCCCTGATCCAGTCGTAGCGCTCCCGGCCGATCTGGCCCTCGTTGAGGTCGGGCTCGCTGGAGTCCACGGCCACGACCCGCACGCCGCCGATGTCGCGGATCCAGTGCCGGGGCCCGATGAGCTCCTCGAAGTGGAGGTACCCGACGTTGCGGGAGTCGTGGTTGCCGGGCACGACGTAGATCGGCGGCCTGACCCGCGAGAAGTACGCGGCACAGTTCTTGTACTCCTGCCGGTAGCCCTCGTTCGTGAGGTCGCCGCTGCAGATCACCGCGTCGGGCTCCAGCTCGTTCAGCTCGACGATGACGCGGTTCATCAGGTTCGGCACGAAGAAGGGCGAGCCGACGTGGGGGTCCGAGATGTGGGCGATGGTGACCACGTCAACGTCGAGTCTACCGCGGCGACCTGCAGCAATGCGTGAACTGGCGTCGGCCGGGCCACGAACGGTCATGGCCGGCGGCCTGGGCGGTCAGCGGGCCAGGAGGAGCCCGCCCACCCCGGCGGCGAGCACCACCAGGGGTTCTGTGATCCTGAACCGGGCCACGGCCACCAGTGCCAGCAGCGCGATCGCCGCCGCCGCGACCACGAGCTCGTGGTGCCCCCACACCGCGATCCGCGGCCCCAGGAGGTCCACGTCGAGGAGCGCCCCCTTCGTGAGGACGATCGTGGCGCCGCCGATGGCCCCGGCCGCCGCCGCCGTGGCGCCCTTGACGAATCCCTGGAGGCGGGGGTTGTCGCGGTGACGGACGAACCACCGCCCGGGCACCACCACCCCCAGGTAGATCGGCAGGAAGATGGCCGCGGTGGCGATCCCGGCCCCGGCCATGCCGCCCACCAGGTACCCGATGAAGGTCGCGGTGATGACCACCGGACCCGGGGTGATGAGCCCGATGGCCACGGCGTCGAGGAACTGCCGCTCGGTGAGCCAGTGGTGCTGCGCCACCACCCCCTCGTGGAGGAACGGCACCACGGCCAGGCCGCTGCCGAAGATGAACGCGCCCGCGTACAAAAAGAACAGGGCCAGCGCGACGAACGTCCCGGCGGCGGCCCCGCCCGTGAGCCCGCCCGTGCCCAGCGCGAGGAGGCCGCCGCGCAGGCGGGCCAGGAGCGGCGCGCCGCGTCCGTGGCCGAGCCAGGCCAGCGGGGCGAGGGCCGTGGCCGCCCGGCGGGGCCGTCGTAGGCGGGGCGGGGCGTCCCACAGCATGATCAGGAGCCCGGCGCCGAGGAACAGCCAGGCGATCTCGGCGCCCGTGATCGCGGTGACCCCCAGCGTGATCGCCGAGATGGCCCACAGCCGCCAGTCCCGGCGGTTCGTCAGCCGGGCCAGCTTCACGGCGGCGACCGCGATGATCCCCATCACCCCCGGCGCCACCCCCAGGAACAGCGACCGAACCCACGACAGCCCGGCGGAGTGGACGTACAGCGCCGCGACACCGAGCACCACCAGAAACGACGGCAGCACGAATGCTCCCGCGGTGGCCAACGCGCCCAGGGCCCCCGCCCGCAGGTAGCCCACCCACATCACGACCTGCGCAGCGAGCGGCCCCGGCATGGTCTGCCCCAGCGCCACCCCGTTCAGGAACTCCCGCTCGTCGAGCCAACCCCTGCGCTCCACCAGGTCCCGCTGCATATACCCGACGGTGGCGATCGGCCCGCCGAACCCCCACGTCCCCAGCCCCAGGAAGTACCGGAGGATCCGCCGGAACCCCACGGCGTCCTCGGTGGGCGCAGCATCCCGGTCGCTCACGTGAACACACTGGCACAGGCCGCGGGTGCGGTTTGGGGCGTTCGCGGGCGTGGGAGCATACGAGGGCCGGTGGATGTCCTCGACGTCGTGCTCATCCTGCTCATCGCCCTGGCCGCGTTCAGCGGCTACCGGCGTGGCGCCGTGCTCCAGGTGCTGACCTTCGGAGGGATGCTGCTGGGGCTCTTGGTGGGGGCCATCGTGGCCCCGCAACTGGCGACGCTGTTCACCGATCCGACGACCCAGGCCGTGGTGGCGCTGGTGGGGTTCCTGGCGTTCGCCGCGATCGGCGACGTGCTGGGATGGATGGTGGGCGCGAAGGTGTGGGTGGCCGCGCGGCGGTCCCGGATGGCTTCGGTGGATGCGGCCGGCGGTTCCGTGTTCGCGGTGGTCGCGCTGCTCCTCGCGGTGTGGTTCGTCGGGCTGAACCTGACCAGCGGGCCGTGGCCGCCGCTCTCACGGGAGATCCGCCGCTCGGCCATCATCCGGAGCCTCGACACCGCGCTCCCCGAGCCGCCGTCGCTCCTGGGCCAGGTCCGCCGGTTCCTCAACGACTTCGGCTTCCCCGAGGTGTTCGCCGGCCTCCCGCCGGCTCCCGGCGGTCCGGTGAAGGGCCCCACGAACGCCCAGGCCAACCGGGCATTCCGGGATGCGGCGGACTCGACCCTGAAGGTGGTGGGCCAGGCCTGCGGCCGGATCCAGGAGGGGTCGGGCTTCGTGGTGGCGCCCGGCTACGTGATCACGAACGCGCACGTGGTCGCGGGGGTGCGGTCGCCGCAGGTGCAGGTCCAGAACGGCGGCTCCCGACCGGCCGTCCCGGTCCTGTTCGACTCCCGGCTCGACGTGGCCATCCTCCACATCTCGAGCACGCCACCCCCGCTCCCGCTGGTCGATCAGGAGATCGGCCGCGGCGCCCGCGGAGCGGTGGTGGGCTATCCGGGCGGCGGGGCCCTGGCCGGGGTGGCCGCCGCGAACCGCCGAGTCCTCCACGCCGTGGGCCGCGACATCTACGGCAACGGCTCGGTCGTCCGCGACATCTACGAGCTCCAGGCCGTGGTCCGCCCCGGCAACTCCGGCGGCCCCTTCATCCTGGTGAACGGCCGGGTCGCGGGCCTGGTCTTCGCCGCCTCCACCACCGACCGCGGCATCGGCTACGCGATCACCACGACCGAGATCTCCGACGACGTCCGCGAGGGCACGCGAAGCACCGCCGAGGTCGGCACGGGAGGCTGCACGCGATAGCGGCGCGTGGCAGGACGGAGATCAGGCCACCGCGAGTTGCCGATCGGGCCCGTCCCGGGGTGGCGGCGCCGGCCCCGCCCGGAACCTCCGCCCGTCGGGCCGGTACCACCGGACGTCCCCATCCGCCCGGCGGGTCAGGCTCCATCCGAAGTCGTGGACCAGGTCGTGGTGCCACCTGCACACGAGGACCAGGTTCCCGAGCTCGGTACGGCCTCCGACGCCCCACCACGCGATGTGGTGGGCGATCGAGTACCGCTTCGACCCGCACCCCGGGAACCGGCACCCCACGTCGCGGTACCTGAGCTGACGCATCATGGCGGGGGTGGGGTCGTGGGCCATGGTGGTCATCCGCACGGCGCTCCCCCCTTCGTCCTCCAGCACGGCCTGGACCCGGGCGTGGCACAGCAGGCGGTCCACGGTCTCGGGCCCGGCGATCCCTCCGTCCTCGATCCTCGATCCCTCGCCCCTGGCCACGGGATCGGCCCGGACGTGGATCACGATCGTGGCCCGCTCGGAGTCCGTCTCCTCCGCCAGGCGGTCCGAGGCCAGAGCGAGCAGGCCGTTCCCCCTACTCTCATCCACCGTCTCCGGGCAGGTGATGGCGGGGTCGTCTTCGGGGAGCTCCGGGAGGTCGGCCCTCGCCAGGTCGATGGCCCGGGCCAGCACCGCGCCCTCGGCCGCGGGGTAGTCGGCGGAGAGAGCGAAGCGCCTCCCCTCGTCGTGGTACCGCCACCTCACCGACCGCTCCCGGACGATGTCGGCGGCGTCCCCCTTGGAGCGCTTCGCCCGGAGATCACCCTCCTCCCGGATCCTTCCCCCAGGGACGTTCTGGGCCCAGTCCACCAGGGCGCGCTCCTCCCCGGGCGTGGTGAACCGGGCGAGCTCCATGACCTTGTCCACCCCCAGCCGGCCCGAGGACAGGGCCTCCGCGAGGTGGGGCAGCGACTCCAGCGCGTGGGCGGCGGTGATCAGCCGTTCGGCCTTCCATCGGGAGAACCCGTAGCGGATCCCGAGGTAGTGGGCCATGTCCTTGGCCCCGGAGCATTCGGCGCCGCAGGCCTCGTCCCCGCATTCCTTCCACGCCTCGGAGTCATCCACCGCGGCGATGTGGCGGAGCATCCGGCGCTCGGCGTGACAGGCCCGGACGTGCCAGGCGTCCATTCCCTCGATGAGCTTGCGGGTGTTGCGGGCATTCCCCATCGATCCACCAACCTTCGTCCGGCCCGGGGGAGGAGGCCAACACCATGATAGCGAACATGTGTTCGATTGTCAAGTCGCCCGACTACCTTCGAGCGAGCTCGCTCCCCGGACTCGCGGCGCGACTTCACGGGAGCGACGGCAGCCGGCGCCGGAACCCCAACGGAACGGCAACGGCGGCGGCCGGCGAGCACGCAGGCCCGCTGGTCGCCGCCGCCCTCCCCTGGCCGCTTACGGGCAGTGCGTGAACACGTCTCCCGGGTCGCCCGTGCAGCTGTCGAGGCCCTTGCCGCCATCGCCGGTGTCGTTCCCGTTCACGCCGTCCACGGTGTCCAGGTGGTCGTCGCCATGACCGCCGTCGAGGTCGTCGACGCCCGAGCCACCGATGAGATCGTCGGCGCCGCTCATCCCGATGACTTGGTCATCGCCGGATCCACCGTTCAGCGTGTCGTCGCCGGAACCTCCCTCGATGATGTCCCTCCCGCCAATCCCGGTGACGGTGTCGTTGCCGGCCCCCGAGCAGATGTGGTCGGGTCCCGGGGTCCCGATGATGGTGTCGTTCCCCGGCGTCCCGTAGCCGCTCTGGCAGGTGATCGGGGCCTCGACTCCGAACAGCGCCACCAGCGGATCGTGGTCCGAGACCTGCGGGGCGAACTCGGCGTTGACGTGGATCGCGTCGTACAGATCCAGCTGGGACGCGAGGTGCGGCGAGGCCAGCAGGTGGTCCAGCTCCTGGGTGTTGCCCTGGAACACGTAGCTGTACCGCTCGGCCTCGGGCAGCGTCAGCACCAGATCCTGCAGCACCCCCCCGCTCGTGAGCGCCGACAGCGGGTTCGACCAGGTGAAGTCGTTCAGGTCGCCCAGCACGATCACGTTCGCGTTCGGGTCCAGACTGAGGATCGACTGCGTGAAGTCGTGCACCAGCGTGGCCTGGTTGATCCGCTGGGCCTCCGACGACAGCACGGGCGGCTGGAAGTGCCCCCACAGCGCCTGGTCGCCGCCCTTGGAGTTGAAGTGGTTGGCGATCACGAACAGCTTCGTGCCGCCGTACATGAACTCGCCGGCCAGCGGCTTGCGGCTGCTGTTCCAGGCCGAGTCCGTCGGGGCGATCCGGCCCGGGCTGTACAGCAGCTGCGGACCGCCCGGCGCGGCCACCACCGCGTCGGCGGCGGTGGAGGTGCCGCCCGGGCGATCGACGAACGACACACCGCGGTCGGTCCGGAACAGGAACGCCACGCGGATGTTCCCCCCCGGCTCGCCGCCGTCCTGGTCGTCGACCGGGTTGATCTGGCGGAAATCGTACGTCGGGCCGCCGGCGGCCTGGATCGCGGCGATCAGCATGTTGATCGTCGTGCTGGCGTCCACCACGGAGTCGTTGGTGGCCCCGTTGTTGTCCTGGAGCTCCTCCAGCGCCACGATGTCGGGCGACAGCATGTTGTTGACGAGCTCGTTGGCGAGCTCGCTGAACTTCTGTGCCCCGTCATTCGGGTCCAGGTTCTCGACGTTGAAGCTCCCCACCGAGAGCTGACCCGACCCCGGAGCCGAGGTGACCTCCTGGGTCAGGTCATTGGACTGCAGCGCGGGGATCGACGTGATCTCCAGCTTGAAGTTGTTGAAGTTGTAGTCGATGACCCCGACCGTGGCCCCGGGATACGAGTCGCCGACGTCCACAGTGGTGGCGAGCGTCGGGCCCCCGACGATGACGTCGTTGAGGATGATGCGCTCGGAGTTGTTGTCGGTCTGCCGGAGCAGGATCCCGCCGCGAGCGGTGAGGATCGTCGCCCCCGCCCCGTTGTCACCGACCACCGGGACCTCCCGGTTGGAGCCGAAGTCGCTGGTCGGGCCCACCACGTGGGCGTCGTTCAGCTGGACGCGCATGTCCTCCAGGCTCTCCCAGAAGTCGATGCCGTCCGAGGCGGGGTCGAACGTCCCGCTGGTCTCCACGTCGCCCGTCGCGTCGTCCTCGATGAGGCCGTTCGGCGGGACGCGGCCGCCGGCACCGACCACCGTCGGGGCGGACAGCGCGTTGCCCGAGGAGTTGACGACGACGGTCCGTCCCGGGTTCGAGATCTCGGTGATGGTCAGGCTGGCACTGCTCGCGCCGCCCGCCCGGAACTCGGTGGGCGTCCCGCTGACGCTCACGTCGTCTCCCACCGAGACCGCAGGGGCCAACGAGGTGAACACGAACACGGCCTCGGACGTGGCGTCGTCCGCGTCGTAGTTCGCCGCCGTGTCCTGGTAGTAGAAGCCGTTCGAGCGCTTGGCCGTCACGATGCCCGGGACGCCGGTGAGCAGGCGGCCGGCCAGGGGCCCGAGATGGGCAGCGCCCTGGATGTCGTGGATGCGCGTGGGGGTCCCGAACGCGAAGACGTAGTTCCCCGCCATGTTGTCCGGCGGGTCGTTCGCGTCCTGGTCGGTGATCTGGTTCGCGACCACGGTGACCGTCACGGTCTCGAGGTTCACGAAGTCGGATCCGGGATCGAGCGTGAACGTCGTCGGCCCGCCCGTGACGTTGACGGCGTTCGCGCCGCTCACGTTGCCCGAGACCGTGAACGCCGAGGCCGTCACGTTCACGGGCTCGGAGAAGGTCACGTCGATGTTGCTGTTCACCGGGACCTGCCCGGCCCCGTTCGTGGGCGTGGTGCTGGTCACCGTCGGAGCGGTGTCCGACGAGATCGTCGTGAAGCTGAACGGGTAGTCGGCCGCCATGTTGTCCGGCGGGTCGGTGGCGTCCTGGTCGGTGACGTTCGCCGCGGCGATGTTGACGCTCACCAGCTCGGAGTTGACGAAGTCGCTGTCCGGGTCAAGCGTGAACGTGGTCGGCCCGCCCGTGACCGCGGCCGTGTGCGGACCGCTCGTGGCGCCCGAGATCGTGAACCAGGATCCTGCCACGTTCACGGGCTCGGAGAACGTCACAGTGATGTTCGAGGTGATCGCCACGTTCGTGGCGCCGTTGGTCGGCACGGTTGACGAAACCGAGGGGGCTGCGTCACCGCCGCACGGAGTGAGAGGCAGCGTGCCGGTGTTCCGGGCCGTCGCGTTCGGAACGCTCGAGAAGTCCGAGCTGTTGTTGTCCGTGTCCGTGCATGAATTGGTTCGCTGGGCGGCGTGCGCGTTGTCGAGCGTTACCGTCGGCGATGTCTCGGAGCAACTGGCCGTCGAGCCGTACCCGACGAAGTCAATGATAGGTCCGGAACCACACGCCCCCGTCATGGCACTGGTGCCGCTCACGAGGCCCACCTTGCCCGCGGTCGCACTCATGTTGATCGACCCGGTTGCGTCGGCCGGCGGGAGTGTGGCCCCGACCGACCCAGCAGTGCCTTCCTGGACAAGGAAGTATTGGCCCGCAGCCAGGCTGAACGCCGGCAGGGCAGTTACCTGCCAGGTGGTTCCGGCGGCGGCCGCATACTGCACCGACAGCCCATTCAAGTTCACGGAAGAAGCACCGAGGTTGAACAGTTCGATGTAGTCATTCTTGTACGTGGGCGAGCCGGTGGAGGCACCGCCGCCACCGTAGACGGTGCTGATCGACACCCCTGTTGCGACGGCGTTCGCCTGATTCGCCGGGATGGCCACGAGGGCGATCGATACGAGCAGGAAGAAAGCTGCAGCCGTCCGAACGACACGGCGCACCGGTGAATAGCTCACAAGAACCCCCTTGGCTCCCCTGGTGCGGCTGGACCCCTCCCCCACACAGGGGGTCCCGGGCCCCGGGGAGGGGGATGACCGGCGGATTGTTCCACCCGGGAGACACCGGACGCAAGGGTCACGTTCGACCGATTCGCGGAGGGCCTACTCCTCCATGACCACGCGGAGGTCGCCCTCGCGGTCCAACAGGGAGAAGCCGGTGATCTCGCCGTCGCGGCGGAACAGCAGGGTGATGCGGCTGTCGCCGACGCGGAGGTTCCGGAGCTCGACCGTGGACAGCCACACGGGGAGCTGGGGCTTGTTCACCGTCAGGAGGTTCTCGTGGGCCCGGGCCGAGATGCCCAGCATGGCCTGGAGGATCAGGAACGGCGAGCCCGCGGCCCAGGCCTGGGGCGAGCACGCGATCGGGTAGGACACCGGCCGGTTCGGCGAGCGGCGGGTGAACCCGCAGAAGAGCTCGGGCAGGCGCATGTAGTCGGCGTGGATGGCGGCGTCGAACAACGCGGTGGCCACCCGGTTCGTGGCCCGGACGTAGCCGTACCGCTTCAGGCCCGCCGCGATCAGCGCGTTGTCGTGGGGCCACACCGAGCCGTTGTGGTAGCTCATGGGGTTGTAGGCGGCCGCCGACTTGCTCATGGTCCGGATGCCCCATCCGGAGAACATGTCGGGGGCCAGGAGCCGCCGGGCCAGGTCATGGGCCCGCTCGGCGTCCACGATGTCGCAGTACAGCCCGTGGCCGGGGTTCGACATCACGGTCGCCACCGGGCGCTTGTCGGCGTCGAGGGCCGCCGCGAAGTACCGTTCGTCCTCCAGCCAGAAGGCCCGGTTGAACCGGACCCGGAGCTCGGAGGCCTCGGTTCGCAGGGCGTCGGCCCGGTCGGGCTGCCCCAGGGCTTCGAACACGTCAGCAGTGCGGAGCTTCGCCATGTAGACGTAGCCCTGGACCTCGGCCAGGGCGATGGGCGGCGCGGCCAGGGTCCCGTCGGCGTGGACGATCGAGTCGCCGGAGTCCTTCCACCCCTGGTTCCGGATGCCGGCCGGCGAGCGGGCGTCGTACTCGACGAACCCGTCGCCGTCGAGGTCGCCGTCCCGGTCGATCCACTCCAGCGCCGCCTCGGCGGCCGGCAGCAGCTCCTTGGCCAGGTCCAGGTCGCCGGTCCACCGGAAGTACTGGGCGTACACGATGAGGAACCACGGCGTGGAGTCCACCGAGCCGTAGTACGGCGTGTGCGGGATGACGCCGGCCCGGGCCAGCTCACCGTGGCGGACCTCGTGGAGGATCTTGCCGGGTTCGGCGTCGCGCCAGTCGTCGCGTTCGGTGGCCTGCCACGCGGCCATCTCCCGGAGGGCCTCCCGGGCCAGTCGCGGGTTCACCATCAGCATCTGGTGCGCGGCGATCAGGCCGTCGCGGCCGAACGTGGTGACGTACCAGGGGATGCCGGCCGCGATCACCCCGCCGCCCTCCGTGGGCGTGTACAGCGCGCGGAGGTCGCGGAGGCCCTGGTCCATCAGCTGGTTGAACAGCTCGTTGTCGGTGGACACCCGGGTGCACTCGTGCTCCCACTCCTCGTAGGAACGGCGGAGCTCGTGGACCGCGGTGTCGAACTCGATCCTCGCGGAGTGGCGTTCGTCCTGGATCAGGGGCTCGACGGTCATGGCCAGCATGCGGGTCTGGTACGGGCCGAGGCTGAGCCGGAACACCACCTTGATGAGGTCACCGACGACCTCCATGGCGTCGGGCTCGTTGGCGAACTCGATCCGGGTCTCGCGCCGGATGCCGTCGGTGCCGTGGTAGGCGAAGGAGGCGGTCTTCGTGTCCGTCCGGGGGGGCTCGTGGTTGCCCTTGACCTCGCGGGCCAGGCCCCGGACCTCGAAGATGTCGGCGAAGTCGGCCCCCAGCGAGAGCTCGACGTCCACGCTCACCGGCTGGGAGTTGTAGTTCTTCACCCGGATCCGTTCGAACAGCCGCCCGTTGATGGCCCTTATCCGGCGGACGTTCAGGGTCTGCTGGGGGGCGATGAGCTGGTCGTCCTCGTCCCACAGGTCGGGGTTCGTGAGGTCCACGTGGGCCATGTAGGCCCGTTCGCTGGACGAGGACAGCAGGACCGGCGCCCGGCCGGAGAGCTTCAGCATGAAGTGCGACAGGAACCGGGTGTCGCGGTGGTACAGGCCGAGCCCGTAGTCCTTCCGGTCGTCGAGGTTGCCCTCGGTATCGGAGTAGAAGAAGGTCTCGCCCTCCTTGATGGCCAGGGTCCTGCTGGCCAGGTCCGTGACCAGCACGGACACGCCGGTGACGTGCGGGGCCTGTTCGTCGTGTGGCTCGGTGTCGTGATCCACGTGTCGGCTCGAGCGCGGCGGGCTTCGCCGGTCAGTGTAGGTGCGCGTGGATGCTTGCTCAATCACGCGGTGGTGCTTGCGCGCGGGGTGGTTCGGTGCCGGTCGCGTCACTGGGCGGGCAGGACCACGTCGCCGGTGGCGCGGTCCACCAGCACGCGAAACCGCTCGAGCGGCGTGGGCGCCGGGCCGGAGACGGGCCGGGCGCCGTCCGAGGGGTCGAACTCGGCACCGTGACACGGGCACACGAGGAGCCGGGCGGCCGGGTCGTAGCCCACCTCGCAGCCGGCGTGAGTGCAGATCCGGCTGTACGCGACCACGTCGCGCCGGTCCAGGCGGAGCACCACGCCGGGCTCGCCGCCCGGGCCCCAGAAGGCGGCGGCCCCGCCGATGGGCAGGTCCTGGATGCGGGCGATGGTCCGTCCGGCGTGGGTCGGCGGCGGCGGGCTGCCGGCCGGCCCGGTGGAGGGCTGCTGGGTCGGGTGCTTGGGCCTGGTCGTGTGCTTCGTGATCGGCTTCGTGGGCGTGTGCGGGCGGTGGCTCGGCTGGAGGGGTGCCGCCCGCTTCGAGGGCGCGGGGGCCAGGTGGGAGGCAGCGGCGGCCACCCCGCCGAGGAACAGCATGGCGGTTCCCACCACGGCGCCGCGGATGAGGTCGCGGCGGGTCCGGTCGAACGGCGCCACCTGCCCGCGCCGGGCCCTCGGCAGCGGCGGGCGGGCGGTCCGGCGCCCGGTCTCGAGGAGAGTCGCGGCGTAGACGAGCCAGGCCACCGCGTAGATCGAATCGGAGCCCAGGAAGTAGGGGTGGACGTGCCAGGTGGCCGAGAGCAGCAGCACCGCGTTCACCGTGCAGCCGGCCAGCGCGGCTGCCACGGGGGCCACCCCGAGCAGCGTGCCGAGGCCGATGGCGATCTCCCCCAGCGCCACGGCGATGCCCACCGGGACAGCCGCGTGGGAAAGCCCCCGGAGGAGGGCGCCGATCGGGCTCCCGTTCGCGAACCCCTGCAGCTGGAACCCGACGTACGTCAGGCTGCCACGGTGAAGGTACCCGGGATCGGAGAGCTTCTGCCACCCGGCGTACACGAACGTGACCCCCAGGAACGTGCGCAGGAGCCGGGCCGACCACGGCTGCGCGGCCCAGCTCGCGGCGACGGCGCCTGGGAACGTGTCCGGCTCCCGGCGGGGGGCCGGGTTCGGCGGGATGGTTGCTCGTGCGCTCTGGCGGGTGTGTGCTCCCATGGCGCCTTCCGTCCGGGGTCCTGTGGGGGCGTTCGACGGGCTCGGTTCGGCAGTTCCTAAGGAACGGTGAGGTTTGGCAAGGGGATGGTGAAGCGGGGAGCGCTTGGCGAGGCCGGCCGGCGGGAGGCGCTGGCCGAACGGTGCCGGGTCCAGGCGGGATTCTGCCGGGCGCTGGGGTCGCCGCTGTACGCCGAGCTGCTGGAGCGGGCGGCGGCCGACGCGGAGACCGGCGGGCCGGTGTGGTCGGTGTTCGAGGGACAGGCGGAGATGCCGGCGGACTCGGCGCCGCTGGTGCTGATGGGGGCGGTGCACCGGCTGGTGCTGACCGGGGAGGCGCCGGAGCTCGCCCCGTTCTACCCGTCGGCGACGGTGGCATCCGGATCAGTCGTCCGTGAGCCGGACATCGAGGGGGTGTGGGCGGCGTTCCGATCGCTGCTCTCTCGGGAGGCGGAGCGGGTGCGCGGCCTGATGGACCGACCCGTCCAGACGAACGAGGTGGGGAGGTCGGGGGCGCTGCTCGGCGGTTTCCTGACGGTGGCGCGTTCGTTCCCGGGGCTGTCGCTGCGACTGGCGGAGATCGGTGCGGCCGCGGGACTGAACCTGCGGTGGGACCGGTACCGGTACGAGTCGGGCGGTGCGGCGTGGGGGGATCCGGGGTCGCCGGTCCGGTTCGTGGACGTGTTCTCGGGGGGCGGGGGGCCGTTGGAGGGCGGGGCGCCCGTGTCGGTCCCGGTCGCGGAGCGGGCCGGGTGCGACCTGTGACCGGTGGATCCGGGGACCGGGGAGGGCCGGCTGACGCTGATGTCGTTCGTGTGGGCGGACCAGGTCGAACGGTTCGCCCGGCTCCGGGGGGCGCTGGAGATCGCCCGGGAGGTCCCGGCGTCGGTGGAGGCGGCCGACGCGTTCGACTGGCTGCCGTCGCGCCTGGCGGCTGCGGCGCCGGGGACGGCGCTGGTGGTGTTCCACTCCGTGGTGACGCTGTACTTCACGCCCGACGAGCGGCTTCGGCTGGCGTCGTTGCTGGAGGAGACGGGCTTTCGGGCGACGCGCGAGTCGCCGGTGGCGTGGCTGCGGATGGAGCACCCGGACACCGGTGATCCCGCGGCCCGGGGGTGGAGCCGCCTGGGGAAGCCGGAGGTCCGCCTGACGGTCTGGCCGGGCGGCGAGGAACGCCTGCTGGCCCGGAGCGCCGCTCACGGGCCGCCAGTGGAGTGGCTGGGAAGGTGAAATGTTCGGCCGTTCGCCGGACCAGGTTCGGCCGATCGGCCGATGGCGGGCGGTCGCGATCCCTCGACCATGGAGGCATGGCCGCGACGGGAACGGCGCTGCGAACCACCGAGGACGTCGTGCACGGGTACCGGGCCCGCACCATGGACGTGTTCCGGGCGGAGGAACTCGTGTTCGGGCGATTCCTGAGGCCCGGGATGCGGGTGCTCGACCTGGGGTGCGGGACGGGCCGGCTGGTCCCCCATCTGCTGGGTGGGGAGATGGACGTGCTCGCCATGGACCTCAACCCGGTGGGGCTTCGCGAGGTCCCACCTGCTCCTGTGAACGGTGCCGGCCGGCTGCTGGTCTCGGTCGGCGACGCGCGCCGACTCCCCGTCCGTGACGCGTCACTCGACGCCGTGATCGTCGCGTACAACGGGATCGACTTCCTGGCGACCGATCGGGAACGCCGGGCCTGTCTGGAGGAGGTGGCCCGGGTGCTGGTTCCCGGGGGCGTGTTCGCGCTGTCCCGCCACAACCCCGCCGGCATGGCGCTGTCGCCCCGGGGACTGGGGTCGATGATGGGGGCGCGCCGGCGGTGGGAATACCTCCGCCGGAACCGGCCGTTCCGGAACGGGTACTTCGTGGACTACGACGGCATGCCCGTCCATCAGGCCCGCCCTCGGGCGGTCCGCCGCGAGCTGGAGTCGGCCGGGTTCGCCTTCACGGGTGTGTGGTCGACGAGATCGGCCCGGGGCGGGGCGGTCGCCAGGCTCCTGTCCGCCTGGCCCACCTACGTGTTCACGCGGCGCGCCGAGGTGTAGCGGTACGCTCACGTGTCGCGGACTTGGGCGCCGTGCTCTCGGATGCGCGTGCGAACGACTCGCCAGGAGGGGCCGGGGTCGGGGACGGGGCGGGCGTCGTCGTCGAACGCAAGGAGGGTGGGGCCGGAGCCCGCCACGCAGACCGGGATGCCCGACGACTGGAGGTCGGTGAAGACGCGCTGTGCGCCCGGGGCGAGCCGCAGGCGCGCGGCCTGGTGGAGGCGGTCCTGGAGGGCCTCCGCCAGCAGCTCGACGCGGCCGCCGAGGGCCAGGACCAGGAGGGCGGTGCGGGCGGCGTTGAACGTGGCGGCCTGGCGCGGGACCTCTCGGGGGAGGACGCGGCGGGCGTCCTCGGTGGAGATGCGTTCGCGTTCGGGGATCAGGAGGACGGGCTGGAGGTCGGAGGAAACGGGGACGGGCTCGGCCCGCCAGCCGTCCTGGGTGAGATGGGCCAGGACCACGCCGCCGCCGAGGGCCGGGGCCACGTTGTCGGCGTGGCCCTCGAGGTCGGTGGCGATCTCCAGGAGCCGGTCGGGGCCCAGGCCGGCACCGAGCAGCCGGTCGGCCAGCAGGAGGCCGGCCACCACCGCCGTGGCCGACGAGCCCAGGCCGCGGGCCAGCGGGATCCGGTTCACGCAGCGCAACGCGAACGCCGGGAGCCTCCCGCCCGCCTGCTGCGCCAGGTAGGCCATCGACCGGACGATGAGGTTCGTGGCGTCCTCGGCGAGCTCGCCGGCGCCCTCCCCCGCGACCGTCACACTCGGTTCGACGTCGGTCTCCAGCTCGACCTCGTTCACCAGGTCCACCGCGAGGCCGAGGCAGTCGAACCCGGGGCCCAGGTTGGCCACGGTCGCGGGGGCCTCCACGCGGAGCCGCATGGGGCTACAGGCCGAGCTCCGCCGCGACCGCCGCGGGGTCGGCGGGCACCACCGGGGGGCGGGCGGCGAACGCCATGGCCCAGTCGGGGTCCTTCAGGCCGTGCCCGGTCAGAACGCAGACCACCGTCGAGCCGGCCTCCAGCGTGCCGGCCGCGGCCAGGCGGAGCAGGCCGGCCACCGATGCGGCGGAGGCCATCTCGCAGAACACGCCCTCGCGGGCCACCCGGCGGTAGGCGTTCAGGATCTCGCGGTCGCTCACGGCCTGGATCTCGCCGCCGGAGTCGCTCGCTGCGGCCACGGCCTTGTCCCAGGACGCCGGGTTGCCGATCCGGATTGCCGTGGCGATCGTGGTGGGCTCCTCCACCGGGTGGCCCAGCACGATGGGCGCGGCGCCGTGGGCCTGGAACCCGAACAGCCGGGGGACCCCAGCGGTCGTCCCGTCCGCCGCGTACTCCGAATAGCCCAGCCAGTGGCTCGAGATGTTGCCCGCGTTGCCCACCGGCGTGCAGTGGAGGTCGGGAGCCCGGCCCAGCGCGTCGCAGATCTCGAACGCGCACGTCTTCTGGCCCTGGAGCCGGAACGGGTTCACGGAGTTCACCAGCGTCACGGGGTACCGTTCGGCCAGGCCCCTGGTCAGGGTCAGCGCGGCGTCGAAGTTGCCCTCCACCTCGAGGACCCGCGCGCCGTGGATGAGGGTCTGGGCCAGCTTGCCCACCGCGACCTTCCCCCGCGGCACCAGCACCGCGCAGGTCAGCCCGGCCTTGCCCGCGTACGCCGCCGCCGACGCGCTGGTGTTCCCGGTGGAGGCGCACACCACGGCCTTCGAGCCCTCCTCCACCGCCTTCGACATTGCGAGGGTCATCCCCCGGTCCTTGAACGACCCCGTCGGGTTGGCCCCCTCGAACTTCAGGAAGACCTCGCAGCCGGTCTCCGCCGACAGCGTGTCGGACCGGATCAGCGGCGTCCCACCCTCCTGGAGGGTCACCACGGGCGTCGCGTCGGTCACCGGCAGGCGGGAGCGGTACTCCTCGATCACGCCTCGCCAGACCTTCATTCGATCTGCTCCACGCGGAGCACGCTGGTCACCGAGCGCACCGGCTCCAGGGCCTCCAGCCCGCGCACCGTGTCCCGGAGCGAGCCCTCCCGGGCCCGGTGGGTGATCAGCACCAGCTGGGCGTCCTGCCCCGTCCCCTCCTGCCACACGCTCCGGATCGACACGCCGTTCGTGCCGAACACGCCGGCCACCTGGGCCAGCACGCCGGGCCGGTCCTCCACGTCGAGCAGCGCGTAGTACGCCGCCTCCATGTTCTCCATGGGCCGGATGCGGCGCTCCAGGTAGCACGTGCAGCCGATGGACCGGCCCCCCAGCACCAGGTTGCGGGCCACCCGGATCAGGTCGCCGGCCACCGCCGTGGCCGTGGGCTCGCCGCCGGCGCCCCGCCCGTACAGCATGAGCTGCCCGGTCCGCTCCCCCTCCACGAACACCGCGTTGTACGCGTCGCGGACCGCGGCCAGGGGGTGGTCGGCCGGGAGCATCGCGGGGTGGACCCGGACGGCCACGTCCTCGTCCTCCAGCTCGGCGATGGCCACGGGCTTGATCACGAACCCCAGGCCCGCCGCGGTCCTGATGTCGACAGGCGTGACCCGGGAGATGCCTTCGCGGAACACGTCGGAGGACACCACCCGCGCGTTGAACGCAATCGAGGCCAGGATGGCGCACTTGGCCGCGGCGTCGTGCCCCTCCACGTCGGCGGCCGGATCGGCCTCCGCATACCCCAGCTCCTGGGCCTCCGCCAGGGCCTCCTCGAACGACACCCCCTCCTCGGCCATCCTGGTGAGGATGAGGTTCGTGGTCCCGTTCACGATCCCCACGATCCGCCGGACCCGCTCCCCCGCCAGCGACTCCTTCAGCGCCCTCACCAGCGGGATCCCCCCGCCGACGGCCGCCTCGAACGCCAGGTCCACCCCCCTCGACTCCGCCATGTCGAACAGGTCCCGGCCCATGGAGGCCAGCAGCTCCTTGTTCGCCGTGACCACGGGCTTCCCCCGCTCCAGCGCGTCGAGCACGATCGTCCGGGCCGGTTCGATGCCCCCGATCAGCTCGCACACGACGTCGACCTCGGGGTCGGCCACCACCTCCAGGGGGTCGTCCGTGATCGGGAACGGGAGGTTGCGTTCGCGGGCGGCGTCGCGGACCGCGGCCCGGGTCACCTCGAGGCGGAATCCCGCCCGCTGCTCGATGTCGTCGCCGAGGTCGTCCAGCAGGCGGACCAGCGCCGAGCCGACCGTGCCCAGCCCGATGACGCCGACGCGGACCATAGGGGTCAAGGGTAGCGGGCTCAGCCGAGCGAGTACCGGGCCACCCGAACACCGACCTCGGGCTGGGCCGGGCCGCCGACGATCACGGCGACCACGCCGATCAGGCTCAGGCTCAGGCGACGCACGAGCGGTTCCTCCCCGCCCCCAGGCTACTCCCGTTCGTCCGTGGGCAGAAGGGGCTCCGGCGCGTCCCCGGCCAGCCATCGCGACATGATCACCTCGTCGTCGTAGCCGTAGGACTTCTTGGACTGCCGGTGAAGCCGGCCCTCCTCGACGAACCCGAACTTCCGGTACAGCGCGATCCCGGCCTCGTTGGTCGGGAAGACCTCCAGCGTGACCTTCTCCACGCCCACCTGGCGGGCCCACTTCATCGCCGCCGCCATCAGGGCCGAGCCGACTCCCTTGCCCCGCCACGACGACTCCACCGCCATCCCCAGCGTCGCCACATGGTGGTTCACCGGGTGGGACATCCGCTCGATGGAGATCATCCCGACGACCTTCCCCCAGGCCAGCGCGACGAACCTCGCGCGGTCGTTCGTCCAGGACGCACGGAACGACCTGCGGAACCCGCGGGCGTTGGCGGGCACGGTCTCGCTCCGGACGAACCGCCGCTCGGCAACCACGTCCCGCCACATCTCGAGGTAGGACCGGGCGTCCGAGGGCCGGGCCGGGCGGACGGTGACGCCGGCCGGCGGGAACGACTCGATCTCCGCGGGGTGCATCCCAGAGGCGTCGGCGGGCATCAGCCCTCCTCCCGGCGCTCCATGGCCTCCGGCGCCGACACGCCGAGCAGCCCGAGCACCCCGGCCACGACCTCCTTCGCGGCCCGGCACAGCCACAGCCGGGCCTGGGTCAGCTCGTCGTCGTCGCTCACCACGCGGCACTCGCCGTAGAACCGGTGGAACTGGGCCGCGAAGTCCTCGACGTAGTGGGTGAGCCGGTGGGGCGCGCGGAAGTCGGCGGCCTGCCGGATCTCGTTCGGCAGCTCGGCCACCTTCCGCAGGAGCTCGAGCTCGGTCTCGTGGGTCAGCAGGTCCAGCCGGGCCTCGTCCACCGGCCGGAGCGCGACCCCCAGCTCCTCGGCGTGGCGCAGGATGCTGGCGATCCGGGCGTGCGCGTACTGGACGTAGAACACCGGGTTCTCGTTCGCCTGGCGGGTGGCGAGCTCGATGTCGAACTCCATCTGCGAGTCGTGCGACCGCGTGAGCAGCGTGTACCGCGCCGCGTCGGGCCCGGCCTCGTCCAGCAGCTCGTCGAGCGTGACGATGTCGCCGGCGCGCTTCGACAGGCGCACCGGCTCGCCTCCCCGGGACAGCGTCACCAGCTGCATCAGCAGGAACTCCACCCGCTCGGGGTCGAACCCGAACGCCCGGGCCACGCCCTTCAGCCGCTTCACGGTGCCGTGGTGGTCGGCCCCCCAGACGTAGATCAGCAGCTCGAAGCCGCGTTCGAACTTGTTCAGCAGGTACGCGCAGTCCGCGGCGAAGTACGTCGGTTCGCCGTTCGACCGGATCAGGACGCGGTCCTT
>WNGA01002031.1_pt1 | contig 68559 bp, 68 predicted proteins | sample 5400061 | NCBI WGS metagenome assembly WNGA01 (sample SAMN13153366, study PRJNA577476) | soil metagenome | isolation source: 100 cm soil or saprolite under grassland replicate 2 | place: USA:California | collected 2016-06-15
GGTCCGCACGGCATCCCCGGCGGTCAGCCCGACCCGGCGATGGCCCGGTGGACGACCTCCGGGGTCATCGGCAGGCGCGTCACGGCCGCGCCGGTGGCGTGGCGGATCGCGTTGGCGACCGCCGGGGCGGTGACGATGATGCTCGGCTCGCCGGCGCCCTTGGCGCCGAACGGCCCGGTGGAATCGGGGTGCTCCACCACGATCGCCTCGATGGGTGGACCGTCGGCGACCGTGAGCAGCCGGTAGTCCATGAAGCTGCCGGTGAGGGTCGCGCCGGTCGAGGGGTCGACCACCAGCGCCTCGGACAGCGCGTAGCCGAGCCCCTGGTGCGCCGCGCCCTGGATCTGGCCCTCGACGATCGTCGGGTTGATGGCGCGGCCCACGTCCTGGACCGCCACCAGCCGGACCACCCGGACCTGGCCGGTCTCGGTGTCGACCTCGACCTCAGCGAACTGCGCCGCCGAGGTGGGCGCCGCGGTCGGCGGCGTCTGGCCGTGGCCGTGCAGGTCGCGGCCGTCGAACAGCCCCTGGAGCAGCAGCTTGCGCAGCTCGATGCCCTTGCGCGGGGCGCCGCGGACGGCCACGCGCCCGCCGGCCAGCTCCAGGTCGGCGGGCGCGGCCTCCAGCAGCTCGCCGGCATAGGCGAGGATCTTGCCCCTGGCCTGCGCCGCCGCCCGCTGGACGGCCTGGCCGTTGCGGTACAGGGAGCGGCTGGCGAAGGCGCCGGAGTCGAACGGCGTGGTGGCGGTGTCGGGCGCCGAGACCCGGACTGCCTCCAGCGGCACGCCGAGCTCCTCGGCGGCGATCTGGGCGAGCGTGGTGGTCACCCCGGTCCCCAGGTCGCAGGCCGCGCTCAGCACGTCGAAGCTGCCGTCGTCGTTGACCAGCACGCTGGCGGCGCTCTGGTCGAGCGCGCCCGCCTTGTCGGCGACACCGCTCTTCCAGGTGACCACCGCCATGCCGAGGCCGCGCCGCAGCCCGCCGGGACCATCGCGCCGGCGCGCCGCGTCCCAGCCGATCGCGTCCCTGCCCCGCCGGATGCACTCGAGCAGGCCGGCGCGCGAGCCCGGCCGGTCGCGCTCGATCGCCTCCAGCATCGTCACCCTGGCGTCCGCGGGGTCGACGCCGGCGGCCTCGGCGCCGAGGTCGACGACCTGCTCCAGCGGGAAGGCGGCCTGGGGGCCGCCGTAGCCCCGGAAGGCCCCGCTCACCGGGGTGTTGGTGAACACCACGTCGACCTCGACGTCCACGTTGGCGACCGCGTAGGGCGCCACGAGCTGCTTGGCCAGGATGGCGGCGATGCGGGGGCTGTGGCTGCGGTAGGCGCCGGCGTCCAGCAGCGCCCGCGCCCGCAGCGCCAGGACGGCGCCGTCGGGCCCGAAGCCGGCGGTGATCCGCACGGTCGCCGGATGGCGCGACTCGGTGCCGACGAAGTCCTCGGTGCGCGTGAACCGCAGCTTCACCGGACGGCGGGTCCGCAGCGCCAGCGCGACCGCGTAGGGCTCCGCGGTGAGCGCGTCGCCCTTGCCGAAGGCGCCCCCGATCGCCGGGGCGACCACCCTGACCTGGCTCTGCCTCAGCCCGAACAGGTGGGCCAGGGTGTGCCTGGCGCGGTGCGGGCTCTGCGCCGGCGACCAGACGGTCACGCCCCCGTCGGGCGTCGGGTCGGCGATGCAGCAGGTCGGCTCGAGCTGCGCCTGCTTCTGCTTGGAGGTCTCCAGGCGGCGCTCGACCACCGTGGCCGCCGACCGCAGCGCGCCGTCCACGTCGCCGGAGCGCAGCTCCACCCGCGCGGCGAGGTTGCCCGGCGCGTCGGCGTGCAGCACGGCGGCGCCCTCGTCCCTGGCCCGCTCCACGTCGAACACCGCCGGCAGGCTCCGGTAGGAGACCTCCAGCAGGCCGGCGGCGCGGCTGGCGGCGGCGTCGCCCGTGGCGGCGACCACCGCGACCGGCTCGCCGACGTAGCGGACCACGCCGCCGAACAGGCGCGCGTCCCCCGGCTCCGGGCTGAACGGCGCGGCCCGCTCGAAGTCGTGGCAGGCGGGGTCGTAGGAGGGCAGCGGCCCCACCAGGGAGGCCAGGTTGTCGCTGGACAGCACCGCCACCGTCTCCGGCAGCGCCAGCGCCGCCGCGGCGTCGACGCCCACCACCTCGGCGTGCGCCTCGGTGCTGCGCACCAGCCGCGCGTACAGCATCCCAGGCAGGACCAGGTCGTCGACGTAGCGACTGGTGCCGGTGACCTTGGCGGGCGCGTCGACCTTGGGCACCCGCCGTCCCACCACGCCCAGCGCGGCCGGGCCGTCCTCCACGGCGGTCACCCGGCCAGCTCCTGCGGCCCGTCGGCCGCAGCCCGCACGGCGGCGACGATCTTGGTGTAGCCGGTGCAGCGGCAGAGGTTGCCGGCCAGCGCCTGGACGACCTGCTCCTCAGAGGGCCGGGGGGTGCGCCGCAGCAGGGCGGTGGCGCTGACCAGCAGCCCGGCGGTGCAGAAGCCGCACTGGACGGCGCCGTGGTCGACGAAGGCGCGTTGCAGGGCCGACAGCCGCCCGCCGCCGGCGGCCAGGCCCTCCACCGTGGTCACCTCGCGGCCGGAGACCTGCACCGCCAGCAGCAGGCAGGACCGCACCGGCGCTCCGTCGAGCAGGACCGTGCAGCTCCCGCAGATCCCCTCCCGGCAGCCGACGCGCGTGCCGATGCGCCCGAGCCGCTCCCGCAGGCAGTCGCAGAGCAGCTCGTCGTCGGCGACCTCGGTGGCGACGGCGCGCCCGTTCAGGGTGAAGCCGACGCTCCAGGTCACCCGTGGCTCCTCAGCGCCACCAGATGACCTTCTTCTCCAGGAACGCCACCAGGCCGTACAGGGCGATCCCCAGGGCTCCGACCACCAGCACGGTGGCGAACATCATGTCCTGCCGCAGCGCGAAGCTGAACTGGGTGAGCAGCCTGCCCAGCCCCGACCGCGCAGTGATGAACTCGCCGACGAGCGCGCCGATCAGCGACAGGGTCGCGGCGGTCTTGAAGGCCGCGAACACGTACGGCAGCGCGGTCGGTAGGGTCAGCTTGAAGAACATCTGCCGTCGCGAGGCGCACATCGACCGCATCAGCAGGCGCGAGTTCTCCGGCACCGACGCCAGGCCCGACAGGGTGTTGACCAGGATGACGAAGAAGGCGGTCGACACCGCCACCACGATCTTGGAGGAGATGCCGAACCCGAACCAGACGATGAAGATCGGCGCCAGCACCACCGACGGCATCACCTGCAGCACCACCACGTACGGGTAGCCGACCCGCCGGATCAGCCGGATCTGGTCCATCAGCACGGCCACCGCCACCGCCAGCAGCGCCGCGATCAGGAAGCCGCTGATCGTCTCCAGCACGGTCGTCCACAGGTTGCCCGGGAACCACGGAGCGGTGAGCAGCACCCGCAGCGCGCGCGCCACCGCCTGGGGGCTCGGCAGCAGCACGGGCGCGACCAGCCCCGTCCGGGTCACCACGTCCCACAGGTAGACCAGCAGGACCAGCGCCAGCGGCGCGAGCACCAGCTCCGGCCGGTCGCGGACCACGTACCGCAGCGCCCGCGCCCACCACGGCGAGGCCGCCGCGCGCCGCTCCTGCCCGACCTCCCGCTCACCGGGGCCCTCGACAGCCGCCACCTGGTCACGCACCTCCCTGTTCACAGCCCCAGCATCCCTCTGACCTCGAAGACGCAGTCGGTGAACGCCGGCTCGCGCATCATCTGCTGGGTCCGCGGCCGGCCGCGGCCGAGCGGCACGTCGACCACCTCCAGGACCCGGCCGGGGCTGGTCCCCATCACCACCACCCGGTCCGACAGGAAGACCGCCTCGTTGATGTTGTGGGTGACGAACACGATCGTCTTGCGCGCGTCCTCCCAGATGCGCAGCAGCTCGACGTTGAGCCGCTCGCGGGCGAACTCGTCCAGCGCGCCGAACGGCTCGTCCATCAGCACCACGCTCGGGTCGGACACCAGCACGCGGCACAGCGCCACACGCTGCTGCATCCCGCCGGACAGCTCCCGCGGCAGGGCGGACTGGAAGCCCTCCAGCCCGACCATCTCCAGCAGCTCCAGCGCGCGTTTGCGATGGAACTCGCGCTCGTGCCGGAAGATCTCGATCGGCAGCAGCACGTTCTTCAGCACCGTCCGCCACGGGAACAGCTCCGGCGTCTGGAACATCATCCCGACCGACCGGCGGGGCTGCTCGACCGGCACACCGTCGACGGCGATCCGGCCGGAGCTGGGCTCCAGCAGGCCGGCGATCATCTTCAGCAGCGTCGACTTGCCGCAGCCGCTGGGACCGACCAGCGACACGAACTCGCCCGGGCGGACGTCGAGCGAGATCGAGCGCAGCGCCTCGATCGCCACGCTCCCGCGCCGCGGGGTGAAGACCTTGTCGACCTCCTGGAGGTCGATCCGCCCGGTCGCCGCCTCGGTCCCCCCGGCGCTCTCGGTGGTCATGATGCTCCGCGCCATCTCACCGGTCCCTCGGGCTCAGGTGGTGGTGTCCGGCCAGGCGCGGACCTGCTCGCGGAGCGCCTCGAAGCTGCGCATCAGGCCGCTGTGCTGGCCGCTCGCCGAGGTGACGTCGCGCGCCTCCAGGGTGCCGACGTACTTGGCGATGCGCTCGGCGAGGTCGCTGGCCCCCGCGCGCAGCTCCGCGGGCCAGGGAGTGAGCTCCGTGGTCCGCCGCGCCTCCTGGTAGCAGGGGATGGCCACGTCCAGTCCGACGCCCGGGCTGCCCCAGCGCAGCTTGTAGACGCTGCCCTTGTAGAGCTGGAGGTCGATGTCGAGCACGGCTCCCCACAGCCGGTTGTGGATCACCTGCTGCTCCAGGCTGGTCATCGCCAGCCCTCGATGTACTCGGAGAGGTCCATGGGTTCCCAGACCTCGCGGGGCACGTCGGCGCGCTCCTCGAAGGGAGCCTCGACCGGCTTGGTCGCGTCGATCGCCCATTTGGTGTTCATGGTGTCCTTCTCCCACCGGCTCCAGATCGAGTACGAGGCCGGGTCCAGCCGTGAGGTGGCCGACTCGGGGACGAAGAAGGTGTCGCGGTCGGGCTGGGTCCTGGTGGCGATGGCCCACAGCACCTCGGCGTCGTCGTGGATGTCGACGTCCTCGTCGACCACCACCGCCAGCTTCACGAACGGGTCGGAGGCCAGCGCCGCCAGGGCGGCGATCTTGCCGGCGCCGTCGTACTCCTTCCTGATCTGCACGTAGGCGTGGAACCGGCAGATGCCCGACATCGGCATGTGCACGTCCTTGACGCCCGGCATGGCCGCCCGGACCCGCTTGTAGAGCACCGCCTCGCGGCCCAGCCGCCCGGTGAGGTTGTGCTCGGGGTGCGCCGCGAACAGGTGGTGGTAGATGGCGTCGCGCCGGTGGGTGATGGCGGTGACCTCCATCACCGGGCTCGGCCGCTCCAGCCCGTAGTACCAGGTGAACTCCCCGTAGGGGCCCTCGGGGAGCCGCTCGCCCGGCAGGATCCTGCCCTCGAAGACCACCTCCGCCGACGCCGGCACCATCACGTCCACGGTCTTTGCCCTGACCACCTCCAGCGGCTCCTGGAGCAGGCCGCCCATGACCTCGTACTCGTCCTCGCCGTAGGGGATCTTGGACTGGCAGCCGAGCAGCGTGGCCGGGTGGTGACCGACCCAGATGGCGCAGTCGACGGGCTCGCCACGCGCCTCGGCGGCGCGGTGCACCGTGCCGATGTGGGTGTGCTTCTCGTAGCTCATCCCGAGCCGGTTGCGCGAGTGGATCTGGGCGCGGTAGATGCCGGAGTTGTGGTTGCCGGCCTCGGGCACCCGCACGGTGGTGACCCCGGCGCTGATGAACTGGCCGGAGTCCTTGCCGCAGTTCACCACGATCGGCATCTCGTGGAGGTCGACGTCGGCGCCGGTGATCACCACCTCCTGGACGGGGGCGTCCGAGACCTCCTTGACCGCCATGCGGGCGTCCTCGCGCTCGATGTAGGTCCGCGTCAGCTCCTCCGGCGTCGTCTCCAGCGCCTCGGCCAGCAGGCGCGTGTTGCCCAGCAGGTTGCTGACGACCCGCAGCTTCTTGTCCTGGATCCGCTCGAAGATCACCGCCGGGTAGCGCTGCTCGGACTGGAGCTTTCGCAGCACGCCGGTCAGCTCCAGGTCCACGCTGACCGGCCGCCGCACCCGCAGCAGTTCGTCAGGCGCCCGTTCCTCGAGCCGTCGCAGGAACGTCCGCAGGTCCTTTGCCATCCGCTGGGTCCTCCGTCAGGTCTTGGCGTTCTTGGCGTCCTGGACGACCGCGTCGTGGTCGAACTGGTTATAGGCGGGGACCAGGTCGTTGTCCACGAAGGCGCCGAGGTCGATCTTGGCCGTCAGCCCGGCCGGGATGCCCGGCGTCAGCAGCAGGTCCATGGAGCGCTGGTAGACGGCGGGGTCCTGCCAGCCGTACTGGTTGTTGGGCTGCCGCGGCTTCATGATCTCCACCGCCTTGGTGAAGTAGACCTTGGCGAACTCGGCGTTGACCTGCTCCTCGGGGTTGACCTTCTTCATGATCGCCAGCGCGGCCTGGGGGTTGGTGGCGCCGAACAGCGTCCCCTGGGCGATCGCGCGGCCCAGCTTGGTGACCGCGTCCTTGTACTTGGCCAGGAAGTCGTTGTTGACGATCACCGACTCGGCGGCGGCCGTCTCGGTCTCGGTGCAGGTGACGCAGCGGAGCTGCAGGCCCTGCTCCTTGAGGGCCTGCTGCACGCCGACCAGGCTGTTCCAGGAGATCTCCAGGGCGGCGACCTTCTTGGTCGCCAGCAGGTTGGCCGCGATCGAGGTGTTCTCGCCGAACTGCTGGTACTGGACGTCGGCCCCCGGCTTGAGGCCGGCCTTCTCGAGCTGGACGTTCAGCCGCGGGATCTCGCCGCCGGCCTGTTCCTTGATGGCGATGGACGACCCCTTGGGGAGGTCGCCGATCTTCTGGACCGGGCTCGAGTCCAGCACCCACAGGTCGAAGGCGTTGCCGGTCAGGAAGTCATAGACCGACCTGAAGTCGGCGTTCTGCTCGTAGCCGAGCATCGCCGGCTCGGTCACGGCGATGCCCACCTGCGCCTTGCCGGCCGCGATCTGCTGCACCACGAAGGAGCTGCCGTCGGTCTCCTCCGAAGTGACGTCCAGGCCGGCGGCTTTGAAATAGCCCTGCTCCTCGGCGATGTGGACCGGCCAGAAGGCGATCGACCGCTGGAACGGCAGCAGGATGGTGATCTTGCCCGGGTTGCCTCCGCCGCTGGAGGAGGCCTGCTGGGAGCCGTTGCCGCCGCCGCACGCCGCGACGGCCAGGGCCAGGGGGAGGGCCAGCGCGACCAGCTTCGCCCACCGGCGGCTGCGCCCGAATCGGATAGAGGCCATGGCGGTGCGCCTTCCTCTCTTCGAGATGCGCTCGCGTCGCAGGCGGCCAAGGCCGTGGCATCGATGCGGCACGGCCCGGTCGCCTCGCGGAGACGCCAGGTGAAGGTTCAACTCGGAGCAGCTCTGAGGCACGGCATGCCGGCGAAGTATCTCATCGAAGGACGCGTGGCGAAAGCACTTTTCATATCGTGGACTGCCGCCGATCGATGGGGCATGGTGTCGCCATGCGCGCACGTGGGGTCCGGCAGCGGTGAGCCAGCGCGCTGGACCGTGCCTGCGGCGAGCTGCGCGAGCGGCTCCTACGGGTCGCCGCCAACGCGCTGGAGGCCGACGCCGAGGACCTGGCGGTCGAGCCGGGGTGGATCGTCGTCCGGGGGACCGGGCGGGGCATCGAGCCGGCCACGGTCGCCGCGATGGTCCACGAGGACCGCAAGTCGCTGCCGCCCGGCATGGAGGCCAGCGCGCTGGTCGCGACCGCCAGCTACGACACCCCCTCCGAGGTGCCGGACGCCAACGGCTACGGGAACTTCGCCGCCAACTACACCTGCTCGGCGACCATCGCGGTGGTCGAGGTCGACCCGGCCACCGGCAAGATCCGCGTGCTGGACTGGTCGTCGGCGGAGGACGCCGGCCGCACGCTCCATCCGGACCTGCTCAAGGGGCAGATCCAGGGCGGCATCGCCCAGGGCATCGGCTACGCGCTCGGCGAGGACCTGCTGTTCGACTCCTCCGGCACGATGCTGAACCCGAGCATGGTCGACTACCAGGTCCCGACCGCGCCCGAGGTGCCGCCCTCCCCCTCACCCCCGAGAAGGTCCTGGAGGCGATCGACCGGGCTCGGCGAATGCAATAGATTGCACTCCAAGTGCAAGCCTGATGCTATGATCTGGAAACAAGGAGGTGGGGAAACCATGGGAAGCAGAACCATTGGCTTCGCTGTCGCCGACGAGGATCGTGCAGAGCTCGATGAGCTAGTGGAGTACTTCGGCCATGGGAACCGCTCCGCCTACCTCCGGGCCACGATCAGGGTGATGAAGTCCGTGAAGCTCGCCGAGGAGCTTCGGGACCTCCAGGCCTACGGGCAGGGCAAGCTGGCCGAGCACGGCCTGACCCTGGACGACATCCCGAGGCTCACTCGCCAGATCCTCAAGGGACAGGAGTGAGCCATCAACACCATGGTCCCGCTCGTCTACGACGTGAACGTCCTGGTGGGTGCGGCAGCCGGTGGCAACAGTCCGTTCCGGTCGTGGCCCTCGCCTCCACCGACTTCAGGTAACCCATACGCGGACTGCCTCGGCGTCGTCGTGGACGCCGCCGAGTTCGCTCTGTGGCTCTCGCCGCACCTGCTGGACAACACCGCGCGCGTGCTGGGCGAAGGTCTCGGCTGGAAACCCGACTTGATCGAGCAGTACTTGTCGGTCCTGGCACGAGTCGCTGATCACAGCGGCGGTGGCGTGGCGGATCCGCCGGCCACGGTGTTCGACTGTGCCGATCACGAGGACAACCGCGTGCTCGACCTGGCGTCGGAGGTTGGAGCGCTCCTGATCGTCTCAGAGGATGCCGACTTGACGAGCATGTCCCCTTGGCGCGGCACCCCGATCCTCCGTCCGCGTGAGTTCGTCGCCAAGGTCGACGGGATGCGCAGGCACCGACGGCGCTGAGCGCCGCGCGGAGGCGGGTGGGGCGGGCGCCGCCGCCGGGGTCGAGGACCGGGTGCCGCGGCCGGACCCGCGCCGCGGGGATCGAGCGCGCTCAGGCGCTGTAGTCGGCGCCGAGGCCGAGGCCGGCGAGCTGGCGGCGGTAGGCGATGGTCATGCGGTCGGACTGCACGTGCAGCTCGGCGGACAGGTCGAGCGGCAGCTCCTCGGGGCGCTGGCCCTCGACGATCGCCTTGTCCTCGTTCATCACCTTGCCCTCCCAGTCCATGATCTCGTGGGCGGGCACGTCGAAGTCGAAGTTGCGGCAGACGAAGAAGAACGCGCGCACCTTGCGGGCCGAGACCGGCGAGGCCACGTTGAAGACGACGTGGTAGGAGGTCTCCCACACCAGCGTGTCGGCGCCGTCCATGGGCGAGGCGTCAGGGTTGTTGGCGTTGAAGTTGTAGTCGTAGGTGAGCCCGTACTCGGTGGTGTGGACCGGGATCTCGGGGATCTCGGGCTCGGCCGCGTTGCCGAAGGTCTCCCGGTGCACGAACGGGAAGTGGCTGACGTCGAGGAAGTTGTCGACCTGGCGCGCCGCCGAGGTGTTCCAGTCCAACGGCGGCAGGGTCAGCCAGCGGTAGCCCGGGTCCTCGGCCTTCGGGAAGTCGGGCAGGCCGCGGCGGGGCTGGCCGGACAGGCAGGTCCACACCAGCCCGTAGCGCTCGCGGACGGGATAGGTGAGCAGCCGGATGTTCGGCGAGATGTGACGGCTCGCCGGCTGCGCCGGGATCCGGGTGCACTGGCCGTCTGGCCCGTAGCGCCAGCGTCGGTCGACTGGCGCCGGGTGGTCGTCACGGTGTCCGCTCCTCTCCGCGACCACGACCCCGGAACGGCTCGCTCGGCCTGCGGTCCGACTCCGATGATCCGGTCGTCGGCGACCGCAACGTAGCCGGGCGACAGGACGCGGCGGTCGGCGTCCATGGTCACCACCCGCGCGTCGCGCACGAGCAGCGAGGGAGTCACCGTCCGCTCGGTCCTCGGCACCTGCCGGCGCAGGAGGTCAGCCTGCTGATGCTGCTGGAGACGGTGCTCGGCCCGCTGTGGGCGTGGCTGATCCTCGGGCCTGACAACGGCAATCGGGAGATAGGCCGGCGGCGAGCGAGAGGGGGGCAGCTCGCTCGCCGCCGCGCCCGCCCAGGCCGGGCTGCAAGCGGTTCATGGCCCGTCAAGCCGGCATGCGGCCCGGCCGGGCAAGCGGCCATGGTGGCGCAATCCCTTCCCGAACGCCTCCCGCAGTGACCGTAGACCGCTACGCAGACTGTCGTAGGGATCGATCCAAAAGCTCGCCGGAATGGGCCAGGCCCCTCAGCCGGCGGCGGCGGCCAGGCGTGAAAGGACGCCTTCGGCTCCCAGCCCATGGCCGGCGCGGTTACCCTGGCACCGGTGGATGTCGCGAGCGCGGCGGACTCATCGCCGCAGACCAGGACCATCACCGGCCACTTCGACGTGGGCGTGCCGGACTTCGTGTACCTGCCGGTCCAGGTCCCGAGCGGGGTACGGCAGCTCGACGTCAGCTACGGCTACGACCGCCCCGCCGTGCCGCCGGGCGTGCCGGGCAACGCCCTGGACATCGGGATCTTCGACCAGCGTGGCCACGAGCTCGGTGACCACTCGGGCTTCCGCGGCTGGTCGGGCGGCTTCCGCGACAGTTTCAGCATCAGCAATTCGCAGGCCACCCCCGGCTACCTGCCCGGCCCGATCGAGCCGGGGACCTGGAACGTGGTGCTCGGGCCCTACACGGTCGCGCCGGCCGGGTTGAACTGGACGGTCCAGATCACCCTGACGTTCGGGGAGCGGGGGCCGGCGTTCGTCCCCGACTTCCCACCGACCCGCGCCAAGGGTCGCGGGCGCGCCTGGTATCGCGGGGACTGCCACCTGCACACGGTCTATTCCGACGGCAGGCGCCTGCCCGCCGAGGTCGCCGCCGGTGCCCGCGCCCGCAAGCTGGACTTCATCGTCTCCACGGACCACAACACCTCGGCCTCGCACGGGGCCTGGGGCCAGCTCGCCGGCGACGACCTGCTGATCGTCAGCGGCGAGGAGATCACCAGCCGCAACGGCCACTTCGTGGCGGCCGGCCTGCCGCCCGGGACCTGGATCGACTGGCGCTACCGTGCCCAGGACGGCGAGCTGCCCCGCTTCCTGCGCGACCTCCACCACGGCGGCGCGATCGCCGTGGCCGCCCACCCGTTCGCGCCCTGCCTGGCGTGCGCGTGGAAGTTCGGCTATGCGGGCATGGACGCCGTCGAGGTCTGGAACGGTCCCTGGACGCTGGACGACGAGGTCGCCGTCCAGCTGTGGAACGGCATGCTGGTGGAGGCCGCCCATGGCGGGCCCTGGCTGCCGGCCATGGGCAACAGCGACGCGCACACCCAGCCGCAGGTGATCGGCCTGCCCCACAACGTGGTCCTGGCCGACGACCTCACCCGCGACGACGTCCTGGACGGGCTCCGGGCCGGGCGCACCTGGATCGCCGAGTCCGCCGACGTCGACCTGACCCTCAGTGTCAGCGGCGGCGGCCGCTCGGCGGGCATCGGCGAGCGGCTCCCGGTCGCCTCGAACGTGGCGGCCACCGCCACGCTGAAGGTCGGCGGCGTGCCGAACGGCACCGTGCTGTTCATCAGCGACGAAGGCCAGACCCACGCGGAGGCGCTCCCCGCCGGCGGGACCGGGACCGTCCGCTGGCAGACCACGCCTGCCGTCGCGGCCTACGTCCGCGCCGAGGTCCGCCATCCTTCCAGCGACCCCTCCGGGGTCATCCCGGGCCCGATGGCCGCGCTCACCAACCCCATCTTCCTCGGACAGCGCTAGCGCTCGTCCCCCGACGATCCCCGGGAACCGACCGCCGTCGCGCGCCAAGCCACATCGGGCCCCGGCCGCGGCTCAGAGCCAGGCGCGGAGCTTCTTGCGGTCCAGGTTCGCCCAGGCGGCCTCCCACCCGCCGCGGGTGCGCGCGGCGGTGTCGCGCTCGACGGCGATCAGCAGGCCGGCGGCCAGGGCGCCGCGGGCGGGAGCGCGCTCGGCGGCCTTCCGCAGCCAGTCCTGGGCGACCACGGCGTCGTGGTGGTCGCCGAGGACCTCCTGGATCGCCTCGACCGCGGCGGCGAAGCGCACCGCCGGCTTCCCCACGACCGGGGCGACCGCCTCGGCCGCGTAGCGGCAGCGCTTGGCGCGGATCCGGATGCGGTGGAGCTGCGCGTCCGAGGGCTCCGGGCCGGCCTGGCGCACCTCGTTGCGCAGCTCGCGCCAGGTCTTGGCCACCTGCGGCACCAGCGGCTCGGCGGCGGGCCGGCCGCCGTCCAGCACCATCGGCCTGTTGGCCGCGGCGATCAGGTCGTCCAGCAATTTGACGTAGGCGCTCTCGCGCATCGCCGCCAGCAGCGCGGACCGCGCGGTGTCGCGCTCGCGGCCCATTCGCTCCAGCAGCCAGCCGCCGGCCTGGGCGTCAGGCTCCCCGAGCCGCTCCAGGTGCCCGCGCAGCCGCTCGATCAGCACGTCCGCGTCCCTGGCGGCGCCGAGCCGGTCGGCCAGCCATTTGGCCTGCTCCCGCAGGCCGATGGTCCAGCCCTCCTCCAGCACGGGCCGGAAGCTCCGCAGCGACGAGCGGAACCGGCGGGTCGCCACCCGGGCCTGGTGCACCCCTTCCGGGTCGGTGCCGATCCGCACGACCGGGTCATGGCGGAACAGCCGCAGGACGGCCGCGCCCAGGTCGTGGCGCACCAGCTCCTCGACCGTGGCGTGCCCGTCGAGGTCCTTCAGCAGCACCTCGGCCGGGCCGGGGTCGGAGTTCCCGAGGGCCTGCAGGTACTTGGAGGGGACCTCGACCGGCTCGGCGCCCGCCGCGCGCAGCCGCCCGATCACGCCGTCGAGCGCCCCGTCGGGAGCCTCGGCGCCGAGCTCGCTCTCGATCTCGCGAAAGCGCCGGCTGACCTGGCGGCCGTCCAGCACCGCCACGCGGTCGTCGGTCACCTCACCGAGCCGCCGGCCGTCCGCGTCGCGCAGCTCGATCGGGCGGCGGCTGGTCCGCAACCGCGCCACCGGGCCGAGCGTGGAGTCCCGCACGAACGCTCTGACCAGGTCGGTCGCCTCCCAGGGCGGCTGGTTCGCCGGCCCATCGAAGACCAGCTCCTCCCGCACCAGCATGGGCCCGTGGCCCTCGCCGGCCAGCTTGACGGTCCAGCCCTCGCCGGTCCGGTAGCGCATGCTGAGGCCCCAGCGGGCCAGCCGCAGGTCGGGGGTGTCGTAATAGGTGGTCCTGAGCTGCCTGGTCTCCAGCGGCTCGGCCACCAGGCCCCCGTCGGGATCGGCCAGATCGGGAAGCTGGAAGCCGGGCGGTGCCTCCAGCTTCGCCTCACGTTCCTGCATTGGGACCCTCCTTCCCGGCGCGGACCGGCCGCCCCGTCGATCCAGCCTAACCGCGCAACCTCCGGCGCCTACCACTCGACCAGCTTCCAGATCGCCGGCTGGAGGCGGTCGGGCTCACCGACCTCGGCGAAGATCGCGACCGCCTGCTTCAGGTGGGTCATCGCCTGGTCGCGGCGGCCGTCGGCATGCAGCAGGTCGGCGAGGTTGTTGTGCAGTGCGGCCTGGCGGTGCCGGTCGCCCTGGGCGGCGCACAGGTCGAGCGCGGCGGCGGTCAGCTCCAGCGCCAGGTCGAGGCGGCCGGTGGCGCGGTGGACCAGCGCGAGGTTGTTGAGCGCGGCCACCCGCGCGCCGGGATCCCGCAGCTTGCCGGCGTGGGCGAGGCTCTGCTCCAGGTGCTCCAGGGCCCGCTGGTGGTCGCCGGCGCTGGTGGCGAGCATGCCGACCAGGTTGTGGCACTGCGCCAGCGCCGCCTCCTCGCCGGCGACCACCGCCAGGTCGAGCGCCTGGGCGGCGAGCTCCTCGGCCTGGCCCTCGCGCCCGCGGCGGTGCGCGACCAGGCTGCGGTCGGCGACCAGTCGCGCCCGCTGCGCGTCGGCGCCCTCGCTGGGCAGCGCGGCCAGGGCGGCCTCCAGGTGCGCCTCGGCTGCCTCCCAGTCGCCGCGGCGGTGGTGGAGGCTGCCGATCCGGTGCTCGACGATGGGCAGGTCGTCCGGGTCGCAGTGGGCGGCGGCCGCCTCGTAGGCGGCCAGGGCATCGCCGTAGGCGCCGAGCAGCGTGTGCAGGTCGCCGAGGGCGAGCTGCAGGCGTGCCGCCTCGGGATGGCCCAGTGCCAGCGCGGCCTGGTAGTGGGCGACCGCTTCCCGGTTGGCGTACAGGGCGGCGGCGCGGCCGCCGGCCCGCGCGAACCACTCGGCCGCCTCGGCGTCCCGCCCGGCGAGCTGGAAATGGTGCGAGATCGAGGCCGCCTGGGAGGCCGTGGCCTCACCGCGGACCCTGCCGGTCAGCGCCTGGGCCACGCGCCGGTGCAGCAGGCGGCGGCGGGCCAGGCCGGCCTGCTCGTAGACCAGCAGGCGGACCTGCTCGTGGCTGAAGTCGTAGCTGGTGGCCAGGCCGGCCACCTCATGGATCAGGCCGAGCCGCACCAACTCCTCGATCGCGCCGATCGCCTCGTCGTCGCTGCGGCCGCTGGCCTCGCGGACGGTGTCGACGTCGAAGGACCTGCCGATCACCGCCGCGGTGGTGAGCAGCTGCCAGGCCGGCGGCGAGACCCGCTCCAGCCTGGCCTGGAGCAGCTCCCGGGCGCCGCTGGGCAGCGCCGGCAGCGGGCCGTCCTCGCCGTCGAGGGCGGCCAGGTACTCGACCACCAGCAACGGCAGGCCCTCGGTCCGCTGGTACAGCTCGTCGGCGGCCGACGCGCGGCCAGGAGCCACCGCCCGCACCAGCTCGGCGACGGACGAGCGGTCGAGGCGCGCCAGGGCGATGCTGGACGCGGTGCCGGCGCGCTGCGTCTCGGCGACCAGGCGGCGCAGGCGGTGCCCGCGCGGCACGTGCTCGCCGCGCCAGGCGGCCAGCACCAGGACCGGCGCCCGGTCCAGCCGGCGGGCCAGGTAGCCGATGGCGTCCAGGGTGGCGTCGTCGGCCCATTGCAGGTCGTCGAGCACCAGCAGCCCCGGTTGGCCGCCGCGCACCGAGGCCAGTAGCGCGCGGTAGAGGCCCTCCAGGAAGCGGCCCTGCGCTCCGGGGCCATCGGGCGCCGTGGGGATGAAAGTGGGAGGCACCAGCGGGCTCAGCTCCGGCAGCAGCCGGGCGGCCTCGGCGAGCCAGTGCGCCTCCAGCTCCTTGGCCCAGCCCTCGCCGTCGGGGCCGGCCATGGCGGCGCGGAGGCCGTCGGCCAGCGGCCCGTAGGCCACGCGCTCGCCCTCGTAGCAGCGGCAGAGCAGCGCCTTCCCGCGAGCCCCCCGGACGTGAGCCGCGAACTCCTCGGCGAGCCTGGTCTTGCCGATGCCGGCCTCGCCGGTGAGCGCGACCAGCCGGCCCCGGTTGGGGGGCGGCCGCACGCCGGCCCAGGCCTCCAGCAGCACCGCCCACTGCTGCTGGCGCCCGACCAGCGGGACCGGCGCGGGGCCCTCCGGCACGCGGCCCCGCTCCTGGAGCGCCTCCGTGGCCGTCGATGGCCCTGCGGCTGCCGCTGGCGCTCCAGCGGCGGCGGCCGGCGGCGCGGCGGCGGCCGGCGGGGGCTCGACGTGGCCCTCGATGACGGCCTGGTACAGCGCGGTGGTCTCCTCGAGGGGAGGCACGCCGAGCTCCTGGTCGAGCACGCGCACGCAGGCGCGGTACTGGCGCATGGCGGCGCCGCGCTGGCCGCTCCACGCGTACAGCCGCATGAGCTGGCGGTGGGCCGGCTCGTGGAGCGAGTCGAGCGCCAGCCACCGCTCCGCGCCGGCGATCGCCGCCTGCCAGCGACCCTGGACGGCGTACGCCTCGACCAGCCGCTGGAGCGCGCCCGCCTGTTCCCTGCGGAGCGCCTCGACCTCGGCGAGCTGCCAGTCCTCGAACTCGGGCGCGTCGCGCAGCGAGAAGCCGGCCAGGAAGTCGCCGCGGTGCAGCGCCACCGCGGCTCGCAGCGGCTCGGCGCAGGCGGCGCAGGCCCGCTCGGGGCCGTGGTCGTGGGAGTCACAGGATGCCACCAGCTCGCGGAAGCGGCGCACGTCCAGGTCCATCCCCGGCGCGATCAGCTCCAGCCCGGCGCGGTCCCCGCCCACCCGGGCGGCGCTGCCGAGCGCGTGGTTGAGTGCCGACAGGGTCCGCCGCAGGGCGGCGCGGGCGTGGGCGTCGTCGGCGTCGGGCCACAGCAGCACGGCGAGCTGGTCGCGCCCGTGGCGGCGGCCGCTGCACGCCAGGTAGGCGAGCAGCGCGACCGCCTTGCGGGTGTCGACCCGCAGCGGCATTCCCGCCACCTCGATGCGTGGCGAGCCCAGCAGCGCAACCCGCAGTCCAGTCATTGCCCCTGGATATCGCGCCTGCCATGCTGCGCGCAACACCAAACCGGACCAAGCCATTCGCCGTAACGCCGAACCGTAACGTTGCCGGAACGATCCTCCGCTACAACGGGGCCGGAGGTTGCGATGTCAAGACGGACGAAGAGGAACAGGTGGTGGGGGGCGCCCCAGCCGGAGCCGACCGACCGGGGGGCGGCCGGCTCCCTGGCGCGCCCGCCCGCCAGCATGGCCGAACCGGAGATCGCTCCGAACGACCCGCTGCTGGCCTACTTCTCCGGCGCCCACTCCACGGTCGACCTTGACACGCTCGACCTGGACTCCCCGGCGCTGGAAGCGCTGCGCGCGGAGGGCACGCGCCTGGTGGTTCCGCTGGTCAGCCAGGGTGAGCTGATCGGCCTGCTGCGTCTCGGGCCGCGCCGGAGCGAGCAGGAGTACTCCCACGACGACCGCAAGCTGCTGGACGACCTGGCCGCCCACGCGGCCCCGGCCGTGCGGGTCGCGCAGCTCGTCCGCCAGCAGCAGGCCGAGATCCGCGACCGGGAGCGGATCGAGCAGGAGCTCAAGGTCGCCCAGCTCATCCAGCAGCAGTTCCTGCCGCGCGAGCTGCCCGACCTGCCCGGCTGGCACGTTGCCGCCTACTATCGCCCGGCCCGGGCGGTCGGTGGCGACTTCTACGACTTCATCGACCTGCCCGACGGCAAGGTCGGGATCGTGGTCGGCGACGTCACCGACAAGGGCGTGCCGGCGGCGCTGGTGATGGCGACCACCCACACGGTGCTGCGGGGCGAGGCGCTGCGGCTGGTCGCCCCCGGCGAGGTGCTCAAGCGCGCCAACGAGCTGCTACTCGACGAGATGCCCCCGAACATGTTCGTCACCTGCCTGTACGCGGTCCTCGACCCGGCCGCCGGCATGCTCCGCTTTGCCAACGCCGGACACAACCTGCCGAACCTGCGCAGCCAGGACGGCGTCACCGAGCTGCGCGCCGCCGGCATGCCGCTGGGGCTGCTGCCCGACATGGACTACGAGGAGCACGAGGCAACGCTCGGGCCGGGCGACAGCCTGCTGCTGCACTCCGACGGGCTGGCCGAGGCCCACTCGCCGGACGGCGAGATGTTCGGCTTCCCGCGGCTGGCCAAGCTGTGCGGCGAGCGCGACGGCGGTGAGGCCCTGATCGACCTGCTGCTCGCCGAGCTGGCCGCGTTCACCGGCCAGGGCTGGGAGCAGGAGGACGACATCACCCTGGTCACCCTCCAACGCCGGGCCGGCGGCGCCGTCGCCGAAGCCGCCGGCGCGGAAGCGGCCGCCGCGGCCGACGATCGGGTCCTCGACGAGTTCGAGGTGCCGAGCGAGATCGGCAGCGAGCGTGCCCCCGCCGAGCGGGTGGCGCGCGCCGTGGCCCCGCTGGACCTGCCGGCCTCCCGGATGGAGCAGCTCAAGACCGCCGTCGCGGAGACGATCATGAACGCCGTCGAGCACGGCAACAGCGGCCGCCCGGAGCTGCCGGTGGCGATCCGCGTGACCGCGTCCGAGACCGACCTGGAGGTGGCCATCACCGACCAGGGCGGGGACCGCCCGATCGCGGAGTCGGTCGATCCCGACCTGGAGGCCAAGCTCACCGGCGAGCAGGGGCCCAGGGGCTGGGGGCTGTTCCTGATCCGAAACATGGTGGACGACCTGCGCATCTCGAGCGACCGGCTGCACCACACGGTCCACCTGGTCATGCACCTGCATGACGGTAACGCCAGAAGGAAGGTGGCAGATGACAGCGAATGAGCCGAAGGTGGCGGTCCGCCGCCGCGGCGACGTCGCGGTCCTCGACATCGTCGGCGACATCGACCGTACCGCCGATACGCCGCTGCAACAGGCGTACGACCAGGCGGTCACGGACGGCGGCCAGGCCGTGCTGCTGAACTTCGGCGAGGTCGGCTACATCAACTCGACCGGCATCGCGGTGATCGTCAGCCTGCTCGCTCGCGCCCGCAAGGAGCGCCGCGTGATCAGCGCCTACGGACTGACCGAGCACTACCGGCACATCTTCAGTATCACCCGACTGTCCGACTTCATCGGCATCTACCAGGACGAGGACACCGCGATGGGCTCCGCCGGCGCCAACGGGGCGCCCGCGGCGAGAGGGGGGGCGCAGTGAACCAGAGGATCCAGAAGAACGCGACCATGGACGTTCGCCAAGTGAACGGCGCGGTCAGCGTGGTGGACATCCGGGGCGACGTCACCGCCGCCAGCGAGACGGCGCTGGGCGAGGCCTACGCCGCGGCCAGCACCCCGACCACCGCGGCCGTCGTCCTCAACTTCAGCGGGCTCGAGTACATGAACAGTGGTGGCATCGGGATGCTGGTGACCCTGCTGGTCCGGGCCAACCGCCAGCGCCAGCGCCTGCTGGCCTACGGCCTCAACCAGCACTACCGGCAGATCTTCGAGCTGACCCGCCTGGACGAGGCGATCGGCATCCACGACAGCGAGGACGCGGCGGTGGCCGCCGTCGACGCGCGCTGATCCGAGAGGAGCTCCAGATGACCACCCAACCGGCGCAGCCGGGCAACGGTGAGCAGGCCGACCTGAGCCCACGCGACGCCGCCAACTGGGCCAAGCACGTGGCCACCCTGCGGCTCGGCGAGGTGCCCGCCGAGGCCATCAACCTGAACGTCACCGGCAAGCGGGTGGTCGGACCGATCCAGGGCTTCGGCAAGCTCTGGCAGAAGACCTACCGGGTCGAGCTGACCGGCCTCCAGACCAACCCCACCGAGGTGATCGCCACCTGGAAGCAGGCGTTCGGCAGCTTCTGGCCGAAGTCGGGCCGCTTCTACGGGCCGCTCACCAGCATCGCCCCCGGCGACGTGGCGCTGCTGAACCTCGACGTGGGGGGCGGCGCCAAGCTGTCCACCGGGATCCTGGTCCTGTACGCCGACGACGAGTCGTTCACCTTCATGACCCCGCAGGGGCACATCTTCGCCGGCTGGATCACCTTCAGCGCGGCACAGAGCGAGCCGGACGGGGTCACCGCCGCGCAGGTGCAGCTCCTGCTGCGCGCCAACGACCCCATCTACGAGCTGGGCATGCCGATCGCGATCTCACGCAAGGAAGACCGCTTCTGGCAGCAGACGCTCACCAACCTGGCGCACCATCTCGGCGTGGCCGACCCGGTGGTGACCACCGTGGCGGTCTGCGTCGACCGCAAGCGCCAGTGGGGCAACGCGCGCAACGTGTGGCACAACGCGGGCGTCCGCACCGCGTTGTACATGGCCGGCGCGCCCCTGCGGGCCTTCCGCCGGTCCCCGGGCGGCGGGCAGGACGAGGCGCGTGAGCGGCAATGACCTCGACGCGGTGGTCGTCGGCGCCGGCCCCAACGGGCTGGCGGCCGCGATCACCCTGGCCGGCGCCGGGCGCTCGGTGCTGGTGCTGGAGGCAGGCGCCACCCCGGGAGGGGGCTCCCGCACCGCCGAGCTGACCCTGGCGGGATTCCATCACGACGTCTGCTCGGCGGTGCACCCGCTGGCATTGGCCTCGCCGTTCCTGCGCGGGCTGCCACTGGAGCGCCACGGCCTGGAGATGGTGCAGCCGCCGGCCGCGCTGGCCCACCCGCTGGACGACGGCTCCGCCGCGGTGCTGGAGCGCTCGCTGGAGGCGACGGCCGGCTCGCTCGGCGAGGACGGCGCCGCCTGGCAGCGGCTGCTCGGCCCGCTCGCCCGCGACGGGCTCGACCTGGCCGAGGCCGTCCTCGACCCGCTGCGGCTGCCGCGGCACCCCCTGGAGCTGGCCAACTTCGGCCGTAACGCCATCCGCGCGGCCGCGCCGCTGGCCAGGGCGCGCTTCCGCGGCCAGCGGGCGCGCGGGCTGCTGGCCGGGGTCGCCGCGCACGCGATGCTGCCACTGGAGCGGCTGACCACCGCGGGGTACGGGTTGCTGATCGCCGCGCTCGGCCACATCGTCGGCTGGCCGCTGCCGCGTGGCGGCTCGCAGGCGATCATCGACGCGCTGGTCGCCCACCTCCGCGAGCTCGGCGGCGAGGTGGTCTGCGGCCAGGAGGTCCGGACCCTGGCGGAGCTGCCGCCCGCCCGGACGGTCCTGCTGGACGTGACCCCGCGCCAGCTCCTGCGCATCGCGGGCGAGCAGCTTCCCGCCCGCTACCGGCGGCGCCTGGAGCGCTACCGCTACGGGCCCGGCGTGGTCAAGGTCGACTGGGCGCTGGACGCGCCGATCCCCTGGAAGGCCTCGGGCTGCGACCAGGCCGGCACCGTGCACCTCGGCGGCACCCTGCCGGAGGTCGCCGCCGCCGAGGCGGCGGTCGCGCGCGGCGAGCACCCCGAGCGACCGTTCGTGCTGCTGGCGCAGCCGAGCCGCTTCGACCCCACCAGGGCACCGGAGGGGCGGCACACCGCCTGGGCCTACTGCCACGTGCCGCACGGCTCCACCCTCGACGCCGAGATCACCGCCGGCCGAATCGAGGCCCAGGTCGAGCGCTTCGCGCCCGGGTTCCGCGAGCGGGTGCTCGCGCGGCACGTCCTCGGCCCCGCCGCGCTGGAGCGCTACAACGCCAACTACGTCGGCGGCGACATCAACGGCGGCCTCCAGGACCTGCGCCAGCTCGTGACCCGCCCGGTCGCCAGCCTGGATCCCTGGGCCACCCCGCTGGACGGCGTGTACCTGTGCTCCTCGTCCACCCCGCCCGGCGGCGGCGTCCACGGCATGTGTGGCCACCTGGCCGCCCGAGCCGCGCTGCGACGATGGCCGCGCTGAGTGCCCGCCCGGTGCGGCTGGCCTGGTCGCTGTGCGGTCTCGCCGTCGGGCTGGCGGTCGCCAGCATGGCGCTTGCCGGTGTCAACGGCGAGTCCCCGAGAGGTGGCGAGCTGGCTGGGCTCCTGGACCAACGTGCCGGGGATCGTGCTGGCGACCGTCTTCCTGCCGTTGCTGTTCCCCGACGGCCATCTCGCGACGCGCCGCTGGCTGCCGGTCGCCTGGCTCGGCGCCGCGATCGCGGTCGTCCCCACCGCCATCCTCGCCATCGCGTACTGGCCGGACCGCGGAACGGCGCTGGTCACCGAGACGGGTGACCAGTCGGCGCTGGTGAGCAGCATGTTCGCGGTCGCGGTCGGGGGCGCGCTCCTGCTGACCGCCGCCGCCGCTACGACGCCGCCAAGACCATCGACGCCTTCGCCGCCCGGCTGCGCCAGCAGATCGACCTGCAGGCGCTGACCACCGAGCTGCTGGCGGTGGTCGACCACACCATGCAACCCGCCAGCGTGTCGCTGTGGCTGCGCCCACAGGACTCGCCCGGCAACCGCCGGCCGCCTCCAGCCTGAGTGTTCGGCTACCGTGGAGGGCCACCGCAGGCTCGAAACGCTTGGAGTCGGTCATGGACTACTGGACCCCAGGGAGCGCGCTGGTCGTCGTGGCGCACCCCGATGACATCGAGTTCAGCTGCGCCGGGACGGTGGCGCGCTGGGCCCACGAGGGCGCCAAGGTGACCTACGCGCTGCTGACCAACGGGGCGGCCGGGTCCACCGACCCGGAGATGACCCGCGGTCGGCTGACGTCCCTCCGCGAGGCCGAGCAGCGCGCGGCCGCCAAGGTCGTCGGCGTGGAGCGGGTCGAGTTCCTCGGCTACGAGGACGGGCTGCTGGAGCCCACCCTGGAGGTCCGCGAGCAGATCGTCCGGCTGATCCGCCGGGTCCGCCCCGAGGTGGTGGTCACCACCGACCCGACCACCCGCTACTTCGCCGAGCAGTACATCAACCATCCCGATCACCGGGCGGCCGGCGAGGCGACCCTGGCGGCGGTGATCCCGGGGTCCGACACCCGGCTCGCCTATCCGGAGCTGCTGGACGAGGGCCTGGAGCCGGTCAAGCTGACCGGCGTCTGGCTGATGATGAACGCCGACCCCAACCTGATCGTGGACGTCAGCGACTTCATGGACAAGAAGGTCGAGAGCCTGCGCTGCCACGTGAGCCAGATCGACGACCACCCGTCCAGCGAGGACATCGGCTGGGTGTACGGGATGGCCGAGTTCCAGGCCAGTGACCAGCCGTTCCGCTACGGCGAGGCCTTCAGGGTCTTCCGCTTCGACCAGCCGTGGGAGCCGGCGGCGCAGTGAGCCGGGTGCCGACGAACTCGGTGGCCACCGTCTCGGACTGGGACCGGCCCGCGCGAGGGTGCGGGGGCTATTGGCGGCCGTCGTCGTCGCGTTCGACGTGGAGGCCGGGCTCCGGCTCGGGCGGGGGCTCGTCGACGTCCTCGTCGCCGGCGTGCTGCTCCTCCGGGGTGATGTCGGCGTCGTCGAGCACCTCGTAGGGGTGGCCGGCGGGGCCCAGCGCCTCGCCCTCGTCCCCCAGGTCGAACTCGCCGGCCTCGACCGCGGCCGCCTCCTCCACGGTGAGCTCGCTCAGCGGGTCTGCCTCCAGCCGCTCGTCGGGGATCGGCCGGCCGCTGCGGACCGAGCGGCCGTACTCTCCCGCGTCCAGGCGCGCCTCCGCTCGCCGCAGAGCCGCCCAGCGGTCGCGCACGAGCTGGTCGACGGCCAGGCCGGTCTCGTCGACGTTACGCCGGTCCGCGTCGTCGACGTCGTCGCCGACGCCGTCCTCTGGGTAGCCCGCCTCCTGCTCCTCCGCCCCGGCCGCCAGCAGCCGCCGGAGCCGGGCCCGCTCCTCGTCGAGCAGCGCCCGTGCACGCGCCTGGTCCATGCTCGCCTCCCTGACTCTCCAAGCCCGGAGCCGCCCGCGGGCATGCGCCACCGGCGGCTCTCTGCTCCATTGTCGTCACTTTCGCGGGCCGCTTCACAGCCCGCGACCGGCAGGAGCCAGGCAGTTACTGCCGCGCCGCCGGCTGGGGGGCGGTCGCCGGGGCCTGCTCGGCCTCCGCGGCGGGAGCCGGCTGCGCCTGCCGCCGCGGCTGCGGTTGCTGCGGCTGCTGCGCGGCGTCGGGCTGGCGGGAGGACAGCATGCGCAGGATCAGCGTACGTCACGCGGTCTGGGCGCTCGACGCCGAGGTGAGGTCGTAGACGGTGGTCCCGCCCACGGTGGTGGCGGTGAAGTTCTGCTCGACCCAGCTGGAGATCTCGCTGGCCGTGCTGGACCCTCCGCCACCGCCGAACCCGCCGCCGCCGAAGCCGCCGCGGCCCAGCCCGCCGTCGGCGATGAAGTAGTGGATCTTGCCCTCGCTGACGTACTGCTGGAACTGCTGGAGCGTTGGCGCGGGATCGGTGCCGTTGAACCCGCCGATGGACATCACCGGGTCGCCGGTGGCGAGCTGGATCCCCGCCGCGGAGTTCGACCGGACCGCCGCCGCGACCCAGGTGTAGTCCTGGCTGTTCCGCTGGAGCAGGGCGACCAGCTCGGCGCTGGGCGTGCCGGCGTTGAGCAGCCCGCCGACGCCGCCGGCGCCACCACCCCCGAGCCCGCCCTGGCCGCCAAACCACCAGCAGGCCGGCCGCCACCACGGCGGCCACCTCGGCACGCCGCAGGGCCGGCAGCGCGACCAGCAGCGCCGCCACGCCGAGCCCAGCGATCAGCACCAGCGGCCCGATCCACGGGTAGAAGTCGGGGCTGCGCTGCAGCAGCGCGAACGACCACACGCCGGTGAGCGCCACGGCCCCGGCCAGGACGAGCCGCGCCCAGATCTGCTGGCGGTAGCGCCAGAGGGTCGCGGCGCCCATGCCGACCAGCGCGCCGATCGCCGGCGCCAGCGCCACCGTGTAGTAGGGGTGGAAGATGCCCTTCATGAAGCTGAAGACCAGGCCGGTCACCAGCAGCCATCCGCCCCAGAGCAGGAAGGCCGCCCGGGTCCGGTCGGTACGGTGCGCCCGCCTGGTGATCCACAGCCCGACCCCCAGCAGCAGCAGCGCGGCCGGCAGCAGCCATGCGACCTGGCCGCCGATATCGCTCTCGAACATCCTGGTCCAGCCGGTGACGCCCCAGCCGTTGCCGCCGCCGACGCTGCCGGTCTCGTTGCCGGTGATGCGGCCGAACCCGTTGTAGCCGAAGATCAGGTTCAGCACGCTGTTGTTCTGCGATCCGCCGATGTAGGGCCGGTCGGCGGCGGGGATCAGCTGGACGATCGCCACCCACCAGCCCGCCGACACCACCAGGGCGACCCCGGCCGCAAGCAGCTGGCCCAGGCGGCGCCGCAGCGAGGTCGGCGCCGCCAGCAGGTAGACAAGCCCGAACGCCGGCACCACCAGCAGCGCCTGGAGCATCTTGGTGAGGAAGCCGAAGCCGACGAACGTGCCGGCCGCCACCAGCCAGCCGGTGCGGCCGCGCTCCAGCGCCCGCACGGTGGCGTACGCGCCCAGCGCCAGCAGCAGCGTCAGCAGCGCGTCCGGGTTGTTGAACCGGAACATCAGCGTGGCGACCGGGGTGAGCGCCAGCACCGCGCCGGCCAGCAGCGCGGCCGCCGGCGAGAACCAGCGCCGCACGGTCGCGTAGAGCACCCCGACCGTGGCCACACCGGCCAGCGCCTGCGGCACCAGCAGAGTCCAGGCGTTCACCCCGAAGACGCGGGCCGCCAGCACCGACGGCCACAGCGCGAGCGGCGGCTTGTCGACGGTGATGAAGTTCGACGCGTCGGAGGAGCCGAAGAACATCGCCTTCCAGCTCTTGGTCCCCGCCTGGACCGCCGCCGAGTAGAAGGAATTGGCGTAGCCGGAGGCGCCCAGGCCCCACAGGTAGAGCAGCGCGGTCGCCGCCAGCAGCGCCAGCAGCGCGGGCCGCACCCAGACGGGGTCGGCTTCCCTGCCGCGCAGCAGGCGCCGCCAGCGTTCGGACGCCATCGTCGAGCTGCGCCCGCGCTGCCAGACGCGCTCGATCGGGTTGGGGAGCGAACACGGCCAGCCCCTGGAGCTGGTGGCGGAGCGCGCCCACCGCGCCGCGGACCGAGAAGGTCCAGCGGCGGTTGGCCGCGGTGTTGGCGACCGCGGTCGCCAGCAGCGCCGCGCCGTTGGCGCCCTGCGCGCCCAGCGGCGCGCGCAGCGCCAGGTACAGCACCAGGTAGGCGAGCGTGCTGGCGACGCCGACGAGCGCGAAGCGCACCAGGTCGCGGCCGAGCCGGGCGATGCCGCGCAGGTCGGCGACGGCGGTGGCCAGAAGGTCGACCCGCGAGTCGGGGTCGTCGACCCAGTCGACCGGCACCTCGTGGATGCGCAGGCCGGACCGTTCGGCGAGCACCAGCAGCTCGGTGTCGAAGAACCAGCCGTCATCGCGGACCCTGGGCAGCAGCCTTCGGGCCGCGTCGGCGCGGATGGCCTTGAACCCGCACTGGGCGTCCGAGAAGCGGCTGCCGAGCGTGGCGTGCAGCAGCAGGTTGTAGCAGCGCGAGATGAGCTCCCGCTTGGGACCGCGGACCACCCGGGCGCCACGCGAGAGGCGGCTGCCGATCGCCAGGTCGCTGTGGCCGCTGACCAGCGGGGCGACCAGCGGCAGCAGCGCCTCCAGCCCGGTGGACAGGTCGACGTCCATGTAGGCCAGGACCGCGGCCGGGCTGGCGCCCCAGACCGTGCGCAGCGCGCGGCCGCGGCCCTTCTGGTCCAGGTGCACTGCCCGGACGTGCTCCAGCTCGCCGGCCAGCCGCTGCGCCAGCGGCCAGGTGCCGTCGGTGCTGGCGTTGTCGGCGATGGTGACCTGGTAGTCGAACGGGAACGAGCTGCACAGGTAGGCGTGGAGCCGGCGGACGCACCGCTCGAGATCCTGCTCCTCGTTGTAGACCGGCACCACCACCTCGACGGTTGGCCGGTCACCGTCCAGCATCATGACTCCCTCTCCGTGCAAGGCTGTCGTCGATTCGTCCGGGCTCAGGTGGTCGACCCACTCCGGAGCTGCTGCACCACCGTCATGGCCTTGTCGATCGGGATGGCGAAGTCGATGTTCTGGGCGGTGGTGTTCTGGGTCGACGCCGCCGCGGCGGAGTTGATGCCGATCACCTGGCCGGCCGCGTTGACCAGCGGACCGCCGGAGTTCCCGGAGCTGATCGCCGCGTCGGTCTGGATCAGGCCGGTCATCTGGCCGCTGTCGGTGTCGATGGAACGGTTGAGCGCCGAGACGATCCCGCTGGTGACGGTCGGGCCGCCCTGCAGCGCCAGCGCGTTGCCGATGGCCACGACGTCGTCACCGACGGCCATCTCCGAGGACTTGCCGATGGTACCTTGATCGAGCTGGCGCCGTTGACGACGTGCGCGTTGGTGAGCACCTCGCCGTCAGAGGTCAGGATGATGCCGCTGCCGGCCGCGGTGCTCGCGAACGGGCCCTGGTTGGTGGACGCCTGGATGCTGACGACCGCGGGCTCGACCTTGGCGACCACCTGGGCGACGTCCAGCGAGTCGCCGGCGAGCTGCGAGGACGAGGCCGTCTGCACCACCGTCGTGCTCGAGGTCGGGGACGGCTCCAGCTCCCGCGTCACGACCCCTCCGGCCGAACCGGCGACCAGGGCGACCCCGAGGAACGCCGCCGCGATCCGCCACGGCCTGCGCCGCCGCGGGGGCGGTGGTGGGGTGGTCTGCTCCGGTGGGGTCCAGGCCGGCGGTGGGCCGGGCGCCCAGGGTTCGGCTTCCGGCGCCGGTGGGTCGAGTACGGCTGACTGTTCGAGGGTTGGCATGGCGTGCCTCCGATTCTTGGTCTCCCCTGTCACGAGCCATGCTCGCGACCTGGGGTAAGGCCGCCTCATGAGCCGTTCGAGAAGCAGTCAAGAATCGGCGGGCGGAGGCTCCGCGTGCCGGGATTCCGCCGGCGGGAGCTCGACGGTGAAGACCGCGCCGCCGTCGGGATGGTTGGCCGCGCTGACGCTGCCGCCGGCGTCCTCGACGATCTGCCGTACGATCGCCAGGCCGAGGCCGGAGCCGGGCAGGCTCCGCGCCTCCACCGCCCGGTGGAAGCGGTCGAAGACGCGCGGGAGCTCCTCGGGGCCGATCCCCGGCCCGTGGTCGCGGACCTGGAGCCCGCCCGGACCGACGGTCACCTCGATGGGGCTGCCGTCGGGGCTGAACTTGACCGCATTGTCGAGCAGGTTGCCGACCGCGCGCAGGAGCTGCTGCGGCCTGGCCAGCACCGTCGCCGGCCGCGCGTCGACCAGGATGGTCCGCCCGCTGCGGTGCCGCGCCCGGTCGACGGCGCGCTCCACGAGCTGGTCCAGCGCGAGCGTCTGCTCCGGCTCGTCGTCGTGGCGGTCGACGGCCAGCGCCACCAGCTCCTCGACCAGCGAGGACAGCTCCCGCAGCTCGCTGTCGAGGTCCGCCAGCACCTGGCCGCGGGGCCCCGCGGCCAGGTCGGGATGACGTCGCAGCGTGTCGATGTTGGCGCGCACGCTGGTCAGTGGCGTGCGCAGCTCGTGGCCGGCGTCCTGGACGAGGCGCTGCTGCTGGTCCCTCGAGCGGGTCAGCGCCGCCAGCATGGAGGCGAACGCCCTGGACAGCCTGCCGACCTCGTCGCGCCCGCCCGGCGGGACCTCGATGTCCAGCCGGCCGCTGGCGGCGATCGTGTCGGCGGCCGCGCTGAGCTTGGTCACCGACTGGGTCGTGCGCCTGGCGATGAGCACGCCGGCGGCGGCGGCCAAGGCGATGATGACCAGGCCGACCAGGATCGAGCGGTCGCGGACGGAGTCCAGGACGCGGTTGGTCTCGGCCAGGCTGCGCCCGAGGATGATCTGGCCCCCGGGACGCGGCAGGGCCACGACACGGTAGGGCTGGCCACCGAACGTCTCGGTCCACGGGCGGGAGACCTCGTGGGGGCCGTGGGGACCTCGTTCGGCGCCGAGGTCGACCGGCGTGGCGGGGCGAGGGGTGACGTCGACGCCCGGCTGGTTCAGGGGCAGGTTGGACGGTCCCGCTGAGACGATCACCTGCCCGCTGGAATCGAGGCACTGGACGATCAGGCCGGCGAGCGGGCCGCCGAGCATGCGGATCGCGTCCTCCCCGCCCTGGGCCAGAGACTCGCAGATATCGTCGCCGGGGGGAGCCTTCCGCGCCGAGTCGAGCAGGCTCGCGTCGACCTGGTTGCGAAGGCCCTGGTCGGTGGCCGCGTAGCTGATCACCGCCACGGCGACCACAGACAGCGCCGCCAGCACCGCCAAGGCGATGGCAAGGCGGGCCCGGAGCGTCATGGCGCCCGCAACGTGTAGCCGACGCCGCGGACGGTGTGCAGCAGTCGCGCCTCGCCGGCGGCCTCGGTCTTGCGGCGCAGGTAGCCGACGTAGACCGACAGTGCCTTGGACTCGGGGCCGAAGTCGTAGTTCCAGATGCGCTCGTAGATGGTGGAGTGGCTGAGCACGATCCCGGCGTTGCGCACCAGCAGCTGCAACAGGTCGAACTCGGTCTTGGTCAGCTCCAGCTCGCGCTCGCCGCGCCAGGCCCGCCGGGCGGCCTCGTCCATGCGCAGGTCGGCCACGCGCAGCACCTGCTCCGGCTCGTCGTAGCTGGCCCGCCGCAGCAGCGCCCGCACACGCGCGAGCAGCTCGTCGAGCGCGAACGGCTTGGGCAGGTAGTCGTCGGCGCCGGCGTCCAGGCCGGCGACGCGGTCCGACACCTCGGTGCGGGCGGTCACGATCAGGATCGGAGTCCGGTCCTTGCGCGCCCGCAGTCGCTGGCACACGGTGAGCCCGCCCACGTGGGGCATCATCAGGTCGAGCACCAGCACGTCGGCCGGCTCCTCGGCGATCGCGTCGAACACGCCCGACCCGTCGGCGACGGCGCGGACCTGGTAGCCCTCCAGCTCCAGCGCGCGCGTCAGCGCCTCGCGCGTGGCGCGGTCGTCTTCGGCGAGCAGGACGCGACTGGGCATGGCACCCACAGTATCGGGCGGCGCCGTTATCGGAACGGCCAGCTCATGCATGCGAGAACACCAGCAGGAACTCGATCTGGCCGTGGTCGTCGGTGCTGACCGGGCCGAAGCTCGGCCGCTGACCCGGATGGTGTCGCGGCTGCGCTGCGCGGTCAGGTTCACCGTGACCGTCCGGGTGGTCCCGTGCAGCGTCAACCGGCCCGTTGCCTTCACGGTGAGGTTGGTGCCCTCGGCGGGGATGGACGGCAGCTCGATCGGGGAGGAGAGCGTGAAGGTCGCGGTCGGATGGGTGGAGGTCTGCATGATCCGCTGCCGGAACTGGTTGTCCCGCTGGGACTGGTCGCTCTGGACGCTGGTCAGGTCGACCGAGAAGCTCGCGCTGGTGACCGTGGTGCCCTGGATGGCCATCTGACCGGTCACCTGGGAGGTGCGGCCGACGGCCTCGTGGTCCTGCCCGAAGAGCACCTCGTTGACGCGGTAGCCGGCCTGCGAGCCGCTGGTCACCTTCCAGTCGCCGCTGACGGTGCCGCTGGCCGACCCGGTCGAGCCGGTCGTGCCGGTCGGCTGCGTGCTGGACGGGCTGGCGGCCACGACGAACGGCCGCGGGGCCTGGCCCTCCACGAAATTGATGTAGACGAACGGGCCGGCCACGGCCAGCACCACCACAACGGCCCCACCGGCCGCCAGCCAGCGCCAGCGGCGCGGTCCAGCGAATGCGCTCATCGGTCTCCTCCTCCTCGGATGCGGGCAGATCGTGCGCCGCGGAGGTGAGGAAAAGGTAAGAACCGTCCGAGAGTCGTTCGAGAACCGCGAAGCCAGGCGCCCGACGGGGTCGCGGCCGGAGGCGCCGCCGACCCGCGTCAGGCGCGCTCGGGGGAGCCCCGGCCGGCCTGGATCAGGCGCTTGGCCAGCGCGGTGCCGAGCCGGTCGGCGGCGGCGCGGTCGAGCAGGTTGCCGGCGGCGTCGGTGACGTGGAACAGGTCGACGGCCTGGCCCCCCTCGCCGCCGACGCGGGCCAGCCGCACGTCGATGCGCTGGCTGGCCAGTTCCAGCAGCAGCTCGTAGAGCAGCCCGGGCCGGTCGGGCGCCTGCACGTGGACCGCGCTGTGCCAGGGCGAGGCGTCCGCGTCCACCCGCACCAGCACCGGCCCGTCCGGCGGGGGGCCCGCGCGGCTCCAGGCCGCCAGCACGGCGTCCCGGTCCGGCGCCGCCACCAGCGACTGGCGCACGGCGCGCTCGATCCGCTCGCGCTGGGACGGCCCGGGCGAGCCGGTCACGTGGAAGACGTCGACCACCAGCCCGTCCGGCCAGGTCGAGGCCTCCGCCCGCACGATGTCCAGGCCGCAGCCCGACAGCTCCCCGGCGAGCCGGGCGAGCAGCCCCAGCCAGTCGCGGGCGACCACGTCGACCCGCCAGCGGCCGGTGTCCTCGCCTCCCTCGCCGGTGACGGCCACGCGCAGCTCGTGCCTGCCGGGTGGCGGTTGCGCCAGCTCCAGGTGGGCAGCGATCACCTCCGGCGGGTGCGCCAGCAGGTACCGGCGCGGAGCGCTGGCCAGCCAGCCGGCGCCGCGCGGGCGGAGCCGGGCGTTGGTCGCCCGCTCCGCGTCCGCGCGGCGCCGGCGGAGCAGGTTCTCCGCCACCCGGTCGGTCAGGCCCGGCTCGGCCATGGCGGCCAGCACCACCCGCAGCAGCTCGTCCAGCAGCGCCCGGCGCCAGTCCTCCCACTGGCCGGCCTCGCCCTGCTCGGCCAGGGCCAGCAGGTAGGCGGCGCGCGCCCGCTCGGGGCTGCCCAGGCGGGCGGCCAGCTTCAGCACCTGCTCCTCGTCCTGCGGGTCGACGTGCACCGCCGCCAGCGCCAGGTCCGAGTCCTCGCCGACCAGGCCGGCGACCGCCTGCTCGTCGCCGGCGCCGAGCCCGAGCCGCGCGGCGGTCCGCCGGGCGAGCGCCACGGTGGCGGCGCTCCCCCCGCGCTGTGGCTGCCCGACCGCCCGCACCAGGCCGGCCAGCAGCAGGTTGTCGGGCCGCTCCAGCGCAAGCCACACCGAGGCGGCGGCCGGGTCGTGCCTGGGCTCGGCCAGCCGCGCCAGCGCGGCCACCTGCTGCCAGGGCAGCTCCGACCTGCCGTCGCCTCGCCGCTGGCGCGCGTCGGCCAGCTCCGGAAGGTAGCGGCGCAGCAGCCCGGTCTGCTCCAGGAAGCTCCAGGAGCCGTGCGTCCCCGCCCGCATCAGCGCCCGCAGCTCCGCCAGCAGCGCCGGGGACCAGGCGACCGCCGTGCCGTCGCCGGTCCCCAGCCATGCCAGCAGGCGCTGGCCAGGCGGGGCGGCCCCGGCCAGCCGGGCGGCGCGCAGCCCCAGCAGGGCGCGCGACCCCGCCGGCGGCTCCCCGGTGAGGTCCACCACGCCCGCGCGGACGGTCAGCTCACCGGCCGGGCCGAGTGGCGCGGCGGGGACGGGAGCGGGCGCCGCCCGGCGGTGGCGGGCGACCCGCCAGCGCAGCAGCGGCGGGGTCGCGAAGGTGGTGATCAGGACCACCAGCAGCAGCGCGGCGTAGGAGCTCTGGTCGATCACGCCGACGCGCAGGCCGATGCTCGCGAAGATCAGCCCGACCTCGCCACGGGGCAGCATGCCGAGCCCGATCAGCGTCATGTCCATGCCGCTGCCGGCGGCGGCCAGTCCGGCGAGGACCTTGCCGACCACCGCGATCACCAGCAGCAGCCCGCTGAGCGCCAGCACGCGCGGCTTCAGCAGCGCCGCGGGGTCCGCCTCGATGCCGATCTGGAGGAAGAACACCGGCACGAACACGTGCGCGATCGGGGCCAGGCTGGTGCCGATCGACGCGCGGGTGCGCGAGCGGGCCAGGACCACCCCGGCGACGAAAGCGCCCACGATCGGCGCCAGCTCGACCAGGTCGGCGAGGCGCGCGAAGCCGAGCGTGAAGGCCAGCGCCAGCGCGATCAGCGTGCCCTCCGAGCGCGCCAGCCGCTCGATCTGATGGAACAGCGGCGGCGCCAGCCGGACGCCGGCGGCGACCCCGACCACCAGGAAGCCGATCGCCGCGCCGACCACCGACAGCAGCTCGAACGGTCCCACCGAGCCGCCTTCGACCAGCCGCACCATGACCGTCAGGATGACCAGGCCGATGACGTCGTCGGCGACCGCCGCGCCGAGCACGGTGCGCGCCTCGGCGCGGGACAGGGCGCCGAGGTCGCCGAACACGCGGGCGGTGATCCCGACGCTGGTGGCGGTGAGTGCGGCGGCGACGAACAGCTCGACGTGGTGGCCGTCGCCGGCCAGCCCGGTCAGGCGCAGCGCCAGCCAGCCGAACGCGAACGGCAGCGCCACCCCGACCATCGCCACCGACAGCGCCGAGCGCCCGACCCGCAGCAGGTCGGTCAGCTCGGTCTCCAGGCCGACCTGGAGCAGCAGGAGCAGCACGCCCAGCTCGGCGAGCACCGCGAGCACGTCGTCGGTGCCCACCAGCCCGAGGACCGACGGGCCGATCAGCACGCCGAGGACCAGCTCGCCGAGCACGGCCGGCTGGTGGAGCCGCTCAGAGACCTCGGCACCGACCTTGGCTGCCACCAGCACGACCAGCACGTGCAGCAGGACGGTGCCGACGTCCAACGGCGGGTCCTCCTCGTGGCTGGTGGGCACCGAGCCAGGGTCGGTGACGGGTCAGGATCGCGGGGTCAGCACGTAGCCCTTGCCGGGCACGTTGTGGATCTCCAGTCCGAGCGGAGCGATGCGCCGGCGCAGGCGCAGGCAGCAGTGCGGGGATGAGCAGGAAGCGGAACCCGCCGCCCCGCAGCAGCTCGCCGAACGGCGGTGCCGGTCGGAGCCCGGCGCGCGCACGCTCGGTGCGCGCGCCGAGCATCCCGGCCAGCAGCACGCCGCCGCAGAGGGCCAGGGCCAGCAGGAAGGCCCACTGCGGCGCGCCCGCGAGTGCGAGCGCGCCGACCGATGCCACGAACAGGAGGGGGGTGCCGATTCGCAGCGCCAGTGCCCCTGTGTAGCGGCGGTGCGCCGACCACAGGTGACCGAGGCGGGTGGAGGTTGCCTCCGGCAGGACCGTGCCGCACAGCTCGCACGTGTCCGCGGCTGGCGCCGCCGCGCGCTTGCGCTTGGCGTTCTTCGTGCTGGTCTTTGCGGTCATCGGTCCTTCGTCCCCCTTGGTCAGGTGGTGGCGGGCGATGGCGCCCGGCTGCCATCGCCGTATGCGGGTGCGGGGGTTTCGTCGACGTCGGTGTAGGCGGGGATGCCCATCTCCGGCAGGTCGAGGCCGGCCAGCTCGTCCTCGGGCTTGGAGCGGATGCCCTGGAGCTTGTCCTGGGCCTTGAAGAACAGGTAGCCGCCGCCCCAGGCCCACACGAGGATGGTCGCGCAGCCGATCAGCTCGGCCACGAGCTGTTTGGGGTCGCCGTAGAACAGGCCCTTGACGGTGCCGTCGACGCCGTTCCAGCCGGCGCCGTAGGTGCCGTCGGCGAACAGCCCCAGGCCGATCAGGCCCCACAGGCCGCAGGTCCCGTGCACGGAGATGGCCCCGACCGGGTCGTCGACGTGGCGCTTGTCGATGAACAGCACCGACTCGATCACCAGGGCTCCGGCCACCGCCCCGATCAGCAGCGCGGCCCACGGCGCAACGAACCCCGATGGCGCGGTGATGGCGACCAGCCCGGCGAGCATGCCGTTGACCGCCATCCCTGGATCGGGCTTCCTGTAGGGTGCCCGGTTCCAGGCCCAGAGCATCGCCGCGAACGCGCCCGACGCCGACGCCAGCATGGTGTTGACCGCCACCACCGAGATGCGCAGGTCGGTGGCTGCCAGGGTCGAGCCCGGGTTGAACCCGAACCAGCCGAACGCCAGGATGAAGCAGCCCAGGATCGCCATGGGCAGGCTGTGCGGCAGGATCGTGTTCGAGGTGCCGTCGCGGTTGTATTTGCCGAGTCTCGGCCCGATCACCATCGCTCCGGCGAGGCCCGTGAAGCCGCCGATGGCGTGCACCACCCCCGATCCGGCGAAGTCCACGTAGCCGTGCCCGAGGCCCGACTTCGAGCCGAGCTGCGCCAGCCAGCCGCCGCCCCAGGCCCAGTTGCCGAAGAGCGGGTAGATCACCATGGAGATCCAGAAGCCGTAGACGACGAACGCCGAGAATTTCCAGCGCTCGGCCATGGCGCCGGTGACGATGGTGGCCGCGGTGTCCATGAACACCAGGTTGAACAGGAAGTGGGCCATCACCCCGACGTCGTAGATGCCGTTGAAGCCGAAGCCCTTGGTGCCGAACAGCCCCCACCCGCCAGCGTGGAGCTCGCTGGTGAGGGGGTTGGTGCCGCCGAGGTTGGCGATGTGGCCGACGCCGCCGAACATGAACGCGTAGCCCACGGCCCAGAACCCGAGGATGCCGATCGCGTAGATCATGAAATTGGTCATCATCACGTGGGCGGCGTTCTTCCTGCGGCAGAAGCCGGTCTCCACCAGGGCGAAGCCGGCCTGCATGAACATCACCAGGAACCCGGTGACCAGGGTCCAGGCGAAGTTGATGGCGATCTTGTTCTTGCCGACGGCGTCGGTGACCGCGTTCGCCTGGCCCTGCTCGACGCCGATGTCGGCCGAGCTACCGGTGACGTCGCCGCAGGGATCTCCGGCAGCGGAGCTCGACGCGACCTTGCCACCACAGGGAGGTGGGGCCTCCTGGGCTTGGGCGGCCTGCGCCCAGAGGCCCAGTAACGCAACCACCACGACGATGAGCAGCGCAGCGCCACGCATGCGTGGGAGCACGACGTTCCTCCTGGAGTCGAAGGGGGGAGCGAGGTGGCCTGCTCCTCAGTGAGGGCCGTGAATACCCTACGTAGCGCCTATTTCGCCTGGATGTGCGCGATGTTACGGCTCCACGTCCCTGGGTTTCATGCGCGTTTCCGCAAGATGAGAAGGAGCGCGGGAACACCCACGATGAACGACAGGACCCCAAGCAACGCCAGCAGCTCCCGGGTCGCGCCGGCCTCAGCTTCCCGCCCGGCCGGCACGCCGCCGGGTGACGTAGCCGCCGGGCCAGCGGTGCCCGAACGCGTCGGGCCGGAGCTGCCGCTCGAGCTGCATCAGGCTCCAGACCTTGATGCCGTCCGCGCGGACGTAGGGCTCGACGTTGGCGGCCACGCGACGAATGGTGGCCAGGTCGACGCCGAGGATCTCCGCGCACCGGTCGAGGGGGGCGGCGATCGGCCGGTAGCGATCGGGGTCGTTGCGTTCCCAGGTTCGCATCGCTCTAGCCTAGTCGAACGTGTGTTCGATTTCGAATGCCGCCGGGAACTGCCTCAGCGATGGCGCCCTTCGCCCGGATCCTCTACCTCCAGCGTCGCTGACCTGCCCGCCGCCTTACTCCTTCATCTGGAGGATGCAGAGCGCGTTCTTGCCCGGGTCGATGATCCACGCCGCCCAGGCAAACCCGATGTCGGCGATGCCGTCCTCGGTCTTCAAGCCCGGCAGGTCGTAGTCCTCCACCTTGACGCCGCGTGACCGGAGCTCGGCGACCTCGGCACGCAGGTCCTTGACGAGCCACGACACCTGGGTCTGCGTGTCCGCGGTCCCCGTGGTGCTCTTGGTCACGTCCAGTTGTGTCCCGCCGCCACACCGGAACACGATCGCGGCATCGTTCTCGTTCAGGATCTCGAGGCCAACCTTGCTGTGGTAGAAGTCCCGCGCCGCGGCAAGATCGGTCGCCAGCAGCACCGGGTGGATCGGATGCTCTCCGAGCATGGGGGTCCCTCCTTGGGTGCGAGGTTGAGAACCAGTGCGGTTGTAGCGCTCGACCGCTCCGGCATCGTTACCGCGGATGTTACGGCCAGCAGACCGGCGGCGAGCAGCGGCGCCGCAACCGGTCGACTTCGGCCATTCCCCTACTCGTCGGGGAACAGGCGCGCCGTCCCGATCCGCTCCCACGCCGAACGCTGGTAGCGCATCAGCCAGACCAGCGCGATGACGGCGACCAGGACCCCAGCCACCAGCGCCGCGACCAACGACTGGCCCGAGACGACGGCCGCCAGCAGCCCGGCGGCCGAGCCGGCCAGCACAGCCGTGACCACGCCGACCATCCCCGCCACCGTCAGGAACCCCTGCCAGCCCCCACCCCGCAGCCCCTGCACCCGCAGCCGCTCCGCCGGCGGGACGCTGAGCAGGTGGTCGACCAGCTCGGGCGCGTACTGGAAGTAGTAGCCGCGCAGCCGCGCGATCCGCCGCGCGTAGCCGTGGTCCTCGATCCCGGACTGCAACACCCGGTCGAAGGTCACCAGGCCGACGAAGGCCAGTGTGGGCAGCAGGATGAGCCCGAAGGCGTAGAACGCCGCGCCGACGCCCCCGGCGGTGGCGATCAGTCCGAGGGCGACCAGCCCGCCGGAGACCGCGCCGAGGAACATGGTCGCCCGGCCGGTGGCCTCGGCGATCGTGGCCGAGCGGGCGCCCTGGAGGGTGAAGTGCTCGGTGGTCACGAAGGTGACCGCCGCTGGGCGCGGGTCGGTGCCAGGCTGATCGATGTCGTTGCGTTGCTCACGGTCCGTCATGGTGATGCCGCCCCCAATCGCGGGACAGGGTCTTGACAACCTGCGGTTACTCCAGCGTTCTGTTCTGTACATCGATGGAATGATCGAGCTACTGAGTATGGGGTGGGCGCTTCTTGAACGGGACCGAGGACCCGGCGCGTCGGCCACGCGTCGTCCTCGCTCTGGAGATCTCGGAGATCGCGGAGTCGGTGGCGGCACGCCTCCCCGAGCTCGTCGACCGGGTCGTCGAGCGCATCCGGTCGGACCTCGGGTTCTACAGCGACCTCGATGTCGTGAGCCTGGAGGAACTTCGGTCCTCGGTCCACGACAACATCGAGTCCATGGTTCGCCAGCTCACCACGGACCAACCGCCGGACCTCTCCGCGCCGCGCGCGACCGGCCGGCAGCGCGCCCAGCAGGGCGCACCGCTGGCGGACATCCTGCATGCGTACCGGATCGGCTTCACCGAGTTCTGGGCCGCGATCGTCGAGGAGGCTCGTCGCAGCCCGCACACGCCGTGGGAGCTGCTGGTGGACGCGGCCAGCGGCGTGTGGTGGCTCATCGGCGACTACACCCAGGAGCTCACCGTCGCCTACCGCGAAACCGCCGCGGAACTGCTGCTCGCCGGGGCACGGGAGCGCTCCGCACTGGTGGAGGCCCTGTTCACCGGGGGCATCCCCGACCGGGACACGCTCTGGGAGGCGGCGAAGCTGCTCCGCTTGCCCTGGGAAGGTGTCTTCGTGGTGGTGGTCGTCGAGGCGCCGGGGCTTGCCCAAGAGGGGCTGCCGGACGCGGAGGCACTGCTGGCCGGGCGTGGGATCGGGTCGGCCTGGCTGCTGCACCCAGAGTCCCAGACGGGAGTGGTCTCGCTGCGGCACCCCGACACGGCCGCCCTCCTGCTCGAGTTGCTCGGCCGCTCCGTGCGCGCCCGGGCCGGCGTCAGCCCGATCTATCACGCGCTGGGTGACACCCCCCGCGCGCTGCACTACGCGCGACTGGTCCAGAGCAGCCTGCCGCCGGGGACCCGGGCTGTCGGCCAGTTCGAGGAGACGCCGCTGCGGGTGCTCGCGGCCGCCGCCCCGGACGCGGCCGGGGAGCTTGCGCGCGCGGTGCTGGGACCGGTCCTGGACCTGCCTGCCCAGGACCGCTCGACGCTGCTGACCACCTTGCGGGCGTGGTTCGACGCCGGCGGGTCCGCGAGCGAGACGGGCAGGCGGATCTATTGTCATCCGAACACGGTGCGGTACCGGCTGCGTCGCTTGCAGGAGCACACCGGCCGGTCCCTTGACGACCCGAGGGCCGCGGCCGAGCTGCTCGCGGCCCTCGAGGCGCTGCGACTGGGGCAGCCGGCCTCCGCACCCCCACAGCGGTTGTAACAGCGAACACTTCTCCCGAGCATTCCTTGTCCCGCCGGCTATTGTCTTCGCGGGTCGCCAGTCGGACGCTTGCTGGCAGCAGCCGACGCCTGGAGGGCGGCGATGACGAACCTGGCAGTCAACCTGACCGAAGCAACGGCCATGTACCCGGACAGGGCGGCGGTCCGGCTGGACGGTCTTGCCCTGACCTACCGCGAGTTGGACGAACGATCCGCGCGGGTTGCGGGCCTTTTGGCGGCACGAGGTGTAGAGCCCGGCGACCGGGTCGGACTGATGCTCCCGAACGTCGCGGAGTTCCCGATGCTCTACTACGGGGTGCTGCGTGCGGGGGCGGTGGTCGTGCCGATGAACCCGCTGCTCAAGGCGCGCGAGGTGGAGTACTACCTGGGCGACTCCGCCGCCAGGCTGATCTTCGCCTGGCAGGCGGTCGCCACCGAGGCCGCCAAGGGCGCCGAGGCAGCCGGGACCGCGTTCGTCGGTGTCGCACCGGCGGAGCTCGACCGGATGCTGCGCGACCATGCTCCGGTGACGGCGGTGACCAGCCGCGCCGACGATGACACCGCGGTGATCCTGTACACGTCCGGAACGACCGGCACACCGAAGGGCGCCGAGCTCACGCACGCCAACCTGAGCCGGAACGCGGCGGTGTCGGCGACCACCCTGTTCCGCCTCGAACCCGATGACGTGGTGATGGGCTGCCTGCCCCTGTTCCACTCCTTTGGCCAGACCTGCGGGTTGAACGCCGCCGTCGCAAGCGGCGCCTGCCTCACGCTGCTGCCGCGATTCGATCCTGGCAAGGCGCTGGAGTTGATCCAGCGGGACCGGGTCACCGTCTTCGAGGGCGTCCCGACGATGTACGTCGCGATGCTCAACCATCCGCGCCGAGGCGAAGAGGACACGAGCTCGCTGCGCGTGTGCGTGTCCGGAGGCGCCGCGTTGCCGGTGGAGGTCCTCCGTGGCTTCGAGGAGCGGATGGGCTGCATCATCCTGGAGGGCTACGGCCTCTCGGAGACCTCGCCGGTCGCCTCCTTCAACCACCCCGAGCGGCAACGCAAACCCGGCTCGATCGGCACCCCGATCGACGGCGTCCAGATGCGGGTGGTCGACGCCCTTGGCAACGACGTGCCGGCGGGTGCGGTCGGCGAGATCGCGATCCGCGGGCACAACGTCATGAAGGGCTACTGGCGGCACGAGCAGGCCACTCGGGAGGCGATTCCCGACGGGTGGTTTCGCACCGGCGACCTGGCCCGCCAGGACGAGGACGGCTATTTCTTCATCGTGGACCGCAAGAAGGACCTGATCATCCGGGGCGGCTACAACGTCTATCCGCGGGAGGTCGAGGAGGTGCTGTACGAGCACTCGGCGGTCGCCGAAGCGGCCGTGGTGGGCATCCCCCACCCGACCCATGGGGAGGAGGTCGGGGCTGCCGTGGTGCTCAAGCCGGGCGCCGAGGCCACCCCGGCCGAGGTGCAGGCCTTCGTCAAGGAGCGGGTCGCGGCGTACAAGTACCCCAGGCATGTCTGGTTCGAAGCGGCGCTGCCCAAGACGGCGACCGGGAAGCTCCTGCGCCGCGAGGTGCGGCCACCCGAGGAGCTGTCGCCGTGACCACCGGCCCCGCGGGGACCCAGGCGTCGGCCACCGCACCCGCTGACGCCGCCACGGCACTGGATCTGCTGCTGGCGGCCGCGGCACTCGGGCCGGTGCGCCGCGCCATGCCGGGTGGCGCTTGGGTCCGGCTCGCCGCCAGGCTCGCCCGCCGGCCGGACAGGCTCGCCCACAGGGCGACCTGGCTCATCGATGAGCTGGTCCGCGTCGGGCTCGGCAAGTCCACCTTGGCGCCCGCGCCCCGGGACCGCCGCTTCACCGAGCCGGCGTGGACGTCGAACCCGGTGCTGCGCCGGCTCGTTCAGGCCTACCTGGCCGCCGGGGAGACCGCCGAGCGGCTGGTCGCTGACGCGGAGCTGGAGTGGCGGGACGCCGAGCGGATGACGTTCGTGGTTGACAACCTGGTGCAGGCGCTCGCCCCGAGCAACAACCCGATCGTCAGCCCGGTCTTCTGGAAGGCCCTCGTCGACTCGGGGGGTGGCAGCGTCGTCCGCGGCGCCCGGCACCTGGCCGCCGACCTGGCCACCCCGCCACGCGTGCCGTCCATGGTGGAGCCCGACGCGTTCGAGGTGGGCTCCGACCTGGCGACGACCCCCGGTGCGGTGGTGCTGCGCACGCCGATGTTCGAGCTGCTCCAGTACCAGCCGCAAACGCCGAAGGTGCGTCGCGTCCCCCTGCTGATCGTGCCGCCGACGATCAACAAGTACTACATCCTGGACCTCGCCCCCGGGCGCAGCCTGGTGGAGTACCTGGTCTCCAGCGGCCAGCAGGTCTTCGTCATCGCTTGGCGCAACCCCGACGCCCGACACCGCGACTGGGGCGCCGACGCCTACGGGCAGGCGATCCTGGAGGCGCAGGACGCCACCCGGCGGATCTGCCGCGCCGACCGCTCGCTGGTGTTGGGACTGTGCTCCGGTGGCATCCTCGCGGCGATGGTGCTGGCTCACCAGGCAGCCACCGGGCAGCGGGACAAGGTCGCCGGGTTCAGCCTGGCGGTGACGGTGCTCGATCAGGCGCGGGCCGGGATGGCCGGTGCCGTCCTCGACGAGGCGACCGCACGGGCGGCCACCGCCGCCTCCGCGGCACGCGGGTTCCTGGACGGCCGCTCCCTGGCGGAGGTCTTCGCCTGGCTGCGCCCCGGCGACCTGATCTGGAACTACTGGGTCAACAACTACCTGCAAGGGCGCACGCCGCCGCCGTTCGACATCCTGTATTGGAATGCCGACACCACGCGCATGCCCGCAAGCCTGCACCGCGACTTCGTCAGGCTCGCGGTCGACAACGCTCTCGCCCGCCCCGGCGCGGCCACCATGCTCGGCTCGCCGGTGGACCTGGCCAAGCTCGATGCGGACGCCTACGTCGTCGCGGGCGTCGCCGACCATCTCTGCCCTTGGCAGTCGTGCTACCGGAGCACGCAGTTGCTTGGCGGCCGCTCGCGGTTCGTGCTGTCCACCAGTGGCCACATCGCTTCGATCGTCAACCCACCCGGGAACCAGAAGGCAACCTTCCAGACCGCCCCGGACACCCCGCCAGATCCCGCCGAGTGGCTGGGCCGGGCAACCACCGAGCACGGCTCGTGGTGGCCCGACTACGTCCGCTGGCTCGAAGCGCATGGCGGCGGCGAGAAGGCCCGACCTCGCCGGCTCGGCGCCGCCGGGTTCCGCCCGATGGACCCTGCCCCCGGCACCTACGTCCTGGACCGCTGAGGCCAGCCATGCCAAGGTCCGTGCGCATGGTCGGGGTAGGGGGCCAGCACCTGCGGGTGGCCGTGCGCCCCGGTGACGGGACCCGCACCCCGCTGGTCCTCGCGAACGGCATCGGGGCCAGCCTGGAGCTGCTGCAACCGTTCGTCGACGCCCTCGACCCCTCGATCGAGGTGCTCCGCTTCGACGTGCCCGGCGTCGGCGGCTCCCCGCTGCCAAGGGCTCCCTACCGCCTGCCAGGGCTCGCGCGCCTGGTCGCCCGCCTCCTCGACCAGCTCGGCTACCCGACCGTCGACCTGCTGGGCATCTCCTGGGGTGGTGGCCTGGCGCAGCAGTTCGCGCTCTCCCAGGGCGGCCGCTGCCGGCGGCTGGTGCTGGTCGCCACCGGCACCGGCATGCTGATGGTGCCCGGCCGGCCGAGGGTCCTCGCGCACATGGCGACGCCCCGCCGCTACCTGGACCCCGACCACGCCGCGCGGATCGCCGCCGACCTCTACGGAGGATCGATACGATCCGACCCGGCGCGCGCCCGAGAGCTCCTCCACGGCCGGACTCGCGTCGGCCCACGGCGTGGCTACCTCTACCAGCTCGCCGCCGGTGCCGGCTGGAGCAGCATGCCGTTGCTGCCCTGGATCCGGCAGCCAACGCTGCTGCTCGCCGGCGACGACGACCCCATCATCCCGCTGATCAACGCCCGCATCATGCGGCGCCTTCTGCCCAACGCCGAGCTGCACGTCTACCACGGCGGCCACCTCGGACTGCTCACCGAGGCAGCCGAGCTCGCGCCCATCGTGGACCGGTTCCTGCGCCGTGCCACCCAGACCGCCAGAACGCCCGCCTGAGCGTGACGCCGAGGAGGTGCCAAATGCCCGCTCCCGCCGACTTCTACGCCCTGGAGCTGCTCCTCGACGACGAGGACCGAACCGTGCTGCACGGGGTCCGGAGTTTCATGGAGAAGGAGGTCCAGCCCCTCGTCAACCGCTACTGGACCAGAGCGAAGTTCCCGCACGAGATCCTTCCCGGCCTGGCCGAGCTCGGCATCGCCGGGCTTCCCTACGCCGGCTTCGGCTGCCCCGGGAAGACCCCACTGCTGGACGGGATGGTCGCGATGGAGCTCGCCCGCACGGACGCATCGATCGCCACCTTCAACGGTGTCCACAGCGGCCTGGCGATGGGCTCCATCTACCTGTGCGGCTCAGACGAGCAGAAGCGTCGGTGGCTGCCGGCCATGGCCCGCCTGGAGAAGATCGGCGCGTTCGGGCTCACCGAACCCGACGTCGGCTCGGGAGCCTCACGCGGCCTGGCCACCACCGCCCGCCGCGTCGGCGACGCCTGGGTGCTCGACGGGACCAAGAAATGGATCGGCAACGCCAGCTTCGCCGACCTCACCGTCATCTGGGCCAAGGACGTCGACGACGGCCAGGTCAAGGGCTTCGTCGTCGAGGCGGGCACGCCCGGGTTCGCCACCGAGGACCTGCAGGACAAGATCGCGCTGCGGATCGTGCAGAACGCCCGCATCACGCTGGACGGCGTCCGGGTCTCGGAGGCCAACCGGCTCCAGCGGGCCAGCTCCTTCCGCGACACCGCCGAAGTGCTGCGGATCACCAGGGCCGGCGTCGCCTGGATGGCCGTTGGGTGCGCGCGCGGCGCCTACGAGCACGCGCTGGAGTACGCCCGCCAGCGAGAGCAGTTCGGCCGACCCATCGGAGGGTTCCAGCTCGTCCAGGACCTGCTCGTCAAGATGCTGGGCAACATCACCGCGTCGGCCACCTTGTGCGCCCGGCTGTCGCAGCTTCAGGCCGCCGGCCTGGCCAGGGACGAGCACTCCTCGCTGGCCAAGGCGTTCTGTACCGTGCGCATGCGCGAGACGGTCGGCTACGCTCGTGAGCTGCTCGGCGGCAACGGCATCCTGCTGGAGCACCAGGTCGGCCGCTTCGTGGCCGACGCCGAGGCCATCTACTCCTACGAGGGCACCCGCGAGATGAACACGCTGATCGTCGGCCGCGCCATCACCGGCCTCAGCGCCTTCGTCTAACTCTAACGGGCCCAGGAAGCTGCGCCACGCCGGCTGACCGGTGCCGGGTCATCGGGGACTGGCGTCGTTGGACTCTGCCGCGGCCAGCAGGTCGGCCATGTCGAACGAGCCGGGCCGGGTGGCGGGCAGGGTCGGTCGCCAGTCCGGCTGGACGGCGCGGTAGGACTCGGGGTCGCGGTCGATGATGCCGAGCAGGACTTCGGCGACGATGCGGCCGCCGAGCGGACCGAGTTGGTCGCCGCCGCTGCGGACCTCCGCCTCCTTGAGCAGGTAGTACCAAAGCGGCGTCTCACCTCTCCAGCCCCAGGCTCGGAGTCCGATGTCGTCAGTGCCGAGCGGCTCGATCCCCAGCCCGTGTGAGAGTGCCTCCCCGGACGGCAGCCCGTAGGCCTGGCCGCGTTGCAGGTCGCGCACTGCCAAGGAGTGGTAGGCCTCGACCTCGACCGTGCCGGTGATCGCCGCGGGCAGTTCGATCAGGGAGCGCGCCAGGCGGCCGTCGATCTTCTTGCTCAGCTGTGGGGCGGGCCGGCCGGGGAATGCGAACAGCTGCGACCAGTCGACCCGGCGGTTGGCGGGCACCGGCTGGAAGCCGAGCAGGTCGGGGAACACCGGCAGCTCCGGGCCATCGGCCTGGAGGCGGTAGCTGCGGCGGATCTGGCTGTGACCGTAGCGGTAGGCGGCGTCGGCGAACTCCAACGGGATGTAGGACGGTCCCTCCGGCTTGTAGTAGCGCGGCCCCTCCGCGAGCAGCTCGTCCATCAGCGTCTGGCCGACCAGCTTCGGCAGGAAGTCGTTCACGATGATCCACTGGTAGTGCCAGGTGATCGCGCGTCGGGCGGCATCGAACACCTCAAGCTCGCCGTCCTCGCGCAGCCGGTCGACCAGCAGGTTGTGCACCTTGAGCATGGCCAGATGGAGCTGCGAGACGAAAAGGTGCACATCGTTTCGCGGGTCGCCGATGAGCGCCATCCCCTGGGCATTGCGCGGCAGGTCGCCGGGGGCACCCTGGTCGTTGCTGCCGATCAGCAGCTTCGCGGGATCGCCACGGTCGTACAGGAAGGGGTTGCCGACCGGGCCGTCGCCGTACAGGCACTCCAGCCGTCGTCGGCGAACAGGCCGCCGTCGCAGGGGCCCTCGCTTCCGCCGAGGTGGATCAGAAACTCCTCGTCGGCCGTGAACGGTGCCACCCCAGGGAACAGGCGCCCGTACTTGCTGCTGGTCCCCTGCTGGGGCGCGTCGATGCCGCGCGCGGGCGCAAGACAGTAGTCCCGGGCAATGGTCGGGTGCGGGACGGGAGCGACCATGGCCGATCCTCCTTTGACTACTGGGTCCCGGCAGACCTTATACACGTAGGTTGCAAGCTGCAAGTAACCTCTGACGTTGGCTCCCCAGCGCACCCCACCAGGCAACCCCGCAGCCTCTGTGAACGCCGTCATTCAGTGGCGCGAGGGGACCACGACGGCCGTCAGGTGAGACCGTCGGACCCCGCCAGGAAGCGGCCGGGATACTCGGGCTCGAGCCGGCTGGGTCTGGCCAGCGGCGATGGGTGGGTACCAGTTGCCCATGAAGCTGCTCGACCAACCGCATCCTGATGTCGCCAACCCGCTCCCTGACCGGGCGACCAGCCTCATGGCCTTCGCCTACCGCGGCGAGGAGGCGCTTGCCGAGGATCTCCTCGCACGCGGAGCCGAGCCCGATGCGCGCGATGCCGACGGCTACACCGCCCTCATGTACGCGGCCAACCAGGGACACCACGGCTGCGTACGCAGCCTTCTTGCCCACGGCGCCAGCCCCAACGCCGCTGACGAGCAGGGCAGCACGCCGCTGATGTTTGCCGCCCAGCACGGGCACACGAGGATTGCGAAGCGACTCCTGGACGCAGGTGTCAACCCCGAAGCGACCCGCCGAGCGGCATCGGAAACCCGGGCTCCTCGGGCTGGCGCTGCCCGTCAAGGGTCCGGCGTTCCCGTCGACCCACACCTTGCCGCGAATGGTGCCGGCTGCGATGAGGTTGGTGCTGGCTTGGCCGGTGTTGTTGTCGGTGGAGAGCTCGCGGGTGGTGGTGGTCGCCTGGGCGGTGACGGTCAGCACGTCCCAGGGCGTGCCGCCGACGACTCCGGCGGTGAGGTGCAGTGTGTCCGAGACCTCCCCGGGGGCAAGGGGCCCGTGCAGGCAGGTCCAGCTCGGCGTCCTGAAGACACGTTCCCATTGCTCGCCGGGCGCATTGAAGGACCGGCTCTCCAGGCTTGCCGGCAGCGTGACGATCACAGTCAAGCCGCCGGACGCAGCGGTGCCCTGGTTGATGAGGTCGATGCTGAGGAACACGGAGTCGCCGGAGATGACCTCGGCGGGGTCGGCGGTCATGTTCGCGAAGGTGATGTCGGCCCGGCGGGGTTTCGCCACTGCGGGACCGTCCGGGGTCAGCGCCTGCCCTGGCCAGCTCCTCACCTGCAAGGACAAGTTCAACGCCGATCTGATGTCATCAGAGCCTGAGCATCCTTGTCCCTCAAGCCTTGCGGGAAACAGCCTCTGCAGGCTCGGTCCGTGGCAATTCGTGATGGCTTCTCCGTTGCGACGCATTCATGCCGTATATTCTTGCCCTGCTCATCGAGGAGGAGCCTGGCATGACGGCACGGACAAGAAGCCATGTCGTAGCGATCGGGACCGTGCTGGCCGGCCTGGTACTCGTCGGCTGCGCGAACCCCGAGAGGCTCGACCGCACCACCACACCGGAGGACTCCCTGGCCCGCGTCCAGGGCGCCGCCGCCAAGGTCACCGAGGCCCGCAGTGCCAGGCTCTCGATGACCATGCGGACCACCTTCGCCGGCGAGCAGGTCGCGGCCAGCACGGCAACCACCGAGGGCGTCTACGACTACGCCGCGCACAAGGGGCAGATGGACACCACCATCAAGACGGCGGGCATACCGTTCCGGTTCACCGTGCGCACACTGGTGATCGGCTCGACGGTCTACATCAAGACGCCGGACATGCCCCACGGGCAAGAGACGCCGGCTGGCGTCCCGCTAATCCCGGAGGAGCACCACAAGCCGTGGGCCAAGCTGGACCTCCCCAAGGAACTCGCCGGCCAGAACCCGCTCAGCCCAGGCCTTGGCCCGATCCCCGATGACACCGGCGGCGACCCGACCCAGGCCCTGTCGTACCTGAAGTCCGCCACGAGCAAGGTCGAACGGGTCGGCTCCGAACAGGTCCGCGGCACCCCGACTACCCGCTACGCAGTCACGTTCGACGCCGCCAAGGTGGCCGCCCAGAGCCCGGAGCGGCTCCAGGGATTCGTCGAGGACGCAGGGCTGGCCTTCCCCAAGCCGGCCGACGTCTGGATCGACGAACAGGGCCGCCTGCGCAAGATCCACTACGCGGTGACCCTCAAGGTCCCCGAGGGCATGGAGGCGACCGCCACCCAGATGACCATCGAGACGACCCAGGAGCTGTTCGACTTCGGCGTCACCGTGAAGGTGACCCCACCCCCTGCCAACCAGGTCGAGGTGGTCAAGCCGGATCAGCCGACGCCATAGCCTGGTCGGGACATAAAGCAGCTCTGAGCACCTTGTAGTAGGTCACCGCGCGTTCCTGGCGCAGGCACAGGCCCATGAGCTGCGCTGGCGGCTCGACGCATTCCCACGAAAGCTCCCCCGGATCGGAGGAGGGCGTTCTCGTGACTCAGCGCGTTCCGCTCCTGGTTCCTCTCGCAGTCCGACTTGCGCATCGAGATCGCCTGCCTTCAAGGATGGGCACTTGCACTGCGGCGGAACACCAGCAGGTAGCGCCAGAGCAGCTGGCGGCGGACGACACACCCCGGCAGTAGCGCCGCCGCCTCTTTCCTGATCTGGCCGAGCGTCATTTGCGCCGGCCTGACCGGCGCCTGTACCGATTGCTGCGCACGCGCGTGGCCACGGCAGATTGCTGCGGCCTGTTCCCACGCCGCGACCGCCACCCTGGCCGCCGCGTTCACCGGTGCGGCAGCCAGGCTGACCGCATAATCGGTCGGCGTGCTCTGCCGGTAGACCCCCAGGATCACCAGGACACCGCCGGGAGCCAGCGCCTGGCGCAGCGCGGCGACCGTGTCGAACGGCATGTGGTGGATGCTCGCCAGGCAGCAGAGATAGTCGTAGCGGCCGTTGGGCAGCTCCACCGTGGTGACGTCGGCTTGGCGGTAGCGGACGCTGCCGGGGCCGGCAGCTTGCGCACAGACGGCGCGGGCCGCCTGGATGGCCGCTGGTGATCGATCGATGGCGTCGACCTGGATGCCGCGCTGCGCGAGGCGGCGCGCGAACCGGCCGGTGCCGCAGCCGACGTCCAATGCCCTGCGACAGCCCGGCGGGAGCTGCCGCAGCAGCAGCCGATGGTAGTGGTCGTTGTGGTTGAACGGCATCGCCCGAGGATGGCACGCCGGGACCGACCGACAGCTACCAGGTCGAACACCGTGTGCTGCAAGCCATCCACCGCCGGCTGCCGATCCCCACCCCAGGGGTGGAGCACGCCGGCGAGTTGGAGGGCTGGGGCTACCTGCTCATGGAGCGCCTGCACGGCCAACCGCTGACCACCGCCTGGCCCCACGTCCCGGCGGCGCAGCGCCACCGGCTCGCCAGCCAACTCGGGGAGGCACTGGCGGCGCTGCACGCCATCACCGCACCGGAACTGGACGCTCTTGGGCCGCCCGACTGGGACCTGTTCCTGGCCCAGCAGCGCGCCGGCTGTGTCGACCACCAGCGCGCAGCCGGCCTCCACGGCGCCTGGCTGGAGCAGATCCCGGCGTTCCTCGACAGCGCGACCCTCGACCCAGTACCGCGCCCGGTCCTGCTGCACACCGAGGTCATGCGCGAGCACCTGCTGGTGACCCCGCACCCCGACGGCTGGTCGCTGTCGGGCCTGTTGGACTTCGAACCCGCGATGCGCGGCGCCAGGGAGTACGAGTTCGCCGCCGTCGGCCTGTTCGTCTCACGCGGCGACACCGCCTTCCTGCGCCGCCTGCTGCGCGCCTACGGCTACCGCCCCCACCAGCTCGACGACGCGCTGGCACGGCGGCTGCTGGCGTATGCGCTGCTGCACCGCTACAGCGATCTGCGCTGGTACCTTGAGCAGCTGCCAGCGCCGCCGGTGCCCACCCTGGATGCACTGGCCGCCAACTGGTGGCGCCGCCGGTGAGCTGACCGCAGGGCCGCTCTTGGACTGATCCACCGCCGCCGGCTCGCAACTCGATCACGTTATGTGCGCCAGAACCCGCAACCGCCCTGCTGCTGGCCGGGACCCCGGACTGGGTGGTGTCACGCAGGCTCGGCCACGCCCACGTCCAGACCACCCTCGACCTCTACGGCTGGGTCCAGGAAGACGAGGCTCTGCGGGCAGCGGCGACCTGGACGACCTATGTCTCCTCGTGGCGGGTACCGTCATGACCGGCGAACGGCCACGTCTGCTGCACCCCGCTGAGCAGCTCGATCCGGTCGAGCGGCTCTGGCGGGAACTCCCCGAGCTCTGGCGCGGCCCCATCATCGGTCCCGGCATCGAGGGCTGGAGGAAGATCTCCGAGAACGGCGAGCGGAGACTGGATCTGACCGGGCTGCCCGACCCGTTCCCCAAGGAACTGGCCTGGATGGCGCACTGGCAGGCCGCGGACGGCACCCGCTCATCGGTGCTGGCGATGAACCAGCTGGCCAACATCCTGCGCCGGGCGATCCGGGAGGGCCACCCGGTCCCGGCCTCCATGCTCGACATGGACTGGGACACCGCATCAGCGCTGCAGGGCTGGTTCTATGCCACCCGGTGGGGCCGGCTTGCACCCCACGGCAGCCGCGCCCGCCTCCGCGTGGTGTTCCGCTTCGCCCGCCTGGCCCTGCTCGCCCGCTGCTCGGACAGCCCGTGGTGGACTTTGGACTACTGGCACCCCCGCTGCGACCCGCGGATCCCGCTGAGCACCCGCGAACCGCTGGCGCAGTACGGCTGCTCACCCGGTGACATCGACGTCCGGTGGCTGCGTGAAGGGGGCAAGTGGTATCTGGGCACGATGCTGGAGGCCGGCACGCTGCGGTGGACCACCGTCAGCCAGGAACGCATGAAGTGCCTGCACCGCTTCGACCGCTGGCTGACCACCACGCTCGACGACCCCGCCGAGATCCTCGGCGATCCCGCAACCGCCGCCGAGCACGCCGCGGCGTTCGGCCGGTGGGTCGCCGACCCAGCCAACCGCTCCGACCTCAAGCGCCGCCGAGCCATAGTCATCCACCCCCGCCTGATCAACGACGACCTGCGGGCCGTCGCCGAGCTGATGGCGTTCATCGCGGCCAACCCCGCCGAATCCCGACGGATCCTGGGCCCCTCACCCTGGGAACGGGTGACCGACATGCACGCGGCCAACTGGTCCCGCCACGTCTCCCGGATCCCGCAGCAACCGACCCGCACCGACCAGCACTACGTCGATGACCACGCCCTGCAGCAGATCACGACGGCGTTGCCGCTGCTGGGCATGCCCCGCCACGAACAGATGACCATCACCCCCAGCCCCGACGGAGCCCCGGGTGCTCGCCAGCGGGTTCGACGACCCCCAGGCGATGCGCATGATCCTGCTGCAGATCCTCACCGGCCGTCGCGCCAGCGAAATCCGCACCTGCGACTTCGACTGCCTGTCCACGGTCCCCGGCCCCTCCGCCGACACCGACGGTGAACAGATCGCCCGGTTCACCTACGCCCAGAGCAAGATCGACGTCGCACCGGACAGCATCCTGGTCGACCAGGACGTCATCGCGGTGATCGAGGAACAGCAGGCATGGGTCCGTACACACTTCCCCGACACCGACCCGCAGTTCCTGTTCCTCAGACGCACCGGGAACCGCCGCGGCGACAGACCGTATGCCTCCGGCACCTACAACTGGATGCTGCGCGAGTTCAGCGACCTGCTGCAGATCACCGACGGCAAGGGCCGACCGGTCCGGCTCAGCCATACCCACCGATTCCGGCACACCAAGCTGACCCGTCTTGCCGAACTCGGGCTGCCGGTCCACGTCCTGCAACGCTATGCCGGACACGCCACCCCGACCATGTCCATGCACTACATCGCCGAACGCCAAGAGCACGCCGAGCAGGCGTTCCTGGCCACCGTCAAGCTCAAGGCCGACGGCACCCGGGTGAGCTTCTCCCGCGAAGACCACGACAGCCTGCACCTGTTCGACCGCGCCGACCGGTTCCTTCCCCACGGCTGGTGCCTGCTGCCGCCCCTGCAGACCTGCAACAAGGGCAACGCCTGCCTGACCTGCTCGGTCTTCGTCACCGACCAGACCCACCAGGACGCCCTCGCCCGGCAACTGGCCGACACCCAGGCACTGATCGAACGCACCACCACCGCCTTCCAGGAACGCCATGGCCGGCCCATGCCCGCCGACAACGTCTGGCTCGCACAACGCCGAGCCGAACACGACGCCCTGACCCGACTCCTGGCCGCTCTGCAGGCCGCTCCCGGCCGGGCGGTGCAGGGCGCCGGATGCGGCACCACCGCCACCGGGCCCGTCCCCCTCACCCTCGACCTCAACCACCACCGAAAGCGCCAGCCATGACCGCCCGCGACCGGCGCGTCGCCACCCTGAAGGCCGCCGCCCAAGCCAAGTCCCAGGCCAAGACCCAGGCCGCCGACCAAGCGATCCGAGCGCTGATCAAACGCGGCGAGCCGATCACCTTCCAAGCCGTCCAACGCGAAGCCGGCGTCTCCCACGCCTTCCTCTACGGCCACCCCGACCTACGCGGCCGCATCGAGAACCTACGCGCCCGAACCCGACCAGCCCAAGCCCAGCACACCACCGTCGACGCCAACAACACGGTGATCATGGCCCTGACCAGCCAGATCACCCAACTCAAGAAGCAACACCGCCAAGAAGTCCAAGCACTACGGACCGCGCTCGAACAAGCCCACGGCGAGAACCTCACCCTCCGCCGCGAACTCACCCGACGGGGCTGGACCGGGCCGCCGCCCGCAGCGGCGCGCACCGCTGACCGGTGACGGCCCCACGGCAAACAAGGACCCCTGCGGAAGAGCTCCCCAAACCCCCGGAGGACTCCTGCCCTTCGCCACCACCACCCGATTCAGAACAGGTCGATCCGCCAGTGGTTGCAGCGAAGACCCCGCCCGGCGAACTCGACCTCGCACTCTCCCAGGTTCGTGAAGCCGTTCTTCTCACAGATCTTGTTGGAAGGGCCGTTCGTGACCGCGGGAAAGGCGTGGATCTGCCCGAACATCCGCACCCCCCGCGCCTTCTCCAGAACCTCCCGCACGGCCTGGCTGGCAATCCCCCGGTTCTGGAACTCGGGCAGGATCATCCACCCGATCTCATAGATCGCCTCATCTTCATGAGACGACTCAAAGACATCGACCCCGCCGGCCGAGGACGATCCTCCGTCCGGGATTATCTTGAGCGGCCAGCACCTTCCCTCGGCGGCCAGAGCCAGCGACTTCGCATGCGCCCGCTCGATGGCTTCCCGCGGCCGGGGGCCACCCAGCTCGGCCATCATCTGAGGGTCGGTCTCCAGTCGCACCCGGAGCTCGACATCCTCCTCGGCCATCATCTCCAGCTTCATCGAGGTCATGTTAACGCCTACGGCCGACAACCCCGCCGACCCGCACGATGCAACGACGGCTGGTCGCTCGTTACAGAGATCGCAGGAACCTAATGACCTGCAAGACAACGGCCACTCGAAGATCAAACCGTGGATAACCAGCGGCGTCGGCAAGACCCACCTCGCCCAGGCACTCGGCCACGCCGACGGCACCTGGGAGGCGAGAATGCGCCGGCTGGTCCGGGTCGACCTGCTGATCCTCGACGACTTCGGCCTCCGCGAGTTCACCCCCCAGGCCGGCGACGACTTCTTCGAGCTGGTCAGCGAACGCCACAAGACCGGCTCCATGATCCTGACCAGCAACCGCGCACCCACCGACTGGCATGGACTGTTCCCCAACCCCGTCGTCGCCGAAGGCGTGCTCGACCGACTGGTCAACTGCGCCCATCACCTGCTCATGCAGGGCAAGAGCTACCGGCCCAACAAGCGCCCCGGCACCAGCCGGGCCTCGACACAAGGAGACACGTCAGACTAGAACAGCGTCAGTCGGGGTGTCGGATTCTCTGATCGACCCCCTGGTGAATTCCCTGATCGTCCACATGGGGTAGCAGTCCGGCAGCGCCCGCCACGGCAGACGGGAGCGGCGGTCATGAGCAGTCCTCGCGGAGCGTGTGGCACGGCAGGCCGATCGTTGGGGTGGGATGCTACGACCATGTCCTCAATTGACGACTTCGACGCGCTGCTCGGCCACCCGCCTCGCCAGCCCAACGCCGCCGCCAGCAGGCCAGCCAGGCCCGCTTCGACCATGCGCTGGGGTTGATTGAGCAGGCCGCCAAGGCGGCCAGCGCCGGCGACTGGCTCGGCGGGGTCAATCGGCAGCCCCGGGACCGGTTGCTCCGCGAGGGTGTCCAGGCGTTGGTCTGGCTACGGGCCTTCACCTGGTAAACCAAGGTATTCGCACAGTTCTTAGCCAGCGCATGTCGTTGGCGAACTCGAACAGCGCCACGCCAGGCCAGACGAAGCAGTGCCGGCGCTAACCGCGGTCTTCTATGACTCGCTCGAGAGACTGGTGGGCGGCCGGAGGGTTAGCCGCTCGAGCCGCCCTTGCCCTGCTTGAGGATCTCGGCGAAGTCGGCGACCTGGCCGGCCGGCGGAGTTTCGACCTTCGCGGTCGTGCCGAAGTCGAACAGCTCCATGGTGGTGTTTACCGTGACGCTGCCCTGCTGGCCTGTGGCCTTGGGCCGCATCTTCAGCGTGTACTGCATCTTGCGCAGCCGGCCCTGGTCATCCACCCAGACGTCCGCCGGGAGCGACTGCACCTGCGCCTGCTCGAGGAGCCGCTCCAGCTGCTGCCTGGCTTCGGGGCTCTGCTGCCCAGCGGCCTTGCGTAGGTCGATGGTCGCCTTGTAGTGGGTGGTGTCGGTGCTGCGGACCTGCTCCGTGCCGACCTCCCTGACATCAGTGGAGGCGCCCTTCAGGAGGGCGAGCGCCTGGCTCGGGTCGTTGCCGGCGCCCTGTGTGAGGTTGCCGAGGTCTTTGCCCGAGACCTTGCTCAAGGCCGCCAGGTCCAGCTTGAGCCAGGACTTGCCGGCACAGGCTGCTCGCCCAGGACCCGCAGGTACATGTTGGTGCCGTCCATGACCACCTCGACCTGCTGGGCGCCGGCGTTCGTGGTCATCTGGATCTTCTTCGAGGCGAAGTCGGCGACGCCCGCGCCGCTGACGGTCGCGGCTTGGCCGCTGGTGCCGCTGGTTATGACGGTGAACGCCAGCTTGGCGGTCTTGGCGTCACTGGTCTTGGCGGAAGCCAGCGTGAGCGCCTCCATCGGAGACCGCCGCCCGGCTTCGGAGCCAGGCGATCCGCCCTTGCCGGCAGTGCCGCAGGCGGCCAGCAGGACGCCGGCCAGCAGCGCGATCGTCGTCGCGCGGAGTCGGGAGTGACAACGCATATCCCGCTTCTCCTCGTCGGGATCGGGTCAATGGGGGCCATCGAGGGTCGCCATGGCCCTCGATCCAGGATCCTTCCCCTATCAGCCTTGGTTCGTAGGAAGCCCCTCAAACGGGGGATTCATCGTCACTTCGCCACCCCTGAGCCGTTGCGGTCGACCGTGCACCGTTGGCCGCGGACGGGCTACAGCGCCGGCGGATCGGTAGCCCACCGCTTGCGTGGTAAAGCAAGTGAAGGGAGCCGGGATCTAGGGCAAGGCGAGGGCCTCGGCGAGAGAGCCGAGACGGTGGGCCGACACCGTCCATCCCGCATGCCCGATCTTCACGGAACCTGCGCGCCTGCCGGAGTCCGTGACATCGCGCGTCGGCTCGGCCCTGACAGCCGTACGCTCCGCCGATGGGTCGCTGGTCACCTGGTACCCGAGCCACGAAGCGGCACGGCGGCCGACGGCAAGCGCCTGCGCGGCCAGCTCGTGCAGGTCGCACCGGTGACCCTTTGGACGCCGCCCGCAGCGGCGGCAGGTCAGCTGATACCTAGGCGTGGCGTGACACCACAGCTAGCGGGCGAGTGTCCCCGCGGGCCCGATCGCCCGTCGTAGCGTCACCCGGGTGCCGAGCCTGACCCGCTCAAGCCGCACCTCATCCACCAGCCGGCACAGCAGCCACAGGCCCCGCCCGCCGACGCGCAGCTCGTCAGTGTCGGCAGCTGCTGGGAACCCGGCCGGCGGCGCCGGGCCACGATCCAAGACCGACGCCTCAACCCAGTCGTCGTTGACCTGGACGACCACCTGGATCGGCTGGTCCCCGCTTGAGCCATACAGCACCGCGTTGGTTGCCGCCTCGTCGAGGGCCAGGACGACGTCGTCGGCGACCTCCTCCGCCACCCCGCGCAGATAGACCCGCGCGGCTCGCCGGAGCCCGGCAAGCCGGGACGGGGAGGCAGGAATGGAAAGCTCCATAGCGCACCCCTTCCGGGTACAGCATGGCTGTCTACCCATCTACCGGGTGCCTCCTAACGTAAGGAAGCCCCTGCGACGCTTTACGCGATTGGGCGGAGTGCCACTGTGACGGTCCGACCGACCTTGGATGCACGCGGGCACCAGCCGTGAGGTTGGTCACCGCGACGACTGGGTAAAGCGCATGGGAGCGAGGCGGGACGAGGAGTGGGCGCCGCCGGTGAGACTCCGACGATGGGGGTCGTCGTAGAGTCCCGGACAGACACCCACTCGACCTCCCGCCTCGCTCTGGTCGCAAGACTGTGACGCCCCGTCTGGCACGGCCGCGGAGGAGGGGGCCCGGGGGAGGACGTGTCCTCCCCCGGGATACTGGCCAACAGCCTCCCGCTCAAGGCGGAGCCGAACGAGGAGTAAGCCCCTTGTCGCTCAGCTCGGCTTACTTTCGACTTGCGGCCTGCTGTAACGATCCGTCCATTCGACCGTCACTTGAGTTGAGGGGAAGCCCCGGCTGAGCGGGGCTTCCTCCCATGCTGTCTTGGCCCTTTGGCCCTGTGCTCCTAGGTGACAGGAACGGTGATCGTGTCCGAGACCGTTGAATCCTCGAGGAGCGTGATGGTGGCCGTCGTGAATTGCACGTCAGTGACGGTCGCCGTCCACATCGGATTCGGACATGAGCCAGGCGGCGCAGTTGGTGCGGTCGTCGTCACATCGAACTGGTACTGGCCATTCCTTGGCGTGGGGACGGGCCCAGTGGTTCCGGTCACCGTGGTGGTGAAGGTCTGACCCGGCGCGACATTTCCGCCGGGGTTGGTACATTCGACGATCGCGGTGCCCGGCGCCGAAACATTGATCGTGAACGTCGTTTCTCCAAGGCCGGCGACCTTGCCGGTGCACTGCACCTGCGTGCCGATGTCGGTGCAGGTCGGTGTGCCGACGAAGTGCCCGGCCTGCGCGAGCGCGGCGCCCGCGAAGGTTGTCACCAGCGTGAGCGCGGCGACGACGGCTACGACAAGACCAAGGACAGAGCGCCTCGTGCGCATGTTTCCTCCCCCCTATTTAGTGGTCCTGGCCGGCTGGGCGGCGGTGACCGGGCCGCTGGGGGAACCCCTCTTGTCGGTCGCGGGCGCAGCGGCCATAAAAGACCACTCAGGGCAGGTTGCTGCGCAGGTTGTTGCATGGCCCCCCTTGGCGAACGCGGACTACGGTGTCGGGCGCTCGCTCAAGACGCGCGATTCTCTCGTCCGTCCCGGGGAGGGCGTCAAGACATGTAGAGAAAAGACCAGTGAAATTGCTGCGTACAGGTACCAGAGCCGTCGCGGTCAGTGTGACTAACCCTGAATGGGCAGAGACGAATCGCTTAAAGCCATCGGCCAGATGTAAAATATTTTGCCGTATTAACCACTATTGTGAGTAACTGTTCGCTCCCCGGCCTGGCCCCCTCCGGTGACCGGCTTGACCACGTGACCGACAGCGCGCTGAGACTCTCCTCACAATGGGCCACCGACAGATCTGACAGTTGGTCCGAATCCCTCACGGCATGCCACGGAGCCCGAGGACAACTCGATCCAGGCCTGTGACGAGGTCGCTATGTGCTGTCAAGCCGGCTGGCAGGCTGGGATGGGCACCAGCCGATGTGGCTTTGTCGGTGGGAGGTGGCATGGCGGTTGAGTCCGTTTTCGCGCCCACTCGTTGACGACCTGTGATGAGGCTGATGGCCCCCACGGGGCTGGTTGGACGCCAAATCGCTGCAGCGCCGCGTGCAGCGGCCTTCGGGTCAGCCTCTGGGTGGGACGAGGCGCAGGTGATCGGCCAACACGATGGCCACCCGCTGGTTGACGTCGCTCCAGCGGCTGGCGTCGCTCCAGCGGCTGGCGTCACTCCAGTCCAACACACTGACGACCACGACCGTGCCCTGCTGGGACCAGCGCAGCAGCACACTGCCACCAAAGGCCGACCGTTGCGGGTCGTCGGAGCAGGCCGCCAGCACCCCCCGGGTCCCGTGCATAGTTGGCGTGGCAATCTGGCGCTCGTCCTGGCACTGCAGGGCAAGCCCGCCGGTCGCGTCACGGGTCGGCGTCGCGACGATCGAAAGGGCGCCGTAGCCGCCCGGAGCGCCGACGTAGCCGGGTGGGACCACGAACCCACCCCGGAGGAACCGCAGCACCTGCCCGCGCCGGCAGGTGGCCGGCTCGTCGCACAGCCGCGGTGGCGGCGAACCGGGCGCTGCGGTGGGCAGCAGCCCCGGGCAGGGAACCGCGAAGCCAAGCCGGTCGGCAACCTGGTGGCAGCGCGCCCGGAACCCCCGGCTGGTCCGGGCCAGGTAGACGCCGCCGATCTCCAGCGCGCCGGCCGGCAGCGGCGCCGGGGCGTACCCGGCGCTGGCCGCCCGAGCGGTGGTCTGGTAGCAGGCGACCGGCGTCGCGCTCGGTGGCGGCCGGGTGGGATGGCCGGCCGGGTAGCTGGTGTGGTTGGACATGGCCAGCACTGGCCACAGCAGCGGGCAGTCGACCTTGCCGCCGATCCGGTAAGGCGCCTGGCTGTCGGCGGGGCCGCTGCCCGCCGGTGGCAGCGATCGCCCAGGTCCGGCGCCGCTGTTCAGCCAGCGGCCGGTGATGAGCAGGGCGATGATCAGCACGGCGGCCGTCGCCACCCCGAGCATCTTCGGGCTGCTGGCCAGGCCCACGCGCCATCGTCGTGCCATACAGGCTCTCCACGAGGATCGGCACCATGCTACGTCCCCACCGCCAGGCGGTAGGTGCCGTCCTCTACCGGCCAGCACCGCCCCAACCGGCCGCCGTGGCCGCCCACGCCGCAAGGGCGACCGGCTGCCGGAGCTGATCGTGCTGGCCGCCATGACCCGCTACCGGTGGACCCCGTCCAGGTGCGCTGCTACGCCACCACGCTGGAGCGGGAGGTGCTGGCCATCCGCTGCCTGCCTCACAGTGGTACGGTACGGCGCGCTCAAGGACCAACCCGTCCAGGTCGTGCTGTCTCGCCCAGTCGGCGCGCCCGACGGCTACCAGCTGGCCCTGGTCACCACCGACCTGGCCGCCATCCCTCGGCGATCATCGAACGCTACGCCGACCGCTGGTCCCAAGAGCAGAATTACCGCGAACTCAAGGGGGGCCTTGGGCTGGACCACTTCGAAGGGCGCGGCTGGGTGGGCTGGCACCACCACGTGACCCTGGTCTCGGTCGCGCACGGCTTTCTTACCCTGCAGCGGCTGCGACGCCCAAAACCGGCGGCGTCGGCCTGAGCTTGTGGCAGCTGCTGGGTGGGCTGCAGGTCCTGCTCGCCTGTTGGGCCGGCGCCTGTCCGGTGTGCAAGCGTCCCGCGCCACGGTGGCTCCGCCGAACGGGGCGACCACACGTCCCGACCTGACAGAGTCCTAGTAACCGCTCGTACTGATCTCGGCGTTGGGACCTAAATTTGGGACCTAAATAGGGTCCGGCGCGGCCAGGAATGCGGCGACGTCGGCGGCGAACTCGGCGTGATGCTGGAACAGGAACCCGTGCGCCGCGTCGGGGTAGAGCTTCACCCGGGCTTGCGGGAGCAGGCCCGCGAGCAGGTACGAATAGCGAGGCAGGATCATCGGGTCGCTGGCGCCGTTGGCCACGAACACCGGCATGTCGATGGCACTCAGCCGCTGCAGCAGCGCATGATCGGAGATTCCCCAGGTGCAGACCGCGTCATACTGCGCCTCGCGTGTCGCCCACGTCGTTGCCTTGTCCCGGTCCTCGGTCCTGGCGTAGATGCGCTGCAGTGCTTCCTTGCCAGCTTGCCGGCTTGCGGCTGACCGGGCGAAGAACACGTCGCGGTAGGCCTCCGGGCTGGTTTCCGGCGTGCCGATCGCGCCGATGACCTCGGGCGCCCAACCATGCATGCCGGCCGCGCCCTGTGGCGCTGAGGAGGCGAGCACGAGCCTGCGGACGATGGCCGGCCTGGTCAGCGCGATCTGCTGGGCGATGAAGCTGCCGATGGAGAAGCCGAGGAGGTCAACCTGGTTGAACTCCATGGCGGCCAGGAAGGCGATGGCATCGCGGGCCATCTGCTCGATGGTGTCCGGGGTGGTTCCGGTGGAGCCGCCGACGCCGGCGTTGTCGAAGGTCACGACTCGCCGCGTCGAGGCGAGCGCGTCGATCAGGGCCGGGTCCCAGTTGTCGAGATTGCCGCGGAAGTGCTGCAGCAGGACCAGCGGCACCGTGCTCTGGCCCACGTCGCGATAGGCGTAGTCGATGCCGTTGCCGGCCCCGACAACCTTGTTGGGAAGGCTCGAGTAGGTCTGGGTGTCGGCGCCGCTCTCCGTTCCAACCGTGCCATGGGACATGGCTCCTCCTGCCCGTCGGCCCAATGCATGTCTTTCGATGTTCTGGAGCCGGAACATGCTCAGCGCGCAACGCGCTCAGGCTCGGCCGCGATCCGTTCGGGACTCCGCTTGTTCCAGCCGTGGAACGGCGAGAGGTCGCCGGCGTCCCAGGCCTGGCGAAGTCCGGGTGTGCTCAGGTCCCAGTCCGGGCGGATCTCGCGCGTCACGGCGCGCAGGTCCTGGCGGAGGTCCTCGGTCGACGGGCGGCCCCAGAACCAGTAGCCGTTGTAGATGCGGTGGATGACGAGCCCCGGCTTGAGCACGAGGGTGTGCGGGATCATCGGGTCGTGCTCGGGGTCGGTGTACTCCTGGATGTCGAGGTCCTGCTGAACCGTGCGCTCCTTTGCGTCGATTTCCGTGAAGAATCGCCCGACGCGTCATGTCGTCGCGCCCGTAGAAGTCCCTGGTCGGTCCCCGGGTCTGCGCTAGGCGCTGGCGACTAGCCCGCCGGCATCGGTCAGCGCGGCCCGAAGCTGCCGGCGAGAGCCGATGCGGAGGGTCAGCAACTCGCCATCAGCAACCAGGGAGGTCAGGCACCGACCAGGGTCTTCCCCTGGCCGACCAGGGTCTTCCACTGGCGCGACGGGTCGCCCGAACCGCGACTGTGAACAGCTGGCAGAGACCTTTCACCTTACCCCCAAAGCAAGGAGGACGCATGTCCACGCTCCACCTCCACCAGACGACCACCGCGACGCCCGAGCAGTTCGTCGCGGGGCTCACCGACTTCGGGCCGGGCCGCTCGAAGCTCTTCGGCAACAGCGCCGACGAGTACCTCAAGGTGCATGACCAGGGCCCCGGTCAGGCCGACGTCACCGAGGGCTCGGGCGGCATCTGGGAACGCCTGCACTACGACTGGTCCGATCCCAACCGCGTCGTCCTCACGACCACCGACTCCAACGTGTGGGGAGGCGACTCGGGCCACACCTACACCTTCACGCGGCAGCCCAACGGGACCATCGACGTGGACGTCGTCGTGGTACGCGAGGGCAAGAACCTCAAGGGACGGGTGCTCGCGATCGTGCTCGGGACCATCGGCAAGCGCGCCCTGGGAAAGGCGCTGGCAAAGACCGTCAAGGCCATCGAAGCCCGGAGCGACGGGGCGAGAGCGGCGGAACTCCCTCCCCGACCAAAGGAGTCGAGATGATCGTGCACCCACCCACTGGCGGCGCGCCCGGCTGGCCGCCGCCTGCTGCGCGGCGCTCGCCGCGCTGACCATCGCGGCGACCGGCACCACCGTTGCCAAGGCCGACGTCGCGGCGGCGCCTGCTGCGGACTCCGACGCCCCGCTCGTGACCACCAACGGCGGCGTCGTCGGCGGCGCGGCCGTGCCCGGGCGAACCATGACCAGCGGCCTCCCTGGGCTTACGTCGGCGGTGTGATGGACCTGCTCGAGCGCGCTCCGGTGCTGGATGAGCTGGACGGCGTGCTCGCCAAGGCCACGACGGGCGGTCGGGTCGTCCTGCTGGCGGGCGAGGCCGGCCTTGAAGGCGAGCAGTTCGGCGTCCCGGGGGAGCGTCTGGAGGGCTGTCCAGCAGTTCTCGTACGGTCATGCATCGCTGCGTAGCACTGGCCGTCCACCTGATGATCAACACGGCGGTCACCGGCGCGACCTTCGACATCGACGGCGGCCAGCAGCTCGTCGAGGGATGAGGAAGGAGGAGTCAGGAACTTCCTGGTCGAGTTCGGAGCGCGCAGCGCGAGGCCACGCTGCGTGGAAACCGGTTCGCGCGGCGATGATTCCCGAGATACAGGGCGACGGCGAGCGGGTGAATAGCATGCTGCTGGCCACCAGCAGCTGCGTCGAGCAGGTACTCGCGGAGCGTGCAGGCGACGACTGCCGTCGCGGTGGCTCCGATGCCCGCGCCCGCCCCGTGGCGGCGGGCGTCGGCTGGCTGGCGGCGGTCCCCCAGATCTCGAAGCCTTCCGGCTCAGGTGGATGCCGTCTGGACCGCCATAACCCATCTCGATCACCTCCTGCTCGGGTCTATCGCGAGCCCGGCGTGGTGAGGCCGCGCGTCGTCAGAAGCCTTCTTCGGGGTCGATGCCGAATGGGCCTTCGGCGCGCGCCCAGTTGACGAACTGCTCCTCGCCCTCGCCGATTTGGTCGTCAATGAAGGCGGACGCCAGCTCATCGATGCGTTCGTCGCTGAAGCCCTCGGCCCCCAGGGTCGGACGCGTCTGGTCGGCAAGCCGGCGGGCGAGGTCGTCTGGGCTCTGCATGAAGGGCTCCTTCCTCTCCTTCGGACAGATTCGCACAACTACCAGGCTGTCGGTGGCGGCGTCCGAGGCGGCCGTGCCAGCGACCCAGTTGCAGCCGGCCCAGGTCCGCCGTCAGCGGAGCATTGTGAGGATCGTCGCCCCGGGCGTCGAGCAGGCCGCGCGATGGCCGGCCGGTCGCCTCAAGGTGGTGAAGGTCAAGCCGCCGCAGGACGTCTGGCCATCGGGGTCGGTGCCAGCGCGCTTCGCTACGTAGGTGCCGCCCGCCCTCCCGGAACTCACCTGATGCAGGGGATGCGCCTCACCCTGGGATAGCCGACGCTCAAGCTGTCAGCGAGGTTGACGGGCCGAGCGGCCGGTCTGCATTGGGCTGGCGGGCCCCGTGCGAGTCTGTTGGCGGGGGGCAGATCAGGTCGCTTGCTGCGGACATGCCCGCCGTCGTCTTACAGTCTGCCCATGGCCGATGAGGAATCCGCGCGGGCGCGCGGCGATGCGATGGTGCCAGGTGGTCACCTGCGTGCCACGCATGACGACCGCAACCGCGTGGTCGAGCTGCTGCGAGTTGCCGCCGGTGATGGCCGGCTGACCCTGGAGGAGCTCGACGAGCGAGTGGGTGCTGCCTTGACGGCACGCACCTACGGCGAGCTGGCGGCGCTGGTTTCGGACATGCCGGGCGCACCGGCATCGCCGGCGGGCGCGTCTGAGGTAAAGCCGAAGGACGAGGTACGCATCGACTGCCACAGCGCCAGCACGCGGCGTGATGGCCCGTGGATGGTGCCCCGGCGCATGGAGGTACAGGTCACCGGCGGCAGCGTGACGCTGGACTTCACCCAGGCGGTCACCTGGTGGCCGTCGCTGCAGCTCGACGTGGCGGTCCGCGCTGGGAGCCTGCGGCTGGTGACCAAGCCGGGCATCCTAGTGAGCACCGATGACCTGGCGGTCCAGGCCAGCAGCGTGAAGGTGCGTGCGCCATGGGGTCCCGGTGTGCCGGTCAGGTTCCGGATCGATGTGGCCGGCACCGTCGCCAGCAGCAGTTTCAAGGCGCGCCCGCCACGCCGGACGTTGTGGCAGTGGTTGCGGCGGCGCCCTCTCCCCGCTGCCCTCCCGCCGGGCCACGCCTGACACAGCCGACCGCGGCTGGGGTTGCCCCGCTTTGACGGCTGATGACTTGGTCAGGCTACCTTCTTGATCTTGTTGTCTTGCTCGAACTCGGCGGGGCTGCGGTAGCCGAGGGTCTCGGCCGCCGCCGTCTGGGTTCCCGCATCGCAACTCCTCGCTGTCGAGGTGTTGCGACGACCATTGAATCCACCCTGGCAGCCCCGGTCAGAATCGAAGATCACTCCTGGGCCAGGGTTGCGGCCGGCGATCGCGTCGGCCAGCGCATCGGCGACCAGCTCGGTGCGCAGATGATCGGCGATCGCGTAGCCAACGATGCGGCGGGAGGCGATGTCGATCACGGTGGCAAGATACAACCACCCTCCCATGTGCCGATGTCAGTGATGTCCCCTGTAGGTGATGTCCCCGCACCAGCGAGAGTTGATCTTGGCGGCGTCGGCAGTGAAGTCCCGCCGGACTTGATCCGCTCTTGCGGTGGCGGCCGGGTCGAGGATTGTGGTCTTGCGCCACCGCTTTGCCGCCCGGCCGCGGATCCCGCAGCCCGCAGCAGCCGGGCGATCCGCTTGCGGCCGCATCGCACGCCACGGCGGCGCAGCTCGGCATGGACCCACGGAGCGCCGTAGCGGCCCTTGGACCGCTCATGCACGGCCCTGATCTCGCCCATGATCTCGGTGTCCTCCCGGTCCCCCTTCGAGGGGTCAGCCAAGTGCTGGTAGAAGGCGGCGCGGGAGACCTTCAGCAGGACGCACGCCCCAGCGACGTTGCGCCCGCCGACCCCCTCCGCCTCGATGAACGGGTAGACGTTCACCGGTCCCCACGCTGGCACAGCTCAACGATCTCGGCCTTGAACTCCGCAGTGAACGAGCGGCGCGGCCGGGGCTTCTTCCTCCCCATGCTCTCCATAGTCGGACATCCTTCCTGGAGAGAACCCCCGATGATGGATGTCCGTCAAAGCGGGTCAGGTCCACTCCGCGACCACATCACGACGGTGGGCGCGGGGGGTCGACGATCCGTGCGACGCCTATGCGCTAGGTGAGCGATGCGCTCGTCCTCCGCGGCTGACGCGTCAGGCGGCGCCGTCCCACCAGTTGAGCACACGGAGCGCGCGGAGGGTGTTCCAGCGGCTCGGCGTCCCCACGCCGCCCTCGAAGTCGAAGTGGACGCGACCCGGGTGGATGCGGTCGAGCAGCCACCGGCCGTCGGGCTGCCGCTTGGATCGCACGACCTCCACGGCCTCGCGCGCAGCACGTCGTAGCGCCAGTAGTAGGGGAACGCGAACTCGAGATATGCCGGGTCGACGACCTCGCCGGTGCTCTTGCGGCGGAACAGGCCGCGCTCGAGCAGGTACTCCTCACCGCCGCGCCGGGCCGCGCGCACCTCCGCGGACCCGCCGGTCGCTCGCTCGAACTCCAGCAGCCCATCGAGCACGTTGATCGTGGTGTCGAAGGAGGAGCGCACGGAACCGTTCTCGACCTCGCAGTTCCAGCCGCCGTCGTCCAGCCGCTCGCCGAGGATCCGCGCGACGATCGCCGCGACATCCACCCCGAAGTACGCCCCGGTCTCGATCGTCCGGCCGTTGATGCACGGCTCGACCTCGCCGTCGAAGTAGCGCTGCCCGGCGTGTTCCCAGCGCCCGTTCTCCGCGACGAGCGCGATCGCCCGGCGGGCGGACTCCGACGCCGGGTCGAGCCCGAAGAGCTGCAGTGTCTGCAGCGTGTGCATCGTCGGCGTCCAGGGCTGCCCCGGTTCACCGCCGGTGTAGGACGCCGGGAAGCAGGCGCCGCCCTCCCAGAGCCCATCGGGACCCCCGAGCGCGAGGAGGCGCGCGCCCCAACCATCGTGCTCGACCCGGGCCCGCTCGGCCGCGACGTCGTCGGGGGACGCGTTCCCGAGGTCGCGCAGCACCTGCCAGCGGATGGCGGGGTCGCCGTCGAGCAGCCAGTCGATCACGCTCATCGCCGCAGGGTACTACGGGCCGCCGACGGTCGGTTCGATCGGCGGGCTACCACGCTCGAACCGGGATGGCGACTCGTGACCCGGGCGCGGCCGGTGGGATGATCGACCGTGCTGTTGTCGCCGAAGCGGCTGCGCGAGCGGGGCCGGGATCTTCGCGGCGCCGCTCGGCGTCGTGGGGCTCGTCGGCGGCGTGACGATCGGCGTGCTCGGGCTGATCTCCGGCGCCTGCTCGCCAAACTGGCGATCAACGCCGTCCATACCCTCGACCACTGGCTGGACTGGTCTGATTGGCGACGCCAACACCAGGCACGCGCCAAGACCAGCCACTACAAACGCCGAGGTCACCTCGAACATCGACCGGTGCCTACATAACGAACCCGGGCTGTCGGACTAGATGCGGTTCGACCCGGTCGTCCCGGCAGAGACGCTCCGTCTGCTGCTCTGCGACCTCACCTCCAAGCTGGCCGCCGACAACCAGGCCCAGTCCGGGCCGGGTCGGCCGCGGCTGCGGGGGGCGCGGCGGTCAGCTTCTGATGCCTGCTCGCCCTGCAAGCGAGCCCGAGTTTCCGAACCCGCACGATGCGCAAAGTCGGAGGTGGCCTCTGAGCTGCCAGGTCGCTCAGGCAGGCGAGGCCGTGTGACGCCTGCGCTGAGGGCTTGGAGCCTTGTGCAGTCGAGCCCGAATCGCACCCCGCCCTACGCGCCACGGTCCATATGGAGCGGTCGACTGCCCTCACCGTGCCGGAGGCCGAGTGGCTCGCGTTCCCGCACGGTGGTCCCGCTCTGACGGCGGTGGTGGCCGACGACGCCGATGCCCCAGCCGAGCATCGGCCAGATCGGCCAGGGGTAGCCGGCACCGGTGACCAGCCAGACCAGCCACAGCAGGGCGATGACGGCCAGATAGGTCGTCGCGTGGGGGTCGAGCCGCCGGCGGGTGGCGGTGGTCGCCGGTCGTGACAACCCAGGTTGGGCCGGTAGGTCCTGGACCAGGACGTCGAGGTCGGCGCCGGTGCGGGCGGTCCATGCCGACGCCATCCGGTCCTCGAACTCCTCCAGGGTGAGCCGGCCGGCAGCATGGTGGTCGGCGAGCTGGTCGACCACCCGGCCGCGCTCGGCGTCGCCGATGCGCAGCCCCGGGTTAGAGGTCCCGGCGAGCGCCTGGGTCGGGTGGTTGCTGTCCATGGCGTCTCTCCTCTCAGGAGGCCGCGGTCGGGGCGGGGCGGGCGGCCAGGGCGCTGCCGAGCAGGGCGCCGACCTCGCCGGCGATCTCGTCGAAGGGGCGTTGCGCGCGCTGCAGGGAGCCGCCGAGCCACAGCGCGGCCAGCCCGTGCACCACCGACCACGCCAGGTAGGCCACGGTGTGCTGGTCAGCGCCTTCGGCCCAGCCCTCCGCCTGGGCGTCGCGGACCCTGCCGAGCAGCAGCGCGAAGGTGGCGTCGCCGGCCGCGGCCAGCTCCGGGTCGTCTTGGTGGAGCAGGTCCCGCTGCCACATCACCTCGAAGTGGGCGCGGTGGCCGACGGCGAAGCTCGTGTAGGCCCGGCCGGCCGCCCCGAACCGCTGGGCGGCGGTCGCGTCCGGGTCGAGTAGCCGGACGGCGTCCTCGATGGCCGCGGAGAGCAGCTTGAAGCCCTCGATGGCGATGGCCGTGAAGAGGGCCGCTTTGTCAGGGAAGTGGTTGCCTGGGGCGGCATGGGAGACGCCGAGCCCGCGGGCCAGCGAGCGCAGACTCACCGTCGACGGACCCTCCCGCGCGATCAGCTCGAGGGCCGTGTCGATGAGCTCACGACGAAGGTCCCCGTCGTAGTAGGTCGGGTTGGCCCGTCTCGTCGCTGCCACTGCCACTCCCTTCAGGTTGACGTTGTCAATCTACCTCCCTAGGTTGCCAGTGTCAACCTAGTGTGCGTTAGTGGCCGTCGAGTGGCTTGTCAACAGGGCAAGCCACCAGACCTTCGCCGCTACCAGGACGCCCTCTCCGCCGCGCAGCGCGCACGAGGCGTGCCACTGGAGAAATCCCCTACCTTGGCGCCGGCCGCCGCCGCTACCGGCCGTAGCGTTGCCGGGCACCACCACCACCATCACGTCCGACCGGTGCCGGGACCGATCCGCACCAGGTCGGCGTCGGATACACGAACGACGCCTACGCCCGCGCGACCGTCCAGTGGTGGGGAGACCTCGGTCAGGCGGACGGTGCGACCAGTTCGTCGCCAGCGAGTCGATTCGTGAGACTGTCCCGTCGACCGAGCTCAGCGCACTCTGACCGCCCGACGGCAAACGCGATGTCGATCGGCTACAGGCCGGCCGTGATCCGGCCAACCCCGTCTACGCCCCAACAGCTACGGCGGCCCCGCGTCCGACCCTGCCCGATTCGGCACCGAGCCGGCGTGGGGTCACCAGCGAGACCGTACGGCTACGGCCATCAGCCGGAACCACCGTTAGCGTCCCACGCCCCCTGCTAGCGAGGCACGGTGCTCCGGTGGGGCAGCACCCAGCCCGGGCGCGGGAAGTGGCACGTGTAGCCGGTCGGGTAGCGCTCCAGGTAGTCCTGGTGCTCCGGCTCGGCCTCCCAGAACGGGCCGGCCGGAGTGACCTCGGTGACGACCTTGCCGGGCCAGAGGCCGGACGCCTCGACGTCGGCGATGGTGTCCTCGGCGACGCGGCGCTGTTCGTCGTTGAGGTAGAAGATCGCCGAGCGGTAGCTCGTGCCGATGTCGTTCCCCTGGCGGTTCAGCGTTGTTGGGTCGTGGATCTGGAAGAAGAACTCGAGCAGCTCGCGGTATGAGGTCACCTCGGGGTCGAAGACGATCTCGATCGCCTCGGCGTGGGTCCCGTGGTTCCGGTAGGTGGCGTTTGCGACGTCGCCCCCCGTGTAGCCCACCCGCGTCGAGACGACCCCCGGGCGCCTCCGGATGAGGTCCTGCATCCCCCAGAAACACCCTCCGGCCAGGACGGCCTTCTCCCTCTTCTCGCTCATCACTCCGCTCCCTCCTTCGTCGCGGCTGCGGCAAAGAGCTTCCGGTACTCCCCGTGCCCCTCGGCCTCCCAGGTCCTTGTGGGCACGAAGCGCCTCGCGGCCGAGTTGATGGCGAGTGGCTCTGCCGTCACGGAAACACCTCCCAACGGGCCAGGCGCTCAGGTCGCGACCGACACGGCCTCGGCGGCCGTCCTGATGAGGTTCACCACCTCATCGGGGTGGGAGACCATCGCCACGTGGTTCGTCGAGACTTCGACGGTGGTCGCGCCCATGCGGTTGGTGAACAGGCGCTCGGCATCGGGCGGGATCGCCTGGTCGCCGTCGGCGACCAGGTACCAGGACGGCAGCGATTCCAGGCTGGGACGCCCATCACGTCCTGGAGGGCGGACCCGGCCAACGGCTGCTGCACCGCGTGCATGACCCTCGCCTTGACCGGATCGACGTCGGCGGCGAAGTGGTCGACGAAGTCGTCCTCCGGCAGCCAGGCGAAGCCCTGCTGGTCAACGTCAAGGTGCGCCAGTGCCGGGGTCGGTGGCCCCTGCGCCAGCAGCTCGCCGATCGATTCGCCCTCGTCAAGTCCGAAGGCCGCGATGTAGACCAGGCCGACGACGTTGGGCGCGTCGGTGCCCAGCGCGGTGATGATCTGGCCGCCGTAGGAATGGCCGGCCACCACGGTTGGGCCGTTCTGGCGGGCCAGCACCTGACGCAGCCGGGCGACGTTATCGGCCAGTGAGGTCAGCGGAAACTGGGGTGCGGTGACCTGGTATCCGTCGGCCTGCAAGCGCTCGATGACCGCGCTCCAACTGGAGCCGTGGGCCCACGCGCCGTGAACCAGGACGATATTCGGCAGAGCACTCATCTCCATAGCCCCCCCTCCCAGCTTTCGGCGAACACGACAACCCGCTGACCCGGGGGCTGCCTGCGGGCACCTTACACCCGCATTCCCGGCTTCCGGCATCCCGCGGAGTGAACTGCACCCGGCAGGTCACCGGTCATGAAGCAGCCGA
>WNGA01001017.1_pt1 | contig 68301 bp, 63 predicted proteins | sample 5400061 | NCBI WGS metagenome assembly WNGA01 (sample SAMN13153366, study PRJNA577476) | soil metagenome | isolation source: 100 cm soil or saprolite under grassland replicate 2 | place: USA:California | collected 2016-06-15
CCGGGTGACGCCGCCCACGATGATGAACGTTTGGAGGGCCACCGCCGTGGTCAGGCCGGCCCCCAGCAGCTTGCTGAAGCCGTCCTCCCTGGCCAGGGCGGCCCGGAAGCCCCGTCCGATCAGCGCGACGTACAGGAGCAACAGCGCCGTCACGCCGAACAGACCGAGCTCCTCGCCGAACGCCGCGAAGATGAAGTCGGTCCACACGGAGGGGATGAGGTCGGGGTATCCCTGCCCCAGCCCCGTCCCCACCATCCCACCGGTGGCCATGGCGAACTGGGCCTGGGCCACCTGATAGCCGTCGGCGTGGAGGTGCTGGGGGTCCAGGGCATGCAGATAGATCGTGACCCGCTCCTGGACGTGCGCGAAGGCGGAGTAGCCGATGAACGCGCCGATGGCGAACAGCACGACCCCGAGGACCAGGTACGAGGCCCGGCCGGTGGCGGTCCACAGCATCGCGGTGAAGATCCCGAAGAACAGCAGCGACGAGCCGAGGTCCTTCTCCAGGAACAGGACCGCCAGGGAGATGGCCCACGCCACGAGCAGCGGGCCCATGTACCTGAGCTCGGGGAAATGGAGCGGGCCGATGCGCCTGGTGGCCATGGCCAGCAACTCCTTCTTCGCGTTCAGGAAGGAGGCCAGGAAGATCACCAGGAGGACCTTGCCGATCTCGGCAGGCTCGAAGACGAGCGGTCCGACCCCCACCCACAGCCGCGCCCCGTTGATGGTCCGGCCGATCCCCGGCGCGACGGGCAACAGCAGGAACGCCACTCCCGCAAGGCCGATCGTGTACGTGTAGCCGTCGAGCACCCGATGATCCCGGATCACGAACAGCGTGAGGACGAACAGCCCCAGCCCGAGCATCAGCCAGCCGAACTGGTCACCCGCCCGGCCCGGGTCGAGGCGGTAGATCATGGCGTAGCCGAGGCCCGACAGGACCGCGGCCGTGGGCAACAGCACCGGGTCGGCGCCGGGTGCGAGCCGGACCACCACGAAGTGCGCGATCAGGAAGGCTGCCGACATGGCGGCCACGAACGCCACGATGTCGGGGGGAGCCTTGCCCGTCTTTCCCAGTACGACGAGCACGTAGGCCCCGACCGACAGGATCACCGCCAGGATGGTCAGGGCGAGCTGCGTTCCCCGGGTGGCGCGGGACTCGAGCGTGGTGGCGGCCTGCATCATCCGCCTCCGCCGGTGGAGGCTTCCTGCACGTCCTGCCGGATCCGAGCCACGATCACCTGGGCCTGTTCGAAGTTGTCGGCCGTAACCCCGTCCTCCAGGTTGCGCCAGAACTGGAGACGCTCTGCCTGCACGGAGTCGATGTCGGTGGTCTCCTGGACGTGCGCGAGCTTGAACCCCAGGACGGTTGCGGGGATGCCGTTGTACACGGCGACCTTCCCGCCGGCGTCGCCCACGTACCACTGGCGGTCGATGTAGATCCGGGCCCCCACCAGTCCCGCTACCACAACGACCGCCGCCACGGCTGCCCGGATCGGCCAGCGGCGCCAGCGGGCTCGCCCCCGTGCTCCCTCGTCACGAAGGGCCGGTGTGGCGGTGGTGGCTTCGTCGGCCCGCTCGGCCGCCCTGGAGTGGGGCCCGCCAGAGACCAGCCCGGTCTTCGCGCCCTCCGACGTCGTCGCCGATTGATCCGGGACGAAATCGATCACGATCACCGTGATGTTGTCGTCGCCGCCGGCGCGGTTCGCCGCGTCGATCAGGCGCTCGCACGCGGCTTGCGGTTCGGCCTCGCCCTCCAGGATCCCCTGGATGCGCTCGCGCCCCACCATGCTGGTGAGCCCGTCCGTGCACAGGAGCACACGGTCCCCCTCCTGCACGTCCAGGGTGAGTTGGTCGATGGGGATGTCCACGTCCACGCCGAGGGCCCGTGTCAGGACGCTCCGCTGCGGGTGGCGGGCGGCCTCCTCCTCGGTGAGCTTCCCTTCCCGAACCATGCGCTGGACCAGCGTGTGGTCCTCGGTGAGCTGTTGGAACGCGCCGTCGCGAAGGCGGTAGGCGCGGGAGTCTCCGACGTGCACCACGTGAGCCTTTCCGTCCGCGGTCAGCAGCGCGGTGACCGTGGTGCCCATCCCCCGGAGGTCCTTGTCGCTCTCGCCTCGCTCCAGGACGCGGTGGTTGGCTTCCTTGATTTGTTCGACCAGGCGCTCCACGTCCTCCTGCTCGGGCGCCGCAGCGGCGGCGTCGATGGTCTGCAGAGCCAGCGAGGACGCGACATCCCCGCCCTTGTGGCCGCCCATCCCGTCGGCCACCGCGAACAGTGGGTCCTTCACCAGGTAGGAGTCTTCGTTGCGAACCCGAGCCCGCCCGATGTCGCTTCGGGCTCCCACCCGGACCTTCATCGGCGAAGCTCCAGCGTCGTCTTTCCGATCTTGACGCGATCCCCCGCCCTCAGCTCGGCTGGGGAGGTGACCCGCTTCTGGTTCAGGTAGGTGCCGTTGGTGGAGCCGAGGTCCTCCACGTACCAGCCGCTGTCGTGCCGGTAGATCCGGGCGTGGAACGAGGACACGTAGGTGTCGGGCAGCTTGATCTGGCAGGCGTCGGCCCGCCCGATCTGGAGCGTGCCGTCCAGCGACATCGACTTCACCTTACCGCCGCGCTCATCGATGATGCAGGGCCCGGTACACGAAGAAGTAAAGGAGGGCAAGGAAGAGGATCTTCAGGACGGTCAGGACGAAGGGAGGCATGCTACCTCCTCCGGAACTCGAGGACCGTCCTTCCGATCGTGATGCGGTCTCCCTCCTCGAGCGTTCGCTCCCCGACGGTCGATTCGTTCACCATCGTGCCGTTCGTCGAACCGAGGTCCGCGATCACGAACTCGCCGTCCTGCCGGCGGACCTCGGCGTGACGGCGGCTCGCCCCCGGATCGTCCAGGACGATGTCCGATTCAGCGAGCCTTCCGATGATTACCCGCTCCTTGCTCAGGCGGAACGCCTTGGACGGCCTTCCTTCCTCCAGGAGGATCAGCTCGCCGTCTCGGGCATCGGGCCGGGACGCCTCGGCCTGTTCGCCCGGCTGGCCGGCGGCGGGATCCTCCACCAGGAGCGGCCGGCACTGGAAATCGCCCTGCTTGAGCGAAGGATCGGTCTGGATCTCCACCTCCGGCGGCCCTACGAGCCCCCAACCGCGTTCGCGGGCTCCCTCCCGGACCACCTGCTCGAGCTCCCGGCGGAGCGACCGCTCCGCCTGGCCGAACCGCTCGCGGTCGGGCTCGGAGAGGAGGAAGACGTAGCGGTTGGGAACCCACACCTCGCGGACTCCGACGGACTTGTTGGCCTCCATCTCTTTGAGGATGCGGGTGGCCAGCTCGACCGGCTGGAGTCCGCCCCGAAAGGCCTTGGTGAAGAGGCCTTCGATGGCGCCTCCCAGCCGTCGCTCGAATTCGTTGAGAATGCTCAATGGGCGTGATATCCAGCAGATCGGGGGGCTCGACCGGGATTATATCCAGGGGTGGTTGCTTTACTCTCGTGAACCGAATCCGCTGATCTGAGCTCTGTGGAGTGCTGTTACCATCGCTCGAGCCGGGCGAGTGGCGGAATTGGCAGACGCGCAGGATTCAGGTTCCTGTCCGGGCAACCGGGTGGAGGTTCAAGTCCTCTCTCGCCCACAGCGCTCCGTTGGCGTTACCAGCCATTTCCCCACGCGAATGCCAATCCGCGTTTCCGCTCGCTCTCCTCTTCGTCCGTGTATCGTGCGAGCCATCGAGGCCCTGGCGGAGAGGTGATGACGCCAAGCCGGTTATGAGCCGGCTCACAGACTTTGCCCAGGCCCGGGTGCCAGCATCAGGATCTGCCCATCCAAGAACGGGGGTGCTGGACGATGCCGAGGCCGATGTACGAGGGGCGACCACTGTTTCGCCCGGACGAGGAGATCTTCGATCAAGGGCTGGCCTTCGACCTCGGGACGCTCCTCGACCGTCGACGGATGTTGAAGCTCATCGGTTACTCGGGCCTAACGGCGGCCCTCTTCGCCGCCGGATGCAGGTCGTCCACCGAGGGCTCCCAGGGGAGCCCGTCCGCGTCGGCATCCGCCGCGGGCGGCGGCACGGGGGACTGCGTGGCGATCCCGGAGGAGACGGCCGGGCCTTACCCGGGCGACGGGTCGAACGGGCCCGACGTCCTCAGCCAGAGCGGGATCGTACGCAGGGACATCCGATCGAGCTTCGGCGAGTTCTCGGGGACCGCCGAGGGCGTCCCGCTCACGATCCGGCTCACGATCCTGGACGCGTCGAACGCCTGCGCCCCGCTGGCGGGAGCCGCCGTATACCTGTGGCACTGCGATCGGGATGGCCACTACTCCCTGTACACGGTCACTGATCAGAACTACCTGCGCGGGGTGCAGGAAGCCGGCAGCGAGGGGGTCGTGACGTTCACGAGCATCTTCCCTGCCTGCTACTCGGGCCGGTGGCCCCATATCCATTTCGAGGTCTATCCGAGCCTTGCAGCAGCGAGCGACGACGCCAACAAGATCGCGACCTCGCAGGTCGCCATGCCGGAGGAAACCTGCGACACGGTCTTCGTCACGGCCGGCTACGAGCAGAGCATCCAGAACCTCCAGCAGGTCAGCCTCGCTTCAGACAACGTCTTCGGCGAAGACGGTGGCGTGCGCCAGCTCGGAGTCGTCACGGGCACCGTCGAGAACGGGTACACAGTCGAGCTCACCGTCCCGGTCAACGCCTAATCATCACCGCAACGCGTTGGCGATCAGGGTCACGAAGTTTGTGGTCCGTCCCGCCTCACCTTCTTAGACTACGGGGCGGCCTCATGCAGTTCGTGAACCCGCTCTGCGAAGCTTGCATGCGCGAGCAGTCTGAGAGCTACAAGTCGCCAGGGTGTTCAACGTGCCGCTTGCCGTGGTCCGATACCCGGACACCTAGGCATGACCACCCGACCGGACAGCCACTCCCCGATAAGCTCTCTGCGGCTTAGGAGAGTTCTCGACATAGGAGAGACACTTGAAGGCAATCGTCCAAGACGCGTACGGCTCGCCCGATGTCCTCGAACTCAGGGACATCGACAAGCCGGTGGTCGGGGATGACGACCTGCTCGTACCGCCACCAGAAAAGAATCTCTCTACCTGTCGATTTTTCGAGGCCTCACCCGACGCGCACATAGAGCCAGGGTTCACACCCGGGTCGAGATGGTCCGGGGCCCTGCACGAACAGGAAGGAGGCACGCCATGCGATTCATGATGATGGTCAAGGGAGACTCCGAACCGGGCGTCTTGCCCAGCGAGGAGATGCTGGCCGCGATGGCCAAGTACAACGAGGAGCTGATGAAGGCCGGGGTGCTGCTCGATCTCTCGGGGCTTCGGCCGAGCGCCGAGGGCGTGCGCGTCAAGTTCTCCGGTGGGAAGCTCGCCGAGTCGAAGGAGCTCCTCGCCGGGTACTGGATCATCGACGTGAAGTCCAAGGCAGAGGCCATCGAGTGGGCCAAGCGCGTCCCCTTCACCGGCGGAGGGGAGCTCGGCGACCAGGCTGAGATCGAGATCCGCCCGTTCTTCGAGCTGGATGACTTCGGAGGGGGCCCGGCGGTCGAGCGCCACCGCGAGCTCGGCGAGGAGCTCGCGAAGCGGAAGGCGTGACGACGTCCGACCCGCGCCGCGCGATCGATGCGGTCTGGAGGATCGAGTCGCCCAGGCTGATCGCCGGTCTGGCGCGGATGGTGCGCGACGTCGGTCTTGCCGAGGATCTCGCGCAGGACGCTCTCGTCGCCGCGCTCCAGCAGTGGCCCGAGTCAGGCGTCCCGGACAACCCGGGCGCCTGGCTCATGGCCATCGGGAAGCGTCGGGCGGTCGACCATTTCCGCCGACGCGAGGTGGCCGATCGCACGCAGCATGATCTCGGGCGGGAGCTCCAGACCCAGCAGGAGGCGGCCGTACCAAATTTCGACGCCAAGATCGATGACGACGTTGGGGACGACCTCCTGCGCCTGATGTTCATCGCGTGCCATCCGGTTCTGTCGAAGGAAGCGCGCATCGCGCTGACGCTCCGCTTGCTCGGAGGTCTCACCACCGGGGAGATCGCGCGCGCGTTCCTGATTCAGGAGCCGACCGTCGCGCAGCGAATCGTCCGGGCCAAGCGGACCCTCGCCGAGGCGCACGTTCCTTTCCAGGTTCCCCATGGCGCCGATCGCGCCGCCCGGCTCTCGTCGGTGCTGGAGGTGATCTACCTGGTCTTCAACGAGGGGTACTCGGCCAGCACGGGCGACGACTGGGTGCGGCCGGCCCTCTGCGAGGACGCGCTCCGTCTCGGCCGCGTCCTGGCTGAGCTCGTTCCGAAGGAGCCGGAGGTCCACGGCCTCGTCGCGCTCATGGAGATCCAGGCATCACGTCTGAGGTCGCGGATCGGCCCGGGCGGTGAGCCCATCCTGTTGCTCGATCAAGACCGCGCGCGCTGGGATCAGCTCCTGATCCGCCGCGGCCTCGCGGCGCTCAATCGTGCCGAGGAGTTCGGCGGCGCGCTCGGCCCGTACGCGTTGCAGGCCGCGATCGCCGCCTGTCACGCTCGAGCGTGCACTGCGTCGGAGACGGACTGGGAAGGCATCGCGGCGCTCTACGACGCGCTCGCGGAGATCGCGCCATCGCCAGTGGTGGAGCTGAATCGGGCGGTGGCGGTCGCGATGGCGTTCGGTCCAGCAGCGGGCCTCGAGCTCGTCGATGCGCTGACATCGGAGCCGTCGCTCAAGGGGTATCACCTGTTGCCGAGCGTGCGGGGCGATCTCCTCGCAAAGCTCCGCCGCTACGACGAGGCACGTACGGAGTTCGAGCGCGCGGCGTGGCTGACGCAAAACGTTCGAGTGCGGGAACTGCTCTTGGAGCGCGCCGCGGCGTGCGCGAGCTCCTCGTAGAGCGCGCCGCGTGCGACCTCGGAGTCCTGACGGCAGACGAGCCGGCGAATCCTCGGTGGCGTGATGCCTACGGCGATGCTGGTACCAGTTCCTCCAGCAGGACGCGAACTCTCCGGCCGATCTCGTCGCGGATTCCCCGGATCTCCTCGAGGGGCCGGCCGGCAGGGTCGGGGAGGTCCCAGTCCAAGTACCGCCTGCCCGGATAGACAGGGCACGCGTCGCCGCAACCCATGGTGATCACCGTACCGGCGTTCCGCACGACCTTGTCGGTGAGCGGCTTTGGGACCTCCTTGGAGATGTCGATCCCGATCTCGGCCATGGCTTGGACGACGACAGGATTGATCTCATCCGCGGGCGTGGTGCCGGCCGAGCGCACGTGGACCCGCCCTCCCGCGTGCTGATCGAGCAGCGCAGCGGCCATCTGGCTTCGGCCGGCGTTGTGGACGCAGACGAATAGGACCTCGGGGACCTCGGTCATGAGCGGGAACCTCCTCCCTGTTCGATGCCGGCGTGTTCGAACAGCTTGAGGCCGACGTCGCTCGGGCTCAGGCGAGACGCGGCGATGCCCGAGCCGATCACAGCCGCCAGGAGCGGCGCCGTCCCGATGAACTCGGCCGGCGTTCGGCGGGGAGCGACCCGGGCATCGATCGTCCTAGCAGCAGCCCGGTGGGCAGCAGTCCGGCGGGCAGTTCGGGTCCTCGCAGGTCATCTTGCGCCTCCTTCGCATCCACGGCGGTCGATATTTTGACAGTCGTATCGATGGCTGTCAATATGACGAGGTGAAGCTCATCGCCCAGATCGAGGATTGCTGTCAATCGGTGCTCGAAGCGCCCCTCTCGGCGTGTGAGGCCGACGCGCTGGCTTCGATGCTGCGGGTCCTGGCCGACCCGGCGCGCTTGCAGCTCGTGAGCGTCATCGCGGCCGAGCCGGACGCGGAGGCGTGTGTCTGCAACCTGACGGATCCCGTCGGACTTTCCCAGCCCACAGTGAGCCACCACTTGAAGCTGCTCCACGAGGCGGGCGTCCTGGACAGGGAACAGCGTGGGCGGTGGGTCTATTACTCGATCCGCCGGGGGGCTCTGGACCGTGTGGCGTCGGTGTTCTCGACGGGAGGTGCTCGAGTTGGATGACATGATCGCGCTGCGCGAGGAGGTGCGGGCACGCTACGCGGCGTCGGCGAGCTCGGTCGCCCAGCGATCCGAGCGTGCATGCGACTGCGGGGAGGGATCGGCCTGCTGCGACCCGCGTCACGGCTTCGGGGGTGCCCTCTACGAGGCGCTGCACGGGGAAGAGCTTCCGGAGGCCGCAGTGCTGGCGAGTCTCGGTTGCGGCAACCCGATCGCGGTGGCCGACCTGCACGAGGGAGAGCGCGTGCTGGACCTTGGCTCGGGCGGGGGGATCGACGTCCTGCTGTCGGCGCGCCGAGTCGGACCCACCGGGAAGGTCTACGGCCTGGACATGACCGAGGAGATGCTCGCATTGGCCATGCGCAACGCCGCGGAGGCCGGAGCGACGAACGTCGAGTTCCTGCGCGGATACATCGAAGACGTCCCGTTACCGGCCGGAACGATCGACGTGGTCATCTCCAACTGCGTGATCAACCTGTCGACCGCCAAGCCTCGCGTCTTCTCTGAGATCGCTCGGGTCCTCAGTGACGGCGGCCGGATCGGCATCAGCGACGTGGTCGCCGACGACGATCTTTCCCCCGAGCAGCGGGCGGAGCGGGGGAGCTACGTCGGCTGCATCGCCGGGGCGCTCTCGTTCGCCGAGTACGAGGAAGGTCTTCGCTCGGCCGGGTTCGACGAGATCTCGATCACCCCGACGAACGACCTGATGAACGGCATGCACTCTGCGATCATCAAGGCCGTGAAGCCGCGAAAGGCCCCCGAACCGGGGAGGAAGACAATTCCGCTCGCCTCGACTACGCCCTGCTGCTGATTGCTGACCTCGGCCGCTTGCCCGGGCTACCTGGAGGCGTCTGGTCGCGCGGGGATGCTGACGGCAGGTATGGGCGGCACGTACGAGCGCTGTGGTGGAAGGGTGTTCTTCCAGAGCATGTACGCGTAGAGGCCGCCCGCGAGGATCATGATCGCGCCGGCGAGCTCGACCCAGAGACCGAACCCAAGCGAAACGGTCGCGATCGCTCCTCTAGCGGTGAGTGCGCTCTTGAGGGGAGCGATCCGGCCGGTCGTGACCGGGTACTGGATCAGGAAGACCACGATCGAGCCGACGCCGAGGCTCAACAACAGGCGGGGGCTCCCTTCCCGTCGTCCAGCAAGATAGAAGCCGCCGGCCACGATGATCACGATTGGATACGCGATGCTCAGCCAGGGCTTACCGAGCGCGCGCCAACCCGAGATGTTGAGGTGACTGCCGTTGCTCGCTCTGATCACGATCCACGGCATGGCATAGGCGAGGAGCCTGACCGCGGCTCCGGCGATGGCGAGCCATCCGGGGCGGTTGTGCAGCTTGCGCAGCCGCTCCGCCTGCTCCTGACCAGCAGATGACATCAGTTTCTGGCTCGCTAGTGCCTGCTGTGGGACGGGGGAAGGCGAGCTGCTTCCAAGGAGGCGGGCCACCTCCCCAGACGTTCCCCGCCTGGCTTTCGGCGCCTCGAGCTCGATCCGACGGTTCTCTGACGGGATCTCCAGCGTGAGGCGGACGGTCATGGACTTGGTGTCAGCCGTGGCCCGGATCGCTGACCGATCCCACGTGGCCAGCGACCGATTGGCCTTCCAGCGGGTCATCGCGGAGCTAGCGTCGAAGATGTGCAGGCGGGAGGGAGTCAATACCAGGAGCATGTAACGCTTGAACGAGAGCCCGCTCGATGCACGCTCCTCTCGCTCTCTCCGGCGAACAGAGAATTCTCCGAAGCCAGAGTGGCGCGCAGTCATGGAGCCGGCAGCCTGGAAGATTCCGGCCGCCATCACGGGCTCGTTGGGTACGGCCGCGCGGGCGACCTTGTCGAGCTTCACGCCTCTCTATCGGCCAGCGCAAGCGATGCTTTGAGAAGAAGATCGAGCTTGCGCCCCTCTCGTCGGGGTCGGGGTCTGGAACATCATGCCGCCGCATGCCCATCAGGTCGTAGGTGTGGGGGCGGCTGGATCTGCCCGTCCCTGATCGACAGCACGCGGTCGGCGATCCGAGCTGCTTCCTGGTTGTGCGTCGCGATCAAGCAGGTCGTTCCCCGCTTGGCCACCATCCGCAACAGTCGAAACACGGCCTTGGCCCAGCCCTCGTCCTGGTGGCCGGTGGGCTCGTCGGCCAGCAGCAGCCTGGGCCCGAGGATCAGGGCCCGGGCCAGCGCGGTCCGCTGCTGCTCGCCGATGGACACCTCGTTCGGCGTCCGGTCGGCCAGGGCCTCCAGTCCGAGGAACGACAGGAACCCGTTGACGCGGCGCGCGTACCGTCCATCTCCGCGGCCGAGCCGTATGGGCAACTCGATGTTCTCCCGGACCGACAGCTCCTCGAGCAACCCGAGCGTCTGGGGAAGGATGGCGACGTCTCTCCACGGCCGGGCGGCGAGCGGACGAACCGCGCTGCCCGCCCACAGCACGCTCCCGGCGTCAGGCGCCTCCCATCCCGCCAGCAGGTTCAGCAACGTGCTCTTTCCCGAGCCGGATGGGCCGAACAGCGCCACGACTTCCCCGGGCTGCAGCGAGAAGCTCACCCCCCGTAGGGCGTGGACCTGCTCGGGCCCCCGGCGATACGTCTTGAAGAGAGCTCGAACCTCCACCACACCGGTCCGGGTCACCTCGGCGGTCTCACTCATGGTGGGGTGATCTTCACCTCCCCGTCCTGTACCGAGATCACCGCGCGGTGCTCAGGGAACAACTGCAGCGCCTTCGGCGGCAGCTGGATGCGGCCGTACGCGTCGATCACCGACAACGCCCGGTCGGCTTTCGTCTCGGCCTCCAATGCTCCGTGTCGGAGGGAAAGGATCCGGTCGGCCGGCCCCGTCACCACGGGGTCGTGGGTGGCCACGACGAACCCTACGCCCCGGCCGGCCAGCGCGACCAGGATCTCCATCAGCTTCTCGCCCGAGGCGCTGTCCAATTCCGCGGTGGGCTCGTCGGCCACGACCAGCGCGGGCTTGCCGATCATGGCGGCAGCCAGCGCCACGCGTTGCTGCTCCCCTCCCGAGAGCTGATGGGGCAGATGCCGCTCCCGCCCCTCCAGGCCGATCGCCCGGAGGAGCTCCTTAGCTTCGTCGCGCCGTGCTCCCGCTCCTCGCAACCGAGCGGCCACCGTGAGCTGCTGGAGCGCCGTGAGGTAGGGGATCAGATTGTCGGACGGGCGCTGGAACATGTAGCCGACCAGGCGCCGGCGCATCGACCGTCGCCGGGCGGCACCGAGCGCAGAGACCTCCACGTCGCCGACCCGAACCCGTCCGGCGGTGGGGCGGTCGATGCATGCCAGGATGCGGAGGAGGGACGACTTCCCCGAGCCCGATGGACCGACCACCGCGGTGATGGCAGCCGAGGAGAACGTGGCGTCGATCCCCTTCAGCGCGTGCACCTCGCCGGTGGCGCTCCAGTAGATCTTCACCAGCCCGGCGCATGAGGCGGCGGCGCTGGACGCACCGACGCTGGGGGCACCGACCTGCGTGGGGGCTTCAGCCGGCAACACGCATCACCTCGGAGACTCGCGCTCGTTCGGCCTCACGCTGCACCCGCCACGCGCCGAGCCACGCCGCGGCCAGGACGGCCAGCGCGGTGAGGCCGAACACCGCCACCGGCAGGCGGAACAGCGGCGCGGGCGGGAGCTGGGGCAAGGGATCCAGTCTGCCGTACACGATGCGCGCGGCGATCCAGGCCAGGCCGATCCCGACCACGCAGCCCAGGGCGAGGAGGGCCCCCAGCTCCAAGGCTACGGAGGCGCGATGCGACCGCCGCGACAGTCCCATCCGGCTGGCCAGCGCGTATGAGATGGCACGCCCTCGCTGACGGGCTTCCAGATAGAGGAGGATGCCGCCCAGCACGATCAGCCCGGCCATGATGCCCAGCGCCTGGAGGAACCCGAACGTCCAGGAGAGCGACACGAAGGACTGCTGGCTCTTGATGTCTCTGGCCGTTACGGAGGAGATGATCAGGGCGTTGGACCGAGTGAGCGCGGTCAGGGCCGGCTGTGGATCGCCTTTCACCCATAGGTTGACCACGCCGTGTACCCCTCGGTCCGCCAGCGTCTTGGCGTCGGCCACCAGCAACGGTTCGGAAGGCGACATGCTGGGGAACGCCCGGACCTGATCGACGATCTTGACCGGCAGCTTGGTCTCCCCGAACCGGAAGGTGAGCGTGCCGGAGCTGCGTCCCACCGGCTGGCCGGCAGCGATGACCGGCACCGGCCCCGATGCGGACGACGGCGGGGCGATGTCCTTCAGCAGTTCGCCGAGTGACCGGTCGGCGAAGCTCCGATCCCAGAAGGCCGCTCGTGAGAACGTGGACGGCTCCACGCCGAGCACTTCCACCGTGAGCTGGTCGGAGACGAACGAGGCCCGGTCGACCTGCGTGACCTTGGTGGTCCGGGCGGCGATCGAGGGCGGGACCGGTATGTCCGCGCCGAGGGCCACGTCGAGGTCGCTGCCGGTGAACACCCGGGCCTTGGCGTCGGTGGTGGCGTCGATCGAGGACGTCAACGCTCCGGCGTAGGAGAGGATGCCGATCGACAGCGCGCTCGCCGTGAGCAGGGCCAGGACGATACGAGGGGCGATGGCCAGGCGACGACTGGCCAGGTACGCCGACGCCGGCCAGGCCCGGCCGGTCGTTCGGAGCCGAGGGAGGAGCACTCGAAGGCCCCGCGCGGCCAGCCCGGCCGCGCCCGCCACGAACAGGATCGGGAACAGCAGGACCAGGACGTCCACTTTCAACGGACTGCTCACATCGGTGGTGGGGCGAGGGGCGCGGGTGAGGAACTCGTAGAGCGCTGCCGCGGCCAGGGCCAGGACGGCGATCTCCCACGGGGTGCCCGCCAGTGACCGCCGCCCCCGCGCTTCGGCGGGTTCGTTGTCCCGCCTGGCAGCCACACCTGCCACCACCGCCAGGAGCAGCACGCCGACGGCCGCCGTCCACGCCACTTGCCGGAGCGCGGCAGCCTGGGCTCCCTCGTCGAACAGCTCGGATGGACCGAGCGACTTGATCAGCCAGATCCCCGCCCCCCACCCGAGGAGCGACGCCCCCACGGCGACCGGCAAGGCCTCGAGCAGCGCCTTGGTCCCGATGGCCACCGGGCCCGTTCCTCTTGCCGACAACAAGGTCGCCTCGGTGCGTCTTCGATGCACCCAGTACACGCCGCTTCCCGCGATAACGAGCAGGGCCACCAGCCGCCCCGCCAGCGAGATCGTCCACACCGGACTCCGCAACGAGCCTGTCGTCGCCTCCGCTTTCTGCAGGATGAAGTCGAAGCTCGAATCGACGCGCACGGTCGAGGCGAACCCGATCACGACCTCTCGCAAGCGGTCGGTCGCCGTCTGGATGGCTGCGTCCACGCGTCGGGCCTCGGGGATGGTCAGGCCGCGTGAGACGATCGGGATCTCCCACGTGAACGTGGCCCCCCGATCGCGCAGCCGCCCACCTAAAGCAAAGAACGTGTCTCGGTCGGCCATGACGAAGGGCGGGGGAAGGTAGAAGTCGAAACCGCTGAGCGGGTAGATCAGGTGGTCCTGGGCACACCAGAACCCCGTCCTGGGCAGCGTGGCCAGGTCCCGATAGACACCCGCCACGCGGACACTGAGGGCGCGGTCGGCGCTCGCCAGTCGGACGTCGTCACCCGCCCGGAGGCCGAGCGACCCGGCGGTGGTGTGCGGCAACCAGACGCCCTTTCCGCCCGCGTCTTGGAGCTTCTGGACGTGTGCGAATCCCCCATCTCGCGTGTAGAGCCGAACGCCGTGCGCCTTCGATCCGCCGGGGGCGGATACCTGGAGGGCCGTCCCAACGGCCTGGAGCTCGATCGGACCCGTATGTGGGATTTCGCGGGCCGTTGCCGCCAGGAGGTCGGTGGTTTCCTGAAACAACGACAGGGCGGGGCGGCCGGTGAAGGTTGTCCCGAAGAGCGGACCGGGCGCGGTGACCTGAACACCGGCAACCCATGGGCAGGTGGCGCCGATGTTTTCCTGGAGCAACGCGTTTCCGGCGGAGGAAAGGAACAATGGGCTGGACGCCCCGGCCAGGGCCAGGATGCCGGCCGCTGTGGCGATGGCCAGGAGCAGCCCCGGATAGCGAAACAGGAGGAGGGGGGCCCTCAGCCACGGGGACGCCGTGGCCAGGCCGAGCTTCGTCCGGATGCGTCCGCCCCGGGCGGGACGGTGCGACGCCGATCGGGCCCGGCCGGCTGGTACTCCCTGGCTCATCGCCCCCCCAGGCGAAAACGGTTCTTTCCTCCCGACATACGGAAGCCGGAGGCGGGAAGTTCCGCCCCGTTATACGGAAGGGCGCAGCCAGGGGAGTTTCGAGAACGTGCTCGGATCGAGCGAACGGACGGCAGGCCCGGCGTCGGCTCTCACAGCGCGGTGGGGGCGCTGACCACCGGACTCACCAGGATCCGGTCGGGGTGCCCGGCCCGGAGGATCCGAAGCACCGTCTCGCGGAGATCGGCGGTCGCCAGAACCGTCAGTACCGTCCGGGAGCGGTCCCCTCCCCGCCCCTCGCCCGGCGACACCCACGCGTCCAGCGCCCCCGCCACCTCGAGCTCTTCCAGCAGCCGGTCGCACACGCTGCGATCCGACGATCCCATCCAGGCCTGAACCAGGACCTCGCCCTGCGTGATGAGCTCCTGCAACGTGGTGCCCGGAGGGACGCCTCCACCGCCCGCCCGCTGCTCCTCCCCGATGACGACCCGCACCACGTTCGGGAAGTCGAGCCGGAGGCTGCCGGCCCCGTACCCAACCTGGTCCGCCCGCATCATGGGCATGTCGCCGTAGCCCTCGGACACCGCGGCCAGGATCGCCGCCCCGGTCGGGGTGACGAGCTCGAGCGGGATGCCGCGCGAGTAGGTCGGCACGCCCTGGAGGAGCTCCATCACCACCGGCGAGGGGATCGGCATGATGCCGTGCTCGGTGCGGACCATGCCCATCCCGGTGGGCACCGGCGAAGCGAACACCCGCTCGGCGTGCAGCATGTCCAACGCGGTGGCGCATCCCACGATGTCCACGAGGCAGTCGATCTCGCCGAACTCGTGGAAGGTCACCAGCTCGGGCTCCTTGCCGTGCGCGCTCGCCGCCGCCTCTGCCAAGCGTTGGTAGGCGCGCTGCGCGATCCGCCGGGCCTGTTCGGGGAGCTCGGACTGATCGAGCAGCGCCCGGATGCTCGAGTACGTACGGATCACGCCTTGTGGCCCGGCCCTCACGTGAACCCGCAGCGCGGCGATGCCGCGCACCTCCACCTCTTCGACCTCGAGGTCGAGATCGTCGATGGGGAAGGTGCGAAGCGTGTCCCGGATCGCTTCGATGTCGGCGCCGGCATGGATGAGCGCAGCCAGCGCCATGTCTCCGGAGATGCCGGAGAAACAGTCGAAGTAGGCCAGGCGCACGAAGGTTCAGGCCTGAGCAGAGGGGAGGGAGGATGTCCGGATCTGGCTCGCACCCCTTCAGACTCGGCGAAGCCTCATCGTATACTTCCCCGCACGACCGGACCAGATCGCTTCCCCAGAGGCCATGCAGTTCTCCATCACGACACTCTCGTTCCTGGTTCTCCTGACGCTGGCGCTCGTGCTGGTTACGTTCTTTCTGCTGGTACCGGCGGCCTTGCGCGAGCGCAGCAAGGTGGGACGAGCGGGCGGTTCGTCCCGCCGACGCCTCGAGGCCGAGCTCCAGGATCACGCCAGGTCGATCGAGCGGCTCGAGGCCGCCGCCCGGCAGCTCGCCCTGGGGCAGCGCGAGATCGGGCAGATCGCGGCGGGGGCCGTGTGCCATGTGGGGGTGGTTCGGTTCGACGCCTTCGAGGACATGGGGGGCCGGCTGTCGTTCTCGGCGGCGTTGCTCGACGGGAGCGGTGACGGCCTGGTGATCACGTCCATCAACGGCCGGCAGGACACTCGCACCTACGCCAAACGCGTCAGGAATGGAACGAGCTCGCGGAACCTCTCCGACGAGGAGCGGCACGCCATCCGGCTGGCCCTCTCGGGAACGGACGAGCGTGAGGTCGCGGAGGCCCGCGGGCCGCAGGGGGGGTAGGCTGATGACCGGAGAGCGGCGCGGGACGCTTTTGGCCGTCCCTGGCCGCTGAAGGGAGGAAGCGCATTGTTCAGGCGAGGGGAAACAGACGAGCGGCATGGGGATCAGCCCATCCAGCCAGGGGAGGTTCGGATGAGAGAGGGGACCAGCTCGGAGGTCACGGTGCTCGGCAACGGGGCCCGGCTGGAGGGCACCGTGGTGTCGGCCGGGTCGCTTCGCATCGACGGACAGGTGAAGGGCAAGATTTCGGCGGACGGGGACGTGGTGCTCTCCCCCGGGTGCCAGGTGGAGGCGGACATCTCGGCACAGAACGTGACCATCGGTGGCCCGTTCAGGGGCAACATCATGTCCAAGGGACGGACGGAGCTCGCCAAGGGTGGCCGGGTGGATGGAGACATCACGTGCAAGTCGCTGGTGGTGGCGGAAGGCGCCATCTTCTGCGGCCAATCGATCATGGATCAGCAGGCCGGGCAGGCTCATGCCGCCGCTCAGGGTCGTGGCAGCGAGGTGAAGGCGACCGCCCGCTCCGAGGGCGGCGACAGCGTGACCGTGCTCGAGGGCGAACGGGCCCGCGCCCGCTGACGCAGGGGCGGGGAGGAAGAACCTGCTCGACCTCAAGGCGATCCGGGAGGATCCCGAACCGTTCCGGAAGGCGCTGGCTCGGAGAGGAGCGGCCGAGGACCTCGACCGGGTGCTCGCCCTCGACGAGGAGTGGCGCCGGCTGACCGTTCGTGTCGAGGAGCTTCGGGCCGAGCAGAACCGCGGGTCCAAGGAGATCGCCGCAGCGGATCCGTCCGGGCGCGAGCGCGTGATCGCGCACCTCCGCGAGGTGTCCGGAGAGCTGAAGGGGTTGGAACCCCAGCTCGCTCGCGTAGAGGAGGAGCTGGGTGAGGTCGCGGCGCGCCTGCCCAACGTCCCCGACGAAGGGGCGCCGGACGGATTGTCCGAAGAGGACAACGTCGAGGTTCGGCGATGGGGCGATCCGCCGGCCTTCGACTTCGAGCCGCGGGATCATCTCGCGTTGGGCGAAGCGCTGGGGCTCCTCGACGCCGAGCGTGCCGCGAAGACCTCCGGATCGCGCTTCGCCTACCTCACCGGATCGGCCGTTCGCGTCCAGTTCGCGCTGATCCAGATGGGGCTGGATTTCGCGGAGACCCGCGGGTTCACGTTGGTCATCCCTCCGGTGTTGGTTCGCGAGGAAGCCATGTTCGGGACGGGATTCCTCCCCACCGACGCGGTCAACATCTACTCGACCCGGGAGGACGACCTCTATCTGGCCGGCACCTCCGAGGTGCCGCTGGCCTCACTGCACGCCCACGAGATCCTCGACGCCGGCGAGCTCCCCAAGCGGTACGTGGGCTACTCGACGTGCTTCCGACGGGAGGCCGGCACCTACGGGAAGGACATGCGGGGGATCTTCCGCCTGCATCAGTTCGACAAGCTCGAGATGTTCTCGTTCGTCTTGCCGGAGGAGTCCCGGTCGGAGCACGAGCGATTCCTCGGTTGGGAGGAGGAGTTCTTCCGCTCCCTGGAGATCCCCTACCGGGTGGTCGACACGTGCACCGGCGACCTGGGGGCTCCGGCGGCCAGGAAGTTCGACGTCGAAGCCTGGGTGCCGAGCCAGAGGAAGTACCGGGAGGTCACCTCGACGTCGAACACGACCGACTTCCAGGCCCGGCGGCTGGAGTGCCGGGTGCGTCTTCCGGACGGGAACCGTACGGTCCACACGGTCAACGGCACGCTGTGCGCGATCGGCCGGACGTTGATCGCGCTGCTCGAGAACCACCAGCGCGAGGACGGCTCGGTCGCGTTGCCCGAGGCGCTCCATCCCCACCTCCCCGAGCGGGACCGGGTCCTGGCCCCGCCTGGGTGACGCCTGGCGGCCGGAACCGATCCGCGCGCCGGATCGTATGGGGATCGGAACCGTCCTATTTGCCTCACGAGGAGGATTGCGGTGAGACGAGGCCTCTTGGTTCTCTTCGTTCTCGGGTCCGTGCTCTGGATGGCTGGACCGGCCCAGGCCAAGGGCGCGGAGGGCGGCGTGACCGCCGAATCAGTCTCGATCACCGGGCCTGCCGGGTCCGTCCGCTTCTCCGGGACCTCGGCCGCCGCCTACGGCGATCTCAGCAACACGTTCAATCCGAGCTCGAGGATGACCGGCCGGCCGTTCGATGTCGCGCTCGGCCCGAGGTACGACGTCGCCTATTCGCTCACGTGTGACCTGCCGGGCGGGGGCTCGAAGACCGTCGCGATCCACCAGTCCCTGTACCCGTACGCTCGATTCCGCTCGCTCGCCCAGGTGTGGACGTTCACCGCTGCCGGGCAACCAGCGTGCGGGTGGGTGGAAGGGCCGGCGGCGGGCTGGGTGGCTTCGCGCCGCGGCCTCTTCGACGTCCTGACGGCGGCCGGCCTGCCGGAGGCCCCTCCGGCTGCCGCTCCAGCCCAACCTCTGGCGCCGCTTCGGGCCGGGCCCTCGGCTGCCTGGTACGCGGTGGTGGGGATCGGCGGTCTGCTCACGCTCCTGCTGGTCGCAGTGCTGACCCGCCGCCGAGCCCGGGCCAGGGCATCGCTGTAGCGGGAAAGCTGCCCTCGAACTGGATGAGGGAGCTCGAGAACGCCGAGCCGTACCTGGTGGAGGTCCCCGATCCCCAGCATGGGCTCATGGGATCGCTCACCAACGCCCAGCTGGCCGAGCTCCTGGCCAGGGGCGCCGAGGACGAGCCGTCGGGCACGAACCGGCACAAGGCACTCCTCCGGGCCTCCCGGGCCGCCCTGTTCTGGCCCGAGGAGGCCGCCGACGTGGTGGGCCAGGACCGGCCGCTCACCGAGCTGCGTGCCGTCGGTCCGTGGCTCTCCGGGGTGATCGGGGCCTGGCTGGGCTCGGCCGGCGGCGAGCCGCCTGATCCCGTCCCGGCCCCGGAGGTTCGGCGGGGGTTCCTCACGCTGGCGGAGGTCCGAGCCACGCTCGCCGAGCATCCCGAGTGGCGAGCGGCCCTACGGGCCGACCTCCAGATGCACACCACCTTCTCCGACGGCAAGGCCTCGCTCAGAGAGATGGCGGCGACCTGTGCCGAGGTGCACGGCTACCGGCAGGTCGCGGTCACCGACCACTCCAAAGGCCTGCCCATCGCCCTCGGCATGGACGAGGCGCGGTTGGCCGTCCAGGGCGAGGAGGTGCGTGCGGTGAACGCCGAGCTCGAGGCGCAAGGTGCGGATCTGCGCGTCCTGCATGGGCTCGAGATGAACCTGTCACCGGAAGGCGAGGGCGACATGGATCCCGGGGCGCTGCGATCGCTCGACCTGGTTCTGGGAGCGTTTCACTCCAAGCTGAGGCTCACCGACGACCAGACGGAGCGGTACCTCGCTGCCCTTCGCAACCCCACCTTCCACGTCCTCGCCCATCCGCGGGGCCGCCGGTGGGGAGCGCGGGTCGGCCTCCGCGCGGACTGGCCGACGGTGTTCGAAGAGGCTGCGGCCCAGGGAAAAGCACTTGAGATCGACGCGTACCCGGACCGCCAGGACCTGGACGTCGAGCTGCTCCGGCTGGCCCGGGAGGCGGGAGCCTGGATCTCGATCGGGACCGACGCCCACCACCCCCGGGAGCTCCAGTCGATGGAGTTCGGGCTGGCCGCCGCCATCCGGGCCGGCATCCCGAGGGAGCGGATCCTGAACTTCCTGCCGAGGGGGGAGCTGATGGTGTGGACCGCCTCCCGGCGGGCCTGACCGCAGTGTTCCGATTGTCGATCACAATCCCGGTGCTTGAGAAGCTGGCTCCGGGCTTGTGGCCGGTTCAATCAATTCTTGGGCGGGTCGATATTGCAACCGACATGGAGGCACCAGGCCTGAAAGGTGACCCCGCCGGAGGCGCGCGGGCGAAGAAGGCGAAGGTCGAGCTCGTCAAGCCACTGCCGGAGACGAGCCCCGACGCCATCCTCTCCGCGGTCGGCTTCGCCGCGTCTGAGTTCCTGAAGGCACCCACCTGGGAGGCGTGCATCGCGGAGGTCCTGGCGAAGCTCGGCGAGGCGGCCGGCGTCAGCCGGGTGTATCTCTTCCAGAACCGCCGGGGCCGCGATGGCCGGCTGGTGACCAGCCAGCGGTTCGAATGGGTGGCGGAGGGGATCGCGCCCCAGATCGGGAACCCGCGCCTGCAGGATCTCCCCTGGGACGGCTCGTTCGCGCGCTGGGCCGAAATCCTTCGTACCGGAGGAGTGGTTCACGGGCATGTCCGGGACCTCGCCGACGCAGAACGCCCCGAGCTGGAGGCGCAAGGGATCGCTTCGATCGTGGTCGTTCCCGTCCTGGTCGGCGACCACTGGTGGGGCTGCCTGGGGTTCGACGAGTGCCTGGGAGAGCGCGATTGGACCGGGGGCGAGATCCACGCCCTGAGGGCGGCGGCTGGGACGCTCGCGGCGGCGCTGGCTCGTAGGCGGACCGAACGGGTCCTGGAGGGGGTCGAGGCGCGCTATCGAACGCTGGTGGAGCAGATCCCCGCCATCGTCTACACGGCTGGGGTGGGGGAGACGCGCGAATGGCTCTACATCAGCCCACAGGTCAAGGCCATCCTGGGGTACTCACCCGAGGAGTGGATGGCGCATCCCGCTTCGTTTGCCGGCTACCTGTACCCATCCGACCGGGAGCGAGTCCTGGCGGAGGAGGCGTACAGCAGCGCCACAGGCCAGCCCATCCACTCGGAGTTCCGCATGGTGGCCCGGGACGGAAGCATGGTGTGGATCCGGGACGAGGCCCTCCTCGTGCAGGACGGGGCCGGCCGCCCGTTGTTCTGGCAGGGCGTGATGTACGACATCACCGAGCAGAAGCGCGCGGAGGAGCAAGTCGCGTTCCTCGCCTATCACGACAAGCTCACCGCGCTGCCGAACCGGGTGATGTTCGAGGAGCTGCTCGACCTGGCCCTGGCCAGGGCCAGGCGCGCGCAGCTCGCTGTCGCCGTGCTCTACCTCGACCTCGACAACTTCAAGCTGGTGAACGATAGCCTCGGGCACGGAGCCGGCGACCAGCTCCTCCAGATGATGGGGATGAGGCTCCGAGAGGCCGTGCGAGACACGGACGTCGTCGCTCGCCAGGGTGGTGACGAGTTCCTGGTGCTGCTCGCCGACCTGGAGCGGGGAAGCATGACGCCTCGGCCCGAGGCGGAGAATTCGGTGGTCGTGGCCCAGGCCGTGGCGGGGAGGATCCATGAGGCCCTGGCAACGCCCTTCATCGTCGGCGGGACGGAGTTCTTCATCTCGGCCAGCATCGGCATCAGCCTGTCCCCGTTCGACGGCGACACCGGCAGGAACCTCCTGAAGAACGCCGACGTCGCGATGTACCGAGCCAAACGGCGGGGGCCCGGCGGCTACGCCATGTTCTCGACCGATACGGTCGACCCGCTCAGCAAGCTATCCATGACCACGCGGCTTCGTCGTGCCGTGGAGAAGCAGGAATGGCTGCTCCATTACCAACCGATCGTCGACCTGTCGGATGCGCATCTGGTGGGCGTGGAGGCCCTGCTGCGCTGGCAGACCGCGAGCGGAGCCTTCATCCCGCCCGGTGAGTTCATCCCACTGGCCGAAGAGATGGGGTTGATCGAGGCCATCGGCGAGTGGGTCCTCGGCGAGATCTGCCGGCAGTCGAAGCTCTGGCGGCGGGAGGGCTTGATGACCGAGATCGGTTTCAATCTCTCGCCGCGCCAGCTGTGGCAGTCGAACCTGGTTCGCGGCATCCTGGGCCAGCTCGAATACACGAAGGTGAACCCCCGCTCCATCCTGGTCGAGATCACCGAGTCTTCGGCCATGACCGATCCGGAGCGGACGATCCGCCTCCTGGAGGAAATGCACGGGGCCGGCCTCCGACTGGCCATCGACGACTTCGGGACCGGCTACTCGTCGCTGTCCCGCCTCAAGCAGATGCCCGTGGATATCCTGAAGATCGACCGGTCGTTCATCCGGGACATCCCCAACGACCCCCAGGGCGCCAGCATGGTCAGGGCCGTCATCGACCTCGCCCACGGGCTGGGGATGACGCCGCTCGCCGAGGGCATCGAGACCGCGGACCAGTGGGAGTTCCTCTCGGACCACGGCTGCACGCTCGGCCAGGGCTTCCTGTTCAGCAAGCCCGTACCGGCGGGGGACATCACCCAGCGCTATGTGTGGGGCGTGGGTCCCACCGCGTCCGCCTCGGCGGCGCGGCCGGATCGATAGGGCATCCGCCGGGGCCGAGCCTCAGTAGATCGCTTTCAGCCCCCGGACGTCTCCCAGCCCGAGGGTGGTCTCGGCGTTCTGGCACGGAAGCATGATGAGGCTCATCGTGAGCGAGGGGTGGAGCCGCTCGCTCAGGTCGTTCAGCCCGAACGTGTGTCCGAGCTCGTGCGTGGCCACGTCCTCCACGCTGTACTTGGCGAGGCACCCGCCCAAATCCACGGCCCAGCTGTACTCCGTGCTGTTGAGCCGCATGTCGGACTCGACGGTCGAGCCGCCCCACGTCCACCAGCAGGCGTAGCCGAGGTCGCCCGCGGCGAGATTGCCGAAGTCCACGACGTTCACCCCGTCCGAGCCGCTGCAGGTCGAGCCCGTACCGATGTTGGCGGATCGAATGGTCCCCCCTCGGTAGAGAGAGTTTGCGTTGACCTTGTCCCGAAGCCCGCAGTCGTTGTTGACCTGCGTGAGATTCCGCATGGCGTCCCGGAGAGCGGAGAGGGCATCTGATTGCGTGATCTCGTTCGGGGTGGATGAGGTCTTGAAGTACCAGTCGACTCTCGACCTCCAGCTCACCCCCGTCAGGCTGTAGGCGCCATCCGTGCACGCGGACTTCGGGTTGACCGCCTCGATCGCCGAACCGGCCTTGCCGCCCGCGCCGTGTCCGGTCACGAATCCCTGACGGTACACAGTGACCGAACCGTCGCGACCGGTCTGAACGCCGAGGACCCGCGGGCCGCCCACCTTGACGGCGGCTCCCCAGGCGCCGAGTCCCGGACGCGGCACGAGGACCGAGACCCCGTCCAGAGAGAGCCGATCCCCCGGTCGAAAGCCCGGCAAGGTGGTGGCCACCATCGCGGAGGAAGCTGCGTGGGCTTGCCGCTCGGAGGCGATGGCCGTCGTCCCCCCGGCCGCCGCGAACAGCGTGCTGAGGGTGCTGAAGGTGAGTGACAGCCCGAGGAGCTGCCGCCGGCTCGAGTGGCGCATGTCGAACCCCCCCATCTCTCGTCTGCCCGCACACTGTGTCGGCAGGCGCCGGTCCGCTCCTGAGCCAAGCCGAACGCAAGCCAGGCTCATGGGAAGAGGCGATGGAAGGTTTGGACGCTACCCGATCCGAACCGCCAAGGCAAACAGGGCTCTCGGGACGTGTCGTGACCTATCGACACTCAGTCCTTCGACCTGGGCCACCCGACCCGTGCTCTACACTCCGGCCAGGGGGGATGGCCGAGCGGCCGAAGGTGGCGGTCTTGAAAACCGCTAGTCCCGCAAGGGGCTCGTGGGTTCGAATCCCACTCCCCCCGCCGGGCCGGTATCTGTGTGTTCCGAACTCGGGCTAGTTGGCGCTAGCGTGCGTTCCTGTCGCCACCTGCGACGGTCCCGTGTAGAGGACGGGGTCGTGCCGCACGGGGATGGTGCCGGCGGCCGGGGCGAGCCCTCCGACGGGGATCGCCGACGTCACCTTGCACGACCTGATCTGGCCGAGCTGGCAGGTGCCGCGCCTCGCCACGATCAGAATGGGGTAGGCCTTCCCGTTGACGAACGACGTCGACATGTAGTCGCCCACCATGTAGCCCTGGTTGGTGAGCGGCAGCCACGTGTTCTTGAACGGTCCTGACACCTGCACCGCCGTCGTCCAGGTGGCTCCACCGTCGGGGGACTGGACATAGCCCAGGGTGAGCCTGCAGGTCGACGATGAGCAGTTCGCCACCGGGTAGTAGTAGTAGGTCAGGCCGAGATGGGCCGTGTTGCCCTGCGTGCCCCTGTCCACGGCGATCCCCGGGATGAAGTGGTCCACGGTGCTGTTGGTGGGATCGATGGGGATGCGCGTCACCGGGGTCCAGCTCGTGCCGTTCGTCGAAGTGCTCATGACGATGTCGTTCGAGCTACATCCACTCCTGAACCGGCAGTCGTTCCACACCACATAGACCTTGCCCGACGCATCGACTTCCGCCGAGGGAAGCTCGTGGACCCGCAAGTTCCCCTGGACGAAGTGTGCGCTGATGGTCGAGATGATGAACGGGCCCGTGTAGCTGACCCCGCCGTTGGTGGACACGAACGACTCCACCGAACCCTCGAAGCCGTTGTCGATGGGCACGACCACCGTGCCGTTCGGTTGGACCACCGGGACCCCGCCGATCACGGAGGAGCCAGGGGCAGAGGAGGGAGTCCAGGTCAGCCCTCCGTCGGTCGACCGGTACAGTTTCAGCAGGTTACCGAGGCCGTTGTCGTCCCACTCCACGTAGCAGTTCCCATAGAAGGGGCTGGCCGCCCAGGTGTCGCACGTGATCCAGTTCTTGTCGAAGAACGTGCCCTGGGAGGTAGCCACCGTCACGGGGTTCTGGAAGGTGAGCCCTCCGTCCGTCGAGCGGTTGACCAGGATGGCCTTGCCGATCGTTCCGGTCATGCCCAGGGTGTTGACCATCCACACGTCGTGCCTTGGGTCGTAGGCGACCGCAGGATCGGTATCGCGATCGTACGGCCCCGGAGGGTTCGCGAACACGGTGGTCCCGGGCAGGAACCCGTTCGTCCACGTGCTCCCGCCGTTCGTGGAGGTCACGTAGCCCACGTTGGACGAGCCGCCGTCGTTGAACCGGCCGGTCTGGTGCACGCCGACGATCGTGTTGCCGAAGGAGAACGTGTCGGGCTCCACCTCGGTCCTATGGAAGCTCGAGGTGTTCGTGTACGGGTCCAGGCTGACGACCTGGATCGGGACGTTGGCCAGGGCCGTGCCGCTGGACGACAGCGCACCCCACATCCCGACCGTCAATACGACCCCCAGGACGGCGCGGCGGCTGATCCGCGTGGTAGACGGCATGGATGCCTCCTCCTCATGGCTCGGCGGAATCCCCGCTATGGCGGAAGCGGGTGGGCCATGATGCCCAAACGTGGGACCACGGTCAAGAGCGATGACGAAGGGGGGCGGTCACCCGCCCCCCTTCCGCGCGGCAGTGTTAATGGTGTGCGCGACTTAGGCGTGGCTGACCAGCAAGGTCCTCCTGTGGGTGAAGATCGTCCCCCCGTCGAAGCTCCTCCACTGGATCTTGATGGTGTGCCCGCCCGGGGTGACGCTCGGGAAGACGAAGTTGAAGGCATGCGACCGAGCCCACCTGCCATCGCCTTCCTCGTCGGAGTCCCCGTCGAACTGCGTCTCGGTGGGCGACGCCACGGTCACCCCGTCCAGGAGAGCGCGCACGTACATCAGGGCCGTTCCCCCCGTGGCTGCGAACACGTAGGCCGTGTACTGGACGACGACGCAGCGGGTGACGGTTCCGCCTTCGGTGAACGTGGACGACATCCCGGGCACGTCGACATACGCCGTGGAGGTCGTGGACAGGCTGGTGTCTTCGCCTGTGACGTACGAAATCTTCGTTACCTTGCACTGACCCGTGAGAGCCGGCGCACGAGATTGGCGAGTCCCTGGAGCGAGGCCCGACCGGCTGGGCTGGCCTCCCGCCCCGAGAACGGCAGACGCGCCAGCGAACGTGGCGAGCATCACAACGAGCACGAGGGCGACCCGTGCTGTCATCCTGCGCATCCGAATACCCCCTTCTGTCTGCTGCGAGTGAGCATTACCCGCGGGCCAACGGTGGAGGGCGATCGGATGGTCGGGGCGCCTTCAAGAAGCATCCCCCCCTTCGATCATGCCGGATGAGGCCCTTCCCCTTCGCCTCCATCGAAAGACACTACGCCCAACCCCCATGGCCAAGTCAAGAGAAAGGGGCTGGATCGTAGAGCTTCTCGCCGGCCTCCACCCGAAGCGGAAGCCGGTTCGCGGGCAGGGGAAGCGCGCAGGTGGCATACGAGGTGAACACGCACGGTGGGTTGTAGGCCTTGTTGAAGTCCAGGACGACCCTGCCTTGGTCGTCCGGAGGGGCCGTGCTGAGGTATCGTCCGCCGCCGTAGGTCTCGGTCCCGTTGGTGAGGTCGCCGAACACGATGAACAGGTCGGTCTCTCCGGGCTCGAGGAACGCTTCCAGACGGCGCGTCTCGCCTGCTACGACGAAGGCGAGGGCCCCGGGCGTGGCATAGACCTCGTCCATGCCGAGCACGGTTGGGACGTGGCTAGCGCGGATGGGTTGGTGCGGCTCGTATCTGGCTTCGAACCGCCAGGACGGATCGACGGGGTAGGAAGCGATGCCCGCGAACGTCTGCCGCCCAGCGCCCTCGGTGTCCCGCACCCGCACGGCCAGCCGGTCGAAGCGACGGATCAGGTGGAACCGGAGGCTTCCCAGCTCGAGGACGGTTGGTTCGCCCTCGTGGTCGTCCCGGAGATCGAGGGTCGCCACCTCGGCTCCGAGGTGCGTGACGCCAGACCGGGGCCCGGCTTCGAATCTGACCCCAGCCTTGCCCACCCCGATCGTCCCCACCTGACTCGGGGCCTTGCCCGCCGGAAGGATCACCCGGCACGAGGGGTCCGAGCCCACGGGGTTGTCGCCCTCCTCGAGCCAGAACAGACCCACCACCGCCAGCCAGCCCTCCGGCCCGATGAGCCGAGCGATCCTACGGGCCCGCCAGGCCAGGACCTCTCGCTCGTGGGGAGGCGCCATCGCCCACTCAGCCGCGGCCGGAGAAGTGCCGGACCAGCTCCGCCGCGTAGAAGTCCTCCCAGCGGCCCCCGGGCTCCTTCTCGGCGAACTCCTTGTCCAGTCGAACCAAGAGATAGGTGAGCTCGCTGCCGGCGGGCTTCGTCCCCAGGAGCTGGGGGAGTTCGGACAGGTTCACCAGCCAGTTCGAGTACCACGTGGCCCAGTCCTCGTCGGCCCCGTCGGTGATCCGAAACACCGTGTGATGGGTCTCGGCGGCCTCGTGCAGCAGCTCGCTCACCCTTTGCTGTGCCGTGTCGTCCATGTCCGCCTCCCTCAGCCGGTAGGAGAAGGATATGAACAAGACCGGTCAGTCTGCGGCGGTCGTGTCGAGGTGCTCGAGTTGGGCGCGGGCCTTGCTGACCGATACGACGTTCCCCTTGGCCTCGTACCACTCGATGGCACGCTTGAGAGCATCGGCGGCCTCGGAGTCCTTCCCGGCCAACCGGAGCACTTCGGCCAGGTCCCGGTGAGCGTCCCCCTTGTGGTCGATCTCGCCGGTCCGTTCGATGAACCGCACAGCCTCCTGCACCAGCGCCTCGGCCTCCGCCCACTGTCCCCGCCTGGCCAGGATCTTGGCCCGGACCGACCGCCAACCCCATTGGGCCTCCAGGTCCTCCTCTCCGGCCGCCTGATCAGCCACCCGGGTGAAGTGCCAGGCCTCCTCGTCGTTTCCCTGCAGATAGAGAGCCTCCGCCAGAAATGCAGCGAGTGAGCAAAGGGAGCTTCGGTCCCCCATCGCCTGCAGCGCTTCGCAGCTCTCGCGAAGCGCGGCTTCGGCAGCGGCCGAGTCGCCGGCCAGCAGCTCGAGGGTGCCGGTGAAGAAACTCTGGTTCAACACAGCGAAACGGACGCCCAGCTCCTCGAACGTCGCCCTGCACTCAGCCAGGAGCCGGCGGCCCTCGTCAAAGCGCCCCTGCATCGCCAGGAACCCGGCGAGCGAGCGCTTGATCCGGGCCTCGTTCATGCGGTCGCCTTCCACGTCGCGGAGCATCCGCTCGAGGCGCCGACTCCCTTGCTCGACCGGGGTCGGTCCCCAGAAGAGGGCTCCAGCCAGGCGTTGTAAGGCCTGCCGTTCCATGACCCGGTCACCGGCCCGTCGGGCGTACTCTGCCACCCGCTCGATGGCCTCCTCAACGCCCTCGGCGTGGCCCAGCATGTGGAGCCTGGCGGCGAGCAACGACCAGGCGCGGGCCAGGCCCAGATCGTCCCCGGCCTCCTCGAACATCGCGATGGCCCCGCGGCCCACCTCCTCGGCCTCTTGCACGAACCCCTCGGGGTTCCACTGGCTCCTCATCCGGATCTGGACCACCTGGAGGTGCATCTGCAGCCGTCGCTCTCCTGACCGGTCCGCTTCATCGATGGCCTCCGCGACCAGCGCTTCGCACCGTTCGAACTCGCCGAGGTCGAACAGCGCATCGCTCAGCGGTAGAGCCATCTCCATGCGCTCCCGGTCTCCCAGGGGCAAGAGACCTCGCCCTCGTTCCAGCAAGTTCACTGCGGCCGGCAAGTCGCCCCTCCCGTGGGCCCTGCGACCGGCCGTCGCCAGGTGAAGGGCCGCTCGGCGGGCCACCTCGAGGTCTTCCTCATCCGTGGGTCCGAGTTCGGCGCGGTATCGATAGGTCTGTTCCAGGTGGTACCCAACGATCTCCTCGTACTCCGAGGCCAGCGTGCCGGCCGACCCCTCCAACCAGGCCGCGAACCGCTCATGCAGTTCGGCTCTCCTCTCCTTGGGCATCCCCTGATAGGCGGCATCCCGGATGAGCTGGTGGCGGAACCGGAAGGCCTCCTCGCCGGCGAGGTCAGCGCGCTCCGGACGGATCAGCTCCCGGCGGGTCAAGGTCAAGAGGTGTGACCGAAGATTGGAACGTGCGCCCTCCGGAGCAAGCTCCGCCAGGGCCCCTCGGTGAAAGACCTTGCCTTCCACGGACCCGCACTCCACCACCGCCCGCTCTTCTTGCTGGAGCCTGTCCAGGCGAGCCGCCAGGAGCGCATGGATGGTGGGCGGCACGTCGACCGTGGCGAGGTCCCCGGCCGGGATCCAGTGGCCGTCGTCACGGCGGAGGAGGCCGTCGTCGATCAGCATCGACAGCATCTCCTCCACGAACAGGGGTGTCCCCTCGGCCGCCTCGACGATGCGGCGCTTCACCTGGGTAGGCAGCTCGGCCGCGCCCACGAGATTGTCGATGAGCCGCTCGGAGTCTTCGGCCCCAAGCGGCTCTAGGAGGATCGACGTGGCGTTGAACTTGCCGCCGCCCCACCCCGGGCGATGGTCGAGCAGGTCGGGGCGGGCAGAGCAGACCAGGAGGAGGGGTGAGTCCTTCGTCCAGTCGGCGACGTGCTCGATGAGGTCGAGGAATGTCGGCTCGGCCCAATGGATGTCATCGAACACCACGACGAGCGGTCGCCGGGCCGCGAGAGCCTCGAGGAGTCGGCGGACCGCCCAGAACGCCTCTTCGGGGCTGGCGACCGAATCGCCGACGCCGAGGAGCTCAGTGAGCCGGTCGGCGAGGGCGCCGCTATCGGGGACAACTCCGAGGATCGCGACCAGACCCGCTCGAATGTCGTCCGGAGTGGACTGCTCCGTGATGCCGGCCGTGGCCTTCACCACCTCCGCCACCGGCCAGAACGTGATCCCCTCGCCATAGGAAAGGCAGCGCCCTCGAAGGACCTGTGCCTCGCCGGACACCGTGTGAAGGAACTCGAGGACGAGGCGGGATTTCCCCACACCCGCCGACCCCAGGACGGTGAACAGGTGACACGCCCGGTTCGAGACCGAGGCGCGGAAAGCCTGGATCAGCATGGCGACCTGGCCGTCCCTCCCCACCATCGGTGAGTCGAGTCGTCGCTCGTGCGCCTCCGCCCCAGGTCGGATCTCCAGAAGGCGGTATGCGGCCACCGGGGCCGACTTTCCCTTCAGGGGCAGTGGGGCGATCGGCTCGGCATCAACTGCGTCGCGCACCAGTCGGTGGGTCTGCTCTCCGAGCAGGATCTCGCCCGACCGGGCAGCCTGTTCGAGGCGAGCGGCCACGTTCACCGCGTCACCTGTGACCAGGCGCTGCCCGGCTGCCGGATCGCCGGCCACGACCTCTCCCGTGTTGACGCCGGTCCGTGCAGCGAGGGTCACCCCCCAGTCCCGTTCGAGCTCCTGATTCAGACGGGTCAAGGCGTCCCGCATCTCCCACGCGGCCCGCACCGCTCGGAGTGCGTCGTCTTCGTGCAGCACCGGGATGCCGAACACCGCCATCACGGCATCACCGATGAACTTCTCGACCGTTCCGCCGTGCCGGGACAGGACGCGATGCATCTCGTCGAAGAACCGACCCATGACTCGGCGAAGGGATTCGGGATCGATGCGCTCACCGAGCGTCGTCGAGCCGCTGACATCCGAGAACACGACCGTCACGGTCTTGCGGACCTCGCGGGGAGCCGTCGGCCCGGCCAGCCCCACCGCACAGTTCATACAGAAGCGGGCCTGGGGTGGGTTCTCGGTGCCGCAATTCGGGCAAGCCGGCATGCCCGTAGCGTAGGGCGGCCCCTCGAAGCTTGAAAGAGCCGCTCGGTGCGAGAAAATGACATCGGTGTGATTCGCTTCGAGCCGCCCCCTCATCGCCCCGCGTCCACCGGCCGATGCTTGAATCGATGGGCGCTTTCCTCAGAGTGAGCGATGGCGGCTAGCGCGTCACCGGCGGAATGGCTGGATGCCTTCTGCTGGCGGTGCGGGTCCGCGGAAGTCGTCCCCAGCCGCGACGGACGCCTGTTGTGCGGCCCGTGCCGTTACGAACTCTTCGATGCGACCGGCTCGGGCGAGACGCCGCTCGGTGCGGTCCGCCGGCTGTACTGGGAGGCGCACGCCCTCGAACGGTGCTGGCGGTGCATGGACCGCCCGGTCGACCCCAACGACGATCTGGGTCTGTGTTCGACCTGCCGCTAAGGCAGGGGACGGGCCGGTGGACCGCGCCACCCCCTGCCGAAGCCGCCGCGCTTATTTCTTGTAATGGAACTTCGTCTTCAGCAAGCCGGTCTTGCCGAACAGGTAGTTGACCGGCGAGCGCTTGGCCCCTTCCTCGATCACGGTCTTGTCCCGATCGGTGATGTCGCCCCTGACGGTGACGTCGACATCGACGCTCTTGAGCGTCTTGTCCCAGTCCGAGGGGTCCTTGGCCCCGGTGATGGGGCCTGGGTCCACTTCGACCCGCGCCTTGACCTCCACCGCCTCCGGGCTGATCCCCTTCCGGGCGCAGTTCAGGATGATGGCCTCGGTCACGCAGGAAGACAGGCCGACCAGGGCGGTCTCGACCGGTTCGATCCGGTCGTCGGCCCCCTCTACGCCGAGCGCGTCGCCGACCTCCTTCCACGATCCGAGCTGGACCGAGAAGTCTCGGGTGGGCTTCTCCATGACTTGGCCACCGAGGCTCCACCTGCCGACCTTGCCCAGGTTGCCGAGCCCCCGCCCTTCCCAGATGGCCCGGGCCTCGAGTCCAAGCCTGAAGTTGGCCGGTGAAGCCGAGTACTCCTTGTTGAAGGATTCGATCTGACGGGCGTCGATGCCTTCGACTGCCACTTCAATCACCTCCTGTTCCCCAATGAGCTCCTTCGCCCGGCGCGCCGTCACCTCCTTCCCGGCCGGCCGGACACGGCGATGACGAACGACGGATCGACGAGAGAACGAACGCGGGATTTGGGGGTTCGATGCGGACATGGATGGATCACGGAGGGCGGCCATGCTTCCCCCTCTGGCGAGGGTCTACTCCGAGGACCCCTGAGGCGCAAGACCGCCAAAAACCCGGTTCCTCAACCGGGCGGCGGGCCAGGTCGACACCTCCATGGTATGAGGGGACTCCTGTCTGCGCTGGCGGTGGCAGTCGCGCTCTCAGCGGCGGCGTGCTCGGCCGGCCAGGCGACCAGCAACGTGGCCACCCTGGACGCGCCGGCGCTCCAGGCCTGCCGGGACCTGCGGGACCTGATCCAGGCCAGGGCCGCCGGAGGCCTCAGCGCGGCGGACCTTCGCGCCCGGCTCGGCCAGGTCTACAACGAGGCCGCGGCCTCGGTGAACCCCATCATCAAGGCCAAGGCAGTGGCTCTGTTCGCCGATGCCACGGAGATCGCCTCCGGCGGGGAGGGACGCTCGCTCACCGCCGACATGGCCTCGATGCTCCAGACCTGCTCCGGCGCCGGCCAGTAGCCCCGGCCCACTCCGAAAATCTCGCGGCTTCCCGGTCGAAAGCGGCTCCCCTCGAACGTCGGTAGGGTAGGAACCGGACGCGGCCGCGTCCGGGGACACACCGACCGAGAAGGAGGCGACCATGGGCAACCCGATCACCTGGTTCGAGGTCAACGGGGCGGAGCCGGAGCAGACGGCCAAGTTCTACTCGGAAGTCTTCGGCTGGCACACCGAGGCCGTCCCGGGGAACTACATCCTCATCGACACGCACGCTGGGAAGGGCATCAACGGCGGCTTCGGCGAGACCCGGGAGGGTCAGCCCCCGCACACGGCCTTCTACGTGGAGGACCCCGACATCCAGAAGGTGCTCGACAAGGCGGAGAAGCTGGGCGGCAAGACCATGGTGCCCGTCACCGAGGTCCCCGACATGGTCACCTTCGCCCAGTTCACCGACCCCTTCGGGAACCTCGTCGGCCTGGTGAAGGGCGAGGGCGACGTCAAGGTCTCCGAGGGCAGCAACCCGGCCGTGGACTGGATCGAGATCGTCTGCACCGAGCCCAAGAAGGCCTGGGACTTCTACAAGAAGCTGTTCGGCTGGAAGATCGAGGGCGGCCCGGGGCCAGAGGGCCAGGGGTTGCACGGCTCGATCGACACCGGAGGCCAGGGAGCCCGCGGCGGCATCGGGAGCTCGCCCGACGGCCAGCCTCACGTGACGCTCTACGCGGCCGTGGACGACCTGAAGAAGTACCTGGACCGGGCCGAGAACCTCGGCGGCAAGACGATCATGCAGCCCATGCAGGTCGACCCGAAGACCCACATCGCGCTCTTCCTCGACCCGCAGGGGACGACGTTCGGCCTGTACAGCTACCAGCCGTAGATCAGGCAGCGACGAACGGACGAGGGGGCCGGGCAGGCGCCCGGCCCCTCCTCGTTGCGTCTACCGCGTTGCCGCGAACGCGTCGACGATGCCGTAGCCGTACAGGTTGTTCGGATACGTCCCGTTGCTGTTGCACTCCGAGGAGTTCACGTGGTGGGCCGTGGTGTTGAGGACTGCCTCCGTCCCATCCACGTCCCCGATCAGATTCGGCTTGGCCGAGTACAAGATGGCGATGGCTCCGGCGATGTGGGGCGTGGCCATGCTGGTACCGGAAAACACGGCATAGGTGTTTCCGGGGTAGGACGAACGCACGCCCTCGCCGGGAGCCGCGATGTCCGGCTTGACAAGCCGTTGCCCCTGGACCTTGACGGGGCCGCGGCTGCTGAAGGAGGCCAGGACGTTGGTGATGGTGGTGGCCCCCACCGCGTAGGACTGGTCGTACTGCGCCGGTGGTCCGTCGTTGCCGATCGTCCTGCACAGGGAACCGGCGTTCCCCGCCGCCACTACGGGCACGATCCCCGCGGCCCGGACGTTCTTCACGACCTCGAACAGGACCCCTTGGGTGCACCCCTCGAGCGAGATCGAGCAGTACCAGGAGTTGCTCACGGCCACGGGGGCCTTGCTGGGGTCGGGGTTCTGCCCGTTCAGGTCCCACGGGGCCATCATGAACTCGAAGCACGTGATGTAGGTGTCCGGGCTGCCGAAGCCGGCCTCGTCCATGGATCGGCAGGCCATCCACTTCGCCCCGGGAGCCACCCCGACCTGGTTCGTGCCACCGTCATCCCCCACCATGGTGCCGGCGGTGTGCGTCCCGTGGCCGTACGGATCGATGGGCACGTTGCTTGGGGGGGTGGTCGCGTCATACCAGTTGTAGTTGTGGTCTGCGGTCACTCCATTCCATCCCCGGTAGTGGGATTTGAGGGCCGGGTGGTCCCACTGCTGGCCGGTGTCGATGCTCCCGAGCACGATCCCCTGGCCGGTGAACCCTTGGGCCCATGCCCGCGGCGCCCGAACCCGGGACACGTTCCACTCGACCGTGCCAGGGGCTTCGGTCGATACCCGGGCGGGTTGGTCGGGAAGGATGGTCGACTTCGTCCGCACATCGGGCACGATGCGTTCGATGTCCGCTCGCGCGGCCAGCGCCATAGCGACGTCGCGGCCCCCGGTCACCCGCAGCAGGTTGACCAGCCAGTGGGAGCGGTACGTCGCCCCCATCCTGTCGAGCAGCGCCACGATCGGCGCCTGGGTCCGTACGGCGTGAGCGCGGAGCGTCTCGAAGACGAACCGGCCCTTGGCCAGCTTGCCGCTGAGGGCGGCCGCGCCGCTCAGGTCCGCCCTGGAGGTGAGGATGGCAAGGAAGCTGGCGGTCCCACCGTCGGCGGTCGCTCTCAGGACGCTCGGAGAGACCTTGCTCAGCGGATCGGCCGAGGACGCCGATCCTGCCGCGGAGGCCAGGAGCGTGGCCGACATCGTGAGTAGGAGGACGATCCGAGGGAGGCGTTTCACCATGGCCGGTTCCTTCCTGGTCGGGGCGGCCGGGGCCGCCGGACTCGGGTGGGAGGGCGCATCCTACCGGGGGATCGAACTCTTCGTCGAACTCGAGGTCGATCAGGGGTTCTGCATGGTGTTGGACAACCGAGCGGCTAGTCCCGAGAGCATGGCATTGGCGATCTTCGGCTCCTCCTGGATCAGCCGGGCGAAGTCCGCTCGGCCCATGGCGAGCAGGACGGCGGCGGCCTTGGCCCGCACCCGTGCAGTGTGGGTGCCTTCGGGGGTGAGCAGCGCCAGCTCTCCAAGAAACTCTCCCGGGCCCAGCTCGATGGTCGACCTTCCCGGCCGCTCCACGACGACCGTGCCCTCGCGTACGACCAGGAGGCCGGACCCGGGTTGATCCTGTTGGATGAGCACCTGGCCGGGTGCTGCCTCGAACTCCGTCATGGCTTCGGCGATCCGGCCGAGCGATTCGTCGGACAGCACGGCGAACAGAGGTATCGCTCGAAGATGTGTGATCCGGTCCGCGCTGGTCGCCTTCGCCACGAGCCTCTTATACAGGGAAACCCCCGCTCCCCGCTCCCGGCCTCAGCCGGTCACCTCGCTGATCTCGAAGAGGTGGCCGTCGGGGTCGCGGAAGAAGGCCCGGACCTCCCCGCCGCGGTCGACGGGAGGCGTCAGGAAGTCGGCGCCGCGCGAGCGGAGCAGCTCGTAAGCCGACCGGCAGTCCGGGACCCGGAAGATCATCTCGGTGCTCACCGTGTCGGGGTCGGGCGGAGGAGCGAACGTCACGGTCGGCTTGTCATCGGTGGGACCGCCCCCGGTGACCACCAGGAGCCAGTTCCCCAGGAGACGCAAGACTGCCGAGGTTCCGCCGTACTCACGGAACAGCTCGGCCCCGAGCACATCTCGGTAGAACGGGAGCGAACGGCCCAGGTCGCTCACGACCACCAGGTGAGTCACCTCCATCCTCTCGGTCGGGAAGCCTTCGGCCATGCCCCGTCAGCTTCCTTCGTCGAGCTGAGCTTCCATGGGGACGAGCTTGGCCAGGCGGGTGAGCTCGAGCACCGCACGGATCGGTGAATCCTGGGGCACGATCAGGCGCACGTCGTGACGGCGAACCCGCAGCCGGTCGGCCAGCACGAACAACAGCTGCACCCCGGCGCTGTCGAGATACGTGGTCTCGGTGAGGTCGATGGCGACCCGGGGGTTGGCGTTCGGGATGGCGGCCTCGACCGTGGCGGACAGCTCGCGAGCGTTCGAGATGTCGACCTCGCCTCGGATGTGGACGAGACACAGGTCGCCCCGCTGCTCGACTTCAACGCGCCCGAGCTCGCTCACCCGCGACCTCGATCCCGATACGCCGGCGCATCCGAACGACCGTTCCCTCCGGCGCGCTCTGCACGTCGACCGAATCCATCATCCCTCGCATGAGCTGGAGTCCGTGCCCGCCGCCGGCCGGTGACCGAGATCGCCAGTTCCCGCCGTCCCGAACCGTGATGTCGACCGCCTCGGCCTGCACGTCGAGATCGACGTCGATGAAGCCCGCTCTCGCCCCGTACGGGTGCTGGATGGCGTTGGCGCAAGCTTCGCCGCACGCCACCAGGATCTCGTAACCCTCCTCGGGGCTTGCCCCGACCTCCCGAAGCCATCGGCGCAGCGAGTGGCGAAGGGGCGCCAGCGACCGAGGTTCGGCGGGGATCCTGAAGTGCAGCGCCCGGCCGGCCAGCGGAAGCGGTCGGAACGCTAGGATGGCGACGTCGTCCGCTACCTCGGGCTCCACGAACGACGACAGGAGGGAGTCGCAGAAGACTTCCAAGTCGGGGCCCGCCGATCTCGCCTCGCGTCGCAGCCTGGCCATGCCGTCCCGCAGCGACGTACCGCGTCGCTCGATGAGCCCGTCGGTAAACAGCAGGAGCGTGGAGCCGGGAGGGAGGGTGGCGGTGGCTTGGGCCCCTTCGATGACGGAGGCACCCACCGGAGGCGTGAGGCCCTCCTCCAGATAGGAGGGTTCGCCGTCCCGGGGGATGAGGAGCGGCGGAGGATGCCCGGCGTTGGAGAAGGTCACGGAGCAGGAATCCGGGTCGAACATCAGATACACGAGCGTGGCCATCTCGGCCACGCCGAGGATGCGAGACAGGCGAGCCAGCCGTTCGATCACGGTGGCCGGCGACTCCGCCTCGATGGCGTAGGCGCGGAGCGCCATCCGGAGCTGCCCCATGGTCGAAGCTGCCCGCAGCCCGTGCCCGGCCACGTCGCCGATGGCCACGCCCAGGTGGCCGTTCGGCAGCAGGATCACGTCGTACCAGTCGCCGCCGACCTCCACTTCCTTGGTGGCGGGAACGTAGCGGGCGGCCAAGGCGACGCCGGGGATCTCGGGAAGGTGCTCCGAGAGCAGGCTTCGTTGGAGCGTCTCGGCGATCCGGTGCTCGCGTTCGGCCTGCTTGTCCTCGGTCACGTCCTGCACCGTGCCCACCATCCGGAGCGGTCGGCCGTCCTGGGCGACGATGAGCCGCGCTTTTCCGAGGAGCACGCACCGCGTGCCGTCCGGCCGGTCGATGCGGTACTCGCTGGGGGGGAGGGTCTGATCCATCCCGCTTGCCAGCGCGGCCGTCACGTTGCGTTGGATCCGCTCCGTGTCCTCCGGCACAACCTGCTCCATGGCCTTCTCGAAGGTCACGGGGAAGGCCTGTGGCCGGTGCCCGTAGATCCGGTACATCTCATCCGACCAGGACACTCGGTTCTCCTCGATCACCCACTCCCAGCTGCCGAAGCGGGCGACATGCTGGGCCTCGGCCAGCTGGCGTTCTCGCTGGCGAAGTTGCGCGGTTCGCTGCCGGACCCGCTCCTCCAGCTGGTACGCGGAGCGCTCCAGCGCCTCGCGGGCCCGCACGCGTTCGGCGACGAGGGCGGCGAACACGAACGACGTGAAGGCGACGGTGGCGTTGAAGGCCTGCAGGGTCAGCATCTTGCCGAACAGCGTGCCCTGGGCGAATGGTCCCCACCCGTGATCGGCCGCCCACGTGGCGATGATCGCCACCAACAGCGCGGCCGGCGCCGCCCCCCGCTGCTGGAACCGCCACGCCGCCCAGCCCAGGAGCGGCAGGATCAGGAACAGGAGGCTGTGGTGGCTTCGCAGGACCACGACGGACACCACCGCCAGCGCGGCGAACAGCGCGATCGTCTCGGCGACCCGGCCCCATGCGATCCTGCCCTTTCGGCGGAACAGGAAGAGGCTCAGCAGGACGGGGGCCACCACCAGGACCCCCATGGCGTCGCCCGTCCACCACACGGCCCACGCGGAGGCGAACCGGTCGGCCGAGATGACGTCCGAGAGTTGGAGGGCCCACGTCCCGATCGTCGCGCTGATCAGCATGCCCAGCAGGGCGGCGGCCACGATGGCCGCGGCGTCGCGCAGGCGGTCGATCTCCGTCCTGAAGCCTGCCCCCCGAAGCAGTTCGGCCGCCGCGAAGGGAGCCAGCGTGTTCCCCACCGCGGTGGCCGCTGCCGCCAGTGGGTGGGGGGTGATCGGCAGGTTCACCAGGAACGCGGCGAGCGCCACGCCGGGCCACACCCCGCGGCCAAGCACCAGGAACGCCACCACCGCGATGCCGGTGGGCGGCCACAAGGGGGTGACGTTCTTCTCGACGAGCGCCACCCGGAGCCCGAGCCGGGCCGCCAGGTAGTAGGCGCCGCCGACCAGGAGGGCCTTCAGCGCGAGCGTGAGGAGTTTCCGCTTCGCGCTGGCTGGTCTTCGCATCAGCGCTCCGCGCGCCGCGGGAGGGGTTGGCCGCGGACGAAGCCATGGCCTGGGCCGTGGACCACGCGGATCAGTCGCGTGGGCCCTGCGGCGCGCAGCCGGAGGGTGCGCGGTTCGTCGGCGGGCGGGGCTAGCAGGGTCGCGCCGGGGATCAGGTCCTCGCTCTCTTCCAGCCGGGCCCGGCCCTCTCGGACGCTCGCCAGCCCTCCCTCGGCCGAGGCCAGCTCCAGGGTCAGGACGGCTCCATTCTCCAGCCGGGAATCCGAGAACAGCCGGATGTCGCCGTTCACCTTCAGCGGTGAGCGGGGCCCGACCAATTCCTTCGTGCGGACGCCGGCCGCCTCTTCGCAGCGAGGCGCGTCGGCGTCCCGGAGCGCGTTGAACGCGGTTCGCTCGGGGATGGGGTCGGTGATGTAGACCAGGATGTAAGCGCGGGTGTCGACGTCACCGTGGTTCCACTCGGAGTGCATCATGCCGCGGACGCCCTCGGTGAACTGTCCCACGTCCCCGGTGTCCATGTGGCCGGTGATCCGGTTGAGGGCGTCGTCGTGGTCGAGCTGCCCCTGCTCGATGTAGAACAGCCGCTCGTTGTACCGGTGAGGGTGATGCCCGATCCCCAGGCCCGCCTCGATCACCGAGTCGTGCACCGTGATGAGAGGACCCGACGCCTGGATGCCGACGAACGGCCCGATCGCCTCGACGGCGGTGAGGCCGGGCATGCCGAAGTCCGAATCGCCCAGGACCACGTGGTCCTCGGGACGAAGGATCAGGTAGAGGCTGGACGAGGTCCGCATCGGTCAGTGTGAAGAGATGGACCCCGAGACCTGGGCCGGCGTGCGGCGGTGCATGGCTTCGGATCCGGCCATGCGACGATTCTCGCACGCGGCTCTGGTGGGCCGATGGCTCTGATGGGCCGAGTCCCCGAGACCGGGGCCCGGGGGCTGAAGCTAGGAGGCTTTCAGCGTTCGTCGCTTTCGGGACCTCGGCCGGGCTCGGCTTCCGGACTTCTTAGGCTGGCCGTTCCCGGCTTCGGCAGCGGCTTCGGCCGGGCGCTTGCCCTTCTTGGTGGCCTCGATGCTCTGGCGCAGGGCCTCCATGAGGTCCTTGACCTTCGTCTCCGCGGGACCGCCCTCGGGCAGCACGACCTCCTTGCCCTTCGCCTTGTCCCGGATCAGCTTCAGCACACGCTCGCGGTACTGGTCGTGGTAGCGCTTCGGATCCCATTCGGTAGCGAGCGATCCGATGAGCTGCTTGGCCATCTTGAGCTCGCGTTCGCCGGCCTGGCGGCGGACCGGCACGTTCTCCACCTCTGAAGCGTTGCGGATCTCGTCGGGGAAGAACATCGTCTCCAGCGCGAGCACACCGTCCATCGGGCGGACGGCAGCCAGGTATTCTTTCGTCCGCATCACGAACCGGCCGATGGCCACCTTGCCCTCGTCCTTCATGGCCTGAGCAGCAGCGCGTAGGCCTTCTGCGCGCCGGCCTCCTGGTCGGGGGCGAGGTAGTACGTCTTCTCGAAATAGATGGGGTCGATCTCGGAGAGGTCGACGAAGTCTTCGATCTCGATGGTCCGGCTCCGTTCCGGTGCCACCGACTCCAGCTCCTCGGGGGTCACGATGACGAACTTCCCCTTCTCGACCTGGTGCCCCTTGACGATGTCCTCGTAGTCGACTTCGCGTCCGGTGCCCTCCGAGGCGCGTTTGTTGCGGATGCGCTGGTCGGTTCCCTCCTTGAACTGATGGAAGCGGATGTCCTTCTGCTCGGTGGCCGGGTAGAGCTTCACCGGGACGGCCACCAACCCGAAGCTGATGGCCCCGCTCCAGATCGATCGCTTCGGCATGACTGGTTCTTTCCCGCCCCAGCGGTCGAAAATACGTGGCTAGGAGACGGTCGCCGGGGTGAACTCTTCCTCCCACAGGGCCCAATCCTCCGGCCCCGGATCTTCCGGCGAGGGCGAAGGTGCCTCCCCGCCCCCAGGAGGACGCTCCTCAACGTGAGAACCGTGAACGAACACCCCGATCACGAACCCTACGTACACGCTCACGATGGCGTAGCCGCCTACCACGAACAGGTCCATGTCTTCACCCCTTTCGGTCTCCGACAGGCCCGTCTTACCCAGAACGACCCCCCCGAGCCCCCGTTCGGCCCGGAAACGAGACCAAAGGCCTATCCTCCTGCGGCATGGCCAGGCGAAGCAAGGCGAACGACGAGAAGGAGATCGATCGCCTGTTCGAGCTGCCGCCCGAGGAGTTCATCGCCGGTCGCGACGAGCTGGCGAAGCGGATGAAGGCTGAGGGCCGAACGGAAGAGGCGGCGCAGGTCCGGTCGCTCCGCCGGCCGACGGTGGCGGCCTGGGCAGCGAACCAGGTGGCGCGCCGGCACCCCGACGACGTGAAGGAGCTGCTCGAGGCGGGGGCGGCCCTCCGGCAGACCCAGCGCAAGGTGCTCTCGGGCGTCCGGGCGGGCGGGTTTCGCGAAGGCATGGAGCGCCGCCGGCAGGTAGTGAACCGTCTGACCAAGGCGGCCGAGAAGGTCCTGCGCGACTCGGGACACGCGTCGGCCGGGGCGGCCGAGGCGGTCACCGCCACGTTAGAGGCGGCCTCGCTCGACGATGAGGTGGCCGACCAGGTCCGGGCCGCGCGATTGTCGAAGGAGCTCCCGGCCCCCGCAGGGTTCGGCGGGGCGGCCGGTCTGGAGCTGGTTCCCGCGGAGCCGGAACCCAAAGAGCGCCCGGCCAAGCCGTCGAAGGTTCGCGAGGCCGCGGCGCGAGAAGCCAAGGAGCTGTCGGCCGCGGCCGCCCAGGCGCGGCGTCGAGCGATCAAGGCTCGCCACGAGGCCGACCGCCTGGAGGCGAAGGCCGAACGATTGAAACAGGAAGCGGAGGAAACGAGGACGGCAGCGCGGGAAGCGTCGAAGAAGGCGCGCGAAGCCGAATCGGAGGCCGACCGGGCGCAGTCCGAAGCCGATCGTCACGCGCGGAAGGCGTGACACACCCTCCTCAAATCGCCGAGAAGGTGATGCGACCGTGTCATGTTGCGGAGGTCACCCAGTTCTTGTGATGCGAGTCACAATCCCGGACGGGGGCGGGCCTATGCTCCTCATGTCGCCTTCGGCCGGGGGCGGAGATTCCCCTTGTATCGGAGGATCCGGAGGGACAGGATGGGAAGGCCAGTTTGAGAGGGAAAGACTCAATGCGTATTCGAGTTTCCATGCTGGCGCTCGTTCTCCTGGCGGCTGCGTGCGGTGGTTCGTCCAACACCGAGACGCCCAAGAACCCCAAGGTCTTCCACGTTGGGTTCTTCCATGTCGGGATCGACCACGTCCCTCCGTCCTTGCAGCCCTTGGAGGACGCCCTCAAGGCCATGGGGTACACCGAAGGTAACAACATCCATTGTGATTGGCGAAACGTGCCCGACGAGGCGGCCGCCAACGAGACGGCCAAGGAGTTCGTGCGCGAGAAGGTAGATCTGATCGTGGCCTTCGAGGGCCAGACCATTCGGGCCGCGCACGCGGCGACGACCACGATCCCGATCGTGTTCCTTCATGCCCTCAAGCCTGTGGAGGAAGGTCTGGCCCAGAGCCTCTCTCACCCGGGAGGGAACATGACCGGGCTGATCGGCTTTCGGCAGCTGGCCGGCAAGCAACTCGAGGTGTTCAAGAGTGTCATGCCGGCCCTCCAGCGGGTCCTTGCGGTGACCAATCCTCAGGACCCCAGCGGCCAGGGTCTACTGGACGATACGCGGAGGGCGGCGGCCAGCCTCAAGCTGACGCTGGTGGAGCGGGCGGCATCGACCGAGGCGGAGATCACGCGTGTGTTCGGCAAGATCAAGCCTGGGGAGGTCGACGGAGTCGTCATCGCCTCCCAGGACCTTCAGACCAAGTTCTCTTTGCTCATGATCCGCTTGGCGCTCGAGCATCGCCTCCCCGTCTCCGTGGGGTTCAAGGGGAGGGTCGAGAGGGGGGGCCTGTTCTCCTACGGGCCGGACTTCCCGGCCGTGGGGCGGGCCGCCGCCGCCTACGTCGACAAGATACTGAAGGGGGCGAATCCGGCCGACCTGCCGGTGGAGGAGATGACGCAACTCGAGTTCGTCATCAACCAGAAGGTTGCCGACGAGTTGGGGGTGACGCTCTCCCCTGAATCGCTCGACGCCGCGGACGAAGTCATCAACTACATCACCCCCATATCGGAGACGCCGAGGGTGCCCACCTGTGCCTGATCGAGCACAGTAGCCACCGGGGCAGGGAACAATGGCATTCCGCTCGAAGCGGCGGCGCCTCTTCAGGAAGTACGTGATCATCGTGGTCGGCGTGGTCACCGGTACCGTCGTGACCAGTGGTGCCGTCGAGGCATACTTCGCGTTCCGAGACAACAAGGCGGCGCTGGTCCAGATCCAGCGGGAGAAGGCCTCCTCCGCCGCCGCGGCCATCGAGCAGTTCATCGGCGAGGTCGAGCGCGACGTCGGCACGGCCCTCCACCCTGGGGAGGTGGACGACGCGTCGATCAAACGCCGAGAGGGGGACTTCGTTCGCCTCCTTCGCCAGGTGCCATCCCTCACGGAGCTCGACTACATCGACGCGAAGGGGATCGAACGGATCCGGGAGTCACGTGACGCTCTCGGCTTCCTGGGCGAGGGTCCCGATCGCTCCAAGGAAGACGCCTTCGTGCGATCGAGGGTCGGCCAGCCCTATTTCAGCCCCGTGACGTTCGTGAACGAATCGGAGCCCCACATGGCGATGGCCTTCCGAGAGCGGGGGCCAGTGGGCGGGGTGGTGGTAGTCGATCTGACATTGAAGTTGATCAGGGATGTGATCTCGGGGATCAGGGTCGGAAACGCCGGCCACGCCTACGCGGTCGATTCCAACGGCGACCTGATCATCCACCCGGACATCACGCTCATCCTGAAGCGGACGAACCTCGGGTTCCTACCCCAGGTGAAAGCGGCGTTGGCCGTCGGAGCGGGTCCTGGCGGCCGGTCGAAGGAGATCACGGTGGGCCGAGATCCTTCGGGGGGAAAGGTTCTCACGGCGACCCAGCCGATCCCGTCGCTGGGATGGCACGTCTTCGTTGAGCAACCGCTCGGCGAGGCCTTCGCCCCCCTCTACTCATCGATCTTTCGCACGATCATGCTCCTGGTTGCGGGCCTCATCCTCGCCTTGCTCGCCAGTCTGGTCCTGGCCCGGCGGATGGTCACGCCGATCCAGACCCTGCAGGCGGGGGCCGCCCGGATCGGGAGAGGAGACCTGGACCACCCGATCCAGGTTCGGACGGGCGACGAGCTCGAGGCCCTGGCCGAGGAGTTCAACCGGATGACCGAGCAGCTCCGAGAGTCCTATGCGGGACTCGAGCAAAAGGTCGAGGAAAGGACTCGTGAGCTTGCCGTCGTGCTCGAGCAACTCGAACAGAAAGGGAGAGAGCTGGAGACTGTCAGCCGGCACAAGTCGGAGTTCCTGGCGAACATGTCGCACGAGCTTCGAACGCCCCTGAACGCGATCATCGGGTTCTCCGAGGTCCTTCGGGAGCAGATGTTCGGGGAGCTCAACGAGGCGCAGCAGGGGTACGTCGGTGACGTCTTCGAGGCCGGTCAGCACCTCCTTTCCCTCATCAACGACATCCTGGATCTCTCGAAGGTCGAGGCGGGGCGGATGGAGCTGGAGTTGAGGGAGGTCTCCATCTCCCAAGCCCTGAACAGCGGGCTGACCATGCACGGCGAGCGAGCCAGCCGCAATGGGATCACCCTGGGGCTGAGCGTCGATCCGAACATCGGGGTGATCGAGGCCGATGAACGCAAACTCAGGCAGGTGATCTTCAACCTCCTCTCCAACGCGGTGAAGTTCACACCATCGGGAGGCCGTGTCGATGTCACGGCTTCTATGACCGACGGGATGGTAGAGGTAGCGGTGAGCGACACCGGAGTTGGGATCGCACCGGCAGACCAGGAACGGATCTTCGATGCATTCCAGCAGGCCCGAGGGGCGGCCTCCTTCGAGAGTAGCGAGGGAACCGGGCTGGGACTCACGCTTTCGCGGAAGTTCATCGAGCTCCATGGCGGACATCTCTGGGTGGACAGTGAGCTGGGCGCCGGAAGCGTCTTCCGCTTCACTCTTCCGCTCACCAGGCCGGGATGACGGACCGATGGCCGGAGAGCTGATCCTCATCGTCGACGACAACGAGAAGAACACGAAGCTGGCTCGCGACGTCCTCAGGTTCGCCGGGTATCGGACGCTGGAAGCCGCGAGCGCGGACGAGGCCATCACGCTTGCAGACGAGCATCTGCCCGATGTGATCCTCATGGACATCCGTCTCCCGGGGATGGACGGGATCGCTGCCGTCGACGTCCTCAAGGGGCGGGCGAGAACCAGGGCGATCCCGGTCGTGGCGCTGACCTCGTTCGCAATGAAGGGAGACCGGGAGCGGTTCATCGCCGCCGGCTTCGATGGGTACTTGGAGAAACCCATCAGCGTGAAGGAGTTCCCCGAGCAGGTGCGGAGCTACCTCGGCGGCCGGGAGGAACGGTGACTCCTGAGGCCACGCCGAAGATCCTGGTGGTCGACGACGAGCCGCGGAACATCCGTTTGATGGAGGCGGTGCTGACGTCGCACGGGTACGCGGTGACGTCCGCGTCCTCGGGGCCGGAGGCGCTGGAGAGGGTCAAGGGGGACCTTCCGGACCTGGTGCTGCTCGACATCCAGATGCCCGAAATGAACGGCTATGACGTCTGCCGGCGACTTCGGGACGATCCCGCCACGCGGTTCCTTCCGGTCGTCATGGTCACGTCGAGCGATTCAGAGGTTCGGGTCAGCGCCATCGAGGTGGGAGCGGACGACTTCATCACCAAGCCGTTGAATCAGCAGGAACTGTTGGCCCGGGTCCGGTCGCTCATCCGGATCAAGCAGTACCACGACACCATCGAATCGCAGGCGGCCGAGCTGACCGAGTGGAACCGAACCCTGGAAGCCAGGGTCGGCGAGCAGGTGGAGGAGCTCGAGAAGATGAGCCGGCTGAGGCGGTTCCTCTCACCAACGCTGGCCGAGATCATCCTCTCCTCCGGTGAAGACCTCCTGGAGAGCCACCGGCGAGAGATCGCCGTCCTGTTTGCCGACCTACGCGGGTGGACCGCGTTCAGCGTGACGACGGAGCCCGAAGAGGTCATGGGCGTCATTCGGGAGTTCCACGCCGCCATGGGCACGCTCATCCTCGAGTTCGAGGCCACCGTCGGGTGGTTCGCCGGCGATGGGTTGATGGTCTGGTTCAACGATCCCATCCCCTGTCCCGACCCGGCCGCCAAAGCCGTGAGGATGGCGGTGGCCATGCGCGGCGTGATGACCGAGCTCACGTCGAAGTGGCGAAAACGAGGACACGAGCTGGACTTCTCGGTCGGGATCGCGCTCGGATACGCCACGCTCGGGAGGATCGGATTCGATGGGAGGTATGACTACGGGGCTGTGGGCAGCGTGATGAACCTCGCCTCGCGACTCTGCGCTGAAGCCGGAAGCGGCCAGATCCTGGTGAACGAGCGAGTCTTCGCGGAGGTGGAACCTCTGGTGAAAGCCGAGCCGGCCGGCGACCTGACCCTCAAGGGGTTCGTCAAGCCGATGTCGGCCTTCAGGATCATCGACCTCGAGGCTGCACCCTCACGATGAGGACGACCAACTCATAGCGCGACCTGCCTGGGAGATCCCGGCTGGATGCACGTCCACTAATCGTCCTGGATGACCGTGACCGTGGCGCCGTCCTGGTTGGACACGAAGACGTGGCCCGTTCGCGCGTTCGCCTCGGCGCCGGTCGGGAACAGGCCTACGCCGAGGGAGCCGAGAAGCCGGAAGGCCGTCCCGTCCACCACCGACACCGTGTTGTCGTGCTGGTTCGAGGTGTACACGTGGTTCGTGCGCGGCACCACGGTCACCCCGGTGGGGAACTGGCCGACTCCGAGCGTGGAGACCAGCATGTTGGTCGATCCATCGATGGCGAAGATGAGGTTGCCGGCCCGCCCCGGGACCCAGATGAAGTTGGTGTGCTCGTTGACCGCGACCGCCGTCGGCTCCTGCCCCAGACCCGTGACCGTGGCGATCACGGTGTTGGTGGAACCGTCGATGACGGAGACCGTATCGCTGTCGACGTTCGCCACGTAGATCCGGTTGGTCATCCTGTGGCGGCGATGCCAAGCGGCGACTGGCCCACCGGGATCGTCTTGACGACGTGGTTGTTGGCTCCATTGATCACCGAGACCGTCCCGCCGAAGAAGTTCGTCACGTAGATCAGGTTCGTCTGTGGGACGACGGCCACGCCGTCGGGCAGATCCCCCAAGGGGATGGTGGTGAACAGCGTGTTGGTGTTGCCGTCGATGACCGCGACCCCGCCGCCCTGCTGGGCCACGTAGATGCGGTTCGTCCGCGGGTTCACACCGACGGCGGCTGGCCCGGACCCCACGTCGATCGTGGCGATCACCAGGTTTGTCGAGCCGTCGATCACGGACACGGTGTTCGCTCTGAAGTCGGCCACGTACGCGCGGTTCGTCCGCGCGTTGACGCCGATCCCGCTCGGGCCCTCGCCGACGTCCACGGTGGCGATCACGTGGGGACGGGCCGCCGGGGCGGACGCGGCTGCGGGCGCCGACACGGCGATCGCCATGCAGATAGCCAGCGGGAGGATCGCGAACAGACGCGGTCTCATCGCGGATCGCCTATGCCGAGTCATCGATCTCGAGCTTCTCGATGACTACGTCCTGTCGCGGCCGGTCCTGGGGACCCGTCGGAGTGGTCGAGATGGCCTTGACCACGTCCATCCCTTCGATCACCTCGCCGAAGATCGTGTGCTTGCCGTTCAGCCACGGCGTGGCGGCGACGGTGACGAAGAACTGCGACCCGTTCGTGTTCGGCCCGGCGTTGGCCATGGCCAGGAGGCCGGGGCGGTCGAACGTCGGTCCGTTCGGCGGGCACTCGTCCTCGAACTGATACCCGGGGCCGCCGCGGCCCGATCCCTCGGGGTCCCCGCCCTGGATCATGAAATCGGGGATGACGCGGTGAAAGATCGTGCCGTCGTACAGGGGCTCGGTCTTCGAGCGGCCGTCACGCGGATCGCGCCACTGGCGCTCCCCGCGGGCCAGCTCGACGAAGTTCGCCACGGTGGTCGGGGCATGCTCCGGCATGAGGCGAACCTTCACTGTGCCCATCGAGGTGGTGAAGTTGGCGGTGGTCATGACCGACCATCCTACCCACCCTGCCGCGGTGCGACGAACGTCCCCTCTCTCGCTCGCCCTGTCTCGAGCGACGACCCCCTGCTGGACGCGAAGATGTCCGCGCTGATCGGCGGGGTCCGCTTGACGTCGCTACCAGACGCCGGCCCAGGCGTCGATCCGTTCCTGGACCTCGCGCAGTCGCTCCACCAGGCTCCTCATCATGGCCAGGGCCACCTGCGGCTGGTGAAGCAGGAAGTTCTCCACCTCCTTGGCTCCAATCCTCAGGGCGTCGACTCGCTCCGCCGCCTTGACGGTTGCCATGCGCTTCTTCCCGGCGATGACCCCCATCTCCCCGAAGAATTCCCCCTGCTTCATGTCGTGGTAGCGGCCGCCCACGTCGACCTGGGCGGTGCCGCGCAGGATGACGTACAGCGCATCGCCCGGTTCGCCCCGCTCCACGATGGCCTGGCCCGGCTCGAACGAGCGAACGTCTCCGAGCTTCAGGATGTTCTGGAGATCGTGGCGAGTGACGCCGGCGAATACCGGCACGGCCTCCAGAGCCGCGATCCCCACGGCCGTATCGTCCATGGCCCGTCCTCCGGTGTCGGATCGTACTCGAAGCCTTCCGGTCTCCGCCTCGGTGCGAGCGAGAGCCCGGGATCGGCCTGGTCAGAAGGGCAATCCGAGAGCCTCGCACAGGAAGCCGACGTGCGGACCGGTCAGGCGGCACAGCTCGGCGTAGGCGGGGAGGAAGCTCTCCGAGGTGACGGTGCGCTCGTCCAGCATGGCCACGCTCACGTGGTCCTTCCGTTTGAGGTCCTCGGCCAGCGGGTGGTCTGCGGGGAACCCGGCGGGGGCCCGCTTCAGTGCGTCACCGCTGAGGTGGAAGCGAGACCGGAACTCATTGCCGTAAGCAGCCCGCTTCCACCGGTCCGGCTTCGAAACGATGGCGTTCCTGATCTTCTCGAGGGCTTCCCGGTCGGGGTGCCACACCCCGGCCGCGGCGAAGGTCTCTCCCGGCTGGAGATGGAGGTAGAAGCTCGGGGCGTGGACGTCGCGGCCGACCCGGTGGCGGAAGTCGAGGCCCACGTGGACCTTGTAGGGGCTCTTGTCCTTGGAGAACCGCACGTCGCGGTAGATGCGGAACAGCGAGCCTCCCACCGGGCCCGGTCGTTGTGCTTGCGCAGGTCCTCGAGGAACCGGAACAGATCGGAGGTGAAGAGGCCCTCGCCCATGGCGGACCAGCCTATCGAACGAGCCTTCAGAGGCCCTGGCGATCGCCGAGCTTCAGTCAGTACGTGGCACCGTACCGCATAGTTTGATCGCCATCGAAGTATGCAGTGCGGTAACGGATCCCGGAGCCTCAGGTGCCTCTCGTGAGGGGCGTGGGTGGCGTTTCGCTGGCTGGTCAGGTCTTAGCCGGACTTCACTGCGACCAGGCGCTCGATGATGCCCGCCCGAAGCCGATCGCGCGCCTGGACGTTGAAGTCGGCGGCCGTGACGTGGACCGATGGTCGTCGAGTCGCGTACTCGCCCTTGGTTCGGCGCGGGATGAACTCGTACAGCCACTGCACCCAGAGGATCGGAAGGACCGAGCTGCGGATGTGATCGACCAGGATGAGGCGGCCTCCGGGCTTGAGAACCCGATGCATCTCGGAGATGGCTCTGGCGTCGTCGGGCACGCTGCACAACGCGTACGTGCACACCACCGTGTCGAACGAACCGTCCGCGAACGGGAGATCCTGAGCGTCGCCTTCCGTCAGCCCGATCGTGCGCCCCATCTCCTTCGCCCGCGTCTCGGCCAGCGCCAGCATCTCGGGGCTGAGGTCGAGTCCGATGAGGCGAACGTCCGTGGGGTAGTGCCCCAGGTTGAGTCCGGTGCCGATGGCGACCTCGAGCGTGTCACCGGTCGCTTTCGAACACGCCCACCCTCGGTGTTCGGTGCCGAAGAGCCGTCGCTCCACGAAGTCCGCCTCACGGTCATACTTCGGAGCCTCCTTCGCGTAGACCCGGCGCTTGATCTCGTTCGCCCGGGTTCTGTCCGCTGGAGCCAGGGGATGCTCGGTCATGGGTTCATGAGCGCCGTGCGCAGTGCATCGAGGAAGGCGTCGGGCTGCTCGATGTGAGGGACGTGGCCGGCATCGTCAACGAGCTGGAGCGGCCACTTGAACTTCGAGCTCGCCAGCTCGGCGATACGGACCGGCACCATCCGGTCCCGTTTCCCCCAGAGCAGAGCCACCGGGACGTCGATGCCTTGGAGCTCGGCGTCCGAGATCTGCTTCGAACCGGCCTTGATGAGCTGCCGCATCGTGCGCTTGACCTGCGGGTCCGCTCCACGGGACAGCCCGTAGGCCATGAAGGCGTCGTACCACGCCGGGTCCCGCCGGCGGGTCCGGGCGGGATCGAGGAAGGCCCAGTCCGCGAACCGGGCGTTGTTCCGCTCGGATGGTTTGAGGCTGAACCGGACCGCCGTCACCAGGAGTCCCAGAGGCAGGCGGTAGTGCCCGACCCCGGGTGCACCATAGAGCACCAGCCCCCGCAGGAGATCGCCGTGCTGCGTTGCGAAGCGCGCGGCCAGGCTGCCGTCGAGGGAGTGCGCGATGAGCACCGGCTTCTCGTCACACGTCAGCTGGAGGAGCGCCTCGAACCATTCGGCGAAGGCCACGGCGTCCAGCCGGGCGAATGGCTCGGACTCGCCCAACCCGGGCACGTCAGGGATGACCAGGCGGTGGCTCTCCGCGAGGCGGGGGATCACGGGCGCCCAGTAGACGCCGCCGGTCTCGATCCCGCCGTGCAGCAACACCATCGGCGGACCCTCACCGCCCTCCAGCACTGCCGTCGAGATGCCGGCCAGCTCCAGCCGTCGCTCCGTGACGGGGATCCCGGCCAGCAGCCGCTCTCGGGATTCGTCGTCCATGATCCGCCGGCGCTGCTGCACGTCTTGGTTCCTGCTCATCACTACCTCCTTTGAGTAGCGAGCACGGCTGCCGAGTCCACTGCGCTCCCGTTCGATCCGCGCGACACGATGTGCTTCGCGACGTATTCGGCGTCTCTGCCCACTCCACCGATCAGCGCCGAGGAGAGCGAATACAGATAGACCAGCCCCACGAAGTAGAGACCGGGCTCCGATCCCACGATCCCACGATTGTGCATGGGACGGCCGTTCTCGTCGAAGACCGGCAGGTCGATCCAGCGGAAGTCCAGCATGTACCCGGTGCTCCAGATGACGTTCGCGACCTCGAGGACGCGACCGTCCTCGAGCACCGGCAAGCCCTCGCGAACGCCGGCGACTCGGGATACTCGCTCGATCCCCGCGGCGGCGATGTCCTTCCGCTTGACCCGGGCCAGCGGGATGCCCCGGTCACGGTACCTCCGTTCGACACTCCGCCCGATCGGCGTCTTCATGGTGAGCACGTGCGTGACCATGAACCAGAGGAGGGGCATGAGTAGCCAGTCCGGCCGGCTCCCGGGGCGAGTTGGTTCCTGTCCTGTGTCCCTGCCCGACAGCCACGTCTGGTGATCACGAGACGCCTCGAGCGCGATCTCGGCCCCCGAGTTGCCGGCTCCCACGACGAGGATGCCACCCTCCCGCAACTGGAATGGACCTCGGTATTCGGCGGAATGCATCTGCACGATGCCCGGATCGAGCTCCACGGCGAAGGCTGGGACCTTGGGTTTCTGATAGACGCCCGACGCGACCACGACGTTGTCGGCCTCGAATCGGTGGTCGCCGGCTGTCACGACGTATCGGTTCCCCTCCTTGGTGAGCCGGTCGGCGCGCACCCCCGATCGAACGGGGAGCCCGAACCGCGCCGCATAGGCCTCGAGGTAGTCGGCTACCTGGTCCTTCGTTGGGAACGATCGGGCGGGCGCGGGGAAGGGCCACCCCGGTAGACCGTCATAGCGAGCCTGAGTGAACACTCGAAGCGAGTCCCACCGTTTGCGCCAGGAGTCACCGGTCCGCTCGTTCGCATCCAGGATCACGAACGGCCGGCCTCGCTTGGCCAGGTGATACCCGACCGAGAGGCCTGCCTGCCCCCCACCGATGACCACCGTATCGAACCGCTCGGAGCCGTTGCCGTTGTTCATCCCGTCCCCTCCTTTCATTCCGTGAGGACGGTAAAGGCGAACCCAGGCTCGGCGCATCGGGGGAACTAACCAACTTCGGCCATGGAGGGATATGGGTAATTCTGTGTAGGCGCTGCTAGACCAGATCGTGCTGGTAGGCGTAGGCCGTGGCCGCCGACCGGGACGAGAGTCCGAGTTTCGAGAAGATGTTGCTCACGTGGCGGGCCACGGTCTTCTCGCTGATGACGAGCTTGTCGGCGATGGCCCGGTTGGTCTTGCCGGCCGCCACCAGACGGAGCACCTCCACCTCTCGCGCCGTGAGCCCGCCCGCGGCTTTGGGCCCCGCCACCCGGGAGAGCTCCTCCACCCGGGCGAGGTCCGGGCCGGCGCCCAACGTTTGGAAGGCTCGGCGAGCCGCGTCCAGCTCCATCGCTCCGGTGTCCTCGTCGCCCAGCTCCCGGCAGGCCAATCCGATCAGGGCTCGGGCGCGCGCTGCGTCGTAGGGCGCCTCGAGCTCCTGCCATCCCTTCCACGCGCCCCTCAGCGCGTCGAGCGCTCCTCGGGGGTCCCCTTCGGCGAGCAGGACGGCTCCCTGGGCGTGCGCGGCGACGGCGTGCAGCAGCGGAGCGTCGAGGCCGGCGGCGATCTCTGACAGCTCATCGGCGGCGGCGCGTGCCGCTTGGATGTCATCCCCGGCCAGCATGATCTCGACGAACGCGGGCAGCAGCCGGGCCCTGGTGACCCGGCCCTGAGCCTCGTCCACGGCGAGGCGGATCCCCGCCGCCGCGGCCTCGACCTGGCCCTGCGCCAGCCGGACCTGCGCCAGTCCGGGCTGCGGGCTCTTCCCCCAGTCGCTGGCCTGGCGGTACCCTTCCTCGGCCTGGGCGAGGTCGCCGCGCAGGCGATGAAGCTCGGCCTGCTGGTAAAAGGCCGCGCCAACCGCCGGTTGGCCGGACAGCCGTTCGCATGCCCGTTGCGCCTGTTCGATCGCATCCGGCCACGCGCCGTGCAACTGCATGATCTCCGCGCGGTGCACCAGGCACTGGCCGCGAAACGGGACGAGGTCGGGCTGGGCCTCACACCAGTGACTGAGTGCCGCCGTCCACTCCTGTGCCCGCCGCAGATCGAAGAGCTCCTGGCAGGCGTCGATGACCGCGCAATAGACGATCCCGGCGACGGTGGGGGAGACCTCGCCGGCAGTGACCGCCACCATGGCCTCGTCCAGCCAGGCCACGCCCTCGACGGCCTCCCCCAGCATGACCAGGCTCTGCCCCCGGCCCAGGCGAGACAGCGTCATCAGGTCCGGGTCACCGAAGCGGTCGGCGATCTTGCCGGCCTGATCGAACGTGGCGAACGCGGTGGCGGCGTCCCCCTGCATGAGGGTTTGCAGTGCCATCGGAAAGAGCAGGTAACCTTGCTCCACGCAGTCCACCTGCGTTTGGTCGAGCAACCGCCGTCCCCGGGCGAGCCATCCGCCGGCGCGGGCCATCTCACCCCTGTTGAGAAGCCCCATGCCCAACCAGAACGCGGCCCATACGGCTCGGGGGACATCCCCCAGGCGGAGGTATTCGTGGTGCGCCCTCGCTCCCATTTCCGCGCTGTCTTCGTCCCTGCCGAGCAGGTGAGCGGCAAACGCAACTCGCTCGAGGTCTGCCGGTTCAAGCGACGACGCGCGATCCGCGGCCGACAGCTGGGCGAACGCCTCCCCCCACGCCTGTCGGTCGTAGGCTTGCCGGCCTCGTTCGAGCTGGTCGGACGTATCCATCTCCCGGACGAACTCTATTCGAGAGGCTCAAGGACGCGGAGCCTGTACGGGCCTGACACCCTCAGCTACGCTCATCCTCGTCATGACGTGTGCCCTGTGCGGAGCGGACAACCGCGCCACCGCCAAGTTCTGCCGCCAGTGCGGATCCCCCCTGTCCCGGGTCTGCCCGAACGGGCACCCGGTCCCTCCCGAAGCGCAGTTCTGCGACGAGTGCGGCGCGGGGCTTGAGGGTCCGCCGGCTCGGACCGCCGACACGGCGGCGCCCTCGTCCGAGCGCCGCCTGATCTCTGTCCTGTTCGCCGACCTGGTCGGGTTCACCTCGCTGTCCGAGGCCCAGGATCCCGACGAGGTCCGCGACTTCCTCTCCCGGTACTTCGACACCTGCCGGACGCTGATCCGCCGCTACGGCGGGACCGTTGAGAAATTCATCGGCGACGCCGTGATGGCGGTGTGGGGAACGCCCGTTGCGCAGGAGGACGACGCCGAGCGCGCCGTCCGCGCCGCCCTCGACCTGGTGCAGGCCGTGGCGGCCCTCGGCCAGGAGGTCGGCTGGCCCGACCTGAAAGCGCGGGCGGGCGTGCTGACCGGCGAGGCGGCGGTGACGCTCGGCGCCACCGGCGAAGGCATGGTCGCGGGGGACCTGGTGAACACGGCGTCGCGCGTGCAGGCCGCCGCGCCGCCCGGCGCCGTTTATGTGGGCGAGCGGACCCGGCGCACCACCGACGCCGCGGTCATCTACGAGGACGCCGGCCCCCGCGAGCTGAAGGGCAAGGCCGAACCCGTCCCGCTGTGGCGCGCCCTCCGCGTGGTGGCCATGGTCGGCGGCAAGCAGCGTTCGGCGGGCCTGGAGGCGCCGTTCGTCGGCCGCGACGCCGAGCTCAGGACCGTGAAGGAGCTGTACCACCAGAGCGCCGAGGGGCGCAAGGCGCACATGGTCTCGGTGATCGGCGTGGCTGGCATCGGCAAGTCCCGGCTGTCGTGGGAGTTCTGGAAGTACATCGACGGGCTCCGCGAGCTGGTCCGGTGGCACCGCGGCCGGTGCCTGGCCTACGGCGAGGGCGTGACGTACTGGGCGCTGGCCGAGATGGTCCGCAGCCGGGCCGGGATCGTGGAGGGTGAGGACCCGGCGTCGGCACGGTCGAAGCTCCGCCAGACGATCGAAGAGTTCGTCCCCGACCTCGAAGAGCGCTCGTGGATGGAGGCCAGGCTGGCCCACCTGCTCGCGCTCGAGGAGCGGACCGCGCGCGACCCGGAGGACCTGTTCGGGGCGTGGCGGCGGTTCTTCGAACGGATCGCCGACGTCGAGCCGGTGGTCCTGATCTTCGAGGACCTCCAGTGGGCCGACCCCGCGCTGCTGGACTTCATCGAATACCTGCTGAACTGGTCGCGCGGCTACCCGATCTTCGTCATGTCGCTGGCTCGGCCGGACATCTCCGACCGGTTCCCGTCGTGGGCGGCGGCCCGGCGCGGCGTCTCAACCATGTACCTCGAGCCGCTCCGGCGCGAGGACATGGAGCGGCTGCTGGACGGCCTGGTGCCCGGCCTTCCCGATCCCGCACGGAACGCGATCCTGGACCGCGCCGAGGGCGTGCCGCTGTACGCGATGGAGACCGTTCGCATGCTGCTCGACCGCGGCCTGCTCATCCAGGAGGAGAGCGCGTACCGCCCGGCCGGACCCATCGAGGAACTGGCCGTCCCCGAGTCCCTGCACGCGCTGATCGCCGCGCGGCTGGACGGACTGCCACCGGAGGAACGGGCGTTGCTCCAGGACGCCTCGGTCATCGGGAAGGCCTTCACGGTGGCGGCGCTCGCCGCCGTGAGCGGCCGCGACGAGTCCTCGCTCGAATCGAACCTGGCCTCGCTGGTGCGCAAGGAGGTCCTGGGCGTTCAGGCCGACCCTCGCTCGCCGGAGCGGGGGCAGTATGTCTTCCTCCAGGACTTGATCCGGCGAGTGGCGTACGAGACGCTTTCAAAGCGCGACCGCAAGGCCCGCCACCTGGCTATGGCCGCGTACTTCGAATCGCGGTGGGCCGGCGAGGAGCAGGAGATCGCCGAGGTCCTGGCGTCGCACTATCTCGAGGCGCACGGGGCCGCGCCCGACGCCCCCGACGCGGCCGACATCAAGGCCCGGGCTCGGGACGCGCTCATTCGCGCAGGGACCCGCTCCGAGTCGCTGGCCGCCCGCCGGGCTGCTTTCTCCTACTTCGAGCAGGCCAACGAGCTCGCCGACGAACCCGCGTTGAAGGCCGACCTCCTCACCCGGGCCGCGAACATGGCCATGGACGCCGGGCTCGTCGACCGGGGACGGAAGCTGTACGACCGGGCCATCGAGATCGCGCAGGGGTTGGGCGACGAGGTGAGCGAGGCTCGCATCGAGATCCGCCGGGCGTTCATGGCCACCGCAGACGGACTGCTCGAGGACTCCCTGGCGCGCATGACGCACGCCCACAGCATCCTGTCGAGGTTCCCCCCGGGACCTGACCTGGCCGAGGCGGCGGCGGAGATCGCCCGGCTCGCCTACTTCCTCGGTCGGACCGATCAGGCGCTGGATTTCGTCGAACGCGCCCTGTCGATTGCGGAACAGTTGTTCCTTCCCGAGCTCCTGTCCATGGCGCTGAACACCAAGTCCCTGATCGTGCGGACGCAGGGACGCCCTCAGGAGGGCATGGCCCTGCTGCGCCACGCTCTCCGCCTGGCGCTGGAGTACGACGCGCCCGGCGCCGCCATGCGCGCGTACAACAACCTGTCGAGCACGCTCGACAACCAGAGCGCCTACCCGGAGATCGAGGAGCTCTCCGAGCGGGGGCTGGCCCTGGCCCGCAAGGTCGGCCACCAGGGATGGGAGGCGAAGTTCCTGTCCGCCCGAGTTCCCCTCCTGGTCTTGCTGGGACGGTGGGACGAGGCCCTCCACGCCGACGCCGAGGCCGCCGAGGTCCCCGACGCCTCAAAGCTGGCGGCGATGGCGATGGAGCGCAACATGCTGTGCTTGGTGTACGCGGTGCGAGGGGACTTCGAACTGGCGGAAGAGTACTTGTTCCGCGAAACGCTTGAAGCGAGCGACGACGTCCAGGCCGTCGGGACGCTCGGACTGGGGGAGGCGTGGATCAATTTCTACGCTGGCCGGTACGAGGAGGCGATCGCGTCGGCCGGGCGTTCGGTCGCCACCCGCGAGCAGACAGGCCAGGTTGGACCGGTCGAGGCGTCGTACGCGCTGAGCGCCGACGCCGCGCTCGAGTTGGGAGACGTCGAGCGCGCCTCCGAGTTCCTGGCCCAGATGGAGGCCATCCCGCAGGGCGAGCGCTCGCCGTACTTCCGGGCGGAGATCGCGCGGCTCCGGGCCCGTCTGGCCGCTCTGCGGGGAGACACGACCGCCGCGCAGACCGCGTTCGAGGAGGCGGTCGAGAGCCTCCGACCCATCGGGATGCGCTTCCACCTGGCGGTGGCGCTGGCCGCGTACGGGCAGTGGCTGGAGCGAGAGGGCAGGCTGGAGGAAGCCGAGCCGGTGCTGGCGGAGGCGCGCGGGATCTTCGGGGACCTGCGAGCGACCTGGTGGCTGGACCGGCTCGATCAGCCGGCGTCGGCGCGATCAGCCGCTCGCTGAGTGCGGGGACCTGCCAGCCCGCGCCCGCAGCTCGCTACCCGTACTGCATAGTTTGATGGCTATCGAAGTATGCAGTACGGTGCCGCCCGCCTCAGCCCTCCGCTCGAGCTCTTGCCGAGGCGGGTCGTCAGACGGCTCAGGTCTCTTGGCCGACGGACAGGATGTTCCCGTCGAGGTCCTTGAACCAGGCGCCCTTGACGCCCTGAATCTCGGCGATCCCGTTCACCGTCTTCAGCCCGGGCATGTCGTACTCCTCGAAGGTCACGCCGCGGTCCCGAAGCTCCTTGACGGTCTTCTCGACGTCGTCGACCTCGAAGGACATGTACGTGCTCTTCGCGGTCCCGGCGAAAGAGGACGGGTAGACGAGGAACCACGTCCCGCCACCCGCCTGGTACCTCACGCCGTCCGACCGCTCGTCCATGGGCTTGAGGCCCAAGGTGTCCTCGTAGAACTTCCTGGCCCGACCGAGATCCGATACCGCGATCGTTGCGTGGGCCGTTGCCGAATCGAGCATCCTGCACCACCTCCGCAGCCAAGCTTACCGCCGCGGCCATGGCGACGCGAATCGGCTGGGACCGGTTGGTCGCGCTCTACATGGGAGGCATGAACCCCATCTGCATCATGATCCCGGCCGCGTCCGGGTGGCTGCGAAACTCGACGACCTTCCCGCCGCGGATGAAGGCGATGTAGGAGCCTCGACCGATCACGGTCTTGTTCGTGGGCGGGATCTCCTTGCCGCCCATCTCCATGGGGCCGATGTTGGTCCCGGTCCACTCGATCTCCCCGGCGACGCTGTCGTCCCCGACCACGCGGGCGGTCTGCTTGGAGTTCATGTCGGGGAAGGCCTTGCGCCACGAGCTGAAGTACTTGCGAGCGGCGCCCTTGTCGCGGATCGGCTCTGGCTGGGTCCAGTCGTACCAGACGAAGTCGTCCGCCAACAGGGTCACCCACGCATCCGCGTCCCCGGTCTCCCAGGCCGCCATCCCCTGGTCGTCGATCCGCTCGATGTCTTGCTTGGACATGCCCCACCTCCCTGGGGTCGAGGGTCGCCCCTTACGTTGGTCCGGACGGCCGTCGCAGTCAAGCCGGAGATCCGGGGATTTCCATCCTTCGGCCGAGCGCAGTTAGGGCATTGGCCGCTTGGCATGCAACGCCCGTTTCCTCACCATGACCGGATCGGGCCAGGGAGGTCGTGGTGCGAGAGAGCCATGGGAATTACGGTTCGGTCCTAACGGCCATCCGGAGGCCCCGGATCACGCCGGACAAGTTCTGGCCCGCTCCCGATCGATCTGAAACGCCCTCCTCGTGGCTTCCAGGGTCGCGTCCTGCCCCCAAACCGGCCTCGGCTCGATGGCCGCGGCCGATTCCGCCCGCTGCGCCCGGGCAAACTCAGGTTCGAGCGCGGCGCCCGGCCCCAGCTCCCGCCCGCCCCCCAGCTCCGCCTCCCCATGGGCTCTCGTGGGACAGCGCATGGAGTTGGGACGTTCTCCTGGCGCATCGCTGAGCTCATCGAGCGACTCCCCTTCATCCGCAAACGCTCCTTCTCATATCCCTGACCCCCGGCCGCTGCCGTTGCGAATGATCCGCAGGGGGAACTAGCGTCCAGCGGCGGGGATCGCAAGGGAGGGAGGGGACCGTGGCGACGACGCCGCCAGCCGAAGAGGGCTTCATTCCGTTCGCCGGGTACCGCACGTGGTACCGCGTGGTGGGTGAGAAGGAGGATCAGGGAAAGCTCCCGCTTCTCTGTCTCCACGGTGGTCCCGGAGCGACCTGGCACCACATGGAGCCGTACGAGGCTCTGGCCGCAGGCCGGCGAGTGATCTTCTACGATCAGCTCGGCTGCGGGAACTCCGCAGTGACCGAGCCGCACGAGACATCGATGTGGACGCCGGACCTCTACGTGCGGGAGGTACAAGCGGTGCGCGACGCGCTCGGCCTCGATCGGGTGCACGTATTCGGCCACTCGTGGGGCGGCATGCTCGGGATGCTGTACGCGATCGGCCAGCCGGCCGGGCTGGCCAGCTTGATCGTGGAGAGCTCGCCGGCCAACGTCCCCGAGTGGATGAAGGAGGTGAACCGGCTCAGGGACGAGCTGCCGCCGGAGGTCCAGGCGACCCTCCTCGAGCACGAGGAGGCCGGGACCACCGACAGCCCGGAGTACGAGGAGGCCATGACGGTCTTCTACCGGCGCCACGTCTGCCGGACCGATCCCTGGCCGGACTTCGTGAATCGGACGTTCGAGGGGCTGCTGGCCAACCCCGAGGTGTACTACACGATGAATGGGCCCAGCGAGTTCCACGTGATCGGGCCGCTCAAGGACTTCGACATCTCAGGAGACCTGGACAGGATCCGGGTCCCCACGCTCCTGTTCTGCGGCCGCTACGACGAAGTCACTCCAGTCACGATGGAACGCGTGCACGAGGGCATCCCGGGCTCGGAGTTGGTGGTGTTTGAGGAGAGCTCGCACATGTCGCAAGGCGAGGAACCGGAGAAGGTGCTGGGTCTGGTCCGAAGGTTCCTTACCCGAGTGGAGGCCGGTCGGGTTAGAGGATCGTCGAGAAGCGGTTGAAGGAGGGCCGCTCCTACCTGCCGTCGTGGCCGGGCTGCTGTCCGCCTCGCGTATCAACATCGGGCGTCTGTGAGGGAGGTTCGGGCAGCGGCGGTGGCTCGACCGGGTCGGGGGGCAGAGGGGATGTCTCCCCGTCTGACAGAAGTAGGGGTGCCAGCTGGCGGTCGGCGATCCGCCGGGCACGCCGGTCCGGTCCACGCGACAACCAGCCCAGGTCATTCACGACGTCCTCGCGCTGTGGCGGTGGGGGCGGAAGCTTCGGGCCGCTCCAGGCCTGGCAGTCTTCTTTGGCTCTCACGGCGACCTCACTAGGTCCACGACCGCAGCGATCGCTACTCCCAAGGCTACCATCGCGAATCCGGCCAGGCTGGAAGAGATGAGGCGAGCCTTTCGCTGAAGTTTGTCGCGATTCCAATCCAACGCGCGGAAACGGGTTGAGAGGAAGCGAAGCTGGATCTCATCGGCGCTCCAGCCGCCGAAACGCCACATCTCCTCGGGGCTGGGCTGCGGGCGTAGGCCTCCGTCCGAAAGGCGCCGAAAGCGAGCACACCGCTGACGATCAAGCCGAGGATGGCCCCCACTGCCACCCATCGAGATGAGCCGGACAATCGTCCCGCCAAGGAGGCGACAACCCCAGCCGCCACAGCGTGAAGAGCCGCGAGCGCCCCGGCCTTGGTGTCGAGGGCGTCGGCTTGTCGCATCTGGGCCGCGAGTCTTCGTTCTGCCTGATCCCAAACGAATGGTGCGCCCTGCGGGAACTCCTGATTCCCCATGCCGCCAGCATAAGGAGGGGGTACGACAGCTCAGGAGCTGAGCTGCATCGCCAGCACACGCGGAGGGGGCGATCAGACCGGTACGGCTTGGGCCCGGAGCACCAGTCGGCCCGCCTGTCCCGGTGGTGCCACGTCGAGGACGGACGATGCCAGCGTCTCGGCGACCTCAGGGGCCACGAACACCTCGAGGTCCGTTGCCAGCGCCTTGACGTCCCCTTGATGTGGTGCCTTCACGGGGCGGAAGGTGATCAGTGCGTCCCCGCTGGAGTTATGGCTTGGCTCGATGCGGATCGCGGTTGCCGGATCCGAGTCCAGCGGGAGGAGAGCCTTGAGGTAGGAAACGGTGGCGTCGGTCACTTCGAGCATCGGACCCCCTTCTTGCATCGGAGGCCGTGGGTCGAACCCGCCGATCCGAAGGGCGTCCTCTGCGTAGACGTACTCATCAACAATACTCCTCTTCAGGCTGGGGCCGACCGAGTCGATTCCCCTGAGGCGCGATAATCCGCAGCACCCCGAGGAGTGACCGGCCAGTGATCGGCGCACCGCCACGAATCGACCGCCCCAGGAAGCGCCTTCTGCGCATCGTCCAGATCGGCGTCTCCCTCATCGTCGTGGTCGTCATCTTTGCCGGCATCCTGCCCAAGATCGCCGACTACTCGGTGGTGGGGGAAACGATCGCCAGCCTCACGTGGTTCGAGCTGCTCACCCTGCTCGCGGCCACGGCCTTCGCTGCCGCCGCGTTCTGGCCCCAGATGATCGCCTCGCTCCCCGGGCTGACGTTGGGGCAGGCAGGCGTAGTCCATCAGGCCTGCAGCACCGTGTCGAACACCCTTCCCGGCGGGGGCATGATCTCGGTGGGGGTGAACTACGCGATGTTCCGGTCGTGGGGCTTCCCGGACTCCGCGATCTCCCTGTCGGTCCTGATCACCTTCGTGTGGAACATGTTCATGAAGCTTGTCCTGCCGGTGGTCGCCCTGGTCATCCTGGCCACCGTGGGGGAGGGGAGCATCGGGCTGCTCGTGGCTTCGGGCGTTGGTGTGGCGATCCTGGTCGGAGGCATCGGCGCCTTCGTTCTGATGCACCGGAGGGAGGGCCTGCCGGGGCAGATCGGCTCGGTGGTCGGTTCGGCTGCCTCCTTCTTCCGCAAGCTCGTCCGCAAGCCCCCGGTTGCCGGCTGGGGGGAGAAGGCGGACCAGCTGCGGACCGAGGCCCGCCGCCTGGTCGCGGCCCGGTGGATCCCCCTCACCGCCTCGACGGTCGTGAGCCACCTGGCGGTGTACCTGGTGTTGGTGCTGGCCGTGCGGGACGTGGGGATCTCCGCCCGAGAGGTGACCTGGCCCCAGATCCTCGAGGTGTTCGCCGTGGTGCGTCTCCTCTCCGCGCTCCCCATCACTCCGGGAGGCCTGGGGATCGTCGACCTCGGCTACATCGGGGGCCTGGTGCTGGCGGGGCGGCACCACACGGACGTGCCGTTAGCGGTGTTCCAGGCGCAGGTCACCGCCGCCGTGCTGGTGTTCCGCGCGCTCACGTACGGGCTACAGATCCCGCTCGGAGGGGTTGCCTACCTGGTTTGGCAGCGGAAGCGGAGCTGGCGGGCCGAAGCCGCCCGCGCGTCGGTGTAGCCCGGCCTCGTTCCGGCCGGCCGCCGGCTAGCCGGCCGACAGACGGAGTCCGAAGCTCGATCTACTGCGGCTTCCAGTGGGCTCCGCCGGCCAGGATCAACATCCACAGTGAGATGAGAGTGCTCAACAGCCTCTTCCAGTTCACCGTACCCTCCCGTTCGGTCGAGGTTCTCTACGAGGAGGTATCGGACGAGAAGGAGACGGTTTGAGCCTTGTGGATCGTGAACGACGAAACGCTTTACCGGGTCGTCGGGAGCGCGGCGGGGAATCTGGGAAGCCGATGCGGGAGGTCTTCGGCAGGAAGCGGCCTGCTGAAGTAGAAGCCCTGCCCGAGAGGGCAGCCTTCCCGGACCAAGAACGCCCGTTGCTCTTCCGTCTCGATCCCCTCGGCGATCGGGCACATCCCGATGGTCCGGGCGAGTTTGATGATGGCGCTGACCATCCCGCGTCCCGGCCCGTCGCGCGAGATGTCTCGCACGAACATCTGATCGATCTTGAGCCGGTCCACGGGGAGCTCTCGGAGGCGGGCCAGCGAGGAGTTGCCGGTCCCGAAATCGTCCATCGCCACGCCCAGCCCGCGGTCGCGGAGCTGCCGAAGCACCGCCTCCGCCTCTTCCAGCTCGCCCGCCTCGGCGGCCTCGGTCACTTCCACCACCAACCCGGAGGGATCGAGACCGGCATCCTCGATGGCCGAGAGGATCCTCGTGGCGATGTCGGGGCGCCGGAGCTGGCGCGGCGTGACGTTGAAGCACATCTCGAACCGAAATCCCTGGTCTCGCCAGATCCTCGCCTGCCGCGTCACCTCGTCCAGGACCCAGTCCCCGATGGACTCGCTGAGCCCCATCGCCTCCGCCAGTGGCAGGAACTCGCTCGGTTGGATCAGACCCCGTTCCGGGTCGGCCCAGCGGATCAGCGCCTCCACCGAGCGGACGTGGCCGCTTTCCAGGTCCACGATGGGCTGGTAGTGCAGGACCCAGTCCCGGCGGTCGGCCGCCTTGCGGAGGCGGGTGGCGAACGACAGCTCGGCCAGGACGTCCCGCGCGGTGGCCGAATGGAGCAGCGATCCACCCGGCCCTTGCTTCTTGCTCCGGTACATGGCGGCGTCGGCGTTCCGAAGCAGGTCTTCGCCCTCCCTGGCATCCAGGGGGAAGATGCTCATCCCGATCGTTCCGGTGACGTAGAACTCCTCCTTCTCCAGGGCGAACGGTTCGTTCAGGTGCTGCTGGATCCTGAGGGCCACCGCTTCCGCGGTGGGGACGGCGGTGAGGGGCGAACCCTCCAGGTCGATGTCGGTGATCAGCACCAAGAACTCGTCTCCGCCCTGTCGCGCCACGACGTCCGAATCTCGCACGGCTTTCTGCAGCCGCGCCGCCAGCTCCCGCAGGAGCTCGTCACCGGCGGCATGCCCGAGGCTGTCGTTGACCAGCTTGAAGTTGTCGATGTCGATGAACAGGACTGCGACGCCGAGGGCTCCTCGCCGAGCCCGATGCAGGGCCTGATCGAGCAGCTCCTCGAAGAGGTTGCGGTTGGGGAGCCCGGTGAGCCGGTCGTGGTAGGCCATGAACGCGACCTGTTCCTCGGCAGCCTTCAACCGCGAGATGTCCATGACCACCCCCTGCCAGGCGGAAGGAGCTCCCTGTTCGTCCCGGAGCACCTCGGCTTTGTGGTGGACCCAGATCGGCCGGCCTGACCTCGTGACCAGCTGGTATTCCTCCGAGAAGGGCGCGAGCGTCGCCTCGGCGTGGGCCGAGGCGGCCAGGATCCGTTCGCGATCCCCCGGCAGGAGTCGCTTGGCCCACAGCAGCGGATCGTCGAGCCACTGAGCCTGGGTGAAGCCGAGGAGCGACTCGACCTGGGGGCTGACGTAGACGACTCTTCGTTCGTCGATCGACTGGATGTAGGTCACCGCCGGGATGTTCTCCGTCAGGCTCCGGTATCGGCTGGTCGTGACGTGCAGCGCCCGGCCGCTCATGAACATCTGCCGGGCGAAGACCAGCGGCGCGACCAGTGCGAGGGCCGCCCAGCTTCCTTCCGCGAGGTAGAAGCGGGCGATCAACACTCCCGAGAGGCCCAGCAGCAGGTAGCTCGTCAGAAAGGTCCACCGGGAGCCGAGATGCATCTGGTCGAGAACGCGGTGGATCGGGGCCCGCGAGGAGAGCTGCTGATAGAGGGCGACGAGGCCCGTGTTGATGGCGGAGTCGACCAGGATCATGGCGAAGACGGCCGGCACGAGAACGGGCCATGGGGAGCGGAGGGACGCCAGGCCGTGGAACACGGCGCTCCCCGCCAGGACCGCCAGCGCGATCTGCGCTCGAACGAACAGCGCCTTGAGGACGGGGATCGTCCGCCGGAGCTCGCGGGGATCCAGGGAGCCGACCAGCGCGATGAGGCCGGCCACGGACGGCGGGTAGATCATCGCCGCCGCCAGCAAGATGGGGAAGCTCAGGCTCAGGGAGAGGCCGCCGGCTGCCGGCACCGGGATCAGGTCCACGGCGGCCACGCCCAGGGTCCACACCAGGATGGAGGAGTCCAGCTGCGCGGGATGGTTGGCCAGACCCCATGCCAGGATGGAGGTCGTGAGCGCCACCACCGCGAGCTCGTAGGCGATGGTGGTCCAGTGACGCCGAGCGGCGCCGGTTCGGAGGCGCGCCCGGAGGTGTCGATCTCGCCCTTCCGCTTCACGCCGGCCCAATCGAGGGCGGGCCGCATAGGCCTGCCCGGGGGCGGCGGCGGGGAAGGTGTGTTTCATCGCATAGGCCTGCCCGGGGGCGGCGGCGGGGAAGGTGTGTTTCATCCGTTCAGCTACGTCGAGCCGGTCGGCCTTTCAAGGGAAGGGGAGTGCTGTGGCGATACTCTCGCTGCTGTCCGGTGCTTCACAACGGCACGAAGTGACCATTTCCGAGCCCAAGGGGGACGGCGAGCGGTAGCTGTTTCGTGCTTCCGCCGTGTCCCCCAAACGTCCGGTTCGCGTCTACCTAAAACTGGCTAGACGGCGCGAGGCCGGCCAGCGCGCGCGCTCGTTCAAGTAGTCGGTCACCGAGGAGGGCGGGAGCGGCCGAGAGATCAGGAACCCTTGGACGAGATCGCACTCCAGTTCCTGGAGGACCTTCCTCTGGGCTTCCGTCTCCACCCTTCGCTCGCTGGCGAAGGCGACCAGCGTGGGTATGAAGAGGAGGTCGAAGCCACCGCTGGTGTCGGGATTGACCGCGATTTTCCGGTTCTCCGAATCGGACGTACGATTTGGCCTCCTCAGCGAAAGGGGGCGCCATGGACGAGCGATCCGACCCCAAGGAGGGCGGCGGGATCGATCGGCGGACTTTCCTCCGATACGGGGCGTACACGGGGGCGTTCGCGGCGGCGAGCCAGGCCATGCCCGGGCTCGCAAGATCGACCGGATCGGCTGTGGCCACCCGGGGCATGCAGGCGGTTACCACACCGTCTCGGACGGCCGCCACCCGTTCCAACCCCAGATCCTTCGAGTTCGAGGAGAAGACCATCGCGGAGCTCCAAGCGCTCATGGAGTCCGATCAGATCACCTCGCGAGAGCTGACCCAGGCCTACATCGATCGGATCGACGAGATCGATCAATCGGGGATCCAGCTCAACTCTGTCATGGAGATCAACTCGGACGCCCTGGCCATTGCCGACGAGCTGGACAAGGAGCGACAGGAAGGCCATATCCGGGGGCCGCTCCACGGCATCCCCATCCTGCTGAAGGACAACATCGCCACCCTGGATCGCATGCAGACGACCGCAGGATCGCTCGCGCTCCTGGGGTCGATCCCGCCCCGCGATGCCTTCGCCGCGAGAGGACTGCGGAAGGACGGCGCGGTCCTGCTGGGGAAGGAGAACCTGTCGGAATGGGCCAATTTCCGCTCGTTCCAGTCCTCCAGCGGGTGGAGCGGCCGGGCCGGACAGTGCCTGAACCCGTACGTCCTCGACCACAATCCGTGCGGGTCGAGCTCCGGTTCGGGCACCTCGATCTCAGCCAATCTGGCAGCCGCCGCACTAGGGACAGAGACCGACGGCTCGATCGTGTGCCCGTCGACGTCGGCGTCGCTCGTCGGCATCAAGCCGACCCTCGGGCTGACCAGCCGCGCCGGCGTGGTCCCCATCGCCCACAGCCAGGACACGGTTGGGCCCATGGCCCGAACCGTCGCCGATGCCGCCACGGTGCTGGGGGCGCTCACCGGGATCGATCCGCGAGATCCGGCCACGTTCAAGAGCAAAGGGCACTTCTTCCACGACTACCGGCCATTCCTGGACCCCGGGGCCCTGAAGAAGGCCAGGATCGGCGTGTGGCGTGACGGCGTGTTCGGGTTCAGCCCCGAGGCCGACGCGGTGGCGGAGCAGGCCATCGAGGCCTTGAAGGATCTCGGCGCCACCGTTATCGACCCGGTCGAGATCCCGAACGTGTTCGACGTGTTCGACGCCGAGCTGACGGTGCTGATCTTCGAGTTCAAGGTGGATGTCCGTCGCTATCTGTCGGAGCTCAAGAACACGCAGATGCGGACGCTGGCCGACCTCATCGACTTCAATGACTCCCACGCCGAGACGGAGATGCCCTGGTTCGGGCAGGAGCTCTTCCTCCTCGCCCAGGAGACGGACGGGCTCCACGATCCCGTATACAGACACGCGCTCCGCCTGGAGAAGACGCTCATGATCAACGGGATCAGGAGCACCCTCCGGGACCACGACCTCGATGCCATCTTCAGTCTGACCGGGAGTCCACCCTGGACCACCGACTTGGTGAACGGCGACCACTTCCTGACGGCCAGCTCGTGGCCTGCCGCCATCGCCGGGTTCCCCAACATCACGGTGCCCGCCGGCTACTCGTTCGACGAGCTGCCAGTGGGGGTGAACTTCTTCGCCGATGCATGGCAGGAGCCACGGCTGATCGGGCTCGCCTACGCGTTCGAGCAGGGGACGAAGGCCCGGCACGTGCCGAAGTTCCTGGAGACGCTGGGAACGCACGACTTCGTCCCCAGGGGCTCGGGAAGCCCTCGGAGGTCCGGGGGCGCCGGTTCGGGGTCGGCGAGTGTGGCGCGCCGTGCAGCCCGCCAGCGGCCCCCGGGTCTGTAGAAGGAGCCCGTTCAGGAGGATCCCAGGAGACGATCGAAGTCCGGCGTTCCGGGAACGACGTGGCGGATGCTCCGCACGTCGGAGAAGGTCCTGTCTGCCGACAGGAGAGCCTCAGCTCCCGACGCGATGGCCATGGCGGCCAGGACCGCGTCGAACGGTCCGAGGCGGGGGTGCCGATCGAACAGCTGTAACCCGGCCAGCAGGTGATGCTCCTCGATGGTGAGGAGCGGAGACAACAGCTCGACGAGCGAGCGACCCAGCTCGGCCGCATCCCGCCGGGGGCGCCGCCGGGCCCGGACGTGCACGAACTCCTGGATGACCTCAGGGGTGGTGGTGGCTTGGACGGTACCGGCGGCGACGGCCTCGAGCAGTGACCTGCTGGGCTGCCGCAACGGATGGTCGGCGCCTTTGGCGTAGACCAGGACGGTCGTGTCCAGGACGATCAACCGCGCCGGCCCCGGATCTCGTCGAGCTCGGCCCTGAGGTCGGCAGGCTCGGGCACGGGCATGTCGGGAGCGGACAGGATCCGCTCCAGGGCACGGGTTCTGCGCGGGGAGGCCTCGGGGAAGGCGCGGTCGATGGCCTCCCGAATCAGCGCGCCGACCGACACACCCCGGCTCCTGGCCTCCGCCGCCAGGCGCTCGTATCGAGCTTCGTCGAGAAGGATCTGGAACCGCTTGTCCAACATGTGCATATCGTAGCACCAACCTGCACATAGATTGTGCTTGGATGGAGTGTATGTCGGGCCTACGACACGGGGCCGTAGACTCCTGCCTCAGTGCTGCTCTGCGCCAACTGCGGTCAGGAGAACCCCGACGGCTTCCGATTCTGCGGTCGCTGGGCCCGCGGACGAGACAGGAGGAACGTTGATGACGGAACACAGGATCGGTACGCAGAAGGAGTGGCAGGCGGAGCGTGACGAGCTGCTGAAGGAGGAGAAGGAGCTAACCCACCGAGGCGACGAGCTGGCCAGGAAGAGGCGCGAGCTGCCCTGGGTCCCGGTCGAGAAGGACTACCGCTTCGAGACCGAGGGCGGCACGAAGACCCTCGCCGATCTCTTCGATGGCCGGTCGCAGCTACTTGTCTACCACTTCATGTTCGGGCCGCCCTACGAGGCAGGCTGCCCGGTCTGCTCCTCGATCGCGGACACGCTCGCGCCCCAGGTGCCCCACCTGAAGGCTAAGGACACCACCCTGCTGCTTGCTTCCCGCGCGCCGCTCGCGAAGCTGATCGCCTACAGGGAGCGGATGGGGTGGGGAATCGACTGGGTCTCCAGCGGCGGCAGCGACTTCAACCGCGACCTCGGCTTCCAATACACCGAGGAGGAGCTGAAGCCGTTCCTGGAGGGCGAGATCCCGCCCACCGTCGAGCAGATGGCGCGCATGTGCGGAACGGACGTGGTGGGGTACGTCACCGAGGGACCGGGCCTGAGCGCGTACGCGATCTCGGACGGGTCCGTCTACCGGACATACGTGAGCACGGCCCGGGGCCTCGAGCCCGCGATGGTCTATTACGCTCTGCTCGACCGCACCCCGAAGGGCCGCGACGAG
>WNGA01000339.1_pt1 | contig 68289 bp, 58 predicted proteins | sample 5400061 | NCBI WGS metagenome assembly WNGA01 (sample SAMN13153366, study PRJNA577476) | soil metagenome | isolation source: 100 cm soil or saprolite under grassland replicate 2 | place: USA:California | collected 2016-06-15
CTCGCAGGTCCGGCGCTCGTCGGACGAAGATGCGGCGCCCCGCCGACCCGCAGGTCCGGCGCTCGTCGGACGAAGGGATGCGGCGCCCCGCCGACCCGCAGGCCTAGTTGCGGCCGTTGCCGCTGCCTATGCCGAAGAACGACGCGATCTTCGAGCGCAGGTCGCTCTTCTCGACTGCGGGCGCCGCCCGCACCGCCGTCTCGGCGCCCAGCACCACCTGCCGGCGCGACAGGATGTCGCCGATGATGCCGGCCAGGTCGGGCTTCTCCTCCAGGATCTGCTGGAACGCTTCCTTGTCGACGATGTAGCACTCGACGTCGGTCTTGGCGACGACGGTCGCCGCGCGCGATTCACCGGTCATGAGCGACATCTCGCCGAAGAACTGACCTTCGCTCAGGGTCGCGACCTCCTTCGACGCGCCGAGCACGCCGATCTGCACCGCCACCTTGCCGCCGCGCACGACGTAGAGCGAATCGCCCGGATCACCCTGGCGCAGGATCACCTCGCCCGGCCCGAACACGACCTGCCGCATCCGGCGCGCGAGCCGATCGATCTTCTCGGCGTCGAGCGCGCGGAACACGTCGACCCGCGACAGCGCGTCCACGCGCCGGGAGTACTCCTCGTCCTGCTTGCGCTGTGCCCGATCCTCGTTCAGCTCGGTCACGTTGATGTTGCGCGACGGGTACGGGATCTCCATGCCCGCGCGGTGGAGCGCGTACCAGATCGCGCTGCGGACCGCGCCGTCGGTCGCCTCGGTGCGAAGCATCTCGTCGGTCCAGTACCGGCAGGCGTAGGTGCAGGCGTCCTCCTTGAACTCCAGCAGGATGCAGTCGGGCGCCGGATCGGATCGCACCGCGGGCTGCGTCCGCGCCGCCTCGTTGATCACCTCGCACACCCGCGCCGGCGGGTGGCGGAAGTGCACCCGCACGTTGACCCAACGCCGGTGCGCCGTCGTCGGCCGGCTGTGGTTGACGATGGTCGCGCGCGTGATCGCGGCGTTCGGGATCAGTAACAAATCGCCGTTGCGGGTCACGATCGTGGTCGCGCGCCAGCGCACCTCGCGGATCCTCCCGGTGGTCTTCTCGTCGAGGCTGATCCAGTCTCCGATCTCGAAGTCGCGCTCCATCTGCAGCGCCAGGCCGGCCATGATGTTGCCCAGCGTCTCCTGCAGCGCGAGGCCGATGACCGCGGTCGTGAGCACCGACGCGGTGAACACCTTGGTGACGTCGATCTCGGAGCGGGTGAGCACGATGGCGGCGGTGATGAGGTACGCCACCGCCTGAACCAGATCCTGCATGATGCGGGGGATCTGCCGGCGCACCAGCACCACGTCGAACAGCAGCAGCGTCGACACGATCACGACCGAGAACGACAGCAGCAGCACCGACAGCATCCGCCACCAGTCGTGCTGCGCCGGAGCGGGAACGGGCCGCCCGAGCAACCCGAACGCGAGCAACGAGACCAAGTAGGCGCCCGCGAAGAAGATGCCGGCCTTGACCCGCCCGCGCTCGTCCGCCGGGACGAGGAACCGCAGCAGGGCCAGCACCAGCAGGAGCGCGACCGCCAGCACCGGGAGCGGCCACTGGATCGACCATTCCTGTGCGAGGTTCGGGTGCATGGAAATCGGGGCGGAGGGGAGCTAGGCGGCCGGGATTGTAACGAATATCCCTCGGCGCTTCGAGCCGTGACCTTGACTCGGGAAGGCCCCGAAAGTAGGGTCCCGCGCATGTCGAATTCCAAGATCGCCGATCCTAAGCTGGCCGACGCGGGACGCCTGCGCATCGAGTGGGCCGAGAGCCGTATGCCCGTGCTGATGCACCTCCGCGAGCTCGGCAAGAAGGACCTGCCGCTGCGGGGCATGAAGGTCGCCGGCTGCCTGCACGTCACCAAGGAGACAGCGGTTCTGATCCGCACCATCCGCGCCGCGGGCGCCGAGGTGTCGTGGTCGGGCTGCAACCCGCTTTCGACCCAGGACGACGTCGCCGCCGCGCTCGCCGCCGAGGGCACGTCGATCTACGCCTGGCACGGGCTGTCGACCGAAGAGTTCTATTGGTGCATCGACAAGACGCTGGAGATGAAGCCGACGCTCACGCTCGACGACGGCGCCGACCTCATCTTCCGCGTGCACGATCGCTACAAGGAGCTCGCCAAGGACGTCATCGGCGGCACCGAGGAGACCACGACCGGCGTTCACCGTCTGCGCGCGATGGGCAAGGCGGGCAAGCTCCTCTACCCGGTCATCGCGGTCAACGACAGCGAGACCAAGTGGGACTTCGACAACGTGTACGGCACCGGGCAGTCGTCGCTGGACGGCATCCTGCGCGCGTCGTCGGTGCTGCTGGCGGGCAAGACCTTCGTGGTCGCCGGCTACGGGCACTGCGGGCGCGGCGTCGCGACCCGCGCGAGCGGCATGGGCGCCAACGTCATCGTCACCGAGATCAAGCCCACCGCGGCGCTCAAGGCGACGCTCGACGGCTTCCGGGTCATGAAGATGGACGACGCCGCGAAGCTCGGCGACATCTTCATCACCGCCACCGGCATGAAGGACGTGATCGTCGGCCGCCACTTCGACGTGATGAAGGAGGGCGCGCTGGTCTGCAACACCGGCCACTACGACTGCGAGATCAACCTCGTCGATCTCGAGGCGCGGTCCAAGTCCAAGCGCGAGATCCGCCACGCCAACGACGAGTACGTGCTCAAGAACGGCCGCCGCATCTACGTGCTGGCGCAGGGCCGGCTCGTGAACCTGGCCGCCGCCGAGGGCCACCCGTCCGAGGTCATGGACATGTCGTTCGCCAACCAGTACCTCGCGCTCTGCAAGCTGGCCAAGGAAGGCAAGAACATGAAGCCGGGCGTGAGCGAGCTTTCCCCCGAGCAGGATCAGGAGCTGGCGCGCATCAAGCTCAGCACGCAGGGCCTGTCGATCGACGCGCTGACGCCCGAACAGGTCGCCTACAACGACGACTACTCGGCCGGCACCTGATTCACGCCTGACGTCAAATCTGATTCGGCCTCGAGACCGCCGTTTCCGCGTTGATGCGGAGGCCGTCGCCGCCGAGCTGCGTCCGTTCCACCCGAATGACGTCGCCCCGGCGGGCGGCGTCGAGGGCGGCGTTCGCGGGCGAGGCGTTGCGGTCGAGGCGGACGAGGGCGTGGCGGCCGTCGGTGCCGCAGCCGTAGAGGCGCAGGCGGCCCTTCTCGGGCATGGGATCGCTGACCACGCGGTAGAGCGAACTATCCTCGGCGTGCGACGTCCCGCCGTCGTGCAGGACGAGGTAGCTGAAGTCGACCCGCGCTCCCGCGGGTGAGCTCGCGGTGTCGTGGCACCAGTCGCGCGGGCGCACCAGCGCTGGGCACGGACCACGCCAGAAACATGGCGCGACCACCTCCATCCCGGAGGCGACGAGCACGTCGCGCACCGCGAGCAGCTCGCGCGAGGTCTCGCGCAACGCCGGTTCGATCAGGATGAGCGCGCCGCCCCGCGCGAGCAGCGCCCGCGCCCAGGCCCGCACGCGGGCGGCGCGCCGCTCGACGCGGGTGGCGGCGGCCTCGCCGACGTAGAGCTCGTTGAGGAGGTGTGCGGCGACGACGACGTCGAAGCGGCCGTCGACGTCGGGAATCTCGCGCGAGAGATCCGCGCGGATGGTGTCGGGCGCCCTCACCAGGCGGTCGACCTCGACCAGCGACAGCCGGGGGCCGAAATAACCGTGCAGCGCGCGTCCCGCCGCGCCGGTGCCCGAGCCGAGGTCGATCGCGCGCACCGCCGGGCCCGTGCGCTTCGCCGGGCCGAGGCTCTCGGCGAGCACGCGCGCCAGCGCAGCCTCCGTGCGGGGCGCGATGTCGCGCTCGTATTCGGCGCGCAGCGCGGGATCGGCGAGATAGGGGGTGCCGACCAGCGCGCGATCGCCGACGAGCCCGTCATGGACGGGGCGCGCCACCGCTACCCCCGGCCGAAGATGTCCTTGAAGCTGACGATCACGAGCACACCCAGCAGCAGCACGAACCCCGCGGTGTGTACCGCGGCCTCGATGCGTGGGTTCAGCTTGCGCCGAGTCACCGCCTCGATTCCCAGGAACAGCGCCCGCCCGCCGTCGAGCGCCGGCAACGGCAGCAGGTTGAATAGCCCCAGGTAGACCGACAGCAGGCCCAACATGGTCAGGAAGTAGACGAGGCCGCGATCGGCCGCCTTCGCGATCTGTTTGGTGATCCCGATCGGACCCGACAGATCGGCGCTCACCTTCCCGCGTACGACGTCGTAGAGGCTGGCCAGAATCCCGACCGAGGTCACGTACGGGTACACCATCGCCTCTTTGAACGCGGTCCCGAGCGAGACCTTCGCGCGCTGATCGATGGAACCGATCTGGATGCCGACCTGGTAGACGCCCGACTTCTGATCGGGGGGGACGACGAACTCCATCGTTCGGCCGTCGCGCAGCACGTTGATGTGGACCGGGGTGCCCTTGGCCGCCTGGATGACGTCGCTGATCGGGTGCTCCGCGTCTACCGCCTGCCCGTTGGCCGAGACCAGCACGTCGCCCGCCAGCAGACCCGCCGCGGCGGCCGGCCGCCCCGAGACCGGCTCGATGATCTTCTGTGTCTTCGACGGCATCCCGTAGGCCAGCAGCAGCGCGAACATCAACACGAAGGCGGTGAGGTAGTTCGCCGCCGGCCCCGCCAGGATGGTCGCGAGGCGCATCCAGCGCGGCCGGTTCGGGTACACCATCGGATCGTCGTGATCGAATTCCTCGTTCGGATTGAGGCCCGTGATCTGGACGAACCCGCCGAGCGGGATGGGCGCAATCTGGAACAACGTTCCGCCGCGCTTGAATCCGATCAGCGTGGGGCCGAAACCGATCGAGAACCGCTCGACCCGCATCCCACACAATCGCGCCACCAGGAAATGCCCGCCCTCGTGCAAGACGATGAGCAGGCCGAGCCCGATTATCGCGACGAAAATCGACATCCGACAGAGGTTAGCACGGCCGGGGTCGATTCACTTCGCTACGCGGCCAGGAAGCGCAGGACGGGGCGGAGCAGCAGCGGCGTCGGGCGACGCGGGCGCGAGCCGATGATGTCGATGCCGAGCTGGTGGCGCGCCGCTCGAAAACCGCCTCGAACAGCAACCCCGGACCGCTGGCGCGGACGATCAAGGGCAGCGCCGAGAGCCTGCGGGCAACCACGTAGCGCCCGCGCAGCACGACCGCATCTCGGCCTGCCGCGAGGCGCGCCAGCGCCCAGCCAAGCGGCGCCAGCGACGCAGGCTTTCCCGCGTCCAGCAGAACCAGGACCTCGCCCCGCCCCTCGGAGGCGCCACGCAGGTAGGGCCGCCTCGATCCCTCGCGGGGGAGCACGCGCAACTCCGGGATCGACGCCACCAGCAAGCCGGCGATCGACAGGCTGTTGTCGGACGAGCCGGCGTTGGCGACCAGAATCTCGAACCCTGGCCCGAGGCGACGGAGGTGCGACGCGACCTTGCGGATCGTGTGACCGACGGAATCCTCGTGGTCGCCAACGGCGATCACCACGGTGATCTCGGGCTCACTCATAACGCGCTGTGACGAGGTGGAGGGCATCCCGTCTCTCCCGTTCAGGGTTAAGTAGAGCACGTGGCGTGCCGTCGTCACGTTATCGTGATTTCAATGGGTTAGAGCGTGCGCCCCCGGTGCGTCCCGCGCAGTCGGTTTCGCGCCTGGGACCGTGCCTGCGTATTGCGTTACACGCTCGCAACGATTGGGTTTCTTGGCGATGCGAGGGCCCGGATCGCGACCGCCAACCGGCCCGGATCGCTGTCGACCAACACCGGGATGCCGACCGCGCGCGCCTCGGCGACCGCCATCGGCGCACCTTCCCCACGCCCGGTGGCGAGCCGGACCGACGGCTGAACATAGAGGTCGGCCGCGGCCAGCCAACGGGCGACCTCGGCGCGGGCGACGAAGCCGGGGAGGCGTAGGCGGACGCCGAGCTCGCGCGCCAGGCGCTCGAGCCGCGGGCGTTCGGGCCCGTCGCCGAGGATCACGAGCTCGGGCGCCCCGCCCGCCCGTGCGCATGCAGCCAACAAACGATCGTGGCCCTTGATGGGCACGAGGCGCCCGACGGCGAGCACGGTGGGCGAGCCGAGCGCCAGCTGCCGGCGGAGGGTGGCATCGGGACCCGGCCCGCGCCGCGCGAACGTCTTCGGCACGGGGAGCGCGTCGACAGTGCCGACCTCGCGGCCGGCGAGCGCCGCGAACCGCTGGCGGAGCTCGTCGGTGACGAATCGGAGATCCCCGGCGCCCGCGGCGATGAGCCGCGCGAGCGTCCGTCCCAGCGGCAGCCGTTCGAGCAACGCCACGTCGCCCGAGTGCGCGAACGCGCGAAGCGGCCTACCCGGCGCGCCCGACAGCGACGCGAGCGCGCACGGAACCAACCAGTGCGCTTCGATCGCATCCCAGTGCGGCGCGCCCGCGCGCACGGCGGCCGCGAGCGCGAGCGAGAAACGCGCTGCGGCCGCCCACGTGACCGGGTCGCCGCGGTCCAGCGCCTCGGGCGCGCCAGCGCCATAGAACAGCGCGCCGCCGGCGGGCAGCCGTTCGACGAACAGCGCGCCGCCGGCGGACAGTCGTTCGACGGTCACTCCGGCGGGCAGGAAATTCGGCGAGGGCGCGCGCGCTGGCCGCGAGGGCGCGCGCGCTTCCGGCGAGTCACCAGCGGCGAGCACGGCGACCCGGTGTCCCTCGGCGGCGAGCGTGGCGGCGCGGTCGGCAACGAAGCACCCGGCGTAGTCGCCGGGGAAGCGTGGGAACGAGGTTGTGACCAGCCCGACGATCACGTGCCCTCCGCTTGCCAGGTGGTGGGCCGCCCGGAGGTAAGCCGGAGACGCGCCCGCGCAAGCGACGCGCGCGCGAGCATTCGCGCGATCGGCCACGCGACCCGCGATGGCCGCAGGCCCGAACGCCAGGCCGGCCCGTACACGGGCCGGACCGGAACGTCGACCACGCGCGCGCCGAGCGCGCCGAGGCGGGCGAGCAAGTGGTTGGGATAGCCGTAGCGCGCGAACATCCGCTCGGGCGCGATCGCGGCCAGCGTGCGGCGCGACGCCGCGGTGTAACCGCACTGGGAATCGAACACGCGCCAGTAACCGGACGCGATCCGCGTCGCCCACGACAGTGCAAAGCTGCCCGCGAGCCGCAGGGGCGGCATCGCGCGCCAGCCGCCCGGCCATGCGAGCCGGTTGCCTTTGGCGTAGTCGGCGGCCCCGTCGACCACGGGATCGAGCAGCCCGGGCAGATCGTCGGGGTGCATCTGCCCGTCGCCCGCCATCACCGCGGTCACGTCGACGCCGAGCGCCAGCGAGCGCGCGTACCCGGTCGCGATCGCGGCGCCGACGCCGCGGTTGTCGGGGTGGCGCAGCACCTCGAGACACGGATGGGATGGGTCGAGCGCGTCGAGCGCGAGCGCGGCGGTGCCATCGTCGCTGGCGTCGTCGACGACGATCACCCGATCGACCCACGGGGGGATCGAGCGCAGGGTGTCGGCGATTTTATCAGCCTCCCGGTAGGCGGGCACGACGACGGCGATCGTCCGCCCGCGGAACATCGCTACTCGACGATCTCGCCCTTGGGCTCTTCGGGCTCGGTGCTGACGGGCTTCGCGCGACGACGGGAGCGGGAGGATCCCGACGATGACGACGAGCCGGACGACGACGAGCCACTGGGCTTGCCCGAGCTCGCCGCGGGCGGGGTCGCCGCGGCGGGCGCGGCGCCGGCGTCGGCGGCCGCGGGCGGCGCGCTGCCCGCGGGCGCGAGCGAGATCGACAGCGGATCGTCACTGGCGACCAGCTGTTCGAAGTCGTCGTAGCCGTCCTTCTTGAGGCGCAGCTTCACCGAGCTGAGGCCGCTCAAGTCAATCGGCAAGGTAACCGGCGTCGATCCGAGCAGCTTCTCGCGGGTGCCGTCGACGAGGTAGATGTTCGCGCCCTCGGGGTTCGATTTGACGTGGATGTAGAAGCGGCGGTTCGGATCTCCCACCGTCGTGACCCTGAAGTCCTTCTCGTGACGGGGCACGAACTTCCATGCGGCGCCGCCCCCCGCCGCGAGCACCACCAGCGTGAGCATCACCGCCGGAAACTTCGACTTCGGCTGCAGCGACGGCGCGGGGCCGCCGGCGTCGAACGCCGGGCCGACGCCGGAGACCGTGCGCGGGACGGAGATCGGCGGCACGGTGCGCGAGCGCTGCGAGACCCCGCTCGCAGTCGAGCCGCGGGTGACGGTCGCGCCCGGTGCGCCCAAGCTGTGACCGCCGGAGTGCGCGGTGGAGTGCGCCGCCGTGGTCTTGCGCGGCGGCCCACCGTCGACGGGAAACAGGTCGTGCAAGAGGTGCGCGAGGTGAGTGGGCTGAAAGCGCGCGTCGTGCACGACGTCGTCGAGTGCGTCCGCCATCTCGGCGGCGCTTTGCCAGCGGGCGTGGGGGTTGCGCGCCAGCGCGCGCAGGATCACCTGGTCGAGCGCGGGCGGCACCGCCGGGTTCTGCATCGACGGCGGCGGCACGTCGCAGCGCCGCACGCGCTCGATCGTTTGCACGTCGTTTTGGCCCTTGAACAGGCGCCGGCCGGTCAACACCTCGTGCAGCACGATGCCGCACGAGAAGATGTCACTCCGGTGATCGACGTTGTCGCCGTCGGTCTGCTCGGGCGCCATGTACGCGTACTTGCCCTTCATCGTCCCGCTCTTGGTCGCTTCGGACGTGTCGCCGAGCGCCTTGGCGATGCCGAAGTCGAGCAACTTCACCGCGCCCTCGTACGACAGCATCACGTTCGACGGTGAGATGTCGCGATGGATCATGCCGAGCGGCCGGTTCGAATCGTCGGTGAGCGCGTGCGCGTAGGCGAGCCCGCGGCACGCCTCGCGGCCGATGTACGCGACCAGCTCGGGCCGCGGCGGGCCCATCGTCTTCCAGATCGCGCGCATCGTCTCGGACAGGTCATGGCCGCGGATGTACTCCATCGAGATGAAGTACTCGCCCTCGACCGCGCCGAGCTCGAAGATGTGGACGATGTTCGGGTGGTTGAGCCGCGCCGAGAGCTTGGCCTCTTCGACGAACATCTTGATGAACGACTGGTCGTCAGACAGGTGCGGGAGGATGCGCTTGACGACGAACGTGCGTTCGAAGCCCGCCGGCCCCTGGATCCGTCCCTTGAACACCTCGGCCATGCCGCCACGGCCGATGCGCTCGTAGAGCGAATACTTGCCGAACTGGATCGGCTCGGGAAGTTGGTTTGCCAAGGTGGGGGACCTGTGCGCTTCGACGGCTGCGACACGGGGCTGGCGCGCCACCGGAGCCGGGCTCCCAGCGCCGCTATATGATATCGACCGCTTGCATCCGTCGCAAACAAACCCGTCCGGATATAGCCCGATTTCACGCCCCGAGGACCAGCCCGTTGTGGTGGTGGTGGGCGGGGTCGACCCTGGCGGTGGTGCCGGCTTGCTGCGCGACGTCGCGACCGCGGCCGCCCTGGGCGCGCGCGCGCACGCGGTCGGGACCGCCTGGACCGAGCAGGCGCCGGGCGTCCATCGCGTCGAGCCGCGAGACCCCGCCGCGGTGCGCGAGGCGCTGGCGGCCGCGGTTTCGGGCCGGCCGGCGGCGGTCAAGATCGGAATGGCCGTGGGTCCGGATACGGCGAGCGCGATCCTGGAAGCGCTCGCCGGGTACGTCGGGCCGGTCGTGCGCGACCCGGTCCTGGCCAGCTCGCGAGGTGGGACATTGTGGGCGGCGAGCCCGGCCGAGCTGCTGCCGCTGGCGCGACGGGCGACCCTGGTGACCCCGAATGCGCCCGAGGCGGCGGCGCTGGCCGGGCGGCCCGTGGCCACCGCCGCCGCCGCCGCGGCGGCCGGGCGGCGGTTCGTCGAACACGACGGTCTGGCGGCGGTACTGATCAAAGGTGGGCACGTTTCCGAAGACCCCGGGCGAGTGACCGACGTGTTGGTGGCCGCCGCGGCCGGGGGCGGGGTCGCGCGGGTCGCGGGCTTCACACGCCCACGCGTCATCGGTGCGAGCCCGCGCGGAACCGGGTGCGCGCTGGCGACCGCGCTGGCGGTGGAGCTCGGCCGCGGCCTCACCCTCGACGCCGCGATCGACGCGGCGACTTCCTGGCTGGCGGGCGCCATCGCGCGGGCGCGCGACGTAGACGGCGAACGACGGCTTTGAACTAACATGGAGCGCCCGATGTCCCGACCGCGGCTGCTGCTCGCGTACCACTTCTTTCATCCCGACGACGTGATAGGCGCGCGGCTGTTCACAGACCTCGCGCTCGAGCAGCAGCACCGGGGCTGGGAGGTCAGCGCCCTCACCAGCAACCGCGTCTGGAAGGATCCGGACTCGCGCCTGCCAAGTCGAGAAAACTGGAACGGCATCGACATCCATCGTGTCCCGCGGCCGACGTGGAGCCAGGCGCGCGCGCTCCAACGCCTCGGCAACAGCGGCTGGATGCTGGGCTCGTGGCTGGCGAAGGCGGTGCTGCTGCCGCGCTTCGACGCCGTCGTCGTCGGCTCGGATCCCGCGTTCGCGGCGCTGCTGGCGCCCGGCGTACGCATCGCGCAACCGAACGCCGCCCTCGTGCACTGGTGCTTCGACCTCTACCCCGAGGCGATCGCGGCCGAGCGCACGCTGTCGGCCGCCGCGTCACCGCTCGTTCCCGTCGCACGCGGGATGATGCGGTTCGCGTACCGGCACCTCGATGCGCTGGTCGACCTCGGGCCCCGGATGCGAGAGCGGCTGGCCGAGTACGGCAGCGGCGTGCGCCAGGAAACATTGCCGCCCTGGGCCCTGTTCGAGTCGGACCGGCCGCTCGAGCCGGACCCTGCCGCGCGTGCCGCGCTGTTCCCGCGCGCAAAGCTCGCGCTGCTGTACTCGGGCAACATCGGCCGCGGACACGACTTCGAGGCCTTCCTCCGGCTCGCGCGCGCTTGCCGGGCGCGAGCCGGTGACACGGTGTCGCTGGCGTTCTCGGTGCGGGGCGGTCGGTTCGCGGACCTGCGGGCCGCGATCGCGCCCGACGACAGCAACGTAGCCCTGGTGGACTTCGCGGAGGAGAGCGCGCTGCTCGCCCGGCTGACCGCGGCCGACCTCCACCTCGTCAGCCTGCAGCAGGAGTGGGGCGGCGTGGTCGTGCCGTCGAAGTTCTTCGCGTCGCTGGCGATCGGCCGTCCGGTGCTCTACGCAGGCCCCGGCGATTCCGAGATCGCGCGCTGGATCGACACGCACGACATCGGCCTCTATCTGACCCGGGACACCGTCGACGCCGTGGCAGACCGGTTGCTACGACTCGCGGACGATCGGGCGGCGCTCGCACGCTGGCGCGAGAACGCACTCGCCGTGTATCGGCGCGAGTGGTCCAAGCAAGTGGTGAACGATCGCTGGGACGCGCTGCTCAGGCAGCTCGTTGCGCGCCGGGGCGCGCCAAGCGCGGGCTAGGGCAAGAGCTCGAGGCGCAGCATCGGCGTCCGCTTAGTGGGCAGCAGGCCCATCGGGTTCGTCGGATCGTTGTTGCGCACGAACGCTTGCCCCGACACGACGCTGCTCGCCCAGATGGTGGGCGTGCCGCCGGTCTTGCGCACGCCGATCCAGACCACGCCCTTGATCGGCTTCATGTCGGCGATGTCTTCGACCACCCAGCGCCCGTCCTTACCGTCCGAGAGGTCTTCCTTCGCGAGGTCGCGCTTGAACGTCCGCAGCGCATCGCCCGGGGTCTCGAGCACCGTGCTCTCGTAGATGCTGATCTCGAGCTGGCCCGCGGCCTCGGCCTGGAAGCGGACCCGCAGCGGGCGGTGCTCGCCATCGGGGAGCTGAAATCGAACCACGCTCTCGTAGCTGTCACTCGGGAACGCCATCGTCCCGGTCGCGCGCGCGTCGTCGTAGGCGATCACCAGCTCGCGCGCCGAGTGCGAAGCGGGCGGCGCCGCGGACGCGCAACCCGCGCCCAGCGCGACCGCCAGTACGAACCACTCCACCCGCCTCGCTGGCGCCGATCGCATTTGCCCCGATCATCGGCGAGTTTCGACGCCGCCTGTAGGCTCCCCGGACTTGGCCGCGGAGGCGTAGAGGCCGAGGCCCAGGGGAAGCGGCACCAGGTCCTCGAGCCGAAACAGCGGAAGCAGCCGTTCGAACACCCGGATCTGAAGCCGCGAGAGATAGGTGCGCCGGAACAGCCGCCCGTTTATCGCCCACCCGAGAAGGCCGAGCAGGTTGATGTAGCGCGGCGTCTCCGTTGCCAAGCCAGCAGCCGAGAGCAGCCCGGCGAGCGTCCGCCGCGTGTAGCGCCGATAGTGGCCGAGCGCCCGGTCCATGCTGCCGTAGGCGAACGGGCAGGCGGGAACGTACACCACCAACCGTCCCCCCGGCCGCAACATCGACGCCAGCGCCTGCACGAGCGCGGCGTCGTCGCGAATGTGCTCGATGACGTTGACCGCGACGATGCTGTCGAATTGCCGGTTCGCGACCTTTGGCGGCGGCGGCCCCTCGAGATCGAACCCGACCACCTCGACCCGAGCGTCACCGGTGAACGCCGCCGTGAGCGCGTCGAGGTAGCGCGGCTCCATGTCGGTGAGCACCACTCGGTCTTCGGGCCGCGCCGCCGCGACGATCAGCCGCGAAAGGTTACCGATGCCGCTGCCGATCTCGAGAACGTCGCCGCGAATGTGGGGCGCGAGCTTCGAATACAGCCAACGGTTGAGCCCCGGGGTATCGGAGAATACCTCCAAGGTCCGGCCGCCGACCGCGGACGCCAGCTCGGCGTCGACAGGCGGCTCGCGGGTCAAGTCGGACGTCTCCGGCGCGCGCCGTACTTGAGGATGCAGTAGACCGCGCGGACGCCGTCCTTCCAGCCGATCTTCTTGCCCTCGGCGTAGGTACGGCCGCGATAGCTGATGGGAACTTCGTAGATGCGGACCCCCATCTTCGCGACCTTGGCAGTGAGCTCGGGCTCGATGCCGAACCGGTTCTCCTCGATGTCGATGGCCAGGATGACCTCGCGTGTGAATGCCTTGTAGCAGGTCTCCATGTCGGTGATGTTGATGTCGTTGAGCATGTTCGACGCCAGCGTCAGGCCGCGGTTCATGACCATGTGCCAGAAATAGAGCGCCCGTCGCGGCGACCCGATGAAGCGCGACCCGAACGTCACGTCGGCGATCCCGTCGACGATGGGTTGGATCAGCACCAACAGATCTTTGGGATCGTATTCGAGGTCGGCGTCCTGGATCGCGACGATGTCGCCCGTCGCGGCGGCGAACCCGGCGCGCAGCGCGGCGCCCTTGCCCATGTTCTGCGGCTGGAACACGGTCCTGACCTCGTTCGTGCGGCGGCGAACCGCCGGATCGGACAGCCAGCGCTCGAGCCCGCTGGTCTGGAGCTCCTGCACCAGCTCGCGGCTGCCGTCCGTCGAAAAATCGTCGACGACGATCAGCTCCTTGTCGACGTCCACGTTGACGACGCGGGCGATGATCTCCTTGAGCGTCGCGATCTCGTTGTAGACCGGCATGACGACGGACAGCTTCACGGCGGGGGACTATCGCACGGGCGGAAATGAGGTCAATCGCCGTCGGCGGCCTCCCCGCGCGCGCGCGACCCGGCGCTCGACCAATCCCGCCCCGCGCTTGCCGAATTTGCGCCCAGCGCCGCCTTGGCAAGCGCGAAGTGGGTGCTGGTCGGGGTCGCGATGACGACCGCCTCGACGCTGGCGTCCGCGAACGCCGCCGCCGGGTCCTGCGAAACCGCGACGCCGGGGAATCGCCCGCGCACCTGCTCGAGCCGCTTGCCGTCGCGATCGACGACGATGCCGACCACGCTCGCGGGCGGGCTGTGAAAGTTGCGAATCAGATTCGGCCCCCCATGGCCGGCCCCCAGAACCGCGGTTCGAACCGGTCCGGTTCGAGAGACGCTCATGGCCCTCATCTTGGGCTAGGATGCCCGCCGCATGAGCGACATCGGCGTCGCGCTCGTCGGAGCGGGCCCGTGGGGCCTCGTGCTCTCGCGCGCCCTCGAGCGCGCGGCCGGCGCGCCGTTGCGTTGGGTGTGTGAGCTCGACGCCGACCGGCGGGCCGGCGCGCGCGGCATCCACCCCGCGGCCCGGCTCACCGCCAGCGTCGACGAGCTGCTGGCAGACCCCGAAGTCTCGGCGGTCGCGGTGGCAGTCGACTCGGCAGCGCACCACTCGGTCGGGAGGCGCGTGCTGCTCGCAGGCCGGCACCTGCTGCTGGAAAAGCCGATGGCGCTGTCGGTGGACCACGCCACCGACCTCGAGACGCTGGCGCGCGAGCAAGCGCGCATCCTGACCGTTGGCCATCTCCTGCTGCATCATCCCGCGGTCGCGCGCGCGAGAGAGATCGTCGCCGCGGGCGAGCTGGGCGACGACCTCGGGTTCAACGCCGTGCGCGCCGTGCCCGGACCGCCGCGGAGCCCCGGTGGCTGCTGGTGGACGCTCGCGCCCCACGACGTCTCGCTCGCCTTGTACCTGTTCGACGCGCTGCCGGTAGCGGTGCGCGCGCGCGCCGTGACCTCGGCGGGCGCCGACCAGGACATCGTCGCTTCGGCCACGATGTCGTTCGCGGATGGCCGGACGGCGCGGGTCGAGGTGTCACGCTTCGCGGCCGCGAAGCGCCGCCGGTTCGCGATCGCCGGCAGCCGCCGGTCGCTGGAGTTCGACGAATTGGAAGCCGCGCAACCATTGTGGCTGCGAACCAGCCCCCGGACCGGCCCAACCGCGACCCCGGTGCGGATCGGGTTCGAGCCCGCGGATCCGCTGCTCGCCCAGTGCCGGCACTTTCTCGCGAGCGCGGCGTGCGGCGACGCCTCGGGTGGCAATGCCGCGCACGCGCTCGACGTCGTTCGCGTTCTCGAGGCCGGCTCGCAGTCGATGCGGCTCGGCGGCGCCGCGGTCAAAGTCGTGCGCGACCCGTCGGCGGAGCCGGTACGGAAAGTCGCGTGACCCGCTTCTGGGCGCACCCGACCGCCGCCATCGACCGCCCCGCCCGGATCGGCGCCAACACCAAGATCTGGCACTTCTGCCACGTGATGTCGGGCGCGCGGATCGGCGCACGCTGCGTGCTGGGGCAGAACGTGTTCGTCGCCGCGACCGCCGAGATCGGTGACGGCTGCCGCATCCAGAACAACGTCTCCATTTACGACGGCGTGCGCCTCGGCCCTGACGTGTTCGTCGGCCCGTCGGTCGTGTTCACCAACGTCCGCACCCCGCGTGCATTCGTCGACCGCAAGGCGGCCTTCGAACTGACCGTCGTCGAACGCGGCGCGAGCATCGGCGCCAACGCAACCGTCCTGTGTGGCACGACCATCGGCGCCTACGCGTTCGTGGCTGCCGGCGCGGTCGTCACCCGAGACGTGCCCGCACACGCGGTGGTCTCCGGCGTCCCCGCGCGGCGCGCCGGCTGGACGTGCCGGTGCGGCGCCACGATGGGCAGCGCGGCCACAATCAGTGGCTGCGCATGCGTCCTGGTGAAGAACCGCGCGGTACGAAGGAGGGCGAACACCGCCTCTCTCGCGCGCTCAGCATCCAGGAGTTAGGTATAGAACACGCTGGTCACGGCGTGGTGCCGCCATCGTAGTGACGAATGCAGCGACCGACGACCTTGTCCCAGGTGAACATTTGCTCAACCCGCTTTCGACCGGCGTCGCCCATGCGTTTCGCCAATCCCGGATCGGCCGCGAGCAACCCGAGTTTGTCGCGCAGCGCATCGGGATCGTTGGGAGGGATAACGAATCCAGTTTCTCCATCCGCGATCAACTCTTGCAGCGAGCCGACCGATGATCCAACGACTGGAATGCCACACGCCATCGCTTCGAGCGCAGTCGTGTAGCCGCCATCTAGAATGGATGGCAGCGCGACCACTCGCGCTCTCTGATACTCGCGAAGCAGCTCCGCGTCGGAACACCCTCCCTTGAACTCGACGTCTTTGCCGACGGCGCGTGCCACCAACGTCGACGCGTAGTCGGGCGATGCTGCCTGACCGATGACAACAGCCTTGTCTTCAGGCTTCAGCGCATCCAGAAGGATCTCGATACCCTTGTGCGGCGCCAAGCGACCTACGAACGTCACCCTGTCTCGTGTGTGAGAACGCTCCACACGGAAGCGCTCGATATCGACGCCACCGTAGATGAGGTCCTTCGAACCGCTGAAACGCTGGAGCTGTTCGTCACGGTTGTAGGCCGAAATGACGAGGAATCGCCGCACGCCGTGCCACAATTTCAAGCGATACCACAACGTTAGGCTGGTCGACCCGCCCAGGTCAGTGACGAAGACCCGCTTTCTCGCGACAACACCCGCAATGATGGCGAGGTCGGTTGCAATCGTTCCGTACTGAAGACAATGGACAATGTCGGCATCGAGAACGTCACGCAAGAAAGCAGGGGTAAATGGATTCATTCGATTCCGTCGAACGTACAACCACCGCCGATAGCAATGAATCTGCAGTGGACCGTCCGAAGTCTTGAACGCCTCGTCTCCGAAAGTAACGAGAGTCGTGGGCGTGTGGCGAGCCATTGCCTTGGCGAGCTCGACGGAATAACGCTCGGCTCCCGCCAGCACGGACTTGGCGCTGAAGTGAGTCGGGCAGATCAGAACGACGCGCACGATGTATCGACCCTCAGGCTAGCAGGCGTTCGTAAATGGCATAGGTCTTGGCGGCGACTGATTTCCAGCTCCAGCCCTCGCGATATCGCTTCGCTCCCTCGGGTTCCGGCGGTTGGCCGCCGTCGCCCTCCAACACGTTCAAGACCGTTCGAGCCAGTGCCTGAGCGTCTCCTTCGGGGAAAGTTTTCACGGCAGAGTAACCTCGCTCGATCTCGCAGAAGAAAGGTAGGTCGGACGTTATTACGGGCCGCCGCGCCGCCAACGCATAGCTCAGCGAATAGGAGGCGCCTCCTGTTATCGCGGAAGCCTTCCGACTCACCAGAACGGCGTCGGCGGCCGCCAACGCTGCCCCAACCATCGGTTCATCGAGGTAGCCGGTGACCACCACGCGGCCTTGCAGGCCAGACGCCTGGATCGCTCGCGTCAGCTGTTCGAGGTACGAACGATAGTAGTCACTACGGATGCCGCCGGCGATCAGCAGCACATGGTTCTTGGGCAGCAACTGCAAGGCCTCGAGTGCCGTCTCAATCCCTTTGTAAGGTGCGATGAAACCGAACATTGCCAGGATCTTCGTTCCTTCCAGGCGGTATTTGTCTCGGATGGAGAAGTCGCTAGCAACGAGACTCGGAATGCCAGGATACAGCACGGAAATATTGCGCTCAGGAACTGTCAGCGTTGCCAGGACAGGGACGTTGTCACTCGAATGCACGATTACGTGGCGCGCCGGACGCAAGAAGCCTCCTCGCAAGAACGCCCCGAGCGGCGTCCAGTTCACGATAGGCAAGATGAGTCCGTTATAGATGATTGTCTTGATCGGGCCATTGCCCCGCCTCATGGAAAGGAGCGGCGGCAAGTCGTGTACAGTCACGACGGACGGCACGCGAATCTGTTTCAGCAGTCTCCAAAACCACCAGACGCGCGCCGGAGTTCGCCAGTTGCCGAGGTCGTCGGTGTCGTGCTGGATGTGCACGACGTCGCCGCGATTCAGCTGCGTGGCCATTCGATGAGCCACGGCATCGCTGAACTCTGACTCGAGCGGAACAATCTCGACGTCGGCAAGGTGGCCCAATTCCTCCGTCAACGCGCGCGCATAGTCTGTAATTCCGTCTCTGTCTCTCCAGGGCGTAAGCATCTTGACGTGCATGGGACGCTACCTGCGGATGCCCAGCACGGTTCGCATTCGCTCTCGCCAACGTTCGAGGGAAAAGTCGCGCTCTGCGACTTCGCGGCACCGCGCGCCAAGTTCTCGGCGGTAGTTCCGGTCGCGAAGGGCCTCAACCGCCTTATGAACGGCCGCACCCAATTTCTCCTGTCCAGAGGCCTGTAGCGGCATGATCAACGGTCGCAAGGCGTCGTCCGCATATGCTTCGCTGACGATGCCGACTGGAGTAGATATTGCCGGGACGCCGCAGGCGAGACTCTCGACGAACGAGAATCCAAAACTCTCGTAGCGGGAGAGTTGGATGCTGAAGTCCGCGGCGGAAAAGAACCGTGGCATTTCTTCGTAGCCGATGTTGGGAACAATGGTCAGATGCTTGACACCGTCCAAGGTAGGCTTGCCGCCGGTGGCAATCAGCCAGTGAATGTCGTCCCGCTCTCTCATCACCCGGGTCAATGTATCGAGGCCCTTGTGGACAGGGTCCCAACGTCCGACGAATGCACCGACGAATGCTTGCGGCGCGATGCCCAACGACTGCCGCATCTCGGCGCCGTCGCGGGGAGAAAAATGCGTCGTATCGATGCCGCACGGCAGGGCGATGCTTGACGCCCCGTAATCTTTGGCAAGCTCGTCGCTGACTTGCCTCGAAATCGTCAGGCACCGCTTTCCGCTTCGGCTGAGCTTGTCGAGCAAGATGGTCAGGCCCATGCCGACATGCCACTTCCAGTTGTAGTGAGGGGCGCTCTTGATGTGGCGGTAGTAGGACATCACCGACCCATAGGAGATGTTCCATACGTTGCTACCCCGAAGCCATCCGCCTGCAAAGCTGATCGTAAAGATGAACTCGTATTGCTCGCGACGATCAAGGAGCTCTGCCCCGGTGCGATACGAAACGAGCTGACGGAGATACCGCCGAACGAAGGGCGAGACGCCCTCGGGTCTGGGCTCGAAAACGTCCACCTGAAAACCCTCGTCGTGCAGAAAATCCAGCACGTAGTGGCAGTGACGTTCCACACCGCCGATGACGGTGAGCGGCCCGTGGGCCACTAGCGCTGCCCGTTTCAAGATTGAGTCACGTCTCGCTGGCAGGCTTGATGAGCAAGACGCCTTGATTGTGAAAGAGCGTCCGTCCTATGCCCGGGATCCTTGCCAGCGGCTCAAACGCTCGCATGGCCGCCCCCGGCAGCGCCTGGTGGAGATATCGCAGCCTCATGTGGCCTGCCAGGAACACACTTTCATAGAAGAAGTGATGCTCGACGCGCAATCCGGCCGATACTCCCAGCTGGCATAACTCCTCGCGCGTAAACGCGAAGATGTGGTCGGGAGCATCACAACTATTTGCAAACGTGCTGAAACGGGAGGGATCGCCTATCGCTGTGAAGGTGGGCAGGCGGCTGCGAAAGTAACCGTGGTTGGGAGTCGTCAGAAGGACATGACCACCGGGCCGCGTCAGCTCGGCCATTCGCCGCACGAAGTTATGCGGCTGGGTCACGTGTTCGATGGCGTGGTGGCTCATGACCAAATCGAACGGAGCTCCATGAATCGGCGCTTCGAAGAAATCTCCCAGCACCCAGGTAACGTCTCCTCGCTCGTGGCGCAGCTTGGCGTATTCGAGGAAGCCCGGTCGGATCTCGAGCGACGTCATCTCGACGCCGCGCTCGGCCAACAGCAGATCAATGGTTCCCTGAGCACATCCGACGTTGAGCACACGTCGCGGTGCCAGCGGCTCGATGATACCCAACAGCATAGCGATGTATGCGCGATAGGCGTTGTAGCGGTGGGGCATCGGCCTGGGATCCCACCACTCCACGAGATCGTGTTCATAGGAATAGCGAGCTTCATCGGACCAGTCCGGGCTCGGAGCGATCTGTTTCATCTATGGATCACCTTCTCCTCGACGCTAACTTATGGTTTCAACGGCGCGAAACGCTAGCGGATCACTACCTATTAGTCCACTGCGCAACCATGACCGTGCCTCGCACGGAGGAATGCAGGATCCAGCAATGCATAGTGTCCCCTTGGTCGATCTCGCGACCCAACATGCGCCATTGGCCGAGGAGCTCCAGCGCGCCGCGACCCGCGTCCTCGGGTCCAACCGGTTCATTCTCGGGGACGAGGTGGCCGCGTTCGAGACCGCGGTCGCCACCATGTCCGGAGTCGCGCACGCGGTCGGTGTTTCATCGGGCACCGACGCGCTCCTGGCCATGCTCGCGGCAGCGGGGATCGGACCCGGCGACGAGGTAATCACGACACCCTACTCTTTCATCGCGACCGTGGAGGCGATCGTACGCGTCGGGGCCAGACCGGTGTTCGCCGACATCGATCTCGAAACCCTCAATCTCGACCCGGCCCGGGTGGCCGAACGCGTTGGCAGCGCCACCAGTGCGCTGCTCCCCGTGCATTTGTTCGGACGGCCGGCTGCAGTCTCGAAGCTGGAGCAGATCGCGCGACGCCGAAGCATCGCATTGTTCGAAGATGCCGCGCAGGCGATCGGAGCACCGACGATCGGCAAGTTGGGTCGCGGCGCGGCGCTGTCATTCTTCCCGTCGAAGAACCTGGGTGGCTTCGGCGACGGCGGCATGATCATCACCGACGACGAAGCGCTGGCCGACCGCGTCCGCTTGTTGCGCGGCCACGGCGCCTCGCGGCCACATCACCACGCCGCGCTCGGCGGCAACTGGCGGCTCGACGAGCTGCAGGCCGCGCTGCTCTCGGTCAAGCTCCCGCATCTTCCGACCTGGACGGAGCTGCGTAGGAAGGTGGCGTTCGCGTATCGGTCGCGGCTCGCCCAGCTGCCTGTCGAGCTGCCTCCGGACGATCCGGGGTGCGTCTGGAACCAGTTCGTGATTCGTGTCGAGGCCGACGTTCGTCCGAAACTGATCGACCACCTCGCGCGCCAGTCGATCGCAACCGCCATCTACTATCCGGCGCCGCTCCACCTGCAACCGGCGCTCTGCGGGCTGGGACATCGGGCCGGTGATTTCCCCAACGCCGAGCGCGCCGCGTGCGAGACGCTGGCGCTTCCCATCTATCCCGAGCTGGGCGACGATGACCTCGGTCGCGTCGTGGACGCGATCGTCGCGTTCTTCGGTTAGGCTACGGGCTGCGCACCGACACAACGTAAAACGGTCGTCCGAGAGACAACGGCGCGGCGATGCCCTCCCGATCGGCCGGACCGTTGACAGCAGAATATGTCACGTCCACTCTGCGGGCATGGAGCGTGCAGACACGGGCCCGTCACGAGGGCTCCTCGTGATTTCCGTCGTTTGGCTGCTGGCCGCGACCTACCTGGGCGGTCCGCGGCTGCTCGGCGCGATCGTGTTGATGGTGGGCGGATTGCTGCTGCCTCTCTCGGCCCTGTTCGCGGACCGCTTGCGCGGCACCGGGTTGAGCGACGACGTGCGTCTCTGCGCGGGCGCGGCGGGCGCGCTTCTTGCCGTCATCCCCGGGTACTATGCGCGGCGCGCCCTGCCCGTGCCCGGCGTCGCCGTCGACGTCGTACTCATGATCGCTGTGTCGGTGGCCGCGATCCGAACCGGAGCGCTAGGTCGCGCGGCCCGCATTGCGCGCGCGCCGGCCTTCCGTGCAGTGGGCTGGCTTCTGGGTGGCGTCGTACCCGTGCTGGCCTGTCTCGTGTGGATGGGCTTCGAGGTCCGGACCGCCGGGGTGGTTCGGTACTATGGCCTGTTCACCATCGACTTCTCGAGCCTGGCCGGAATGGCGGCCCTGATCAAGGCTTCGCCAGGTCCGCCTGGGTTCGTGACCGCCGGGGGCGGCCTACTCCACTACCACTGGTGGTTCTTCACGGTGGCGGCCTGGCTCTCGGAGTTCGCGGGCGCTCACGGGCGTTGCTCGTCGGCGCTCGCGCTGGCGAACCTGCTCGCGGCCGTACTGCTCACGGCGACCGTGGCGGTTGTGGTCGCCGGGCACGTGTCCCGCCGCGCGCCCGATCTGTCGGAGCGCGCGCGGCGCGCGCTCGTCGCGGCGAGCGCCGGTATCGTGATCCTAGCGCCGCTGTCGGTCTATGCGTACCGATTCGCTCTCGACCACCTCCACGTCGCCTGGCTGACCGTCGGGCTGCGCAACAGCCTCTTCCTTTCCGTCGTCAACAGCATGTCGACGTTTGGTAACAACACGCTTGCGCTGGCGCTCGTCCTGCTCGTCGGGGAACTGCTGCGTGTCCACGGCGAGAGTCCCTCCTGGGCTCTCGCCGGCCTGGCGGCACTCGCTGGCCTGGCGCTCTTTGGACTGAGCGTAACCCTGACGCTGCCGCTGTCGATCGCGGGCGCCGCGTGGATCCTAATGGGCCGCGTACGCCAGCCGTGGCGGCTCGCCGTCGCGGGGGCTGTGATCGGCGCCGCGGGTCTTCCCCTCCTACGGGCGACGGGCATCATGGGTGATTCGTCCCAGCACCTGATCGTGTCGTTCGATCGTGGCCAGTTCCTTCAGAACACCGCCCTCGGCATGGCGCCCATCTGGTTGCTAGCCTTGGCGTCGCTCATCGACAACCGCCGGGTGTCCTTCGCCTGGTTGCTCATGGTCGCGGGCGTCCTCGTGCCGACGTTCGTCGACTTCGCCGGGCACGGCGCGGTGTCGTCGACGATGTCGATGAAGATGGCGTCGCTGCTGGCGATCGCCGCGGCACCGCTGGTCGCGGACGGCCTCCTCGTGCTCGCGCCGGGCGGTGTGTTGTACGGCCGGAAACCACCGAGGTGGTTAACAGCGTGGCGGGCGGCGGCGGTGGTCGCCCTGCTCGCCGGCGTCTGCAACTCGCTCGCGTACGCCGGACAGTTCGCGTTCTATCGACTGACGGGCCGCGGGCGACCCGCCGAGCTCCCAGAAGCGTACACGCAGGCGCTCGACTACATCCGGCTCCGAACGCCCACGCCAGCAGTCGTCGTCGACCCGAACGGCGATCTCCTCAGCAACACAATCGGCACGCTGCTCATCGGCGAGAGGCAGGTCTGGTTGCCGACCGAGTTCAGCGCGACGCTGTTCCGTTCAGACAGCGACAACCCGCAGATCATGGGCCGCCCCGCACTCTACCGTGCCTGGGAGCAAAGCGACTTTCGAGACGACGCGCTCGCGGAGACGATCGCGTCTCAGGCGGACGTCCTCGTGGGTCGGCCGGGCCTCACGAGCGCGTCGTGGAAGCCCCGCTTCGTCTCGGGCCCGTACGGGGTCTACGAGTCCCAGCTCCGGCGCCGTTGAGCGGCCCGTGTGGACGCGGGCGGCGCCTACCCCGCGCATCGGCAGCATGGTAGTGTCCCGCGCCATGTTCAGCACAGAGGCTCTGTCTCGTCTAGCCTGCCCTGCATGTGGCAAGAGCCCGCTCCAGCACAAGATTCTGGAAGCTCAGGACGACCGGACCATCCAGGAAGCTGTCGTTTGGTGCGACTCGTGCCGCGCCTGGTTCCCCTTGGAGGATGGAGTCCTCGACCTGTTGATGGGCGACCTCGCCTACGTCGACGATCGGAAGGCGTTCGCGGGCCGCCGCGCCGCGGAGCTCCGCGGCCTCGGGCTGTCGCCTGGAGCGGGCACCGAGGCGAGCGTCGAAAGCGACCTGCAGTCCAAGCAACAGGCTCATTTCGATTGGTACGCCCAGAACGAAAAGCAGTCGTACCTCGAGTACGAACAGATGCCGTTCTGGGAGGCCGTAGATGAGCTCACGTTCGCGGATTGGCGCCCGCGCTTCACCCCTGGCGGATGGCTGCTCGACGTCGGCTGCGGTAACGGGCGCAGCACTTTTAAGATAGCGGATCTCGACATCAACGTGCTCGCCTTCGACGTGTCGAAGGGCGCGATCCGACAGGCTGAGGCCCGCGCGCGGGCAGCTCATCCGAACGCCCGGATGTCGTTCCTCGCGGCGGACGCGAAGCGGTTCCCCATCCGGGACGCGGTCATGGACCACGTTCTCATCTACGGCGTCCTGCACCACGTCCCGGATCCTCGCGCCACATGTCTCGAGGTGGCGCGCATACTCAAGCCGGGCGGCATCTACTTCGGATCAGAGAACAACGAGACGATCTTCCGTGCAATCTTCGACCTTCTGCAGCGGCTCAAGCCGATCTGGTACGAGGAGGCGGGACCAGAGGCGCTGATCTCCGACACGACTGTCCGTCAAGCGTTCGCATCGACGGGCGTCGACGTCACGACCCGCTCGATGGTCTTCGTGCCGCCGCATCTCATCAACCTGCTCCCCCGTGACCTCGGGCGCTCCGTCCTCCGCGTCGCCGATCGCGTCGGGCGAGCCGTTCCGGTGGTGTCGAGCAACGGCGGTTTGATCGTCATCGAGGGGACGAAGAGCGCGAGTGCACCAGCGGGCTAGGCGCGATGTTGTCGCTGATCATCCCGATCTACAAGAACGCAGCCAACGTCCCCGCGCTCCTCGAGGCGCTCGACAAACTGCACGATGATCTGAACGGCGCGCTCGAGGTCGTGCTGGTTGTGGACGGCAGCCCGGACGAGAGCTACCTCCTGCTGCGCGAGGCGTTGCCGCTCAAGCGTTACCGCTCCTCTTTGATAGCGCTATCGCGGAACTTTGGCTCGTTCTCGGCGATTCGCGCCGGCCTCGAGGCGGCGCACGGCGAGCGCATCGCGGTGATGGCCGCCGACCTTCAAGAGCCGCCTGAGCTCGTCCTGGAGTTCGACCGCCGGCTCCGCCAGGGCGACGTCGACGTCGTGATCGGTCAGCGTACGGCGCGCGCCGATCCCATGCTCTCGCGCTTCTACTCCCGGATCTTCTGGGGAATGTACAGACGTTGGGTTCAGCGCGACCTGCCCCCTGGCGGCGTCGACATCTTCGGGTGTACGGACAAGGTCCGGCGAGAGCTCGTCCGCCTCACTGAAGTCAATAGCTCGCTTGTAGGGCTGCTGTTTTGGATCGGTTTCAGGCGCTCGTTCGTGCCGTACGTGCGGCGGTCGCGGACGGCCGGCCGCTCCGCGTGGACGTTCAGTCGCAAGCTGCGCTACCTGACCGACAGCATGTTCGCGTTCTCCGACCTCCCTGTCCAGATGCTCCTCCTCATCGGGATGTTGGGGCTCGCCATCAGCGCCGCGTACGCTTCCGTCGTCGTCGTCGCGAAGTTGGTTTTCTCGATCACGCCTCCGGGCTACGCGGCGACCGTCGTGCTCGTGTCGTTCTTCGGCGGCCTGAATTGCTTCGGGCTGGGTGTGCTGGGAGGCTACCTGTGGCGCACGTTCGAGAACTCGAAGCAAAGGCCGGCGTACATCGTCCTATCGATGGAGTCGTTCAATGAGCAATCCGGTCACTCCTAGCGGTGTCTTCGTCCACGGCCGCGCGATCGTCGAGACCGATCGGATCGGCGAGGGCACGCGTGTGTGGGCCTTCGCCCACGTCCTGCCGGGGGCCGTCGTGGGGCGGGACTGCAACATCTGCGACCACGTGTTCATCGAGAACGAGGTGGTCGTCGGCGACCGGGTCACGATCAAGAGCGGCGTCCAGCTATGGGACGGTGTCACGCTCGAAGACGACGTCTTCGTGGGCCCGAACGCTACATTTACGAACGATCCGATGCCGCGAAGCAAACGGTACCTGCCGGCGTCGTTGAAGACGGTCGTGCGCCGGGGCGCCTCGATCGGCGCCAACGCCACGATCCTTCCCGGCCTGACGGTGGGCCTCGATGCGATGGTAGGAGCGGGAGCGGTCGTCACGCGGTCGGTGCCGCCCCACGCGGTCGTGGTCGGAAACCCTGCCCGCATCGTCCGCTACGTCTCCTCGCCAATGCCTCGGGAGGCCACGGCAGGTGGCGCGCCTCCACCAGTGCGGCGAGACGCACCGACGGCGGGTCCCGGCGGCGTTCGCCTGCAGCGCTCGCGCGTGGCGCGCGACCTGCGCGGCAGTCTCGTGGCTCGCGAGGTGGGTGCTGAGGTCCCGTTCGTGCCCCAGCGGTCCTTCGTCGTCTTCGATGTGCCCACGAAGGAAGTGCGCGGCGAGCACGCGCACCGGCAGTGCCATCAGTACCTGGTCGCGCTCCGCGGTAGTGTCCAAGTGCTCTGTGACGACGGCCGTGAACGGCAGGAGTTCGTTTTAGACGGCCCCGACCTGGGCCTCTATATGCCTCCCCTCGTCTGGGGTACCCAGTACCAGTACACGGGCGACGCCGTGCTGCTCGTACTGGCGTCTCACCACTACGATCCCGCCGACTACGTCCGGGACTACGAGACCTTCCTGACGCTGGTCCGCGCCGAGTCCGGGGCAGCGTCCCGATGACGCCTCCGCAGCGGGTCCCATTCAATGGCCTCGAACGCGCTTATCAGCGCCTCCGCTCGGAGATCGACGCCGCCTGGACCCGCGTCGCCGCCAGCGGCTGGTACGTCGGGGGCGCCGAGGTCGAGACGTTCGAGGCGCGTTTCGCCGCTTTCGTGGGCGTCGCGCACGCCGTCGGCGTCGCCAACGGAACGGACGCGATAGCGCTCGCGCTGCGAGCCCTCGGAGTAAAGCAGGGCGATCGCGTAATCGTGCCCGCCCTGTCGGCTTACCCGACGACGGTGGGCGTTGTGCAGGCGGGCGCGACACCGCTGTTCGTCGACGTTGGCGAAGATGCGCTCATCGCGCCGGACGCCGTCGCCCAGGTACTCGACGCGCAGCCTGGTGTGCGGGCCGTCGTCTGCGTCCATCTCTACGGCGCGTGTGCGGACGCACCCGCGTTGCGCGCGCTCGTCGCGGGCCGCGGCGTCGCCCTCGTCGAGGACGCCGCGCAGGCACACGGCGCGACGCGGTTCGGGAAGAGAGCGGGAACGTGGGGCGACGCCGCGGCCTGGAGCTTCTACCCCACGAAGAACCTCGGTGCGCTCGGCGATTCCGGGGCCGTGACCTCCGCAGACGAGGGCGTGGCCGCTCGCCTGCGGCGGCTCCGCAACTACGGTCAGCAAAACCGGTACGAGCACGTGGAAGTCGGGTTCAACTCGCGCCTCGATCCGCTCCAGGCTGCGATCCTAGCCGTGAAGCTTCCAGCGCTAGAAGCAGAGACGCGGCGGCGGCGCGACATCGGCGCGCGCTACGACCGCGCCTTTGCGGACCTCGGGTCGGTGCTACGCCGCGTGCCCGTCCGCGACGACGGCGTACCGAACCGCCACCTCTACCCGGTGCTTGCAGCTTCGAGCGACGAGCGCGCCAAGCTCCAAGCGGCGCTCGGCGCCCGTGGCGTCGAGACGCTGATCCATTACCCCATCGCGATGCCCGACCAGCGTGCGAGCGACCCCGCGTGGTCGGCAGGACGGGCGTTCCCTGTCGCACGGTCGATTTGCGATTGCGTCGTCTCGCTACCCATCCACCCCGACCTGACGGACGACGAGGTCGAGCAGGTCGTGGCCGCGGTTCGCGGCTGGGCCGAAGGCGCGCCCCCGGGTTGACGGCGCGGACACAGCCTCGTCAGATCTCGGCAAAGGGAAGCGGAAAGCCCGCGAACGTCTGGCGGGCCAGCGCCCGCGCACCGTATAGGTCGCGTCGCTGCACGACCTTTTGCGTCTCCGGCACCTGATAGTAAGCGTCGATCCCAACCTCGAGGGCGTCGGTGTACGCCTTCTCGATCTGCAACGCCTTGGTTTTGAGTTTCCCGAACAGATCGCCGACGGGGAAGAACCGCAACGGCGGCCACGCCAGTCCGAGACGCGACCATCGCCCGATCGCCTCCAGCGTCTTTTCGAACCGGAAACGCTTGAACTCCCAGGAGACGGCCTCCACCTCGGCGGGCCAGACACCGCGGCGCTGCCGGTAGACATAGAGGCTGAACAGCACGTTCTCGACCGACGTCAGCGAGCACTCGTCGAGCGCGACCTCGGACGGGATCACTATCCCCATCGCCTCTGCGGCCTCGAGGTACGAGCGGCTCTCCGAGCATCGGCGTTCGGCCTTGGTGTATCCACCCGAGATGACCAGCAGCGGGGACGCCTCCGCACGCCAACGGAGATGTCGGAACGCATAGCTGATGTGGTCCTCGTAGATCGGCCGGTCCTCGACATATTCGGAGTAGAGGGTGTCACGCGCGGCATCGAAAACCCCGTGGCACGCCAGGATTACGAGCGTTCCCTGTCGATCGGCATCCATTCGAAGCGCGGGATGTTACCAAATGCCCAGGTGGGAATCTGACGAACAGCTCACGTTGACGGGGCGGAGTCGGGGCCCTATTCTTCGTGCCCCATCGGAGGATCGAAGCACATGAGTAGTCACGGCAAGTCGGAGGCGGACGTTGTGGTCGAGAAGAGGTGCGAGATTCTGCTGCCGACCTGCAACATCGAAACGGTGCGCGATGGGCGGGGCGGGATCTTCACCTGGGTCCCGCGCGAGCCGCTGATGGAGTTCAACATGCTCTACTTCCAACCTGGGAAGACGCGGGGCAACCACTGGCACCCCGAGTTCAACGAGTACTTCCTGGTTGTCGAAGGGTCCGGAATCATGGTCTGGAAGGCCAACGAGGGCGACCCGGACAACATCGTGCACATGAGCAAAGGGTCGTGCGTTCGCACCCAGAGCGGTGTTGCGCACGCCTTCTACGCGATCACGCCGGTGACGGCGGTCGCGATGCTGTCGAAGCAGTGGGACAAGAGCAACCCGCCGATCATCCACATGCACGTACTGGAGCCGCCGAACAAGTGATCTCGGTTGCGGTCGTTGGCGCGCGGGGCTTCGTCGGATCCGAGTTGACGCGGGCGTTCACATGCAAGGGGACCTTCGAGGTGACCGCCGTGACCCGCGACAACTACGCCGAGCGGCGCACGCGCGAATACGACCTGGTCGTCAACTCCGCGATGCCCGCGGGGCGTTTCTTCGCGCGCAACAAGCCGCTCGACGACTTTCGGGAGACCGTCCAAAAGACGGCCGACCTGTTCTACGGCTGGAAGTTTCGCCGGTTCCTGCAAGTGTCGAGCGTCTCCGCTCGCTGTCAGCTCGACACCGTGTACGGCCGGCACAAGGCCGCTGCAGAAACGGTGTGTCGTGGACCGAACACGCTCATCGTCCGGCTCGGCCCGATGTACGCCGAGAGCCTCAGCAAGGGTGTGCTGATCGACATGCTGCAGGGTCGGCCCGTGTACGTGGCCGGCGAGAGCCGCTACTGCTTCGCGTCGCTCGAGTTCGTCGCCGGATGGATCGCCCGCAACTGGGAGCGCGAGGGGACGGTCGAGGTCGGGGCGCGCGACGCGATCGAACTACGCGAGTTGGCGCGGCGCATCGGCCGGCCTGTCGAGTTCAGCGGCGCCCTCGACCATCAGGAGATTCCGGCGCCGGAGAGCGATTTCCCCGACGTGTCCGGCGTGATCGATTTTCTTAGGCGGCAACAGTCTAGAGGTGACAAATGACCGAAGCTCCCGCGATCGAAAAATGTAGGGTGTGTGGCAATCCTTCGCTGCGCCCGTGTCTCAGTCTCGGCAACCAGTATTTGTCGTCGATGTTTCCCACCTCGCTGGATTACCACGCCGAGGTACCGAGCCTGCCGTTGGAGTTGGTCATCTGCGAACCGACGGACGGCGCCAAGACGTGTGGGCTCGTCCAGCTTGCGCACGAGCTGGACTTGAGCGGCATGTACGAGCAATACCCCTACACGAGCGCGACCAACTCCGCGATGCCGGCGATCCTGAAGAACGTGGCCGACGCCGGACGGCGCGAACACGCGCTTCGCCAAGGTGACACGGTCCTCGACATCGGCTGCAACGACGGAACCCTGCTAGGATTCTTCGACAACGATCCCGTGGAGCTCGTGGGTATCGATCCGGCAAGAAACGTGGAGTTCACGCTCAAGCCCGATCGCTGCAAGCACGCCCGCGACTACTTCAGCCAGGCAGCGTATGAGCGCCTCACCACGAACAAGGCCAAGCTGATCTTCAGCATCGCGATGTTCTACCACCTGCACGATCCGATCGGATTCTCACGGCAGGTGGCAAACTGCCTCGCCGACGACGGAGTCTGGATCATCCAGATGGCGTACCTCCCCGCCATGTTGTCCACCAACATGTACGACAACATCGTGCACGAGCACGCAGGCTACTACGCGACCATTCACGTCAAGTGGATCATGGACCGCGTGGGTCTCGAGGTCTTCGACGTCGAGCTCAATGACGTGTACGGCGGCAGCATGCGGGTGTTCGTGAAGAAGAAGGGCTCGGCGGCGCACCCCTTGACCGAGCGCTACCGTGAGAACCTGCAATCGGAGATGGCGGCCGGGATCTACGACCTCGCGACGTACGCCGCATTCGCCAAGCGAATCGAAAAGACCCGCGATGATCTCCGAGAGTTCTGCCGGCGCGCGCGCGCCGAGAATAAGACAATCTGGATCTACGGCGCCTCGACCAAGGGCAACACCATCGTGCAGTACTGCGGCCTCGGACCTCAGGATCTCGTCGCTGCCGCCGACGCGAACCCCTTCAAGATCGGAAAGTACATCGTCGGCCCGGACATCCCCATCCGCGACGAGGCGGCACTGCGCGCGGCCAAGCCGGACTACCTGCTCGCGCTTCCGTACAGTTTTGTCGACTCGTTCATGAAACGTGAACGCGAGCTGTTGGCATCGGGTTCGAGATTCGTAGTGCCGCTGCCCGAGGTCCGGGTCCTTCCGGCCTGACGGCGCAGTCGGTCAGAAGCGCGTCTTCTATCGTCTATGGTGGCGTCGACACCGTGCGCGCTGCGCTCCGCAGGCCGCGTACCGCGAGCACCGCATTGAGGACGATCGAGGGCAGCACGGAGAACGTGCCGAACCAGAGCGCCCCCTGAAGCGTCGAGACGTTCACCGTCATCAGCAGCACGGCCTGCATCAACAGCGTGCTCGGGATGTGTAGCCAGACGTATTCGATCCAAGCCTTCGACGAGTTGAGCGACCACATCGCACCGCTGATCGAGTTCACCGCCGTGAACGTCATCATCAAGACCAGCTCGCGATGTAGAAGTGCGTATTTTGCGCCCAAGATCCAAAGCAACGCATCTGGGAAAAGAGCCGCAAACAGGATCAGCGCGGCGCCGAAGGCGGTGAATCCCGCCGTGACCTGCACGAAGCGCCGCCGCAGCAGCCAAGCCTCCTGACAACGGGCGAAATGTGGAACGACGATCGTGGTCATCACCGAGACGATGATCGAGAACAGGATGCTCAGCCGCCCCAGCGCTCCCACCTCCGCGACGCTCTGCGTGCTACCGACGATGGTCATCAACCACACCACGATCTGTCCCTGCAGGCAGTGGAACACCGTCGTCGGAATCGCCTGTTTGACGATGCGCAGGAGCGCCTTTCGATCCTCTTCGTGAATCGGCGCGTGCAGATCGATGTCTCGCGCGACCCAGCGCCTGACCAGAAAGTACTGCAGCGCGAGCGCGACCACGCTGGCGGCGACCGCCGTAACCGCATTCAAGAATACCACGTAGGCGACGACGACCAATGCGAGTCGGGCCGTCGCCGAGACGACGTCCGCCGCTTGCACTCGGCCAATCTGCGACAACAGACGCGGAACCATCACCAACACGCCAGTCCGAATCTGAAAGCTGAACCCAACCAGCGCTGCGACGGTCAGAGCGGCGGTGGCGGCGTGTGAGCATCCATTGCTGATCAGGACCCAAACCAGGATTGGCGTGACGATGGCGGTCGCCGCACCCGCGAGGTAACGCCGCAGGTGCATGGTCGTCGCGACCAGCTGTCCGAACCGATGGCGGTCGCGCCAGACGTTTCCGCCGATAGAAGAGAGGCCGATGCTCAAGCCCGTGTCCGCCAACAAAGCCATCGTGCTCTGTACGGAGTTGATAATTGTGAAGAACGCGTACTCGGATCGGCTTAGCGTGCGGACCAGCAACAGGCCGCTCACGACGCCAATCGCCTGTGCGAACGCCTGGATCGACGCAAACGAGCCCAGCATCTTCGCCCGCGCGACCAGCCGGCCGGCTTTCGTCATGTCAGCCGCCTACTCAACCGCGTCGCGCAGGCGCGGCGAGCGCCTCGTAGCGTTGGTGCACCCGTGCAGCCACGTCGCGCGCGTCGAAAAGCCGAGACCGTTCCAGCGAGCGCGCGCTGTAGTCCGCCGCCTCACTCGGCGACGACAGGATCCTCAGCGCCTGAGCGGCGAAGTCCGCCGGATCGCCGCTACCCGCCAGCAGTCCGTAGCGACCGGCCTCCACAAGCTCGGGCGGGGCACCGCTATTGCCGACGACGACGGGGCAACCAACCGCCATCGCCTCGGCGATGACGCGGCCGAAGCCTTCATGAAGAGACGCGTTGACGTAGAGATCCAGCGCGCGCATGACCGAGGCGATGTCGCGGCGCGCACCGGGCAGCGTGGTCCGAGACTCAAGCCCGAGCGTGCGGATGAGATCCTGGATGTGCTCGAGATAGTCCTCCTCTACCTTCACCTTGGTCGTTCCGACGATCGCGAACCGCGCGTCAGGCACCTTCTCGGCGACGGCGGCAGCCATGCGGACGAATGTGTCGAGGTCTTTGCGCGGGTGGATTCGGCCAACTGTTCCGATGAGCGGCTGGCCCGGTGCAGCGCCCAGCGAGGCGCGCACCTCGTCGGAGCGGGGGGTAGCCCGGAACCTGTCGAGGTCGACGGGGTTATACATGACCTCGACCTTGCCTGCCCGGTGGCGCCGTTCGAAGACGCGCGCGGTTCCGCGGGAGATGCAGTAGATGTGGTCCGCTGAGACGTTCCAAAGCCGTACGAGTGCGTCGAAGACCCACTGGGGCTCGTCGAGCGTGTTGCCGCGGTAGTGCATCACGTGCGGCAGCGACATGAGACGCGCAGCGACGCCGCCCTCGAACATCACCTCCATGTTGCTGTGGATGAGGTCAGCGCGGACTTCGCGGGCGATGTCCATGATGCGCCGGACGCCCGAGATGAACGTCGCGGGCAGGTGCGCCGTCTTCCACGGCCCGAGACGGCGCTTGATGACCGCAATCGGAGCGTAGTGGACCCTTACGCCCAGCGCTTGATAGCGGTCGACCTGTGGACCCAATTCGGGGATCACGACGTGCGCCTCGACGCCCATGGGGATGAGCGCGGCGAGTAGCGTCCGCAGGCTCTCGTCGGGGCCACTGATCTCTTGCGACCATGGGTTGATGTAGAGGACGCGCACGATGGTGGTTGGGTGTGGGGCCGCCGTCAGAAGAATCGCAACAGGGTGTCGCCGGCCTCGCGCCACGTGAACCGCTCCGCGCGCGCGCGGGCGGCGAGACCAACGGCATGGGTGCGGTCACGATCTGCAGCGCACGCTCGCAGGCGGTCGACCAGCGCATCGATATCGCGCGGCGGAACGATCCATCCATCCACACCATCGGTGATGCACTCCGGGCCGCCACCACATGGGGTGGTGACGACGGGGACACCCGTGCACATCGCTTCCTGGATCACGACACCGAACCCGTCGCCCAGAGTCGGGAACGCGAGAACGTCCGCGGATGCATATCTCTCGCCGAGGTGGCTTCGCGGGATGTGCCGCCAGTGCCGAAATATCCCCGCGTAGTCGTCGAGGAACGCCTTCGTGAGTCGCATCCGACCGATGAGGTGCAGCTCGGCGTCGGGAATCGCCGCCTTTTTCCACGCTTCCAGTAGGTAGGGCGTCCCCTTCCTGAGATCGTGGGAACTGACCGCGAGCACAATGAAACGCCCCGACGGTCGACGGAGGCGGGCAGGAAATTGTTCGACAGGAAAGCCGTAGGGAGCGACGAATATCGGGGCGCGAACGTCCAGTCCTTCAAGCGAAGCTTTCGTGAACGCCGACGCGACCGAGACCTTGGTCGCCAGCGCCAACTCACGGTCCTTCCGTCGACGCTTCCAGGGGGGCTCACTGTAGAGAGGGCCGTCGACGGCGCGCGGCCAACGGCGGGTCTCGTCATGCCAGAGGCGCTCGATCGTCAGGTAATGAGGCAGTGGCAAGTCCCAGATTCGGTCCAATTCCGATTTGGCGGCCCTTTTGAACGTCCAGAAAGCGCCGTCTTCGTACGCATAGATACCCTTCGTCTCGCGGGGCCATTGTATCGCTGCGACGGCGGCGTCGTGCGCGGTGAACAGCGCGTTATAGAGGTTCAGGGATGGAACGATCTTTCCCAGCGTGCGGGCGGCGGCACGGGCGCCGAGCTCGACGGCGGGTAACGCCCTGAGCTTTCCCGCGGGAACGTCAGAAAGAATCCGATTCCGAATCACCGGCCGCCACTTCGCCAGCGCGCTACCCACCACTCCCGTCCAGTCGGCGTCGTTGAACGCGACTCCGGTCGCGAACAATGACAGCCGTCCGGCTCGCCCCAGCGCTCCAGCTACGCCGGCGGAAACCGGAACCACGTGAGGGTGACTGAGCAGGATGCCATTCAAAGCAACGTTCGCTTCTGCGTGGCTGATTCCACGGCCCGGTGACGATAACATCGAGGCTTCGTCTCCCAAGCTACGCGAACGTCTCCGCCCACCGCTCCAGCGCGGTGAGCGCGAACAGTTTCCGACCGACGTCTTCGCCGCCCAAGTGTCGAGTGATGATCGCCTCGATGGCGCGGCCGTTGAAACCGAGCTCCTGGACCAGCGCGCCGTCACGGAGCTTTGCACGCATTTGCTCCGTCGACGGCGAACGGAACCAGTGATCGACAGGGATCTCGAGCCCGCGCTTCGGCCGGTTAGCGATCTTGGCGCCTACTTTCGGACGCAGCAGCCGCCGCATCAAGTTCTTGTCGCGAAGTAACCCGACTTTGAATCTCGGCGCCAGCCCCAACCCAAACTCGACGAGATCGCGATCTAGGAAGGGCACCCGAACCTCGAGGCTGTGCGCCATCGACAGCTTGTCGGACTTCATGAGCAGGTTGTCGAGCAGAAACGTCTGGATGTCCGCGTATTGCATGCGTTGAACGGGATCGAGCCCAAGCTCCCGCGCCGACGCGTACAGCGTCCCGAATCGCTCCTCGGCGGTGTCGTGGCCCAGGCCCTCGCCCAACAAAGCCAACCGTTCGTCCGCGGTGAAGATGTCCGACCAGTTGAGGTGCCGAGATGCCTCATCGAGGGTTGCGGAGTCCGCCGCCTTCGCTGCGCGTCGGGCGATGTTGAAAATACCGAGAGTTCGCGACGGCAGCAGATTGGTCAGCCCGCGCAACTGCGACGCGTGGTTCACCAGCACCGACCCGGCTATGTGGAAGACCAGGCCCCAGAAATACCGGCCGTAACCGCCGAACACCTCGTCGCCGCCCTCCCCGGAAAGCGCCACCTTGACATGCTTGGACGTGCCCTCGCAAAGGTGCCAGAGCGCCAGCACGGCACTGTCGGCGAGCGGTTCTTCTATCGCCTCGACGATCGGCCCGAGGTGGTCCAAATTCGCGGGCCCGAGGTCAATCCTGACGTTTTCGTTGCCGGCGCGCTTGGCGACCATTGCCGCGAACCCTGTCTCGTCGCCGCGGTCGGACGCAGAGAATCCGATCGAGAACGTCTTGGGCGGCGCGGTGTGATGATTCGCGAACACCGCGAGCGCGCTCGAGTCCAGGCCGCCGGAAAGAAACAGGCCGGTCGGCACGTCGGCGATAAGCTGGCGGCGAACCGATGCGTTGAGGAGCTCGCGCAGCCGCTCCAGCGCATCGTCAGGGGACGAGTAGGAATCCTGGGACGGTCGCAGGCGATAATATGTCTCCGACCTGACTTCACCGGTGGCGAGATTCACCTCACAGAACGTCCCAGGCTCGAGTCGCGTGATGCCGACGAACGCCGACGCTGGGGAAGGCACGTAGCCGACGCGCAGATAGGGCCGCGCGAACGCGGGATCGATCGACAACGGACCACCGCTGTCGGATGCCAGCGCACGCACCTCGGACGCAAACGACAGCTGCCGAGCGGTCCGACGCAGGTAGAGCGGCTTGATGCCCAGTCCATCGCGTGCAAGGAATAAGCGCTGCCGCGGGCGATCGTAGAGCGCAAAAGCGAACATCCCGGACACACGCGTCAGCAGCTCCTGAATTCCGAACTGTTCGTAGCCGTGAACCAGCACCTCCGTGTCGCTGCGGCCGATGAACGTATGCCCGTCGATCTGCAGCCGCGAGCGCAGATCACGATGATTGTAGATTTCGCCGTTGTAGACGACCGCGACCGTGCGCTCCTCGTTGAACATCGGCTGGTGACCCGCTGGGGTTAGATCGACGATCGATAGGCGCCGCATCCCAACCCCCATGCCGCGATCGACGTAGACTCCCTGGGCGTCCGGACCGCGGTGACCGATGGTGTCGGTCATTGCGCGGATCTCCTCAGGCCGCACGGGGGTGCCGTCGAACCGAACGATCCCGGCGATGCCACACATGACTAGGCCGCCCGAGCGGCGACCTCGCGATAAACACTGCGCATCTCCATGGCGGCGCGCTGCCAGCTGAAACGAGCCGCATGCTCGAGCCCGCGTCGGACGAGCTCGTTGCGAACCTTCGCGTCGGTAAGTACGCTCGCCGCATGCCAGCCCAGCATCTCGATGTCCTCCGGATCGGCGGTGAGCGCCGCGTCTCCGACGACCTCGTCGAGAGAGCCGGCGCGCGAGCAGACGACCGGCGTACCCGACGCCATCGCCTCGAGCGGCGGCCAGCCGAAACCTTCGTACGACGACGGGAACAGCAGCAAATCGACGGCGTTGTACAACGCGGGAATGTCGGCGTCCGGAAGCGCGCCCAGCTCGACCACCTCCGGGAGCAGGTTCAGCCGCTCGGCGAGGGCGCGGTCCGGTCCGGTCAAACTCGGTCCCGAACGAACGAGGCGTACGTTCAGCCCGCCCCGGCGTAGCGTGTTGAGCACGCGAAGAACGCCTCGGATGTTCTTGTAGAACGTGCGGCCGATCTGGAACATCAGTAACCCACTCCCGAGGCCCAGCTTGTCACGCAGTCGTGCGCCGCGCTCGCGATCGGGGGCGAACGCCTGATTGAGGCCAGGATGGATGACCCTGACCTTTTCGGGATCGATGCCCGCCATGCTGGCGAGGTCGCGCCTCGACTGCTGTGAGTCGGCGACGATGGCCGCGGCGCGCTTTGCGAATTCGAGCGAGATGCGAAACATCTGCACGGCAACGTGGGGCACCTTGGCGCCCCCGATGCGGCCCATGGCCAGCGTGAGCACGGTAGTGTCGTGACTGCTGACGATCGTTCTGCGCGGGTTGAGGCCCGCGATCAGGTAACCCTGCGAATGGTCGATGACGTGGACGACGCCTTGATCGCGACGGCCGAGGAGCCGTGGATACACGATGTGTTCGCCGCCGTAGTCGTCGATCTTCTGCCACAACCACGACCGGTTGCGCCACGGCGTCGGCACCAGTCGCGGAGGACGAACGCGCGTCACCCTCACCCCCTGCCGGATGAGCGCTTCACCCAGGCGCTCAGCATACAGCCGCATGCTGGGCTGCTGGATCTCACGATAGTTGTGGAGGAGTGTCACCGCCGGATCGGCATCGGCGGGCATCACGGACCGCGCCGAAGCGGCGACGGAACGATCTCGTCGGCGTCAGGACTTTCAAAGGGGACGTCGCACCCGAGCGAACGAAGGTCGTGTGCGAGCAGCGTACGAAGAATTTCGTCGAACTTCACCTTCGGTGTGGTCCCCACCGCTCGACCCAGCTTCCGACTGTCGCCGATGCTAGGGACCTGTTCGCCGCGCCTTACCAACGTGTCATCCACGGCGACATACTTCTTCCAGTCGAGCCCGACCAAGTCGAACGCATGCGAGACGAGCTCGCGCACGGTGTGGCCCTCGCCGGTCGCGACCACAAAGTCGTCCGCTTGCTCGAGATCGAGCATCGCGATCGAGAGAGCGGCGTATTCCGGCGCGTATCCCCAGTCGCGAACCGCGTCCAGATTGCCGAGCGCCATTCCCTTCGCCTTCCCGGCCACGATGTGAGCCACGCCGTGGGTCACCTTTCGAAACACGAATTCGGGGGAACGTCGCAGTGACTCGTTCGTGTAGAAGATCGCATTGGTGGCAAACAGACCGTAGTGCATTCGATACGCGCGCATGCTGTGAAACGCGAATGCTTTTGCAATCGCGTACGGATTGAGGGGCCGGATTGGGACGTCCTCGTCCTGGGGCGAGCGATCTGAACCGGCGAAAAGCTCGCTCGAGCCGGCTTGCAGAATGCGGCACCCTGGAACCGCACGGCGAACCGCCTCGAGCAGGCGGGTGACGCCGAGGCCCGTGTACTGCGCTGTCAGAATCGGTTGAGCCCAGGACGCCGGGACCACGCTCTGCGCGCCGAAGTTGAAGATTCGGTCGGGCCGCACCTCCTCCAGAATGCTCGCCAGTGAGTATTCGTCGAGTAGGTCGCCGGTGATTGGGCGATACGGGAGCGCGGCGCCCATCTGACCACGACCCAGGGTGGACTGGCGCACGAGGCCCCAGACCACGTCGCCTCGTCGCGCGAGTCGATCCGCGACGTAGTAGCCGAGCTGTCCGGTGACGCCTGTTACGAGAGCGGTGGCCATGATCCGTTCGCGATCCGTGGAACGCGCGCCGCCTCAGCTCGTTGCTTTTTGATCGGGACCGCTCCCATACGTGTAGCCGTAGCGGTAGTAGTTCCGGTAGTAGTACTCGTACCCGTACGCGGGGTTCGAGAAGTCGATCGCGTTGACCACAACCCCGAATAGGCGCGCCTTGGCCGCGCTCAGCTGCTTGCGTGCGTGCAAGGCCGCTTCACGGGTGGTGTCGCCGGCCTTGATGACCAGAACGACGCCGTCGGCGAGGTTGCCAAGGACCGCCGGATCGGTGACCGCCGACGTCGGCGGCGAATCCAAGATGATGCGGTCGTACAGCTTAGAGCAGTCGGCGAGCACCGCCCCGAACCTGTCCGTGTGGAGGAGCTCGGACGGGTTGGGCGGGACCGGACCGCAGGTCAGGACGTCGAGGTTGGGGACATCGGTTCGCTTGATCGCCTCCTCGAGCGTGGCCTTACCGACGATTACGGTCGAGATGCCGTTTTGATTGGGCACACCGAACGAACGGTGCAAACGCGGTCGGCGCATGTCGGTGTCCACGATCAGCACCCTTCCTCCCGCCTCCGCCATCGTGACACCGAGGTTGATGGCCGTCGTCGTCTTCCCCTCTTGCGGGCTGGGGCTGGTGACCACCATGGTTCGCAGCGGTCGGTCGGGCGACATGAACAAGATGTTGGTGCGGATCGATCGGCAACATTCGGCCGCCACGGACTTCGGATCGAGAAAGACACCGAGATCGCGCTCGCGAAGGTGGTCGTCTAGTTGAGTCGCCTCCTTGGCTGCGGTCGCGCCGATAATCGGCACGAGGCCCAACACGGGGACGCCCAAACATTGCTCGACGTCCGTTTGCGTCTTGAGCGTGTTGTCGAGGGCTTCGATGGCGAACGCCAACGCAATACCGACGCCGAGCCCCAGCAGAAGGCCGACCACCAGGTTTTGGACCGGTTTCGGTCTGGTCGGGACGCCCGAAACAATCGCTCTTTCGAGCACGCGAACGTTGTTCGCTCTCATCGGACCGGTTATGTCGATCTCTTTCTGCCGATTCGCAATGATCGAGTACATCTTCGAGTTCTGTTCCGAGGTCCGCTGTAACGGCTTATAGTCGACCTCGACCTTCGACAGCTCGATGGCCTCCTTCTTCTCCTGCTCCATGAGCTGCTTCAACGAGCGCTCATTGTCGACCATCTGCTGAAAGCTCTTCTCGAAGGACGCGAGGACAGCGTCGATTTCTGCCTGGTATGCCTTCTTGATGCTCGCCATCTGCGCGGCGAGCGCCTTCATCTTCGGGTGCTCAGGGCCGTATTTCGAGGAAAGGTCGCCATACTCTTTGTCGAGTTCGACGAACGAGCTCCGGAGCTCGGCGATCGTTTCGTTCGCGCGAATTTCCGGCAGCGTCTCGGCCTCGCGGATGTCGTTACGCGCCCGCTCGATCATGCGACGCTTCGAGTCCTGCTCGATGATCTGAATGCGGAGACCCGTCAACTTCGTGTTCACCGCCGCCAGGTTCTGGCTGAGCATGCTTTGCTTGTCGTCGAGGCTCACCGCAAGCAGGTTGCGATCCTTCTTGAAGCTGTAGAGCTTGAGCTCTGACTCCTCGAGCTGTCGCTTGAGATCGCCTTCCTGCTCCGCGAGCCATGACATCGCTGACCGCGCTCCTTCGAGCTTGTGGTCGAGGTTGTATTCGATGTACGTGTCGGCAACCGTGTTCGCGATCAAGGCTGCACGCTGCGGCTTCCGATCGGACACGGTGATGGTCGCGAGCCGCGAATCTTTGAGCGCCTTGACGCTGAGCTGTCCGGCAAGCGCCCTGCCGAGATCGGTGAGGTTGTGGCTGGGTCCGAGCGCCGACGCATAGTCCGGATCGTATTGAAGCCCGAGTTTCTCCGCAGTTCGCTGCCCGACCGCGCTCGACTGAATGATACGGTACTGCGTCTCGTAGAATTCTTTGTTCGCCCAATAGGTCCCGGTGCCGAGCTCCACGACATCCTTGGACCCCGGGAGCACCTGGGGTGCCATCGGTTCGATGATGATCTGGCAGGTTGCCTCGTAGATCTTGGGCTGTCGGTATGTGTAAACGAAGGCGATCGCGGTAGCGACGATCACCGAGAGCATGACGAACGGCCAGCGCTTTCGGATCGTTCGCCAATACGAACGAAAATCTATTTTCGACTCAGACGTTTCGGTCGCGGAGTCGTTCGCGGCCGGTTCACCCGGGAATGCCACGGTGCGCAGATTATCCGACCCCTGCTCGCCCCGCAACCGGACTCAGATCCCCAACTGACTTGGCTTTTTCGCCCGTCCATGGAAGATCTCTCGACTCTCGCACTTGACGCCCCCATCCCGACAGGACGCCGCCTTCGCGCTCGGCATGCTCGGGTGGCTGCTCGTGACCGCGTGGCACTGGCCGCTGGCATTTTCCTTCTGGGACGAGGTGGGCTACGTCGGAGAAGCGAAGTTGCTTCTCGCGGGACGGCTGCTTCCGGGTCCTGAGGATGTGGGCTTCTGGGTGCCGACGCCGGATGGCTTGGTGCCCAAGTATCCAGTATTCGGATCGCTGCTGCTGGCGCCCCTGTTGGCTCTAACGCCCAAGGCGGTGTTCGCGCTCGGGATGCTTTCGGCGCTGGCACTGTGCTGGATGGCGGCCCGGGTCCTCCGGTCCTGGGGTACTGGATCGGTCTGGGCTCTGCTCATTCTCGCGTATCCGACGACCGTGATCGTCAGCCGGACCGCAATGCTCGACGTTCCCGTGACCGCGTTTCTCTTCGCCGCATGGCTGTCACTGCGTGCAGGTCAGCCTATCCGCGCCGCGCCATTCATCATCGCACTCTGCCTGGTCAAGCCCACCGGCGTCGTGCTCGGCGGACTGCTCATCGGGGGTCATCTGCTGGGAACGATTCGCATTCTCCGTCGGGGCGACTTCAGGACGCGCGTGAGGGCCGGAATCCCCCTCGCCGCGCTGTTCGTGGGTCTGGGATTGACCCTCGCGAGCAACAAGCTGTCCACCGGCCATCTCTGGTTCGCGTACGACCACTCGACACTGCGGGACGGTCGAGCCTTCGGGCTCTGGTACCTGCCACATGTTGCGCCCGTGCATCTCCGCAGCCTGTTTCTCTTCCCGCCGCTATTGATAGCCGGAGCGTGGCCCTATGTCCGACGACGGGAATTCGGCCCGCTCGCCGTCGTCTTCGGGTTCAGCGGCCTCATGTGCATCTATTACTACGTCGATTTTGCGCCGACCCTGATCGAGTCGCTCGTGCTCGCGCCCCGGCTGCTCCTTCCCGTCATCGCGTTCTTGCTCGTCGGCTACGCTCAGCTGCTCGCGGATCTCTTTGCGAAGCGCAAGATGTTGGCGAGAGTTGTCCCGCCGGTTCTCGCGGCGGGGACGATCCTGATGGCATTCGTGATCAGCGATCGCCACCAGCGTTTTCAGGCGCCGATGGGCGCGGCGCTCGCGGCCGCCCAACAAATCGCCGGGCAGCTCGGAACCGCAGACCTCGCCACACTGCCCCAAACGATGAAGGTGGGCCTCATGTTTCCCGGCACTACGCGACTCGTCCGCCCCGACCACGTCTCGGGTCAGGTGGTGTTATGCAGCGATCGATCCGGCTCGCATCGTGGCGCCGATGGACCGTACTCCTGCGACTTCCCCAAATACCGTGCCCGCTACCATGCGGATGGATTCCAGATTTTGACTCCCCTGCCTTGAATGAGCCAAATCAGGCTTGCGGTTCGATAGCGGTCCGCCGTGGCTGTGCCGGAGGGGGCGTACGGATGAGGTCGAGCGCGTCGCCTAAGTACTCGCAGAACATGTCGACCGCGATCTCGGTGTCGGAATCCACGTCGCGTCGGCCGTCGCTCCAGGCCAGCTCCAATCGAGTTTGAACGAGCTTGCTCGCTGGGACAGGAAACTGAAACCAGGATTCGTTCGAACCTTCATGCTCGAGTGGATGGTTGAACGATCTGACGCCTGGTTGGGGGGGTATTCCAACGTGGAGTCGCAACGCTGTGGCGCCAAGCGCGTTACCGGCCTCGATGACGAGCGGCCACATGTCGTCGACGGATTGGCACTGTTTGAGGCGCCGTCCCAGCGGCCGCACCGCTCCCTGCATGGTTCGATTGCGCTTCCGGTCCACGACGGACATTCGGCTCAAGCGAATAAAGCCGATCGATCGCAAGAAGATGAATGCGACCACCGCCAGCACGATGAGCAGGAGGCCGGATTGCCTGCTGTTCGTGTACGTCAGCGCCAACGCGACGGCGCCGAACAGCACGCAAAGACCATAAAGGACGAGCACCGCCTGTCGCTGCGTGAGGCCGAGCGCAATCAAGCGATGATGAATGTGTTCCTTGTCTGCTTGGAAGAGCGGTCTGCCGCGGACCGCTCGCCGGGCTATCGCGAGCAACGTGTCGAGAATCGGCAGACCGAGCGCAATGGTGGGGATCAACACGGCTACCGCGGTCGACGCCTTCTGATTGGTTTGAATCGCGGTCGTCGCGAGCACAAACCCCAAGAACATGCTGCCTGTGTCGCCCATGAAGATGGACGCCGGGTTGAAGTTATAGAACAGGAAACCGAGGATCGCTCCGGCCAGCGCCGACGAGAACAGCATCATGAGCGGATGCCCACGCTGGAACGACACGAGGAAGGTGATCACGACGGCAACCAGTGCCACCCCGCCCGCGAGTCCGTCGAGACCATCGATGAGGTTCATGGCGTTGATGACGCCCACTATCCAAAGCACGGTGAACGGCAGACTCACCCACCCGAGCGCGATCGATTCCCCGATCGGATTTGCCACGGACTCGATGCGGAAGCCGAGATAGTAGAGGAAGCCCGCCACGGTGAACTGGACCAGGAACTTCCGACCAGCCCCCGCGCCGCGAAGGTCGTCGTAGAGACCGAGCAGCGCAATCGCCAGGCCACCTCCGAAGAGGCCGATCACGTGTTCGCGCTGTGCGAGGAACATCTCGCCGACGCCGGTCGGAAAAGCGGCCAGCGCGAGCAAGGGTGTATAGAACGCGATGACGATCGCGATCCCACCGAGACGCGGGATCGGCCGGCCGTGAATTTTTCGCGACGACAGGGCGTGGTCGAGAACACCGCTTCGGTAAGCGATACGACGAACGATCGGCGTCAAGATCGTTCCGCATAACATCGACAGTACGAAGGCTACAGCAGCTGTTCTCATCGGTGGTCAGTGTGGAATCCCCCCGTGATTACAGACGATTCCAAGGCGCCAAGGTTGACTGATCGCGACGACCACGTCAACCTCCCGAAAATGCCGGCCCGGCGACGTCGATGACCGTTTCCCCTCACGAACGAGACCCGGAGGACCCCGCAGTTGCGGCCGACGGCCGCCGATTCATCTTCGCATGTCCGAACTACGCGCCGCGTACTTGCGGCGTGGGTGACTTTTCCGCCCACCTGGCCCGCGAATTCCAGAAGCGCGGCCACCAGGTAACGATCCACACGCGAGCGCCGGCTCGCTCAAACCCGATCGCTCCGAAAGTCGCCGTCGTCGCACATCCCGACGATGGTCCAACGGCGGTCGCGCGAAGCATCTGGAGCGAGGTGCTCGCAGCACGACCCACGGATCTCGTCATCCAATACACGCCGCAAATGTGGAACGCATGGCGTTTTGGCCACCCTGCCGTTCCATGGCTTGCCGCTCAGGCGCACGCGGCCGGCGTCCGCGTATCCGTGATAGGCCACGAGCTCTACTTTGGGTCCTTGCGCCCGGACCTATTGCTCGCGTCCGGACTGCAGCGGTTGCAGCTCGCTTCGCTGCTGAGCCATTGTCATCGCGCGTTCGTGACCACCGAGACACGCATGCGCGGGGTTGCTCCGCTGTGTCGGTTGTTCGGGTTGCGAGTGCCTTCCGTGGTCCGCGTCGGCGCAAATGCAACGCCGCGGCCGCGGGGTCCGATCGGCGCGGGCGCCCGGATCGGTGTGTTCTCCTCTTCCGGGGTCGGCAAGCGATTCGACCTCATTCTCGACGCATTTACGCTGATTTTTCAGCAACGGCCGGACGCGGAGCTGGTCCTCATTGGCGATCTCGGGCCTCCCGACCGGCCCGACGTGAGAGCGTTGACTCGAGCGATTGAATCGCACCCGGCTGCGAGGCGGATTCGAATCACCGGTCGGCTCGAGCTCGACGCCGTTGCTCGCGAGATCCGTGACCTCGACCTGTACTTTCATCCAATGGATACGGGTGCGAACACCCGCAGCAGTACGCTGCCGTCCCCACTCGGATCGGGAATCCCGGTCGTCGCGTTCCGCGGCCGGGAAACCGACGCATCACTGTTCCAGGACGAGGAGAACGTTTTGTTCGCGAGCGCCCTGACCGCGCCGGCCTTCGCCGTGGCAGCGCTGCGCGTATTGCGTGACCCGCAGTTGGCCGCGCGTCTCTCCACCGGCGCGCGCGCATTGTACGAACACGACCTCGCCTGGCCGTGCATCGCCGACAAATTGCTCGCCGAGTTGGAAGAGCGATGACGTCGCTGGCGTGCGCGCGCTCAGTGCGCGGGTTCCGGCGCAAGACCGATGCGTGTGGCCAGCGCGGGTAGCGCGGCGGTCGTCCTCGCCAACGTCGCCGCCCTCTGTTCGCGGACCACCGCGGTCACCTCGGCAAGAATGAAGCCACAGCCTAGAAAATAAAGGGCCTGCCATATGTGATCGAACGTGGGACTGCCGACCACGGTGAGCACGACGTACGACATGGCTGCAGCCGACGCTCCCCGCCGGCCGGCGCGCTTCAATATCAGGTATGCGCGCAAGAGTGCCATTGCCAATCCCAGTTTGAGGCTCCAAATGACCATGTAGCCTCCCGGTCCGAGCTCGATGAGATAGCGTTGCGATTCGACCTCCGCCTCCCATTCGGTATCGATGCGCATCGCGATGCGAGCGTTTTGCATCATTCCCGTGCCGATTCCGAAGGGCGGATAGTCGAAGGTGACCATCGCGAGCGGGGGTAGCAAGTTCGCGACACCGAGCATGTAGCGTGAGCTGGTTTCCTCTCCGGCATCGAAGCGGCTCTGAACGCCCAAAAACGCGTCCGGAAACGCCGCCAGTGCCAGCATTACGGCTGCCAGGGCGCCGACCATGACCCGCCGTCCGATTCGGGTTGCGAACAGGCCGGCGGTGGCCGCGGCAACCACGAGAATCACGGCGCCCGTGATGATGGACGCGCGAGATCCCGACATCGGAACGACCGCCGCCGTCATGCTGGTAGCAATGAGCGCCATCCGTCGTAACTTCTTGTCGCGAGCATCGAGGCCGATTGACAACGTCAGAGCAGGAACCAGCATCGTAAATGCGGAGAATCCACTGATGTAGCTGAACGTCGACGAAACGCGTGCGCGACCTGTCGCAGAAACCGTCGCCTCGGAGGCGTAGACCTCTTGTCCATCGACGACCGAATAGAGATTCAGTGCGGAATCGGGCGGCGCCGCAAACTGGGCCGCTGCAAAGAGGGAGATGCCGGCGGCGAATGTCAACAGCACGTAGACGGCCCGGCGCTTGTGCTTCTCCCGTTGAAGCACCGTCGCTATCACAAGCGGCGCGAGCCACCACAGCCAGTAGGCTCGCAGGCCGAGCAACCCCAACTCGGTCGACTTGTGGTCCGGGTTGAACAGCTCGGCAACCGTCCACGCGAACCCCAGGGCCCATGCGAACTTGAAGCCACGAAAAACCCGCGACGCCGTTCGCACCACGTCGCGCGCCGGACGATAAAGAAGGAGCCCGAGGATCAGGACGACGTCTTTTGCGAGGTAGAATGCTACCGACGGGATTTGAGGCAGGTACTTCCGCCCGAGCCCCTCGACGCAGATGGTTGAAACGAGAAGGATGAACCAGATGAGTTGCAAAGGCGCGCCTTACCCTGTGTGTTCTACCAGTTCGAGGATTCCTGTCGTAGCCTGTCTTGCAGCCGCTTGGTCGCGGCGACGATGGCCGGATCGTTCGGACTCAGACGGGCAGCCTGGGCATAGGCTTCACGCGCCGTCGGCAGTCTGCCCGCAGCCTCCGCCGCGCCGGCATACTCGACCCACAACCCAGGGTTGTTGGCCTGGTCGCTGAGCGCGATGCGAAATTCTCCGAGCGCGGTCGTCCAGCGCGCCAGGCGAGCGTGAATTCGCGCGGCGGCGATCTGGGCCTCCGCGACCGAACCGCCGCTGTGGTACAGCGCCTGCTTGAAACCCTCGAGCGCGCGCTCGCTCGCCTGCCATTTCTCGAATCTGACGACCAGATCGAGCCGCATCCGCTGCAAGCCAAGATCGTTGGGATTCCCCGCCGCCACGTCTTCGAGAATCGCGAGCGCCCGATCGGCCCCTTCGGCACCCCTGCGATCGATCGTCAACTGGGCATCGAGCAGCGCGAGCCGGACGTCGCGAATGTTGGCTGCGTGAGCGCGCGCGAGTGTCGTGGCTGCCGCGTCCGTGTTCCCCGCTTTGAGCTCTAACTGGGCACGCATGAGCAGCACCTCGTTCTGCGCCACGCCGAGCGCCTCGGCTTGGTCGAGGACGGTCGCCGCCTCCTCGAGGCGAGACATCGACGAAAGAAACGTCGCGATTTCGATCATCCGACGCGGATCCGACACCGCGAGTGCGGCGAGCTCTTCGCCTTTGGCGCCGTTCGAAAACAGTTCGCCCAGCGCCTGCGGGAGGAGCTTGGGCTGGATGTCCACAGCCGTCTTCCATTCCAGCAGCGCCTGTTTCCGCAGGCCCAACGCCCACAGGTTTTGGGCCACCTCCACGTGCACAGGTTCGCAGACTTGGCAGAGAGCCAGCGCTCGGTTCAACGCCCGGAACCTCGGGGACGCGCCGCCCGTCGGCCCACGGATCGGTTCGAGCCGGGCATATTGGAGCGCGTAGTAGTAGTCGATGGGGTGGACAGACTGCGCACGCACGAGGACCTGCCTTCGCTCTGCCGGGGCTGACGTCCGCTTCAACACAGCATCGAAGTCGTCGTAGCTGCCGTGCGCGATGGAGCCGAGCCCGATGATGATTCCACCCGCCACCGCGGTCGCGATCGGCCAGCGTCGAACTAGAGTTCGCTGCCCCTCCGGCGCTGACCGGCCGAGCGCGGTTCCGAGCACCGCCATGAAGGGGAGCAATACACCGAGCGTCTCGAGGCCGAAGTCCACCGTATTGTGGACGAGGACGGCGAGGAGGCCGGCCACCAGCGCCGCCTGGATTCGGTCTCGCCGCCCGCTGCGAGCGAGCCGGAGTACGACGAAGGCCGCCGTGCCACAGACGAGACCGAAGGCAACCCAACCCGAGTCGATGAGGATTTGCAGGAAATGATTCTCGGCGAACGCGAATCGCGATGGGAAGACCGTCTTGATCGTGCGGTACACGGGGAACACGCGATCGAAGGCGCCGCGACCAATGCCCCATGGGTGCGCGCTTATCACGCTGAAGCTGTCGCGCCAGACCCTAAACCGGACGTCGCCGCCGGGGTTATCCCAGCGAAATCGCGCAACGAGCTGCTCCCCTCCGAGCGCCGCCCCGGCGAGAAGGACGAGCGCCAAGGATGCTCCCGCCCAAAGTAGCGCGATCCGCTTACTGCGCGGGTCGCGGTCCTCGCGTGCGCGATAGTAGAGAAATCCAAACACCAGAGCCGCCGCTGTCATCGCGAGGACCGCGCCCCGTGACAACGTCGCTGCGGCGCCACCTACACACAGGACCATCCCGGTCATCCACCCGGCGCGGTTGAGGGCCGTCGGACGCTGAAACGAGCACGCGAGGCACGCGAAGGCGGCGAGCTCCAACAGCTCAGCGGTGTGGTTCGCGTTGACGAAAGGACCAACCAGCAACGTCCGATGTGTCGATATCAACGCGCCGTAGATTCGGGGGACGCTGAAGATCTTGTGACCGAAGCCGATCACGGTCGCGGCGATGCCGGCCACCGCGATCGCGCGCATCGTGAGGTAACGCCGTCGCTGGCCGGATGCCAGGTGGTAGGCCATCACAAAGATTGCGAGCGCCGCGGCCGCCTTTCCGATATATGCCCGAGTACTCGGGGGATCGAGGCTCAGCGGCCAACTGGAGGGGCTCGACATCGCGTGCTCGCGGAGGAGCAGCGTCCCATTCGAATCGAGGATGGCGCGTAACGCGATCGGAATCGGAATCGACTGCAGCACCGGAATCAGCAGGAACACGACCGGGAGCAGGACGGCCCAGTCGACGCGGACCTCTTGTCCCTCCAGACGAATGCCGATCCACCACAGCCCGATGGCGAGACCGGCCAGTATCATGACGAGCGCGAGGGTGGAGCGATGAACGGCGCCCGCCGCGAGGGGCGCGGTCACCGTCGCGACGACGAACAGAGAAACGCCGATCTGAATCGCGGCCGAGCCGAGAGGGGTGCGCCGGATCCGGGTCCTCGGGCGACCGGCGCCCGGCGAGCGTTCGACGCCAGCTGGCGACGCGCTCTCAGAAGACGCGTTCATCGACGACGAGCACGTCACCCGGGAGAACGATCACGTTTTGAGATCGCCCCTCGCTGATGTCGGCGACCCGGTAGATGTGAGTCTCGATTTTGCCGCCGATTTCCCTGCGGAGGTTCACCGAGTTCTTGGCAGCAATTCCGGTGAAGCCACCCGCGCTGGCTATGGCGTCGACAATCGTCATGTTTGGGTAATAGGAGACCTGCCCTGGACGACCGACCTGCCCCAGAACCGAAATCTTCTGGCTGTTGCGGTCTTTGATGGTCACCATCACCTGCGGGTCCTTCAGGTACTTGTCCTTGAGCTTGCTGACCAGCAGTTGCTGGATCTCTCCGGTTCGAAGACCCGCGACCGCGGTACGACCGGCGAGCGGATAATCGACGGTGCCGTCGGTGGCGACGCGAAACGTACCGGAGAGCTCGGTCTCGCCGTAGACCCGGACTTCGAAGGTGTCGTCGATCCCGATGCGATCTTCTGGGGAGCCAATCTCTACCGCGATAACCGGGGGTTTAGCCGACTTCGTGCATGCGAGCACGGTAATAAACAAGACAACGGGGCCCAGCCGGCCCCTGGAAACCCTGAGGAGCATCGCAGACGAAAGTCTAGTACGTCACGCCCAGGCGAACAAACACCTGCTGCTTGACGTAGTCGTTGGTCGAGAAGTTACTGGAGTTGAGCAGCAGCGAGTACGCGACGCCCGCATACACCCAGTTTCGGATGAAGTAGTCGAGCGACGCGCCGACCTGCCCGAAGTCGTCCACGCGCCCCTGCTGCAGCGGGTCCACGAAGACGCCTTCGTACTGGCGATGCGAGTACCGACCCGACAAGTCGAGCGATAGCCGCCCGGCGATCTGCTGGACGTAGGAAGCGTAGACGGCGTCGTTGTAAGAGAACGACGACACGACGGCGTTGGTGAAGTCGTGACGTGCCCCGAAAACGATTCGGCTGAGCATCGTGGGCATCACGGTGAGCGACACCTCGGCGAAACTGCTCCCGAGGAAGCCGCTGGTCGATATGCCCGACGAATAGAATCCGTTCATGTACCCCAGCGCTACGATCGCCGAGGTCTTCTCGGTGAGCAGACCGCGAAGGCCGGTCGTCACGATCAGAGGAAACGACGAAGGCTTGCTCGACGAACCGATCGGGGTGTCGTTGAGGTAGAAAACGTAACCCTGCCGCGCGGTGAGGAAGATGGCGGTCTTGGGCAGCCACTTCCAAGCAGTGTCGAGCATCAGCTGGTTGGTATCGGCGTTGGCATACTCGTAACCCCCGCCGTAGACGTCCACCATGTTGGTGTACCGAAGCGTCGCGGTCAGCCGCCCGCCTCCAGGAGACCACCTTCCCTCGATGGATGCTTGATTGTTGTACCGGGTGATCGGCGCGCCCACGGTGAGCTGGTTCATCGGGTTGAAGGCTGCGTACGGCGCGTCCTCGGTGCGCGCGAAGGTGTCCGCGAAACCGAAGCCGAACTGTCCCGAGCCGCTGGAGATCGCGAGACCGGCGGTCGGCATCCAGGCGTTGCGAAACCTCTGCACGTTCGGGTTGTCTGACTCGTACCGGCGGTAGTTCAAGCCAGCCCGAAAGTTCACGGAGAACCTCCCGGTTTGGCCAGTCCGGGTGGCGTTGCCGAGGTCAGCGAAAATCGTCGAGCGGAGGATGGCGGAACCGACAGGACTGGACTCTTGATAGAAGACGTTCGAGTCGTACCCGCTCTCGACCCCCGCCCCAACGTGGAGCAGGACGCTATCGCTGACCTGAATACCGGTGTTGCTTTCGCCGCTCGCTTTGTACGGCAAGCCCTGATACCCGATCGTTACTTCCTCGCGCGCCGCGCCCGGGGTCGTCTGCGCTCGCGCCGTGGAAACGCCGCCGAGCATACACAGTCCGGTCGCTATCGCGAGGCGAAATTTCATGTGAGGTCGTGTCCGCGTGGGCAGAGGAGTGGGCGGCCGGTGGTTATAGGTATCGGCGCGCCGTTTAGGTGCCCATCATGGAGCTCGCCTCGCCTGGCCGTTCGATGTCGATACCGGGGGCTGCTGGCTTCGTGGGGTCGTACTGGGGAATGTTGGGATCGATCTCGACGTCGACACGGGTCGCACCGACGAACGAGAGATCCTCGCCTATGCAATTCTCTGCCTCCGCTCCCAAGACCTGCACCTTCTGGTTGACGATCGTGAGGCGCGTGAACTCATGTGTGCGTTCACCCTCATCGGCACGCGTCACGGCTTCCTGAAGCGCGGTCATCGACTGCTCACCGATGTTCAGGTTCACGCGAACCTGCACGAGCTTGTCGGTCACGCAGTTCAGGCGAATGATGTCCTTGTCCTTCTTGGACTGCTCCTGAAGCGATTGCACGTGCTTCAAGACCTCGTTCATGGACTTGAAGTACTCCTGGGCCTGGCCGACCATCTCTTCGGGGCGAAGCATCGGCCGCTGTTTGACCGAAATGTCGACCGGGCCCGCACCCGGGGCGGCGGCGGCACCTGCGCCCGTTCCTGCGGAGGGCGGTGCGATCGGCGCGGGGCCCTGGGCAAACACGGTGCTCGCCATGAAGGTAGTCGTGATCAACAGCTTTGCTTTCACCGCCAGTCCTTTCTATCCCAATTTCCCCTGAGCAACTGCAAGGCCGTCAGCGAGAGAAACCTAAGAAAATCGAATAGTTACGACGACGGGGAGCATTATATTCAGTGCGGCTCTGTGTGTCAACTGCGGAGAATCGCTGAAGAACGTGCGGAATCGGGTGATTCCTTTGGCGCTGCCGTGCCCAGGTCGCGGATGGTTCGCGCGAGAACATAGGTTGCTCGTTGGTGCGCGCTAGAGCCGCACGGTCATCAGTAACAAAGGCGTCAGACAGGTTGCGTGCGGCAAAATGCCGGACGCGAACCGCCTGCCGCGCGATGGCTACTGGCTGGACTGGAACACGAACGGGAACGAGACGTCCACCGAGCCGCCCGAGGGCGCCGGGAAGCGCCAGCGCGCGACCAGCGACTTGATGCAGCTCGCGACCTCGGCGTCGCCGAGAGTGTCTTGCTCGACGTCGACGCCCGAAACGGTTCCAGCCTGCGTGATCGTCCAGTGGATCACGACCTTGCCGGAGAGAGTCGGATTGCGCTTCAGCGCGCGCTCGTAGCAGGCCTTGATCGCGCCGAGGCGCGACTTGACCTCTTTGGCGACCATCGACGGATCGAGCTCGCCGTCCACCGCGGGGGCCTCGGTCTTGAGCGTCGCCTTCACCGCCTTTTCGGCGGCGCCCGAGCCGGTGCCGCCGCTCGCGATGCTACCGCCGCCGCGCAGGCCGCCGACGTCGGCGACGCGCCCCGATCCACTTCCGCCCGACTTGATGCCGCGCAGCTGATCGTTCGCGTTCGCGACGCCGACGCCGCCGACGCCCTGGAATGCCTTCTCCTGGTCGCGGTCGACGTCGCCCTTGCCGAGCACGTCGGCGATCGAGCCCTCGCCCTCCGCCTTGGCGCCGAGCAGCTTGAGAAGACCGGTCGACTTCACCTGCTCCGCCAGGCGGGCGCGCCGCTCGGCGTCTGCCTTGGCCTTCGCCTCGGCGGCTTTGGCCTTCTCCTCGTCGGACATTTCCTTCTTCGGCTTCTTTTCCTCTTCGCCCTTCTTCTTCTCGGGCTTCTTTTCTTCTTCCTTCTTCGCTTCCTCGACCGGCTTCTTGACCTCTTCCTTCTTCTTCTCCTCGGGCTTGACCATCTTCACGAATCGGTCGGGCACCGCCTCGATGTCTGGCTTGCGCGGCCAGTCGACGTTGCGGAGATAGATGACGAAGATGAGGTGAAGCAGGAACGACAGCGTGGCGATGATGGTGAAGAACCAGTCGAGGTCGGAGAACGCCGAGCCGCGCACCGACGCAGGCAGCTGCGGGCGTGGCTGGGGCGGAGGCGGCGTGACGAACTGGAACAGGATCGTCATGTCCGCGAGCGTGATCTTGCCGCGCGACCGCTCGTCGAGTGGGAGCACCCAACCTGGGCCGCGCTTCTGAATCTTGCCGGTCTGCTTGAGCTGCGCGAGCGAGATGATCTCGTTGCCCACCGCGATGCGCGCGTCCATCCCGTCGGAGAAGTGGGCGATGTATTGGTTGCCGCTGATCTCGAACAGCAGCCAGTTCTTGGGCAGCGCGTCGGAGAGCACGACGAACATGTTCTTGGCCGATTGGCCGATCGTGATGTTCTCGCGCTGACGGACCAGCCGCTCCTCGACGATTCGTCCGCCCTGAATGATGCCGATCCGCAGGATCTTGGGCTTTCCGCTCGACGCCTGCGGTTTCGGAGCCGCGATAGCTGCCTGGGTCGCCATGCTCAGGTCCTTGTGTTCAAGAGGGTGGTGGAGACTCTAGGGAAGGCTTCTCGGTCGAGACGCATGAGAACGAGGAAAGATCTGAGAACCGTCGGGGCGTGTTCGCAGCTGCGTCAGACTCAGAACGGCGAGCGCGAAACGCTGTCGACGATCTTCGGAATGAAGTCCTGCTTGAGCTCCTGCCAGTCGTAGTTAATGGTCGACTTCTGATAGAAGAAAAATGCCTCGGGCTTCTGGATTTTACCTTCAATTCGGATCTCTTCGGTGATCCGATAAACCTTTTTTCCCCCAGCGCCCTTTTCCACCTTGACCTTGGTCGCGTCGGCGGCGGGAGCCGGCGCCGGAGCGGCGGGCTTTTGAGCCCACGCTGTCACCGGGAGCGGGATCGCGACCGCGACCACGAGCGCGACGGCGAGCGCCGAGCGCGCAAAAAAACCAGCTTTGCCGGGTAGGTTGGTCATGACGTCTGCCCTCATCACTTGGCGGGAGGCGCCGCCTGGACCGGCGGGGCGGCCGGGGCCGCCGGGGCGGCGGCGGGAGCGGCTGGAGCTGCGCCGGGAGCGGGAGCCCCTCCCCCCTCAGCGGCGGCCTTGTCTTTGGCGAGCCGCTCTTTTTCGGCCTTCTTGGCGTCGTCGGCGGCCTTCTTCGCCGCGCGCGCAGCCTCGCGCTCGGCTTGCTTCTTGAGTCGGTCGAGGCGCTTTTCCTCTTTCTTGATCGACTCCTGTGCCTCGCCTACGTAGATCTCGGCCGGGTCGGATGCGGCCAGATTGCCGCCCATCATCTGCTTGTACTTCTGGAAGTACTGAATGGCGGTGTTCTGCTTCGCGAAGAGATCCATGTTGGGCATCTTGTCGGCATCCAGGTAGAGGATGCCGAGGTTGAACACCGCGTCGGCATAATTCGGGAAGAGCTGTAGCGCCTGTTGATACTCGGCCTGCGCCCGCTCGTATTGCTTCTGCCCCCGATAGGCATCCCCGAGATTGAGGTGGCCCTTCGCGAAGCCGGGTTGCAGCTGGACCGCCTTTTCGAGGACCGGCAGGGCCTCGGTGTAGTTCTTGGCGGTGAGGTACTCGGCCCCCAGGTTGTTCCACGCCGTCGCATCGTCGGGCTTGGCCTGGGTCGCCTGCTTGAACAGGGCGATCGCGCCGGGAACATTCTTGGCGTCGATCTCGAGGAATGCGAGCAGCGAGTAGATCTCGGCTTTCTCCGCGTCGGTGGCGCCGTTCGCCTGCATCATCTCCCAGAGCTTCTTCATCCACTCGTACTTGCGCAGCTTGTAGTAGGACTTCGCCATCACGAGCATGGCGGGCGTGTAGCGCTCGTTCTTGTTGAGAGCCGCCTTCGCGGCGACCACGGCGTCCTGGTAGCGGCCGGCCTTGAACAGCTCTTGCGACTGCTTGGTCTCCGCGGTCGGGATGACCGGAGGCGGCGGCTCGCGGCGCGCCCACGCGGGCGCGGCGGCAAGCGCGACGGCGAGCGTCGTGGCGGCGAGCAGCGGCAGGCGCATCGACCGGCTCACGGGTACTCCAGCCCGATGCGCTCGTCCTTGATGAACGGGAACTCGTCCGGCAGGTACTTCGACAGGTTCTCGCGCGCCTTCTTGACGTAGTCGTTGGTAACGCCCATCTGCGACGCGCGCGCGAGCGTGTCCTTCCAGCGCTTCTTCGCCTCGTCTTCGATGGGGGTCACGAACTGGAAGATGGCGTCTTTGTACTGGCCCTCGACCAGACCGCAGTCGTCGGGGTTGAGCTTGCACGCCTGCTTGGCGAGCTTCTTGAGGTCATCGGGCGGTTGCTCGGCGGCCTTGATCAGCTTCTGCGCGAACTCGTAGTACACGTCGCCCGAGCGCAGGAACGCCGCCAGCGTCCAGGTCGCGTCCTTGTAGGCCCAGATCTTCTGGTAGTCCTCGTTCAGCTGCTTGGCCTCGTTGGTGAACGACTCGAACGTCTTCTTGATCTGCTCGGGCTTGCTGCCGAACTTCAGCTCCTTCTTCTGGAAGGCCTTGAACTTCTCTTCCATGATCAGGAAATCGGCCTTACCCGCGAAGCCGGCGGCCGGGGTGGCGGCCGGAAGCTTGCGGTTTACGAACTCGTCGCGCACGCGCTTGTAGGCGTTGAGCACGTCGCTCTTGTTCTTGCTCGTCTTCTCGACGATCACCGCCTGCTTCATGAACGCCTGGACGACGAACTCACCCGCGGCGGGCTGCTTGTCGTAGCGCTTGATGAAGTCCTTGAGGCAGCTCGAGTACGCGGTCAGGTTGTTGGCCTTGTCGTACGCGTTGCACGCAAAGAAGTAGGCCTGCGCGCTGTCCTGCGGCTTCTCGGAGATCGCGTCGGAGTACTTCTTGTAGAGGTCCGCCGCGCGACCGTACTGCTGGTCGTTGTCGAGCAGCGTCGCCGCGAGCCCGAGCGCCTCCTTGCGGTGCTCCGAATCCTTGAACTTCGGATCCATGGCAAAGTTCAGGTAGCCCTTCACCGCCTGGTCGAACTCGAAGAACCGGTAGTGGTTGCGCGACGCGTTCCAGAGCGCTTCCTTGCCCCACTCCGAGTCGGGGTAGCTCCCGTAGAGGCGCTCGTAGCACTTGGTCGCCTCGCCGAACTGGAACAGCTTCTCGTAGATGACGCACGCGTTGTTGAGCGCGGTCGGCGCGCCAGGATCCTTGGGGTTGGCGTTGACCACGTCGATGAGGTCGAGCGCGAGGCCGACGTCGAGCTCGGTCGACACCTTGCCGCCGCCGCCCGTCGGCTTCTCGCCCGGCTTGGCCGCCGGACCGGCCACACCGGTCACGAGCGCGATGCCGCCAGGACCCGACTGGCACATAACCAGCTCCTTGTGGGTCCCCTTCTCCTCGTTCTCCATCGACAGCTGGAGACGCTTGGTGATGATGGTCGTCTTGACCGACGATTTGATCTGCGCGAAGCGATCGAGGTACGGCTTCGCCGCCGGCGACTTGCCACAGGCTGACTCTCCGAACTGCTCGGCGACGGTGAGCAACTGGCCGAGCGCGCAGTCCTTCGGCTCCTCGTCGGCGATGTTGAAGTCGATGAAGTAGGTCTGCAGGATCGCGTCGTACGACTTGAAACCGACGTCCGACTTGGTGCCGCAGTACTGCTGGGTGACCTTCAGGAGGCGGGCGCGCGCCTCGGGCCAGTCGCGGTAGCGCAAGGTGATGACGGCCGCCGCGTACTTGAGGTCCGGCGCGCGCTCGTTCTTGATGTGCTCGACGTACCAGTCGATGGTCTCGACGTACTTCTTGTAGATGTCGGGCATCGGCAGCGCGGTGACCGGCGGCTTGGTGTTCTTCTCGTCGGGAATCGGCGGATCCTCGATCCGCTTTTCCTTCTTCATCTGATCGATGATCTCCTCGTACGCCTTGATCATCCGGAACGCGGCGTCCTCCTGGAAGCGGTTATCGAGCTGGGAGTCGCGCACGTTCCGGTAGGCGTCGATCGACTTCTCGGTCTGTCCAGAGTAGTAGAGCGCGTCGGCGAAGAACGCGGAGAACTCGTAGGTGCGCTTCGAGTTCGGGTAGGCGGCGAGGTACTTCTCGTAGAGCTCGGCGGCGGTCGCGTACAGCTTCTTGCACTCCTCGAGCTTCTTGAGGTCCTTGGTGTTCTCCTGCCACTTCGTCTTACAGGCCTGGGCGTTGGCGTGCACCGACGTCGCCGCGGTCAGCAGCGCGTCCTCGGCCAGTTGGCGGCCGACAGCGAGCGCGTCCGGGTTGTCCTTGTTGTGCTCGTACCAGTCGCTGCCCTTGGTGTAGAGGCGCCCGAGCTGCTCGCGCTCCTTGGCGGCGGCGATCAGGTTGCGGTCCTTCTCATACGCGTGGATGATCCGCTCCTGGACGCGGGGCGCGTCGGAGTAGTACGGGTACTTGGCGAGCAGCGCCTTGTACACGGCGATCGCGTCGGAGTACCTGGTCTGATCGAAGTAGATGTCGCCGAGGCGCTGGAACACCTCGCGGACGTGGATCTCCTTCTCGCGGCCCTTGTAGAACTCCATCGCGCGCTGGAGGCCATTGACGGGGTCAGGCATCGTGTCGCCGTCCCAGTCGGCCTCCGCGAAGCTGACGCCGAGGTACTGCACCGCCTCGGGGCGGAGGTCGGACCCGACCTTCTGCCCGGCGGCCGTGCGGCCGTCGGCGTAGAGGACCAGGTTGTCGAACTCGCGCACCGCCTCGGGGAAACGGTTGTCGCGGTAGTAGGCCCACGCGAGCTTGTAGAGCGCGCGGTCGTAGTAGGGCGAGTCCTTGAACTGCAGCACTTTGTGAAAGGCGGCGATCGCCAGCCGGAGCTCGTTCGGATTGTCGAAGTGGAACTCGCCGACCCGCGTCCAAGCTTCGGGCAGGAACTTCGAGTCCTTGCGGACCGGCGTGCACGACTTGTAGACCTCGTCGTCGCTGCCGGGCGCACCGGGCCTGATCGGCGGCCGCGGCGTCGGGACCGGCGTTTCGAGCGGCTTGTACTTGTTCGAGCACACGAGCGCGAGCAACGCCTGCTTGGCCTGCTGGTCCTCGCCCATTTCACCGAGGCAGAACCCGAGCAGGTAGTAAGTCGCGTCGAGGAACCGATAGCTCGGGAACTCGGTCAGCAAGCGCCGGTAGAGATTGATGGTCGGGGTGTAATCGACCTTGGGCGGTGCGTCGCTCGGCGGGGTCGGCCCGTCCATCGCCTTCTTGTAGCTCTCATCCGCGTCCAGATATTCCTCGGCCGAGCGCTCGTAGTAGAGCTCGGCGAGGCGGAACATCGCGTCCGGAGTCCAGCGCTTGTCGTTCGGGTACTTGAGCAGAAACGCCTCGAACATCGCGATCGCGTCCCGGCGTCGATCCCGCGCGTCGCGATCGTTGAGGTCGATCTGCGCGTCGTACTTGGCGCTGATCGCCTTCACCTTGTCTTGGTAGCTGCGCTTGAGCAGCTGCCGCGCCGTGCCCCGGTACTCGGTGACCATCTCCGAGAACCGCTTGACGTCCTGGGCCAGCTCGTCGAGCGCCGCGGGATCCATCCGCGCGGGCCCGCCGGCCAGCGCGGGCTCCGCGGCCCAGGCCCGGTCGGCCGCCAGCGCCAGCGCGATCAGTGCGACCGAGAGGCGAACCGCGCGCGTCATTTGTCCTCTTGCATGATGCGCCGGAAGTCCTCGTCGAGTGCCTTGATCTCGCCGCTCTTCTGGTTGGTCAGGCGCGTGACCGTGCTGGTCTTCTGATCCTTGAGTCCCCAGGCGACGTCGATGATGCCGACGTCGGACTGCACGACGAGGTCGTAGAACCGGTCGGCGACCTTGGTGAACATCGCCTGCGCGAGGCCGCCGCCCATGCTCTTGGACTCGTCCATGATCGCGGTGAGCTTGTCGGCGGCGCGGCCGAGCTCTTCCTTCTCGGCCTTGAGGAACCGGACCACGGTCTCGAGCCGCGCCGAGACCTGCGCGTCGACGCGGCCGTCGAAGTCGATGAGCTGGCCCTCGATGGTGTCGCAACGAAACAGGACGCCGTTCATTCGCTCGACCGCGCCGCGATCGGCGCCGGCGAGGCGCGCCATCGCCTGCTTGTGGACCTCGGACTCGCGGCGAAGGATGTCCACCAGCTTCTTCGACGTCTGCCGCTCCGAGTCGCCGATGCCGCCGGCCGCGCTCGCGTCACGCCGGGCTTCCGCGATCGCCTCGCGCAGCTTGTCGTGGCCGGCGCGCAAGCCTTCGATCACGACGTGCATGTCGCGCACCGGACCCTGGATGTCCTCGGGGCGAATCTTCTGCTCGGATCTCGACCCTCGGTAGTAGTTCTCGATCGCCACCAACTGCGCCTCGAGCGACTGAATCTCGACGTTCAGCTCGGACGCCTGGCGATCCATGTCGGCGAAGCGATCGCGCATCGTCTTCTCGTGCGAGGCAACACCCTCGGCGGTGGTCGGCAGCGTGGCCTGGCGTTCCATGCCGTCGCGTTCGAACGCGAGCGCATCCAGCGCCTTGCGCTCCTCGGGCGACAGGATCGGGTCGATGATCGCGCGGATCTTCGACACCATCTTCTGCCGGGTGGTGACGACCTCGTTCATCATCTCGACCGATCGGGTCCGGCGCGACGCGAGGTCTGGGAACATCCCGACGCGGCCCGATCCCTCCATCGCATGCTCGATGCGATCGAGAAGCTTCTGGCTGTCCGCGAGGTCTCGCTGGATATCGCCGACGTTCGACGCCAGCACGACCATCCTCGCGACCTCGGGCTCGGCCTTCACCCACTTGACCGCGGTGGGGGGCACGAACGCGCCGATGTCGAATTTGTCGAGGCTCTTGCCCACCAGCGTGTCGAAGTACGCAGGATCGGTCTGGGCGCGCACCAACACCTGCTGGAGCTGGCGGTGCACCGGTTCGAACTCGTCGCGAACCTTCGAGAAGGTGTCGCTCGCGAGGTAAAAATTGCTCATGCGAAGGTGCAGATTGCCTTCGATGAGCCGCAAGTGCGGGCCGTCCTGGGCGTCGGGCTCGAACAGCAGGAGCAGGTTGATCGAGCGGTAGGCGCGCTGCCAATCCTTGGCCTTGATGTACGTCCACGCCTGCTCGCGGAGCGCGTCGGAGAAGTACTTCGACTGGCGGGACACTGACTGGTACGCCTCGATCGCTTTGTCGAACTGAGAGCGCTCGTAGAGGATGCGGGCGATGGCGAGTCGCGAGAGGTCCTGGATGTCCTTGCTCGCGTCATCGGTTGCCTGCAGCTTCGTCAGCGCGTCGAAGTTCTGGCTGGCACCCGCGAGGTCACCCTGTTTCACCTGGATGGTGGCCATGAAGTAGCGCGCCTGGAAGAAGTACGGGCTGCCCTGTGGAACCGACCCGAACACCTGCGCGGCGTCGTTCAGCCGACTGCGAAAGAAGTAGTACTTGCCGCGCACGTACGGAATCGCCGGCTCCATCGCTGAAAGCGGCAGGTTCTGCAGTCGGGCGAGGTAGCCGTCGACTTTTTCGTAGTCGCCGGTGCGCAACGAGATCTCCACCAGGCGTTGCAGCGCCAGCTGCTCGGGCCTCGAACCAGTGTTCTTCGCGACCGCCTCCTCGAGGTAGCCGCGCGCGGTGTGGAAGTCGCGTGCTTGAAAAAGCGACTCGCCGAGCAAGAACAGCGCGTCGTCATGCGCGCGCGTGTTCGGGTACTTCTCGACGACATCCAGCAGGATGGTTGCCGCCTCCTCGTAGTTCTTGAGCGAGTACAGCACCTGCGCCTCGAGCACGCGCCGGTCGGCGGCGTCGGGAGGCGGCGTCGCGTTCTGGGGCAGATCCGTGGCGAGCTGGTGAACCCGTTGATCGAGCTCCATCAGCTTGCGCGTGTAGTCGTCGACGTCGTCCGCCATCGCCGGCGGACCCCAGAAACCAATCGCGCCGAGGACGAGCGCGGCGCGTTTCACCTGCCCCTTTGTCATCGAGCCTTGGTCGCTACTTCTTCGGCGCGGCCGCCGTGCCACCCTCGCCCGCCGCGATCACGCTGACGCGGAAGTCGACGGCGGGCTTGTCGGACAATTGCGTCGTGATGTTTCCCTTTTCGAAACCGACCACGGTGATGTTGGTGGTCTTGGATTCGCCGGCCACGAAGGTGTGGCTGGATTTGACGTTGAACTTGTAGCCCTTGAGGTAGCTGAACACGCCGAACCCGTTGCCCTGGTACACGAGAGCGACCGACAGCGTATGCGAGCCGGGCTGGATGGCGCCGTTGTAGATGTCGAACTCCTGCATGTCGGCCAGGCGACCGGTATCGTCGCTCTTGGCGTAAATCTGAACACCGTCGAGGGCGTAGGCCGCCTTGATGAGCTTGAACGAGCTGCCCATCTCGTTCTTGTGACGGATGTACGCGCGGGCCGCGCCAATCACGCCGCCGAGCACGGTCTCCTTGAGCAGGTTGAGCCGCGCCTTGGTGCGGAAGATCTGTTCTTTGAGCTCGTTGACGTTCTTCTCGAGAGAGCGGAGGCGGACGGTGTATCCGCCGGCGTCGACGCCCTCACCCGGCGCGGGCGGCGCCCCAGATGGAGACGGCGCCGCCGGGGCGGCCGCGCCGGGCGCCGCCGCGGGCGTGGGCGCGGCAGCAGGAGCCGCCGCGGCCGGCGCAGCGGCGGCAGCGGGAGCGGCCGGCGCCGGGGCCGCGGTCGCCGCCGGGGCGGCGGCTGGCGCCCGCTCGAACGCGAGCTGGGAGATCACGACAGACAGCAGCAACCCCCCACGCGAAAAAACAGTCCCTAGCGATGTCATGTCGTAACTCCGTCAGGCGTTGGTGGCGCGTGTTTGGGTAAGACCCGAAAAGCGGAGCGTGTCGAGCCGTTTCCTATATCAGGCCGCGCAAGTATGGTCAATCTTCAGCCTTTTTGGAAATTGCGCCTTTCACTGTGCCGCTAGTGGTGCCGCCGGTGGGGGTGCCGCTCGTGGTAGCCGCTCGTGGAACTGGCTTCGGTAAGGCGCGCCACATCGCCTCCAACAGCGCTCCCACCCCTTCACCCGTGGCGGCGCTGATCGCGTGGAGCTGGATCTTCCGGCGCGCGAACGGCCGACCCAGGGCCGCCAGCTTGCGTCGCACGTCGGGCAGGTCGACCTTGTTGAGGACCACGATCTGGGGGCGGGCGGCGAGGTCGGGATCGTAGAGCGCGAGCTCACGATTCATCGCGACGAAGTCGCGTAGCGGCGTTCGTCCCGTCGCGGTCGCGTCGAGCAGGTGCACGAGCACGCGCGTGCGGTCGAGATGACGCAGGAACCGATCGCCGAGCCCCGCGCCCGCGTGCGCACCCTCGATGAGTCCAGGAATGTCGGCGACCACGAAGCTCCGCTCGCCAGACAACCTAACGCTGCCGAGGTTCGGCACCAGAGTCGTGAACGGATAGTCGGCGATCTTCGGACGCGCCGCCGAGATCCGCGCGATCAGCGACGACTTCCCGACATTGGGGAAGCCGAGCAAGCCGACGTCGGCCAGCAGCTTGAGCTCGAGGCGGATGGCGCGCTCCTCGCCCGGGGTGCCCGGCTCGGCCCGACGCGGCGCCCGATCGGTCGAGCTCGTGAAGTGAATGTTGCCCCGGCCGCCCTTGCCGCCTTGCGCGACGACGAAGCGCCCAGCGTCGGTCTGCAGATCCGCGATCAGCGTGCCGCTCGCGACGTCGAACACTTGGGTCCCCGGCGGTACCCGCAGCACGACGTCCTCGCCGGCGCGTCCATACCGGTCCTTGTTGGCGCCGTTCTGACCGGCGGGTGCGTCGAACTCGCTCCGGTAGCGGAAGTCGAGCAGGGTCGACAGGCCACCGTCGACGACCAGCACGACCGAGGCGCCGTCGCCGCCATCGCCGCCTGACGGACCACCTTTGGGGACGTACTTCTCGCGCCGGAAGGCGACCGCGCCGTTGCCGCCGTCGCCGCCGCGAACGCGGATGACGACCTCGTCGACGAATGTCATCGACGGTGCCGCAGCGGGGCTTGGCTAGGCCGCCGCCGGCGCGGCGACGATGCTGACGATCTTGCGCGCGCCCGACTTGACGTATTTGACGCGCCCGTCGACGAGCGCGAACAACGTGAAGTCGCGGCCCATGCCGACGTTGGTGCCCGGGTGGACGACCGTGCCCACCTGGCGGACCAGAATGTTGCCCGCCACCACCGGCTCGCCGGAGAAACGCTTGATCCCGCGCCGCTGCGACTGGGAGTCGCGTCCGTTGCGGGAGCTTCCTTGACCCTTCTTGTGCGCCATGGCTGCCTCTCGACCTTTATGCGCCCGCGCGAATCGCGGTGATCTTGAGCGCCGTGAACGGCTGGCGGTGCCCGCCCTTGCGTCGGTAGCTCTTGCGGCGCTTGTATTTGAAGAGGATGATCTTCTTGCCAAGGCCCTGCTCGAGGATCTCGGCTTCGACGGTCACGCCCTTCACCGTCGGCTGGCCCACCTGGACGCCGCCGCCGTCGTCCGCGAACAACAGCGGACCAAATGTCACCTTGGTCCCAGCGGGACCAATGAGCTTCTCGACGCGAAGGGTTTCCCCTTCGGCGACCCGGTACTGCTTTCCTCCAGATGCGATGACGGCGTACATGTGGCTAACCTCAGCGAGCGGCGTAGTTTAGAGAGCCGCGCCCGCGTGTCAAGCGCGGGATGGGGGTTGCCGTCAGTCTTCCCGTCAGTCTTCGTTGACGACGAGGTCTACGGTCGCACCGGCGAGGGCGGTCGCCGGGGGCGCGGGCTTTTGCTCCAGCACGATCCCGGGCGAGCGGTCGCCGTCGTCGGAATAGCGGACCTTGCCCGGTTTGAAGCCTTCCTTTTCGAGCAATTCGCGGGCGGCGCGCAGGCGCATCCCGGTCAGCTTCGGAATCGGCTTTTGCGCGGGGGCGCCTTTCGACAGCACCGCATGTACCGCGCCGCCTTTGGCGAGCTGCGACCCCGCGAGCGGGCTTTGCTCAGCGATCGTGCCCGCGGGGTACTGCCCATCCTCACGTTCGACGGAGAACGCGAGCAGAAGGCCACGGCCCTGTAGGAGCTCGCGCGCCTGGTCGCCGCGCATCCCGAGCAGCGACGGAACTTCGACCGCGATCGCGCCCGGTGGCGGCGGCGGGGCCGGCGACGCCAGGGGCGGCGGCGCCACGGCTGGCGGCTCTGGCTTCGCCGCGCCGGGCAGCATCCCCCGCTGATCGAGCATGCGCAGGCCGAAGAACAGGGCGGCGGTCGTGACGATCGACGTGAGAATCGCGGCGGGTACCGGCGATCGCGGAGGCGGATAGTAGTCGTCGTCGCCCATCAGCACCCGATGCTACCGGCCGATCGCGGCGGCCTCAAGCGTTAGCTCCCGAGCATTTTCCGGAGAATGTCGTTGACCGCCTTGGGGTTGCCCCTGCCGCCGGTCTCTTTCATGACCGCGCCGACGAAGAACCCGAGCAGCTTGGCGTTGCCGGCGCGGTAGCGGGCGACGGCGTCGGGATTGGCGTCGACGGCGCGCTTGCACGCGGCCTCCAGCTCGCCGCCGTCGGACACTTGCGCGAGACCCTCGGCCTCGACGATCTCGCCCGCGGTGCGGCGCTCGTCCCACATCTTTCCGAACACGTCCTTCGCGAGCTTGCCGGACAACGTTCCGTCCTCGACCAGGCCACAGAGCTCGGCCAGCGCCAGCGGCGGCACCGCCACACCCGCGCTGCCCAGCTCGCGCGCGTCCGCCACCCGCGCGAGCATCTCGTTCGCGACCCAGTTGGCGGCACGCTTGGGTGGCGCGCCCGCCTTCACGACCGCGTCGAAGTAGTCGCCGATCTCTTGTTCGGTGACGAGCACGCCGGCGTCTTGCGCGGACAGCCCGAGCGGGCCGGCGTATCGCGCGAAGCGATCTTCAGGCAGCTCGGGCAAGCTGCCGCGCAGCGCCGCCAGCTCGAGGTCGGAGATTGCGAGCGGTGGGAGATCCGGCTCGGGCAGGTAGCGGTAGTCGTGCGCCTGTTCCTTCGAGCGCATCGTCTGCGTCACGGCCCGCGCCGGATCCCAGAGCCGGGTCTCCTGCACGATGCGCTCGCCGCGGTCGAGCAGCGTCGCCTGGCGCTTGACCTCGTGCTCGATCGCGTCGCGCACGTTCTTGAACGAGTTCATGTTCTTGATCTCGGTCTTCGTGCCCAGCGCCGTCGCCCCCCGGAGCCGGAGCGAGACGTTGGCGTCACAGCGAAGCGACCCTTCCTCCATGTTGCCGTCGCCGATGCCGAGCGCTCGCACCAACGTACGGATCGCGCGCAGATATTCGGCGGCTTCCTCGGCCGAGCGGACGTCGGGCTCGCTGACGATCTCGCACAGCGGCACGCCCGAGCGGTTGTAGTCGACGAAGCTGGCGCCCGCAGGTGCGTGGATATTCTTCCCTGTGTCCTCTTCCATGTGGATGCGAACCAGGCGAATCGAGCGCGCCTCGCCCCGCAGGCGGAAGCGGACGGCGCCGCCCACGCAGATAGGTTCGTCGAGCTGCGTGATCTGATAACCCTTGGGAAGGTCGGGGTAGAAGTAGTGCTTCCGCGCGAACCTCGACCGCTGGTTGATCGCACAGCCGGAAGCGAGGCCGAGACGCACGGCCGCCTCGACCGCGGAGCGGTTCAGCACCGGCAGCGTGCCCGGCAAGCCCAGGCAGACCGGATCGGTGGTGGTGTTGGGCTCGGCGCCGAACGCCGCCGACGACCACGAAAAGATCTTCGAGCGGGTGGCGAGCTGAACGTGGGTCTCGAGCCCAATCACCGTTTCATATTTGCTGTCGAGATCGGGCCCCTGGGAAGGTCCCGCGCCCCCCGCGATGCGCTCGCGCGAGCTAAGCCCGCTCTCCCGCGACGCGTCCCGGCTCATGTCGGCTCCGGGGGCCGTCGGGTGTGCCAGTCGGTGCGCGACTCGTAGGCGCCGGCGACACGGAAACAGATCTCCTCGCCCAGCGCGGGCCCGATGATCTGGAGGCCGATGGGCAAGCCCGACCGGGTGAGCCCGCAGGGCTGCGACAGCGCGGGGATGCCGGCCAGGTCGGGCGCGACGGTCAGCACGTCGGCGAGGTACATCTGCAGCGGATCGCCCATGCGCTCACCGAATTTGAACGCGGGCACCGGCGACGTCGGGGTGACGATCGCGTCGCAGCCCTCGAACGCGAAGGAGAAATCGTCCGCGAGCTTGCGCCGCGCGCGCAGCGCCTTGCCATAGTAGGCCTCGTAGAACCCGGCGCGCAGCACGTACGCGCCCAGCATGATACGGCGTTTCGGCTCGGGCCCGAAGCCCTCGCCGCGGGTCTTGGTGTAGAGCTCCTCGAGCGAGCGCGGCTCGGCGGTGCGGTGGCCGTAGCGGATGCCATCGTAGCGCGCGAGGTTCGACGACGCCTCGGCCGTGCACACGAGGTAGTAGGTCGCGATCGCATACTTGGTATTCGGCAGCGACACGTCCACGATCTTGGCACCGGCGCGGGCGAGCTCGTCGATCGCGGCGCGAACCGCCGACTCGACCTCGGGATCCATGCCGGGCTGGAAGTACTCGGCGGGGATGCCGAGCCGCAGCCCCGCGAGCCCGTCTCGCCCGGCGCGCGCGGCCGCCCGGTAGCCACCGACCGGCTGCGGGATCGACGTCGCGTCGAGCGGATCGGGGCCCGCCATCGTCTCGAGCATCAACGCGGCGTCCTCGACCGTGCGGCCGAACGGCCCGGGGTGATCGAGGGATGACGCGAACGCGATCACCCCGTACCGCGAGACGCGTCCGTAGGTCGGCTTCACGCCGACCACACCGCACAGCGCGGCGGGCTGCCGGATCGACCCGCCCGTGTCGGTGCCGGTCGCGGCCACGCACAACGACGCCGCCACCGCCGCGGCCGAGCCACCCGACGATCCGCCGGGAACGTGTGCGTGCGACCAGGGGTTGCGCACCGGCTTGACCGAGCTGTTCTCGTTGGACGAGCCCATCGCGAACTCGTCCATGTTGAGCTTGCCCAGCGATACCGCGCCGGCGGCGGCGAGACGCGCGGTCGCGGTCGATTCGTAAGGCGGCACGAAGCCGCGCAGGACCTTCGAGGCGCAGGTGGTCTCTATCCCGCGGGTGCAGAAGATGTCCTTGATGCCGATCGGGACGCCCGCCAGCGCGCCCGGGTCGCGGCCCTGCGCGCGCGCGGCGTCGACGGCATCGGCCCGCCGTCGGGCCCCGTCGGCGTCGACCAGCAAGTAGCAGCCGAGCGCGGCGTCGTGGCGGGCGATGCGCTCGAGGTACTGCTCCGCGACGTCGCGTGCCTTGACCTGGCCGCTGCGAACGGCTTCGGCGATGGCCACCGCGGTGGCGCCGCGCGCGTCTATCACGACCCGTCGCTCTCGGCGGGCGCGGCGCCGGCAGCCTCGGAGGGGCCGGGAACGATTCGCGGCACCTGAAAGAAGTTGCCCTCGCGGCGGGGCGCGTTCGCGAGCGCGTCGTCGACCGGCAGCGAGGGCGCAACCTCGTCGGCGCGCAGCGGGCACTCGAATGGCACAGCGTGGGTCATGGGTTCGATCGCGGCCGTGTCCAGCTCGCGTAAGGCCTCGACGTGCTCGAGGATGCGGTCGAGGTCGCCCGCCAGCCGCGCCACCTCGTCGTCGCCCAGGCGAAGCCGCGCCAGCATCGCCAGCTCGCGCACTTCCGAGGCGCTTATGCGGGACATGAGGAGGCTCCTCATACCATGATTTTTTCGCGGAACCCTCGGAGGGTTCCGCACCTCCCGCGACGGGTTTCGCGAGCCAAAGCCTCGCTACACCTACGCGTTTCCCGTAACGAATTGGCTACTTGCGGCGCGAGCCGGTATAGTGTTGAGTCCGGGTTGGACCCTGCCATGACCTGCACGCGAAGCCTTGTCTTGTCGCTGATCGCCGCGTGCGCGGGCGTCCTGGCGGCGTGCGATGTCGGGCCGAGGCCCCCTGACGCCCAGACGCAAACCGCGGCCTACTCGGCCGAGCTCGCGGTGCGGTTCGACGTCAGCGCCAGCAAACCTCCGACCGTGTCGGTGCTCGGGTTCCGGGCGACCGCGGCGGTGGGTACGGCGGCGCTCGCGGGCGACGCCTCCGACGTTCTCGGTCTGGTCGATCCGCCGTCGGCGACGGCGCCCAGCGAAGGTTGCGTCCTGCGCGACGCCGACGCGGCCGCCAGCGCCCTCGGTACCGGTGGCGGCTCGGTCGAGCTCGAGGAGCTCGGCGGCGTGGGTGTCGGCCTCGGAGCCGCCGACGCGCCCGGCGATCCGCTGATCATTCGGCCGTTCCCGCGCGTGTTCCCCGACGTCGCCGGCGTCATCGGCGGCGTGGTCGCGGAGGCCGGCCCGCAGCCGCTCGGCGCGCTGCCAGATCGGATTCGTCTCTACAGCCCCGAATCCGAGCTTCCGATCGCCGAGCTGGCGGTGCCGGCGCTGCCGCGGTTGGTTGCTATCAACGGGGCGGCGCCCGCTTCCGGCGCGCGCGTCGACGCCAGCGGCGGGCTGACGCTGACGCTCGTGTCGCCGGCCGGTGCGCTGGTCGAGCTGCGGCCGTTCGGGGCGACCGTCGCGGTGAGCTGCGCGGTCCCCGCCAACGCATCGACCGAGGCGGCGGTCTCGGTGCCGCGCGCACTCCTCGCGCACGTGCGCGGCCGCGAAGCCGCGCCCCGCGGCGCCGGGGTGGCGGTATCGATCGAGGTGGCGCGCCGGCTGCGCGTGCGCGAGCGGCTGGTCACGTCGGCCACGCGCGTGTCGGTCGAGATCCGTTCTTCGCTGGCGGTGGAGCTGCTCCCGTGAGCCGAAACCCGCGGGACACGCGAAAGCACCCGCGCGTCGATCTGGAAGTCCCGGTCATGGTGTCGGACGTAGCCAAGAAGGTCCGCCGGCCGATCCGCTTCGCCTCCGCCGACGTCTCGGGGGGCGGCGCTTTCCTGCGCTCCGACCTCCTGTT
>WNGA01000787.1_pt1 | contig 68278 bp, 58 predicted proteins | sample 5400061 | NCBI WGS metagenome assembly WNGA01 (sample SAMN13153366, study PRJNA577476) | soil metagenome | isolation source: 100 cm soil or saprolite under grassland replicate 2 | place: USA:California | collected 2016-06-15
TCACCTCGGTGAGGTACTTCACCATCTTGTAGCCGAGCTTCACGGCGGAGTAGAGGCGCAGCGGCGCGCCGTGCTCGACGCGGAGCGGCTCGCCGTACATGCCGTAGGCGAGGATCGTCTGCGGGTGGAGCGCGCTCTCCAGGTCCCAGGAGGACCAGTAGCCCGAGTCGAAGGACCGGAACTCGACGTACCTCGCCCTCGGGTCCATCCCGGCGATGCGCGCGATCTCCGCGAGCCGCACGCCGTCCCACGACGCGACCGCCGACCAGCCCTCGACGCAGTGGTGCCGGACGCGGGTGCGCGTCCGCGGCAGCCGCTGGAGCTCGGCGATCGTGAGCGTGAGCGGGCGGGCGACGAGCCCCTTCACCGCGAGCGTCCAGCCCGCGGGCGCGATCGGGAACTCCTTCGAGATCTTGTACTCGGGGAAGTCCTCGAGGCGGGTCTCCTCGTCCTCGCCGAGCTCCGGGGCGAGCCGGCCCGGGTCGAAGAGCGCGCGCTGGAACCGCTCGTTCACGCCCTCCATCAGGCCGAGGAAGCCCGCGTGCGGACGGCGGGAGTCGCAGGCGAGCCCGCCGAGCGCGACGAGGCCGGCGCCGCGGAGGCCGCTCGCGAGGAAGCGGCGCCGGGTCGTTCCGCTCACGAGGCCTCCTCGGGCCGCTCCTCCCTGCCGAGCGTCATGTCGGCGAGGGTTCGCGGATGGAGCAGCACCTCGACGACGTGGACGATCGTGAAGAGCGCGAGCGCCGCGAGCACGAGGAGGTGGATGGCGCGAGCGGCGTCGTAGCCGCCGAGCAGCGCGGTGAGGCGTGGAAGCTGGACGGGCTTGTAGATGGCGAGCCCGGAGAGGACGACGAGCGGGGTCATCGCCAGCACGGCGGTGTAGGCGAGCCGCTGCATCCCGTTGTAGAGCCCGACAACCGGCGGCGCCTCCTTCCGGAGCCGCAGGTCGTGCAGCACGGTCGCCCACGCGTTCCGCGCGTCGCGGCGCGGGAAGAAGATCCGCCGCCGCCACTCCCCGCTCGCGAACACGTAGACGACGTACACGATCGCGTTCGCGACGAAGAGCCAGGCGAACGCGAAGTGCCAGTGGCGGGCGCCCGCGAGCCAGCCGCCGATGGTCAGGGCGGCGGGCGGGTTCGCGCCCTGCAGCGGGTACCACCCGTACTCGGCGCCCATCGCGCCGAGGAACGGGTACGCGACGAGGATGCGGAGCCCGCTCCCGGCCATGACGCCGAGGAGGACGAGGTTCGCCCAGTGGGTCGCCCGCACGAGCCCGGGCTGAACGGGGCGCGGCACCGCCAATCCATAGCGGCTCCCGCTCGCGACGGCTCGCCTTCGTATGGCTGCGGGGCCGCTCGACCGGGCGCCCTTCCTGGGGCGCGCGGCGCGAGCGCTCCCCACGACGAGGCGCCGGCCGCTTCCGCGACCGGCGCCTCCAGAGCTTCGAACTTCTTCGCCGCAGCTACTTCAGCGTGGCGACGAGGTCCTTCACGGCCTTGACGGACTTCTCCATCATCGCCTGCTCCTCGGCGTCGAGCTTCAGCTCGAGGATCTTCTCCGCGCCGCCCGCGCCGATGACGACCGGCACGCCGACGTAGAGCCCCTTCACGCCGAACTCGCCGTTCAGGTGGACGCAGGTCGGGAGGACGCGCTTCGAGTCCTTGAGGAAGGACTCCGCCATCGCGATCGCGGCCGAGGCGGGCGAGTAGAACGCGCTGCCCGTCTTGAGCAGGGCGACGACCTCACCGCCCGCTCCGCGGGTCCGCTTCACCATCGCGTCCATGACCTCCTTGGCCTTGGCCGCGCTGCCGTACTTCCGCTCGAGCAGCTCCATGACGGGGATGCCGCAGACGCTCGTGTACCGGACGAGCGGCACCATGTCGTCGCCGTGCCCGCCGAGGGTGACGGCGGAGACGTCCTTCACCGAGACGCCGAGCTCCCAGGCGATGAACGCCTGGAAACGGGCGGAGTCGAGCACGCCGGCCTGGCCGACGACGCGCGCGTGCGGGAACCCGGTGATGCGCTGGCAGAGCGTCACCATCGCATCGAGCGGGTTCGAGATCACGATGACGAACGAGTTCGGGGCGTACTTCTTGATGCCCTCGGCCACGCTCTGCATGATCTTCGAGTTCGTCGCGATGAGGTCGTCGCGGCTCATCCCGGGCTTGCGGGGGAGGCCCGCCGTCACGATGACGACGTCGGAGCCCTGGATGTCCTCGTAGCTGTTCGTGCCCTTGAGCTTCACGTCGAAGCCGTCGACCGGCGCGGCCTCGGCGATGTCGAGCATCTTGCCCTGCGGAAGGCCCTCGACGATGTCGAAGAGGACCACGTCCCCGAGCTCGCGCAGCGCGCAGAGCTGAGCGAGGACGCCACCGATCTGACCGCCGCCGATCAACGCAATCTTGGGTCTAGCCATTGTCATCTCCTGGAACGGGTCTGCTTCGGATGTGCTGCCCCTACGCGAGCGCTTCCACGAAGGCGTTCAGGGTCGGGCTCGGCCGCATCGCCGCCGCCGTCTTCTTCCGGTCGGGACGGTAGTAGCCGCCCGTGTCCACCGGCTTCCCCTGCGCCGCGATCAGCTCCGCGGCGATCTTCGTCTCGTTCTCCGCGAGCTGCTTCGCGAACTTCGCGAAGCGCGCCTGGAGCTCCTTCTCCTTCGTCTGCTCGGCGAGCGCCTCCGCCCAGTAGAGCGCCAGGTAGAAGTGGCTGCCGCGGTTGTCGATCTGCCCCACCTTGCGGGCCGGCGACTTGTTGTTGTCGAGGAACTTGCCGATCGCGCTGTCGAGGGTCTCAGCGAGGACCTGGGCCTTCGGGTTCTCGCGGCCGATGTACTCGAGCGAGGCGGAGAGCGCCGAGAACTCACCGAGCGAGTCCCAGCGCAGGTACCCCTCCTTCACGAACTGCTGCACGTGCTTCGGGGCCGAGCCGCCGGCGCCCGTCTCGAAGAGCCCGCCACCGGCGAGGAGCGGGACGATCGACAGCATCTTCGCGCTCGTGCCGATCTCGAGGATCGGGAACAGGTCCGTCAGGTAGTCACGCAGCGCGTTGCCGGTGACCGAGATGGTGTCGAGGCCCTTCCGGATCCGCTCGAGCGAGAGCTTCATCGCGTCGACGGGGGAGAGGATGCGGATGTCGAGGCCGCCCGTCGGCAGGTTCGCGAGGTACTTCTCGACCTTCGCGATGACCTGCGCGTCGTGCGCCCGGTTCTTGTCGAGCCAGAAGATGGCGGGCGTGCCGGTCGCCTTGGCCCGCGCGATCGCGAGCTTGACCCAGTCCTGGATCGCGACGTCCTTCGCCTGGCACATGCGGAAGATGTCGCCCTTCTCGACCTTCTGCTCGAGCAGCGTCGCGCCCGACGCGTCGACGACGCGGATCGTGCCGCTCGCGCCGGCGATGAAGGTCTTGTCGTGCGAGCCGTACTCCTCGGCCTGCTGCGCCATGAGGCCGACGTTCGGGACGGTGCCCATCGTCGCCGGGTTGAACGCGCCGTTCTTCTGGCAGTCCTCGATCACCGTCTTGTAGATGGTCGCGTAGCAGCGATCGGGGATCACCGCCTTCGTGTCGTGCAGCTTCCCGTCCGGGCCCCACATCTGGCCGGACTCACGGACGACCACGGGCATCGACGCGTCGATGATGATGTCGTTCGGCGCGTGGAGGTTCGTGATGCCCTTGTCCGAGTCGACCATCGCGAGCGCGGGACGCTTCGCGTAGACGGCCTTGATGTCGGCCTCGATCTCCGCCTTCTTGTCGGCCGGCAGCGACCCGATCTTCTTGTAGAGATCGCCGAGCCCGAGGTTCGGGTTCACGCCCGCCTGCGCGAGCGCCGCGCCGTGCTTCTCGAACACGTCCTTGAAGAAGACGGTGACGAAGTGGCCGAACATGACGGGGTCGGAGACCTTCATCATGGTGGCCTTCAGGTGCACCGAGAAGAGCACGCCACGCTGCTGCGCGTCGTCGATCTGCTCGTCGACGAACTTGCGGAGCGCGGCGACGCTCATCTTCGTCGAGTCGATGATCTCGCCCTCGAGCAGGGGCGCGTTCTTCTTGAGGACCGTCGCCTTCCCGTCCGCGCCGACGAACTCGATGCGGTACTCGGTCGCCTGCTTGATCGTGGTCGAGGTCTCGTTGCCGTAGAAGTCGCCGCCGGTCATGTGCGAGACGTGCGCCTTCGACTCCGGGCTCCAGGCGCCGAGCTTGTGCGGGTTCTTCTTCGAGAACGCCTTCACGGACGGCGGCGAGCGGCGGTCCGAGTTCCCCTCGCGGAGCACCGGGTTCACGGCGCTGCCGAGGCACTTCGCGTAGCGCGCCTGGATCGCCTTCTCGGCGTCGTCCTTGGGGCTCTCCGGGTAGTCCGGGATCTTGTAGCCCTTCCCCTGCAGCTCCTTGATCGCGTCCTTGAGCTGCGGGATGGAGGCGCTGATGTTCGGCAGCTTGATGATGTTCGCCGTCGGCTTCAGCGTGAGCTCGCCGAGCTGCTGGAGGAAGTCCGGGATGCGCTGGGCCTCGCCGAGGTTCTCAGGGAAGTTCGCGATGATCCGGCCGGAGAGGGAGATGTCGCGCGTCTCGACGGCGACGCCGGTCCCCTTCGTGAATGCCTGAACGATCGGAAGCAGCGAGTACGTCGCGAGCGCGGGCGCTTCGTCAATCTCCGTCCAGATGATCGTCGAGGTCTTCGTCGTCATTTCCGTTCCTTGGGGGTTTTCCGGCGGTCTGCGCCGACGGGAGCTTCCGCTGTGCGTGTTCGCTGCTCGTCGCGTGTGCTCGAAGCAGTCGTCGGCGCTCCGTGATGACGCTCCGCTGTCCGTCCTCGGCTGCGTCTCGCCTGCGCCGGCGGGGGTCGCGTTGAAACCCGCGGAAACTACCTATTCTGCCCGGTCATGATCGTTGATCGCGATCAGGCCGACGTCGGAGTCTCGCGATCCGCGCCGATCGGCCACAGCGGGCGAAAAGGTTGCGCGTCAAGGACCGCTTACCGAGCGCTCGCCCGCACGTTCTTGCGGGCGAGCTCGCCGCCGTTCACGGCGGAGGTCCGGCGCCGCGAGCGCCGCGGCCCGGACGGGCGTAGACTGGCTCTCATGCGCCGCGCTCGTGTCAACATCCCCGACGCCGTCGTGACCCGTCCCACGACCTTCGTCGTGGGCGACCACACGCTCGTCCTCACCATGGCGATGGAGGGGCGCTGGACGGTCGCGGTGGACACCCGCCTGCTCGACTCGAGCTACGGCACCGAGGCCGACGCGTGGGAGGCGGGGGTTCGCGATGCGCACCGCCAGGACAAGCTCCGGAGCGCCTGAGCCAGCCGAGCGCTCCGGCGGGACGAGCCGTGCCAACCGGGCGTCGCTCCGTTAGAATCCATAGATGAAGGAGCCCCGCGACAGCTTCGTCGTCCGCGCCCACGTGGTCGGCATCGAGCAGGTGGAGAAGAACCGCTACATCGTCACCCTCGACGGTCGCCGGTTCGCCACCTTCTGCTCGGAGAGCCGGGCGCGGTCGGCAGGTCGGAGCGAGGCGCGGCGGCTCGATCTCGTCGCGCACGAGGTACCGGGGCCCCGCCGGTAGCGCTCCGGCCGGACGGGGTCGCCGCCCGGCGGAGCGCCTCGCCGCGCGGGCCGTCAGCGCTGCTGGCCGGGCTGCTGCTGCTGCTGGCGCGCAAACTCCTCGCCCGCGCGCTTCATCTCCTCGTTCGTCAGGTCCTTCGTGTGCGTCGCGAACGACCAGACGTAGCCGAAGGGATCCGCGATGCCCGCGCAGCGATCGCCCCAGAACATGTCGGCGGGCTTCATCGTCTCCTTCGCGCCCGCCTGGACCGCCTTCTTGTACGCGGCGTCGCAGTCCGGGACGTAGAGCCACATCGTCACGGGCACCGGTTGGTCGGCGCTCGGGGCCGGGCGTCCCATCCCGGGCATCTCGTCGTTCATGAACACGACCGAGTCGCCGATGCGCAGCTCGGCGTGCCAGATGGACTTCCCGTCCGGCGCGGGCATTCGCGAGATCTCCTGCGCGCCGAGGGCGCGCTTGTAGAAGTCGATCGCCTTCGCGCAGTCGCGGATCGTGAGGTTGGGCGTGACCGTGTGCATCCCCTCTGGAACGGGCTTCACGCTGGCCATGGGATGATCCTCCGGTGGTGCGGGTTGAACCACCGGACTAGCGGCGCGCGGCGATCGGATCGAGCCATTGAAGGGTCGCAATCGCGCGTTTCACGCGGGGGGCGCGGGCGGCGGCCGCTGCGTCGCCTCCGCCTCGAGCTCGACGAGCTCCACGCCCTCGCTCACCTGATCGCCGGGCTCGAAGCGGAACGCCTTCACGATCCCCGCGCGCGGTGCCTTGATCGTGTGCTCCATCTTCATCGCCTCGAGCACGAGCAGCGGCGCGCCCTTGTCCACCCTCTTCCCCGCCTCGGCGAGGAGCGCGATCACCTTCCCTGGCATCGGCGCGGTGAGCCGGCCGCCGGGATCGTCCCCCTGCCCCGCGCCGCGCGACGGATCCACCCGGACGATCGGGTAGGCGCGCCCCTCGAAGAACACGTGGCGCCGCTCGCCCGCGGCGACCACCGCGGCGTGGACGCGCCGCTCACCGATGCGTGCGCGAAAGCCGCCGTGCCCCTCCTCCTCGCCCGTCGCGAAGACGCGCCGTCCCCCGAGCCCGAGCGCGTAGCCGCCCGCCGCGTACTCGACGGACACGTCCTGCTGGACGTCGCCGAGCCGGAGCGTCAGCGTCCGGCTCGCCCGGGAGTTGAGCCGCCAGCCGTCGCGCGCGTCCCACGGCGAGCGAGCCGCCGCGGCCGCGCCCTGCCCCTTCTCGCGCTCGAGTTCGGCGAGCGCGGCGAGGAGCCACACCTCCTCGGGCGTCTCGCGGGTCGCCGGGAAGAGGAACTCGCTCTCGCGCTCGATGAGGCCGGTGTCGAGGTCGCCCGCCGCGAACGCGGGCGACGCGACGAGGCGCGCGAGGAACTCGACGTTGTTCGCGACGCCGACGATCCGCAGCTGCGCGAGCGCCGCGCGCATGCGCGCGAGGGCCCGCTCCCGGCTCGCGTCCCACACGATGAGCTTCGCGATCATCGGGTCGTAGTGGGGCGAGATCTCGTCTCCCTCCTCCACGCCCGCGTCGATCCGCACGTGGTAGGAGGCCTCCGGCGCCGCGAGGTGGAGGAGCCGCCCGGTCGAGGGGAGGAAGCCCCTCTCCGGATCCTCGGCGTAGATGCGCGCCTCGATCGCGTGCCCGTCGATCTGCACCTGCTCCTGGCGCAGCGGCAGCGGCTCTCCCGCGGCCACGCGGAGCTGCCACTCGACGAGATCGAGGCCGGTGATCATCTCCGTCACCGGGTGCTCGACCTGCAGCCGCGTGTTCATCTCCATGAAGTAGAAGGCCCCGGAGGGCTCGACGATGAACTCGACGGTGCCCGCGCCGACGTAGCCGACCGCCTTCGCGGCCTCGACCGCGGCCGCGCCCATCGCCGCGCGGCGCTCGGGCGTCATCCCCGGCGCGGGCGCCTCCTCGAGCACCTTCTGGTGGCGCCGCTGCACCGAGCAGTCGCGCTCGTAGAGGTGGACGCAGTGGCCGTGCCGGTCGCCGAACACCTGGATCTCGACGTGGCGCGGCCGGAGCACGTACCGCTCGACGAGCACGCGGTCGTCGCCGAACGCCTGCAGCGCCTCGCGCTTGCACGACGCGAGCGCCGCGTCGAAGTCGGCGGGCGCGTCCACGCGGCGCATCCCCTTCCCTCCGCCGCCCGCGCTCGCCTTGATGAGCACCGGATAGCCGATCCGCTTCGCCTCGCGCGCGAGGAGGGGCGGGTCCTGCTCGGCGCCGTGGTAGCCGGGCGTGAGCGGGACGTCCGCCTTCTGCATGAGCGTCTTCGCGGCCGCCTTCGAGCCCATCGCGCGGATCGCCGACGGCGGCGGTCCGATGAAGACGAGGCCCGCCTGCTCGCACGCCTCGGCGAAGTCGGCGTTCTCGGACAGGAACCCATATCCGGGGTGAATCGCCTGCGCGCCGGTCGCGCGCGCCGCCTCGATGATGCGCGCGCCGACGAGGTAGCTCTCCCGCGCCGCGGCGGGGCCGATGTGGACCGCCTCGTCGGCGAGCCGCACGTGCCGCGCGTTCGCGTCCGCCTCGGAGTGGACGGCGACCGTGCGGATGCCGAGCCGGCGCGCGGTCCGGATCACCCGGCAGGCGATCTCGCCCCGGTTGGCGATGAGGAGCTTCGTGAACATGGGCCCTCGTCACATGCGGAAGACGCCGAACCGGGTCTGCGGGATCGGCGCGTTGAGGGTCGCGGACAAGGAGAGCCCGAGGACGCGCCGCGTCTGCGCCGGGTCGACGATTCCGTCGTCCCACAGCCGCGCGGTCGCGTAGTACGGGTGCCCCTGCGTCTCGTACTGCGCCCGGATCGGCGCCTTGAACGCCTCCTCGTCCTCGGGGCTCCAAGTCCCGCCGCCCGCCTCGAGGCCGTCGCGCCGCACGGTGGCGAGCACGCTCGCGGCCTGCTCGCCCCCCATGACCGAGATGCGGCTGTTCGGCCAGGTCCAGACGAAGCGGGGCGAGTAGGCGCGGCCGCACATCGCGTAGTTGCCCGCGCCGAAGGAGCCGCCGATGAGCACCGTGATCTTCGGGACGGCGGCGGTCGCGACCGCGGTCACCATCTTCGCCCCGTCCTTCGCGATGCCGGCGTTCTCGTACTTCCGCCCCACCATGAACCCGGTGATGTTCTGGAGGAACAGGAGCGGGATCCCGCGCTGGGCGCAGAGCTCGATGAAGTGGGCGCCCTTCAGGGCCGACTCGGAGAAGAGGATCCCGGCGTTCGCGACGACGCCGACGGTCACCCCGAACAGCCGGGCGAACCCCGTGACGAGCGTCGCGCCGTAGCGCGGCTTGAACTCGTCGAAGCGCGAACCGTCCACGATGCGCGCGATGATCTCCCGGACGTCGTAGGGCTTGCGCGTGTCGGTGGGCAGGATGCCGTAGAGCTCGGCGGGGTCGTAGAGCGGCTCCTCGACCTCCGCGACCGGCGGGCCCGCCGGCTTCTCGCGGTTCAGGTGCGAGACGATCCGCCGCGCGATCCCGAGCGCGTGCGCGTCGTTCTCGGCGAGGTGGTCCGCGACGCCGGACAGGCGCGTGTGGACGTCTCCGCCGCCGAGGTCCTCCGCGCTCACCACCTCGCCCGTCGCCGCCTTCACGAGCGGGGGCCCCCCGAGGAAGATCGTCCCCTGGTTGCGGACGATCACCGCCTCGTCGCTCATCGCCGGGACGTACGCGCCGCCGGCGGTGCACGAGCCCATCACCACCGCGATCTGCGGGATGCCGAGGGCCGAGAGGTTCGCCTGGTTGAAGAAGATGCGGCCGAAGTGGTCGCGGTCCGGGAAGACCTCATCCTGCCGCGGCAGGAACGCACCGCCCGAGTCGACGAGGTAGATGCAGGGGAGCCGGTTCTGCTCCGCGATCTCCTGCGCGCGCAGGTGCTTCTTCACGGAGATCGGGTAGTAGGTGCCGCCCTTCACCGTCGCGTCGTTCGCGATGACCAGGCACTCGATCCCCTGCACCCGTCCGATCCCGGCGATGAGCCCGGCCGCGGGCGCCTGGCCGTCGTACATGCCGTACGCGGCGAGCTGGCCGATCTCGAGGAAGGGCGTCCCCGGGTCGAGCAGGCGGTCCACCCGGTCGCGCGGGAGGAGCTTTCCGCGCGCGACGTGCTTGTCCCGCGCGGCCTGCCCGCCGCCCTGGCTCACCTCGCCCGCCTTCGCGCGCAGGTCCTCGACGAGCGCGCGCATGGCGGCCCCGTTCGCCTGGAACTCCGCGGCGCGCGGCTGGATCTGCGACTTGATGACGTTCATTCAGGCGGTCTCGCCGAACAGTTCACGGCCGATGAGCATCCGGCGGATCTCCGAGGTGCCGGCGCCGATCTCGTAGAGCTTCGCATCCCGCCACAGCCGGCCGGTGGGATATTCGTTGATGTACCCGTTCCCGCCGAGCGCCTGGATCGCCTCGTTCGCCATCCAGGTCGCCCGCTCGGCAGCGAAGAGGATCGCCCCCGCCGCGTCCTTGCGGAGCGCGCGCGCGTGATCGGCGTGGTCGCAGGCGCGGCCGACCGCGTAGACGTAGGCGCGGCACGCCTGCCAGGTCGTGTACATGTCGGCGAGCTTCCCCTGCATGAGCTCGAACTCGCCGATCGGCTGGCCGAACTGCTTGCGGTCGTGGACGTAGGGAAGGACGACGTCCATGCACGCCGCCATGATCCCGAGCGGACCGCCGGCGAGGACCGCGCGCTCGTAGTCGAGCCCGGACATGAGCACCTTCACGCCCTCGCCGACGCCGCCGAGCACGTTCTCCTCGGGCACCTCGCAGTCCTCGAAGAAGACCGGGTAGGTGTTCGAGCCGCGCATCCCGAGCTTGTCGAGGTGGGTGCCCGCGGAGAGCCCCCGCGTGCCCTTCTCGACGATGAAGGCGGTGAGGCCGCGCGGGCCCGCGGCGGGATCGGTGTACGCGTAGACGACCTGCACGTCGGCGTCGCCGCCGTTCGTGATCCACATCTTCGCGCCGTTCAGGACGTAGCGGTCGCCCTTCCTCTCCGCGCGCGTCTTCATGCCGAGCACGTCGGAGCCGGCGTTCGGCTCCGACATCGCGAGCGCGCCGACGTGCTCGCCGGAGACGAGCTTCGGGAGGTAGCGCCGCTTCTGCCGCTCGTCGCCGTTGCGGTGGAGCTGGTTCACGCAGAGATTCGAGTGCGCACCGTAGGAGAGGCCGACCGACGCCGAGGCGCGCGAGATCTCCTCCATCACGACCATGTGGGCGAGGTAGCCGACGTTCGCGCCGCCGTACTCCTCGGCGACCGTCATCCCGAGCACGCCGAGCTCGCCGAGCTTGCGCCAGAGGTCGGCCGGGAACTCGTTCCTGCGGTCGATCTCCGCCGCGCGCGGCGCGATCTCGCGCTTCGCGAACTCGCGCACGGTGTCGCGGAGCAGCGTGACGGTCTCACCGAGGTCGAAGTCGAGTCCGATGGCCATGGCGGAAGCGTAGTTGCGGCCGCGGGGCATTTGCCGCCAGAATGGTTGCAGATCGTGCCACGCCATGGCGCGCCCCAGGCCCAGGACCCGAACGCCCAGACGGGCGACCGCCGCGACCCCCGTCGCCTTCGTCCGCGCGTTGTTGCTGGCGTTCGAGAAGTACGGCGAGAGCCCGGCGGAGGTCCTGCGGCAGAGTCAGATCGCGCCAGAGCTCCTCGACGACCCGGCCGGGAAGATCACCGCGCGCCAGATGGAGATCGTCTCCGAGAGCGCGATGAAGCAGCTCGACGACGAGGCGCTCGGCTGGTTCTCGCGCAAGCTGCCGTGGGGCTCGCTCGGGATGCTCTGCCGCGCCTCGCTCCCCTCCCCCGACCTCGGCGTCGCGCTCAGGCGCTGGTTCCGCCACCACCGGCTCCTCACCGGGGACATCGAGCTGCGCCTCGAGGTCGCGGGCGGCCGCGCGACGGTGTCGATCGTCGAGCACCGCGACCTCGGCGCGAAGCGCGAGTTCTGCCTCGTCTCGTACCTCCGCTACGTGCACGGGTACGCCTGCTGGGCGATCGACTCGCTCGTGTCGCTGCTCGAGATCGGCTTCCCGTTCCCGCGGCCGCCGCACGGGAGCGTCTACCCGCTCCTCTTCCCCGGCCCGGTCTCGTTCGGCGCCGAGCGCGCCCACTTCTCGTTCGACGCGAGGTACCTCGCGCTCGCGCAGCGGCGCGACGACGCGGCGCTGCGCGCGATGCTGAAGCGGGCGCTCCCGCTCACCGTGCTGCAGTACCGGCGCGATCGCCTGCTCGTCGCGCGCGTGCGGCGGCTCCTCGGCGAGCGCCCGTCGGAGCGGCACGACGCGGACGTGGTCGCCCGCCAGCTCCACCTCTCGACCCGCTCCCTCCACCGCCACCTGCGCGAGGAGGGCGCCTCGCTCCAGGCGCTCAAGGACGAGGTGCGCCGCGACCGCGCGGTCGAGCTGCTCGCTAGGACCTCGCGGCCGGTGAAGGAGATCGCCGGCGCGGTCGGGTTCGCGGACGAGAAGAGCTTCTCGCGCGCATTCAAGGAGTGGACGGGGCGCTCGCCGCGGGAGTACCGACGCAGCGCGGCACCGGCGTGACGACGCGGCCGGCTGGCGCGCCTTTTTTGCGGGGGGCCCGCCGCTCCGCCGCGGCCCGCGCGCCCTGCGGGCATCGCGAACCCGCTCTGGCCGCGCGATTCGCGCCGCTCGCGCGAGATCTGCGCGCGCCTTCGCCGGAACGCGCACGAGGTGCGCCGCACGCCAAGACGCGATCCGTCATGGGTTTTCCTCGTCCGGAGGGTTGCGCTCAGGTCGCAAGATGTGCGACGCGTTGAGCTCCGAGGCCATCGAGCAACCGCGCGAGGCTAACGGTCCCAGACAATGAGTCGGCTGATTCGGCGTGGATGCGGCGCCGGCTGGTCCATTCACTTTTCGTGGATCGTCATACACGCGGAGGGTCGTAGATGAACGTCCTCGTCCTGAATTGCGGCAGCTCGTCGGCGAAGTTCGCGGTCATCGACACGGCGAGCGGCACCGAGCGGATCTCCGGCATGGCGGAGCGGCTCGGGTCGCCGAACGCGTCGCTCGCCTGGAAGATCGCCGGGCACAAGCACTCCAAGATCCTGCACCACGGCGGGCACGCCGACGCGCTTCGCGAGGTCGGCACCCTCCTCGGCGAGACCGGGCTCAGCGACGGGATCGTCGGGGTGGGCCACCGCGTCGTCCACGGCGGCGCCAAGTTCTCGGGGTCGATCCCGATCACCACGGAGGTGATCGACCGGATCCGCGAGTGCATCCCGCTCGGGCCGCTCCACAACCCGCCGAACCTCCTCGGCATCGAGATCGCGCAGGAGCTCTTCCCCAACCTGCCGCAGGTCGCGGTGTTCGACACCGCCTTCCACCAGACGATGCCGTCGCGCGCGTACCTCTACGCGGTGCCGTACGAGTGGTTCGAGAAGCACGAGGTGCGGCGCTACGGGTTCCATGGCACGAGCCACCGCTACGTCTCCCAGCAGGCGGTCCGCCAGCTCGGCCTCGACCCCGACGATCACGCCATCGTCACGGCGCACCTCGGCAACGGCTGCTCGCTCGCGGCGGTCCGCGACGGCAAGTCCATGGACACGACGATGGGGCTCACGCCGCTCGACGGCGTCGTGATGGGCACCCGCAGCGGCTCCATCGACCCGTCGATCATCGCCCACATGAAGAAGGCGCTGAACGCCACCGCCGATCAGGTGATGGACCAGCTCAACAAGAAGTCCGGCCTGCTCGGCATCTCCGGCCTCTCGAACGACATGCGCACGCTCCAGGACGCGGCGAACGACGGGCACGCGCGCGCCGCGCTCGCGATCGACAAGTTCTGCTACTCGGTCGCGAAGGCGGCGGCCGGCATGATCGTCTCGCTCGGCCGCGTCGACGCGCTCGTGTTCACGGGCGGCATCGGGGAGAACGCCATCCAGGTTCGGGCCCGCATCGTCGAGCTGCTCGGGTTCGCCGGGTTCGCGCTCGATCCGCACGTGAACCAGACGCACGGCAAGACCCAGCGCGGCCGCATCACCCGCACGACGAGCCCCATGGCCGCGGTCATCGCGACCAACGAGGAGCTCATGATCGCGATGGACACCGCCGAGATCGTCGGCGGCGCCGAGAAGATCGCTGCCGCCTGACCCCAACCCTCCGCCCAACGGAGCTCGCCATGCCCCACGTTCTCCTCGTCGCGCCGGCGGGCCGCCAGGTCGGCCTCACGACCGCGTGCCTCGGCCTCGTCCGCGCCCTCGATCGCGAGGGCATCCGCGTCGCGTTCGCGAAGCCCATCGGCGCCCGCGGCCAGGACACCTCGGCCGCGCTCATGAAGCTCGGCGCCCAGCTCAGCCCGCCCGAGCCGATCGCGCGGGCGGTCGCGGACGAGCTGCTCGCCGCGGGCGACGACCAGACGCTCATGGAGCGCGTGGTCGCGCTCTGCGCCAAGGCCGCCGAGGGCGCCGAAGTGCTCGTCGTCGAGGGCATGGCCCCCGAGCCGGGCATGGTCCACAGCACCCGGGTCGACGCGCTCATGCTGAAGGCGCTCGACGCCGAGCTCGTGCTCGTCGGGTCGCCGCGCGGCGAGGGGCCCGCGGAGCTCGCGAGCGCGATCGCGATCGCGGCCCACGGCTACGGCGGGTCGACCGAGGGGCGCGGCGTGACCTGCCTGCTGAACCGCGTCACCGCGCACGCGGCGCCGGCCGACGAGCGCCGCACCCAGTGGGCGACGACGTCCCGCAGCGAGGCGGACGTCGGTGACGCCGAGATCGCGGCGTACCGCGCCGCGCTCGAGGCCGAGAACCTCCACCCGATCGCGATCGTGCCGTCGAGCTGGGAGCTCGCCGCGCCGCGCGTGAAGGACCTCGCCGGCGCGCTCGGCGCGACCGTGCTCCACGCGGGCGACTCCGAGCACCGGCGCATCCGCCACGTCGCGGTCTGCGCCATGACGGTGCCGAACGCGCTGCGGGCGTTCGTGCCGGGCGCGCTCATCATCACCCCGGGCGACCGGAGCGACATCCTGCTCGCCGCCTGCCTCGCGGTCCTCGGCGGCACCCCGCTCGCGGGCATCCTGCTGACGGGCGGCCTCACCCCCGACGCGCGCGTCCTCGCCCTCTGCCAGGACGCGATCCGGACGGGGCTCCCCATCCTCGCGGTGGAGGTGGACAGCTACCCCGCCGCGAGCGCGGTCGACGCGATGAACCCGCGCATCCCGGCGGACGACGCGGAGCGCGTCGAGCGGGTGATGACCGCCGTCGCCGATCGCGTCGATCCCGCGTGGGTGAAGTCCCTCTCCGGCCCGCGCCGCGCGAAGCGCCTCTCCCCGCCGGCGTTCCGCCACCGGCTCGTCGAGTCGGCGCGCGCCGCGAACAAGCGCATCGTGCTCCCGGAGGGCGCCGAGCCGCGGACGGTCGCGGCGGCGGCGATCGTCGCGCAGCGCGGGATCGCCCGGCCGGTGCTGCTCGGCTCGCCGGACGAGATCGCCGAGGTCGCGCGGAAGCAGGGCGTCACGCTCCCCGACTCGGTCGAGATCCTCGACCCGGCGAAGCTCGCGCCGCGCTACGTGGACCCGCTCGTCGAGCGACGCAAGGCGAAGGGGATGACGCCGGCCATGGCGGCGAGCGAGCTCGCCGACACGATCATGGTCGGCACGATGATGATGGCGCTCGACGAGGCCGACGGGCTCGTCTCCGGCGCCCTCCACACCACCGCGCACACGATCCGCCCCGCCCTGCAGCTCATCAAGACGGTGCCGGGCTGCGACCTCGTGTCGAGCGTCTTCTTCATGTGCCTGCCGGACCAGGTGCTCGTCTTCGGCGACTGCGCGGTGAACCCGAACCCGACCGCCGAGCAGCTCGCCGACATCGCGATCCAGAGCGCCGACTCGGCGCGCGCGTTCGGCATCGACCCGCGCGTCGCCATGCTCTCCTACTCGACCGGAACGAGCGGCGGGGGCGAGGACGTCGCGAAGGTGAAGCGCGCGACGGACCTCGCGCGGGCGCTGCGCCCGGACCTGCCCATCGACGGCCCGCTCCAGTACGACGCCGCGATCGTCCCGGAGGTCGGGCGGCAGAAGGCGCCGAAGTCCGCCGTCGCGGGGCAGGCGACCGTGTTCGTCTTCCCGGACCTCAACACGGGCAACGTCACCTACAAGGCGGTCCAGCGCAGCGCGAGCGTCGTCTCGATCGGCCCGATGCTGCAGGGGCTCGCGAAGCCGGTGAACGACCTCAGCCGCGGGTGCCTCGTCGAGGACATCGTCTTCACGATCGCGCTCACCGCCATCCAGGCGCAGCAGCGCGCGGCGCGGGGCAGCTGACGAGGGCGGGCGGGACTCCGGTCCCGCCTGTGGTCACTCGAGCGCGCGGAGCGACGCGGCGCTGCTCCAGCGCGCCTCGAGTCCGACCTCGCGGGTGACGATCTCGGCGGTGTCCATCGCGATCATGAGCTCCTCGTTCGTCGCGATCACCGCCGCCATCGGGCTCGTCGTCCGGGTGATCCGCCCCTGCAGCGCCTTCCCGTGCTGCTCGTTCGCGTGGACGTCGAGCGCGAAGCCGGCGAAGCCGAGCAGGGCGACGATCCGGGCGCGCACCTGCACGGAGTTCTCGCCGATGCCGCCCGTGAAGACGAGCGCATCCACGCGCCCGAGCGAGACGATCATTCCCGCCGCCGCCTTCGCGACGGAGTAACAGAACTTGTCGATCGCGAGCGCGGCGCGCGCGTGGCCCTGCTCGGCCGCCGCCTGGAGCGTCCGCATGTCCTTCGAGAGGCCCGAGATCCCGAGCAGGCCGGACTTCCGGTTGAGCGCGTCCATCACCTCGTCCGCGCTGCAGCCGAGCGCCTTCTTCATGTGCGAGATGATCGAGGGGTCGATGGAGCCGCTGCGCGTGTCCATGACGACCCCGTCGACCGGGGTGAGGCCCATCGTCGTGTCGAGGCTCTGGCCGTTCCGCACCGCGGCGAGGGAGCAGCCGCTCCCGAGGTGCGCCGTCACGATGGCGTGATCCTCCGGGTCGAGCCCGAGCTGCTTCACCGACTCGCGCGACACGTAGCGGTGGCTCGTGCCATGGAACCCGTAGCGCCGCACCTCGTACTTCTCGAACCACTCGTACGGCACGGCGTAGAGGTACGCCCGCGACGGCATCGTCTGGTGGAACGCGGTGTCGAACACAGCGACGTGCGGCAGCCGGGGGAAGAGCTCCTGCGCGATCGCGATCCCGAGCAGGTTCGGCGGGTTGTGCAGCGGGCCGAGCGGGATGCAGTCCTTCATCTTCGCGACGACTTCCGGAGTCACGAGGATCGACCCGGAGAACTTCGCGCCCCCGTGCACCACGCGGTGCCCGACTCCGATCAGCCGGTCGGCGAGCCCGACCTCCTGCAGGAGCTCGAAGATCGCGCGCAGCGCCGCTTCCCTGGTCACCCGCGGCATGGGGCGTGACTCCTTGCGCCCCTCGTGATCGAACTCGAGCGTCGCCTCCGGCGCCCCGTGGCCCTGCACCATCCCGGAGATGTGCTCGTGACCGTTGGTCGAGTGGACGACGGAGAACTTGGTCGTGGAGTTGCGGCAGTTCAGGACGAGAACGTTCATGGTGGGCGGGCCTCGCCGCGCATCATACCGGCGGAGCGCCCGGCGGTGCGGCCCTTCGTGCCCCTCGTGTGGGATGCCCCCCGACGAGGACGCGGCGCCGCTCGGCACTAACTTTTTCGCATGGAGCTCTCCGAGCGCGAGTTCGCGCGGGACCACCACGTCCACTACGAGGTCGAGCCCGAGGAGGTGACGGGCGGCGAGGCGCACGGCGTCGTCGGTTTCCAGCTGCGGCTCTTCGCTACGCACGGCGAGTCGAAGCTCCCCGCGCCCTCCTGCCGGCGTTGCGCGGCGCTCGCGGGCGAGCTCCGCGCGTTCGCGGAGCGGCTCGCCTCGGCCGCGGATGTGGCGGGACGGACGGAGATCGTCGAGGGATCGCCGGCGCTCTACGCGTCGCAGGAGGTGCCGGGCGCGGACGAGGTGGCGGTGACGATGCGCGTCCACTGCGATCCGCGCGACGGCGCCGAGGATCCCTGCATCGGGAAGCTGCGCCGCCGGCTCGAAGCGGCGGGCGTCCCGCGGCGGTGAGCCCGGCCGCTCGCCCGGCCCCCCGCCGCAGGAGCGAGCCGCGGCGGCCGCCGCCTGCTCGAGATACTACCGTCGTGCGGTGGCGCCCGAGCTCGCGTTCCAGCCCACCCTGTTCGACGGTCCGCCGACGACGTTCGATCCGTCGTTCGCGACGCTCGCGCGGATCCACCTCGACGAGAGGTGCTGGGTCGATCATGCGCCCGGCTGGCTCCGTGGCTCGGATCCGCTCTTCGTGTCGCTCCTCTCGTCACGGCGCTGGGGCGAGCGGACGCGCTGGATGTATGACCGCCGCGTGCTCGAGCCGCGCCTCACCGCTCCGTGGAGCTTCGCCTCCGGCGAGCCGCTCGATCCCGCGGTGCTCGAGCTGATCCGCGTCTGCCTCTCGGCGCGGTACCGCGTCCTCTTCGACTCGGTCGGCTTCAACCTCTACCGGGACGGCCGCGACAGCGTCGCGTGGCACGCCGACCGCATCGAGCGGGAGATCGTCGATCCCCTGGTCGTGCTCCTCTCGCTCGGCGAGCCGCGGAGGTTCCTCCTCCGACCGCGCGGCGGTGGCCGCTCGATCGCCTTCCGGCTCGGCCGTGGCGACCTGCTCGTCACGGGCGGTGCGACCCAGCGGCGGTGGGAGCACTGCGTCCCGAAGGTCGCCCGGACGGGCCCCCGAATCAGCGTCGCGTACCGGCACGGGCTCTGATCCCCAAAGGGGCTCACCCCGGTTGCGCGTGCGCCGGCCATGATTCCGTCCACAGGAGCGAGCCATGATCCGAGCCGACATCCTCCAGAAGTTCCCCGGCCTCTTCGGCACGAAGAAGGTCAACGGCCGCGACGTGAACGTCGAGGAGACGATCGCGACGCTCACCCGCGAGCTGCGGCCCGCGATCGCGGCCGCGCTCTCCGCCCGCCGCGAGCTGCTCGCGGCGCCGGCGCCCGTCGCGAAGAAGTACGCCTGGACCGGGTGGGAGGAGTCGTTCGACGACCCGGTCACCGGGAAGCCGTGGACCTTCCGCCAGATCGTCCAGGGGCTCGTCGACAACTTCCTCGGCAAGGACTCGCCCTGGCGCTGGCGGCTCAACGACGAGGTCCCGATCCCCGAGCACGTCCACCCGTCGCGGAACCCGGGGCTCGAGCTCACCGGGCCGTGGCACCCGCTCGACATGGCGTTCAACGCGCTCAACAGCCCCGCGCCGATGAACATGCCGGACTTCGAGGACGCGTCGCCGCCGCACTTCCAGCCCGACGGCACGCCGTCCACCGAGCCCGTCGGAATCTTCGCCGCGATGCAGAACGCGAAGGAGATCCACGAGGGGCGCTGGACCGACCACCCGTACGAGGTGGTGAAGAAGGGCAAGAAGCGCGAGTACCGGATCACCGTGCCGCCGGAGCGCTGGCCGACGCGGCTCGCGCGGCCGCCGAGCCTGCACCTCCGCTACGACCACGTGCTCGTCGACGGGGAGCCCGCCCCGGGCCTCGTCGTCGTCACGACGCTCTGGGCGTTCAACAACCGCGACGCGCTCGCCCGCGCCGGGAGCGGCGTCTACTTCTACATCCCGAAGCTCCAGACGCCGCGCGAGGCGCTCGTCGTCGAGCGGCTCCTCTCGCGCCTCGAGGGGCTCGTCGGCCTCCCCGCCGGCACCTTCAAGATCAAGATGCTCTACGAGGAGGGCAACGCGGGGCGGCAGCTGCCCGCGATCGCCTGGGTGCTGCGGCGCCGGCTCCTCGGCACGAACGTCGGCCGCTGGGACTACCTCGGCAGCCTCATCGAGATGTGGAAGGACGATCCCAAGGGGATCTTCCCGGATCCGCAGACGATCGGGATGGCGACGCCGAACATGATCGCCTACCAGCGCTACAACGCGCTCCTCATGCTGATGGCGGGCCTGAAGGGCGGCGAGCTCGCGAACGCGGCGCCGATCGGCGGGATGGCGGCGGTGATGATCTACCAGAAGGGCGACCCGTATGGCCGCTCGCGCTACAACCCGCTCGCGCTCCGCGCCATCGTGCAGGACAAGCTGCGCGAGCGGCTCCTCGGGCTGGTGTTCGTGCCCGACGCGCCGCTCCCCGGCGGCACGGCGCCCACCCTCGACGACGTCCTCGAGACGCGCGTGAAGGGGCGGCTCTACGATCTCTACCGGCAGAGCTGGGTCGCGAGCCCCGAGCCGGAGTACGTCGCCGCCGGCAACGCGCCCCTGCGTGCGCCGGTGACCGGGCTCCAGGCGATCTTGGACGCGCCGCCCGAGGCGGTGGACGTGAACGGGAAGCCGGTGCCGACGGTCGCGAGCGGCCTCACCGGCGCCGAGCGCGAGCTCCTCCGCTCGCGCGGGCTCCTCGACGCGGCCGGGAAGATCACGCCGTGGGTCGTCGCGCGCGAGTCGCTCGACGCGCCGGAGAAGCTGCTCGACCGCGAGCGCTGGGAGGCGATCTACCTGCCGCCGAAGGGCGACGTGACGATCGAGCACGTCCAGCACTCGTTCTACATGGCGGCGAACTACGGCTTCCAGATCCTGAACGGCAACTTCGCCGCCGCGATCGACGACTACGAGCTGAAGCTCCGGTTCATGAACGACCTCGCGAGGCTCCAGCGCCAGACGCTCACCGAGGACGGGGTCGTGCTCGGCGCGCCCGCCGAGCCGGTGAAGGCGGGGACCCGCTTCACCCGCGAGCTCTTCGACAAGGTCTGGGCCTACCACGACGAGTGGACGGGCGCGTTCTTCGCCGAGCAGGACCGGCGCGGCGAGCCGGGCCGCTTCGACCGGTCGAAGGCGGGCGTCATCATGGAGCTCCTGCGCCGGCAGCTGCTCTCGCCCCGCTACATCCAGCACAGCGCCCGCGTGCTGTTCGTCGTCGGGCAGGCGCCCGCGGCGGAGCGGACGGGGCTCCTCGACGCGATGTTCGACCTCGATCGCGCCGAGATCGTGAAGCGGGTGAAGGCGGGCACGCTCCCGCTGAGCGCGCTCGCCGCGCACGACTACGTGCTCGACGTGTTCTAGGACGGCCCGACCCGCAGCCGAGCAGGGCGGCGCTCTCCGGGCCCACCCGGGGGCGCCGCGCCATCTTGCGAGCGCGCGCGGCGCTCGCCCGATTATCCAGGGCGGGAACCGGATCGACTCGAGAGCGATCGTTCATGAAGATCAGGTCGAAGCTATGGGTGACGGTGATCGTCGGCCTCGTCGTGGTCGTCGGCATCCTCGTCGGCGTCAAGGCGAGCCAGATCGTCACGATGGTGAGGGCCACGGAGAAGACGCAGCCACCGCCGATGGCCGTCTCGTCCGCGAAGGCCGAGGAGACGGAGTGGGTGCCGACCCGCGGCGCTGTGGCGACGCTCGTCGCGGCGCGCGGCGTCACGCTCGGCGCCGAGCTGCCGGGCCTCGTGCGGGAGATCACGTTCGAGTCCGGCGCCTTCGTGCGCAAGGGCGCCCCGCTCGTGCGGCTCGACACCTCGACGGAGGAGGCGCAGCTCCAGGCGAGCCTCGCGGAGGCGTCGCTCGCGAAGGTGAACCTCGACCGGGCGCGCCTCCTGCGCCGGAATGAGTCCAACACCCCCGCCGACTTCGACGCCGCCGAGGCGCGCGCGCGGCAGGCGTCCGCGGCGGTCGCGACGCTCCAGGCGATCATCGCGAAGAAGACCATCCGCGCCCCGTTCGACGGGCGCATCTCCATCCGGCAGGTCGAGCTCGGCCAGGTGGTCGCGCCGGGGACGGCCATCGCCTCGCTCCAGTCGGTGAGCCCGATCCACGCGGACTTCTGGCTGCCGCAGCAGGTGATCGCGGAGCTGCGCCCCGGCCAGCGGGTGTCGCTGCGCACCGATCCCTTCCCCGACGACCGCTGGGACGGCGAGATCACGACGGTGAACCCGGAGGTCGACGCGGCGACGCGGAACGTCCGCGTTCGCGCCACCTTTCCGAACGCCGACGGGCGCCTCCGCCCCGGCCTGTTCGCGAACGTGGAGGTCTCCTCCGGGCAGAAGAGGCGGGTGCTCGTCATCCCGGCGACGGCGGTGCAGTTCGCGCCGTACGGGGACACCGTGTTCGCGATCGAGGAGAAGCCCGCCCCGGGCGGCAAGGGCAGCGCGGTCGTCCAGCAGAAGTTCGTGCGGCTCGGCGAGCGCCGCGGCGACTTCGTCGCGGTGGTCTCCGGGCTCTCCCCCGGCGAGAGGATCGTGAGCAGCGGCGGGTTCAAGCTCCGCAACGGCGTCGCGGTCGCGGTGAACGACTCGCTCGCGCCCGGCGCCCAGCTCGCGCCGCGGCCCTCTGACCAGTGATCCCGGCGGAGCGCGCGCATGCGACTCACGGACCTCTTCATCCGTCGCCCGGTCGTCGCAATCGTCGTGAACCTCGTGATCCTCATCGCCGGGGTCCAGGCGATGAGGACGCTGAACGTCCGCCAGTACCCGCGCACCGAGAACGCCTCCGTCAGCGTCACGACCGCCTACGTCGGGGCGAGCGCCGAGCTCGTCCGCGGGTTCGTCACGACGCCGCTCGAGCGCGTGATCGCGGCCGCGGACGGGGTGGACTACATCGAGTCGCAGAGCAAGCAGGGGCTCTCGACCATCACCGCCCGGCTGAAGCTCAACTACGACGCACAGCGCGCGCTCGCCGAGATCGGCTCGAAGGTGGATCAGGTGCGGCGCGATCTCCCGCCCGAGGCGGAGATCCCGATCCTGAACATCGTCTCCGCCGACACCCAGTTCGCCTCCGCCTACCTGAGCTTCTCGTCGCAGGTCCTCGCGCAGAACGAGATCACCGACTACCTCGTGCGGATCGTCCAGCCGCGGCTCTCCGCGATCGACGGCGTGCAGCGCGCCGACATCCTCGGCGCCCGGACCTTCGCCATGCGGATCTGGCTCCAGCCCGACCGCATGGCGGCGCTGAACGTGAGCCCGGCCCAGGTGCGCCAGGCGCTCGCGTCGAACAACTACCTCGCCGCCGTCGGGCAGACCCGCGGCTCGCTCGTGCAGGTGAACCTCACCGCGAACACCGACCTCCGCTCGGTGAAGGAGTTCGAAGACCTCGTCGTCCACGAGCGCGGCGGCGCCATCGTGCGGCTCGGCGACGTGGCCCGCGTCGCGCTCGGGGCCGAGGACTACGACGCCGCGGTGAACTTCAGCGGCGAGACGGCGGTGTTCATCGGCGTGTGGGCGCTGCCCACCGCGAACTCGCTCGACGTCATCCGGCGCGTGCGCGCCGAGATGGACGCGCTGCAGCGCGACATCCCCGGGCAGATCCGGGCGCGGATCGCCTACGACGGGACCGCCTACATCAAGGACGCCATCCGCGAGGTCGAGCACACGCTCGGCGAGACGCTCCTCATCGTGGTGATCGTCATCTTCCTCTTCCTCGGATCGCTGCGGTCGGTGCTCGTCCCGGTGGTGGCGATTCCCGTCTCGCTCATCGGCGCCGTCTTCCTCATGCAGGCCTTCGGGTTCACGCTGAACCTCCTCACCCTGCTCGCGATCGTGCTGTCGGTCGGCCTCGTCGTGGACGACGCGATCGTCGTCGTCGAGAACGTCGAGCGACACCTGCGCGAGGGGATGAAGCCGGTGGACGCCGCGCTGCGCGGGGCGCACGAGCTCGTCGGGCCGATCATCGCGATGACGATCACGCTCGCCGCGGTCTACACGCCGATCGCCTTCCAAGGCGGCCTCACCGGGTCGCTCTTCCGGGAGTTCGCGCTCACGCTCGCCGGCGCCGTGACGATCTCGGGCATCGTCGCGCTGACGCTCTCACCGGTGATGTCGGCGGCGCTCCTGCGGCAGGGCCTGGAGGAGCGCGGGCTCGCGGGGCGGGTCAACCGCGCCTTCGACCGGCTCAAGGCGGCCTACGCCCGCAAGCTCGACGCGGCGCTCGACGCGCGGCGCGCCATCTACGTCGCCTGGGCGGTGGTCAGCGCCCTCGCCCTCCTCATGTTCAGCCAGGCGCCGAAGGAGCTCGCCCCGACCGAGGACCAGGGGGTGATCTTCGGGATCGTCGACACCCCCGCGAACTCGACGCTCGACCAGATCCTGCCCTCGACGCACGCCGTGAACCGCACCGTGATGTCGATCCCGGAGTCGGCCTTCACCTTCCAGATCACCTTCCCGAACGGCGGCTTCTGGGGCGTCGGCCTCAAGCCCTGGGTCGAGCGCAGGCGGACGGCGGCCCAGATCCTCCCCGAGGTGCAGATGAAGGTCGGCGCGATCCCTGGGGTCCAGACGTTCCCCATCCTGCCGCCGGCGCTGCCCGGCGGCGGCCAGTTCCCGGTCGAGCTCGTGATCGCCTCCACCGCGGAGGAGTCCGAGCTGCTCGGGTTCGCCCAGCAGATCCAGGAGCGGGCGGTCGCGAGCGGGATGTTCGCGTTCCCGCCGCAGATCGATCTCAAGATCGACCAGCCCCAGACCGAGATCGAGGTCGACCGCGACCGGGTGGCGGAGCTGGGCCTCAATCTACAAACGATCGGCCAGGACCTCGCCGCCGCGATGGGCGGCAACTTCGTGAACCGCTTCAGCATCGGCGGGCGCAGCTACAAGGTCATCCCGCAGCTCCAGCGCACGGAGCGCCTGAACCCGGAGCAGCTGAGCGACGTCCACGTCACGGGGCCGAACGGGCAGCTCGTCGCCCTCTCCTCGATCGCGCGGTTCCGCGACTCCGTCGCGCCGCGCTCGCTGAACCGGTTCCAGCAGCTCAATGCGGTGAAGATCAGCGGCGTCGCGATGCGCCCGCTCGACCAGGCGCTCTCGTTCCTCGAGGGCGAGGCCGCGAAGGTCCTGCCGAAGGGCTACGTCCTCGACTACACCGGCGAGTCGCGCCAGCTCCGCGTCGAGGGCGACAAGTTCCTGCCGGCGTTCCTGCTCGCGGTCGTGCTGATCTTCCTCGTGCTGGCGGCGCAGTTCAACAGCTTCCGCGACCCGCTCGTGATCCTCGCGGGCTCCGTCCCGCTCGGCATGTTCGGCGCGCTCGTCATGGTGTTCCTGAAGATGCCGAACCCGAACCTGCACTTCTTCACCGACGGGTGGACGACGACGCTCAACGTCTACTCGCAGGTGGGGCTCGTGACGCTCGTCGGCCTCGTCTCGAAGAACGGCATCCTCATCGTCGAGTTCGCGAACAAGCTCCAGGAGGCCGGACACTCGAAGCGCGAGGCGGTGAAGCAGGCGGCGGTCACGCGCCTGCGCCCGATCCTCATGACGAGCGTCGCCACCGTGTGCGGGCACTTCCCGCTGGTGCTCGTGAGCGGGCCGGGGGCGGCCGCGCGCAACAGCATCGGCCTCGTGCTCGTCGCGGGCATGTCGATGGGGACGGCGTTCACGATCTTCTTCGTGCCAGCCATCTACCTGCTCGTCGCGCGCGATCACCGGAAGGAGGCCCGCGCCGCCGCCCCGGTCAAGCTCGAGAGCGCCCCGACCGTCAGCGGGTGATCGGCTTGTAGCGGATGCGCCGCGGCTTCGCGCCCTCCTCGCCGAGCCGGCGGCGCTTGTCCGCCTCGTACTCCTGATAGTTCCCGGTGAAGAAGGACCACTTCGAGTCACCCTCGCAGGCGAGGATGTGCGTCGCGATCCGGTCGAGGAACCAGCGATCGTGCGAGATGACGAGGACGCACCCCGCGTACTCGAGGAGGGCGTCCTCGAGCGCGCGCAGGGTCTCGACGTCGAGGTCGTTCGAGGGCTCGTCGAGCAGCAGTAGATTTCCGCCCGTCATGAGCGTCTTCGCGAGGTGGAGCCGCCCGCGCTCGCCGCCGGAGAGCGTGCCCACGACCTTCTGCTGGTCGGCGCCCTTGAAGTTGAACCGGCCGATGTAGGCGCGACTCGGCGTCTCGAACTTGCCGATGGTGATCTGGTCGCGGCCGCCCGACAGCTCGTCGAACACGGTCTTCTCGGAGGAGAGGTTCTCGCGGCTCTGGTCCACGAAGGCGAGCTTCACCGACTTCCCGACGACGACCTCGCCCGCGTCCGGCTTCTCGACGCCGGTGATCATCTTGAAGAGGGTGGACTTGCCGGCGCCGTTCGGCCCGATGATCCCGACGATCGCGCCGGGCGGCACGATGAACGACAGATCGTCCATGAGCAACCGGTCGCCGAACCCCTTCGACACGTTCTTGAACTCGACCACCTGGTCGCCGAGCCGCTCGGCGACCGGGATGAAGATCTCCTGCGTCTCGTTCCGCTTCTGGTACTCGACCGTCGAGAGCTCGTCGAACCGCGCGAGCCGCGCCTTGCTCTTCGCCTGGCGCGCCTTCGGGTTCTGGCGGACCCACTCGAGCTCCTGCTTCATCGCCTTGATGCGCGCGCTCTCCTGCTTCGCCTCGACCTCGAGCCGCTGCTCCTTCTGGTCGAGCCAGGAGGAGTAGTTCCCCTTCCACGGGATGCCGCGGCCGCGGTCGAGCTCGAGGATCCACTCCGCGGCGTTGTCGAGGAAGTAGCGATCGTGGGTGACCGCGACGACGGTGCCTGGGAAGCGGGTGAGGAACTGCTCGAGCCACTCGACCGACTCGGCGTCGAGGTGGTTCGTGGGCTCGTCGAGGAGCAGCATGTCCGGCTTCGAGAGGAGCAGCTTGCAGAGCGCGACGCGGCGCTTCTCGCCGCCGGAGAGGTGCTCGATGCGCGCCTCCCATGGCGGGAGCCGCAGCGCGTCGGCGGCGATCTCGAGGGCGTTCCCGGTGTCGGCGCCCGCGTTCTCGATGATCGCCTCGAGCCGCGCCTGCTCCTCGGCGAGCTTCTCCATGTCCGCGTCGGGCTCGCTGTAGGCGGCGTAGACCTCCTCGAGCCGCTTCTGGGCGGCCGCGACCTCGCCCTGCGCCGACTCGACCTCGTCGCGCACCGTCTTCGTGCCGTCGAGCCTCGGCTCTTGCGGCAGGTAGCCGATCCGGAGTCCCGCCTGGCGCTGGACCTGCCCGTCGTACTCCTCGTCCACTCCCCCCATGATGCGGAGCACCGTGGACTTGCCCGCGCCGTTCAGGCCGAGGAGGCCGATCTTCGCGCCGTGGAAGAAGGAGAGGGAGATGTCCTTGATGATCTGCCGCTTGGGCGGGACGATCTTGCTCACGCGGTGCATCGACATCACGTAGGTCGCCATGGCGGGACGGGATACCAGCGAACCGGCGCGTTCGCCAGCCGAAGACAGCTGCTCCGGCTTCGCCTCCGCCCCTCACCCGCTCCGGACGGCTACGGCTGGAATGGGCAGCCGGGATCGTTCGGCAGCGGCGGCGGCGCCGCGGGGATGACCGCGTCGCGGCTCGGCGCCCGCTCGAAGTCGAACAGGTCCTCGAGCGTGGACGCGTGGAGGTCGCGCAGGGTGAGGTGCGGCCGGTCGTCGCCCTCGCTCAGGAACCGCTTCTCGATGAAGGCGAGGAGCGAAGTGTGATCGGCGACCTCGTGCGAGACGTGGTGCGGCTTCGCGAACGGGGACACCGCGATGAACGGCACCCGGAACCCGAGCTGGTCGAAGCTCGCACACCAGAACGGGTACGGGCCGGTGGGCGTGAACCCGGGGCAGATGGCCGCCGCGTCGAGCTGGCTCACGAAGCACTGCGCACCGCCGCCGGGCGAGAGGCTCGCGGGCGGATTCGAGAGATCGGCGCACTGCCCGGGGCTGATGCCGTCGGGCGTCCGGCTCCCGCCCTGCTTCGCCTTCGGCGGGGCGACGTGGTCGAAGAACCCGCCGTGCTCGTCGTAGGTGATGAACACCACCGAGTCGTCCCAGCACGGGCTCGCCCTCACCGCGGCGACGACCGAGGAGACGAAGAGCTGGCCGGCGCGGATGTCGGTCGGCGGGTGCTCGTCGAATTCGACGAGCGTCGGGTTCGTGCCGAACGCGTCGTTGCCGAACGCGGGATCGACGAAGGACACCTCGGGCAGCGTGCAGGTCGGCGCCGCCGTGATCGCGAAGAAGCTCGTCACCGGCTGGAGGTGGGTCAGATCGAGGCCGCGGAAGATCGCGGTCGTCGGCACGTCCGCGAAGTAGTTCGTCCAGGTGACGCCGGCCCGGTCGAGCAGGTCCATGATCGTGCCGGTCACGGGCCGGTAGCCGCCGGGAGGCGGGGCGAGCGGCGCTGACCACGACCAGCAGCGCCGCATCCGGGATGCCGCCATCATCGCTCCTTCGCGCGCGAGGTTCACAATGAGTGCTCGACGCCCGCCGACGGTAGCGACCGCGAGACTGAGGCCGCCATGCCCAGGTGTGGCGGTGCCTGACCGAGCGCCGCGAATGCGTCTCCCCGCCCCGCGCGCGACGCACCGGCCGGGCCTAGCTTGTCCCGGAGGGAGGGGAAGATGATCGGTGCGCGAGGGAAGGCTCGCAGCCTGCTCGGGGACGGCTTCGCCGGCGCGATCGCCGGCCTCGCCGCGAGCTGGGTCATGGAGAAGGCGCAGGCCCGGATCTCGGCCGCCGGGAGCGAGGAGACGAAGGCGCGCGAGCGCCGCGCCGAGCGCGAGCCCGCGACCGAGCGGCTCGCCGAGGCGGCCGCGCGGGCGATCGGGCGCTCGCTCGACGACCGGACGAGGGCCATCGGCGGAGCGATCGTCCACTACGGGACCGGGGCGGCGTTCGGCGCGCTGTTCGGGATCGTGGCGCCCCGCGTCGCGACCCCGGCGCTCGTCGCCGGCGCCGCGTACGGCCTCCTCGTGTGGCTCGTGAACGACGAGGTGCTCGTCCCCGCGCTCGGGTTCTCCCGCGGGCCGACCGCGTACCCCGCCTCGCTCCACGCGAAGGCGCTCGCGTCACACGTCGTCTACGGCGCGGCGACGGACGCGTCGTTCCGCGTGCTCGCACGCGTGCTGCACTGAGCTCGCCCCTCCGCCCGCGCGAGCCTCGCCTCGTGCATCAGTCGGACGCGCTCCGCCAGTCCGGCGCGTCCGAGAGCATGAGGTCGAGCCACGCGGCGAGGCCCGGTGACGGGGTCGAGACGGCGCCCGGGTCGTCGAGCGTCGGGTGGTGGTCGCCGCCCGAGAAGAAGAACCGGCCGTTCGGCGACGCGGGGTCGACGACGTCGACGCCGAGCCGCCGCAGCTCGGCCTCGAACCTCGCCGCGGGCATCGGCGTGAGCGCCGGGCTCGGCGTCAGCGTGATGGTCCCGAAGAACCCGCGGATCACCTCGTCGTGCAGGTGCGACATGAGCGCGACGCGGTCGCCCGGAAACCGCCGCAGGATCTGGCGAAGCGTTCCGGAGAAATCCGTCCGGCACTCCGGGCAGAACCCATCGAGCGAGACGCCGAGGTTCCAGCTCGCGTACCAGCCGGCGCGCGTCACGGGCGGGATCGCGTCTCCCTCGAGCGGCGGTGCCGAGTCGTCGACGAGGTAGGCCTTCGCGTCCGGCCAGCGCGCGCGGACCTCGGGGTAGTTCGCGAGGGCGCCGAAGCCGCCGCCCGACGACCCCGCGACGACGAGCCTGCCGGGGCGCGGGAACGTCGGCCCGAGCCGGCGCAGGAACGCGAGGAGGTTCGCCCGGCCCACGTGGTGCCAGGTGATGGGCTCGACCCCCGGGATGATCGAGCGGTACGTCGTCACCCGGTCCCCGGCGTGCACGTCGCCCGTGCAGTAGGGCACGAAGACGATCGTCGCGTCGCGGAGCGGCGCAGGCGCGTTCGCGCGGCGGATCCAGGAGCGCGGGTAGCGGTCGTACACGTCGCGCGCGAACTCGGCCGGGCCGAACGGCCCCGCGCTCGCCGTCTTGTCGACGAGCGGCGCCGCGCCGCCGCAGGTGACGTACTCCCAGCAGGCGCCGCCTCCCTGCAGGAAGACGACGAGGTCCGTGCTCGTCGCGGCGCCCCACCTGATGGCGAGCCCGGTCGTGCTCGTCCCGAAGTGGTAGCGCCCCGAGGAATCGGGGACGGCGTCGGTGCAGATCGCGTCGGCGAATGGGACCCAGCGCCACTCCTCCGCGCCCGGGATCGGCGTCCCCTCCGTACGTGAGATGGCGAGCGAGAACTGCGGCGGCGCGGGCGCCCCGCCCGAGTCGCCACACGCCGCGATGGCGAGCGAGAGGGCGAGGGCCTGAAGCCGAAGAAGGCGGGCCGGCATTCCGGAAGGTAGCGCCCGGCGGTGCCGAAGGCGCGGGCCGCGCGCCCCCGCACCCGCTGCGGGGGAGCCGGTCGCGCCGCAGGTTGTCGCGAGGGAGGTAACGGATGGAGCGCGCTGGCAGGGGCGAGGACGAAATCCCGGCGGTCGAGCTCATCTCGGCGCTCGCGCGGCTGGACCTCGAGGCCGCGCTCGCCTACGAGGCCGCCGCGGAGCTGTCGAAGGACGACGATCTCACGGAGCACCTGGGGTTGTTCGCGCGGGACCACCGCACCCATCTCGAGGCGCTCAACGAGGCGCTCGAGGCCGAGGGCGAGGACGGGCACGGCCCCGAGGCGACGCCCGCGGGCCCGGTGCTCGCGGGGATCCTCGGGCTCACCGCCCCGCTCGGCGACGACGTGATCGTCGTGACGCTGCTCGGGAACGAGCAGCTCACGAACCTCGCCTACGACGCCGCCCTGTCGTACGACTGGGACGACGAGACGGGGGGGATGCTCCGCCGCTTCCAGAACGACGAGGAGCGGCACGTCGCGTGGCTCGCCGACAAGCACGAGCGGCTCGGCGGCACGACGAGCGAGCGGCCGTCGCCGCCGCCGTAGCGTCCCGCGCTCCTCAGGGCGCGGGCAGGACCGAGGTCGCCGCTCGCGGCTCGAGCGCCGCCCGGGACGCGGCGGCGGCGCGAGCGGGCGCCGTCACCTTCTCCGCCGCCGGCATCGAGGTCGCGCCCTGGAAGACGACGCCCTTCTCGAGCGAGAAGGAGGGGGTCTCGACGTCGCCGCGCACCTTCGCGGGCGCGTGCAGCTCGACCGCGTCCTTCGCGCGGATGTTCCCGTTCACCTCGCCGTAGACGATCACGGTGCCGCAGGTGATGTCCGCGTCGATGCGGGCGCTGTCTCCGACGACGAGCACGTCGTTCGTCACGATCGTGCCCTTGAACTTCGCGTCGATGCGGACGGTGCCTGCGAAGGTGAGCTTCCCCTCGAACTCGGCGCCCGCGCCGAGGAGGAGATCGCCGGCGCCGCTCGCGCTCGGCACCGGGTCGCTGCGCTTCGAGATGGACATGGGGCTCCCTTCCGGCCGCTGCTCGTCGCTCTTGTTCCAGAACGCCATCGGGCCTCTCGCAGCGGGCGTCACTTCGCCCGCACGCGCGAGGTTGGACACCCCGCGTCGCGCGGGCATCCACAGGATGGGGAGGCCGACACCGCGCACGAGGTGCGCGCGCGCCCACAGCCCCGGCTGGGCGTGGCTGCGCGCGCGTCGCTGCGCGGGTTCGGGAGGGCTACGCGATGTTGCGGCCGAGCCCCTCGGCCTTGTCGAGCAGCGCGCGCAGCTCGGCGCTCGGCTCGCGGGAGCGATCGCCCTTCTTCTCCGCGCGGTGCAGCAGGCTCAGCGCCTGCGCGAAGTCGAGGTTGCCGGCGCCGCGATCGGCGAGGAGCGCGTCGAGCCTGCGCACCCGCTCCTTCAGCTCCTTGAAGATGTCGTTCACCGGCTCCTCCTCGGAGCTGCGGACGTCGTGGGCGTGGGCCTGCGGGTCGCGGCGTCGAAGAGGAAGGCCTCGACGTCGACGAAGTCCTTCGCGGCGCGCGCGCGGAGCGGCTCGAGGAGCTGCGTCGAGAACGCGCGCAGCGCGGAGTAGGTCGGCCAGTTCGGCTCGACGTCGTAGCGGAGGTTGCAGCCGAGCCGCTCGGCGGCCCCGCACGCCGTCTTCGGCCAGAGGAAGACGTGACGCGAAGGATCCGCTACGAACGGGAACACCGTCGCGACGGGCCAGGCGAGCGCCGGGTCGAGCTCGAGCGCCTCGGTCGCGGCGAAGAGCTTCTCGAAGCGCGCGCGGCCCGGCGAGGGGACGGAGAGCAGCTCGAGGAGCGCCTCCATGAACGGGACTGCGGTCTCCGGGTCGCCGAGCGCTTCCGTCAGCGCACCGGGCGCGAAAGTCCCCGTCACCTGCACGACGTGCTTCTCGATGCGGAGCGCCCGCTTCAGGATCTCCTTTGCCTTTCCCGCCTCGGTGAGCCGGGCGGCCTCGCCGCCGCCGAACGCCTCGGCCCACTCCACGCTCGCCGCGCGCCAGCGCGAGGCGCGCTCGCGCTTGCCCGTGCCGGTCCCGACGTACGCAGGGTCCGCGAAGCCCTTCGGATAGGCCTTGAGGAAGCCGGCGATCGCCTGCTCGTGCGTCAGAAAGTTCGCGGCGAGCGCGTAGCGGCCGGATCCCGCGTCGAGCGCAAAGGCGGAGAGCCCCTCGAGCCACGCGTCACGCTCGACGCCGTCGGTCCGGATGAGCTTCGTCGCGTCCGGAAGCCGGAGCTTCGCCGCGAAGCGCTCCTCGCGGTCCTTGAAGAAGACATGGACGGCGTTCGGCTCGACTGCGACCACTTTCCCTACACCAAGGGAGATGTGCTGAACCAGCGTTCCGATTGAGAGTTCGCTCATTTAGGGCCGCCTTCGGCGCGGTGGGCGACCGTCCGAGACGAACGGAAGTCGGCGCGAGACGTCCCCTCTTGTACGCCTGACGCGCCCACCTGGGAAGCCCGCCGAAGATTTTGCGCGGAACCCTGGACTTCGGGTCAGACCGATCGTATAGATCTTGTTCCCCGCCTCACTTACGGGACGGGCTGGGCGGCATGACTCGCCGCTCCAACACGAGTGAAAAGAGTACGACAGCAATGGCTACCGGTACCGTGAAGTGGTTCAATGACGCGAAGGGCTTCGGCTTCATCACGCAGGACGGCGGCGGCGACGACGTCTTCTGCCACCACACTGCCATCCAGGCGCAGGGTTTCCGTACCCTCGCCGAGGGTCAGAAGGTCGAGTTCGACGTGACGAAGGGCCCGAAGGGCCTTCAGGCCGCGAACGTTCGGCCGCTCTGATCCGCTTCACCAAGCAGTACGATGAGCCCGGCCCCGTCGGCCGGGCTCTTTCAATTTCTGGGTGCGACATTTTTGAACGCCCCGGAATCCCGGCCGAGCGAGGGTGCGGCTGCGTACCCGCATGAATAGCGTTGGACCCGCTGGAGCCTGGCTTCTCCAGGAAAGGGCCACATGCCTCACATCGACATCGACCTGCTGGCGCCGTTTGGCGCGAAGTTCATGGAAGGAACGAACCTCACCCCGGCGGAGCGCGCGGAAGTGCTCCGGATGGCGCAGGGGTTCGCGTGCAAGGACTCGGCGGCCGCCGCGAACGTCTCGCCCGAGACGATCCGCGCGCGCCGCAAGAGGATCTACCGGAAGATCGACATGTCCGGCGCGAACGAGCTCATCGCCGCGCTCCTCGCCCTCTCGCTCAAGATGCTCGCGAAGGGCGAGCGGCTCGAGCCGCGCGCGCCTGCGCAGCCTGCGACGGCGACCCCGGCCGGGCCGCAGGAGCCGGCGGCGCTCAGCGTCGCTCGCTAGCCTCCCGCCCGCCCGGCGCCGGACCGCCGCCCGCCCCCGGAACGGGGACGGGCGGGTACGGCCCGGCGCACGGCAGCGGTGACCCGAGCTCCGGCTGCCGGCGGCCTGTGCGCCGCTGGCGCTGCGGCGACGTTCCGCGTAGTGCGGGACGATGAAGCTCGACCTGCTCACCGTCTTCGAGGCCGTCGCCCGCACCTCGTCGTTCTCGGCCGCCGCGAAGGAGCTGCGGCTGCCGAAGTCGTCCGTGAGCCGCGCGGTCGCCCGCCTCGAGGCAGACCTCGGCGTTCAGCTCCTCTTCCGCACGACGCGCCAGGTCTCTCCAAGCGCGGCCGGCGCCGCCCTCCACGAGCGGGTGGCGCCGCTCCTGCGCCAGCTGCGCTCCGCCGTCGGGACCCTCCCCGAGCGCGAGGAGGAGCCGTCGGGCGAGCTGCGCGTCACCGCCCCGGTGGACCTCGGGGTGCTCTTCCTTGCCGACGTCGTGACGCGCTACACCGCGCGCTACCCCTCGGTCTCGGTGAGCCTCCACCTCACCGGCCGCGTCGTCGACCTCGTCGGCGAGGGTTTCGACGTGGGGCTGCGGGTCGCGGCGGCGCTGCGCGACTCGACGCTCGTCGTCCGCCGCGCGGCGCCGATCGTCGTGCAGCTGTTCGCGTCGCCGCTCTACCTCGCGCGCCGCGGCACCCCGCGAACGGAGGCGGACCTCGCGGGGCACGACTGGGTCGTCTTCCGGAGCGGGCCGCAGCGGCTCCGCATCGCGCCGCCGCGCGAGGCGGTGGGCATCGAGCCGCGCGGGCGGATCGTCGCCGACGACCTGCTCTTCGTTCGCGACGCGGTCCGCGCCGGCGCCGGGATCGCGCTCCTGCCGAGCTTCGTCGCGGAGCCGGACGTTCTCTCCGGCGCCCTCGTCCGGGTCCTGCCGCGCACGGAGCGGACGAGCGGACACCTCCACATCGTGACGCCCGCGGCGAAGCAGGTGCCGCGCAAGGTCACGGCGTTCCGCGACCTCGTCCTCGAGCTCTTGCGGACGCGCGCCGCCGCTCCACGGGGCTGACGCGGCGCCGAGATCGTTTACTAGCGGTGAACCGGCCCGCCGCGCCGGCGCGTGAAGAGCCAGATCGCGACGGCGATCGCGAGGAGCACCACGATCCACGCGAGCCCCCGCCCGCCGCCGCCACCGTCACCGGTCGCCGGACCGCCGGGACCGGGGCCGGGGGCGGGGCTGCCCGGGCTTCCGCTCCCCGTGCCGCCGCCCGGCCCGCCTCCGCCTTGTGCGAAGGCCAGGACGGGCACCGCGGCGATCGCGACCGCAAGCAGCGTCGCGACGAGCTGCTGGCACCGCTCTACCCACCGTTGCCACCTCGCTCCGTTCGTCATGCCCGCTCTCCCCCCGGCGAGCGCCCGAGCCGCTCCTGCGCCGTGGCGCCACCCGTCACTGACGTTGCACCCTCGGGGGCGGAAGAGCACACCTGCTCGACGCCCCGGGGCGGGTATAACGAGGACGAGGAGGCGCCCCACCCCTGCTCGAGGAGCCGACCGCCCGTGCATCGCCCTACCGCCGCTCCCCTCGCCGTCTCGCTAGCCCTGGCGCTCACCGGCACCGTGCCCGGCGGCGCGCGGGCAGCGACCGTCGATCGCCGGCCCCTCTCCGTCGCGGCGGCGGCGAGCCTCCGGCCCGCGATGGAGGACCTCGCGCGCGCCTTCGAGGCGGCGGAGCCCGGCGTCGAGGTGCGGCTCACCTTCGGCGCGTCCGGCGCCTTCTTCGCGCAGCTCCAGAGCGGCGCGCCGTTCGACGCCTTCTTCTCCGCCGACCGCGACTACCCGCGCCGGCTCGTCGACGAGGGGCTCGGGGACGCCGAGGTCGTCTACGCCGTCGGGCGGCTCGTCATCTGGGTCCCGGCGGGCTCGCCGCTCGACGTCGCCCGCTTGGGGCTCGCCGCGCTCGCCGCTCCGGCCGCGCGCAAGATCGCGATCGCGAACCCGGCGCTCGCGCCCTATGGCCGCGCCGCCGAGGCGGCGCTCCGGTCGGCCGGGATCTACGACGCGGTGAAGGGGAGGCTCGTCCTCGGCGAGAGCGTCGCGCAGGCCGCGCAGTTCGCCCAGAGCGGTGCCGCCGATGCCGCGCTCCTCCCCGCCTCGCTCACCAAGCTCCCCGCCCTCGCGGGCGGGACCGCCGCGCCGATCCCGCCGCAGGCACGAGCGCGGCTCGAGCACTCGGCGGTCGTGCTCCGGAGCGCGCGCGACCCCGCGCTCGCGAGGGCGTTCCTCGCGCTGGTGCTCGGGCCGAAGGGCCGCGAGATCCTGCGCCGACATGCGTACGATCTGCCGGTAGACTGACGATGGATCTCGCGGCCCTCCGCCTGAGCCTCGAGCTCGCGGCGCTCACCACGGCGGCGCTCCTCGCCCTCGGCCTGCCGATCGGACACTGGCTCGCGACCTCTCGCTGGCGGCTCAAGTTCCTCGTCGAGGCGGTCGTCGCGCTCCCGCTCGTCCTGCCGCCGACGGTGCTCGGGTTCTATCTGCTCTGGGGCCTCGGGCCGCGCGCCCCGCTCGGCCGCGCCTTCGAGGCGCTCGTCGGGCATCGCTTCGCGTTCTCGTTCGCTGGGCTCCTCGTGGCCTCCGTCCTCTACAGCCTGCCGTTCGCGGTGCAGCCGTTCGCCGCTGCGATCGCGGCCGTGGATCCGCGCCTCGCCGAGGCGTCGCACGCGCTCGGCGTCTCGCGCCTCGCGACGTTCTTCCGGGTGACCTTGCCGCTGTCGTGGAACGGGGTCCTCGCCGGCGCGGTCCTCGCGTTCGCCCACACGATGGGGGAGTTCGGCGTCGTCCTCATGGTGGGCGGCAACGTGCAGGGCGAGACTCGCACCCTCTCCGTCGCCGTCTTCGACCACGTCGAGGCGCTCGAGTACGCCGCGGCGCACCGGACGGCGGCGCTGCTGCTCGCGCTCTCCTTCGCCGTTCTCGCCCTCGTCTATGCGCTGCAGCGGCGCCCGCTCCGATGGACCACGCGCTGATCTTCGATCTCGAGCGGCGCTTTCCGGGCGGGCCCACCGTCCGCGCGCGCGCGACGCTGCCGCTCGGGCCCGGGCCGGTGACGGTCCTCTTCGGTCCGTCCGGCTCCGGGAAGACGACCGTCCTGCGCGCGCTCGCCGGGCTCGACGTGCCGGAGGCGGGGCGCGTGACGTTCGACGGCGAGACCTGGCTCGACGTCGCGCGCGGCGTCGCAGTGCCGCCGCAGCGCCGCCGGGTCGGGCTCGTCTTCCAGGAATACGCGCTCTTCCCGCACCTCGACGTCGCGGCGAACGTCGGCTACGGGCTCTCCGCCCTGCCGCGCGCCGCGCGCGCGGCGCGGATCCGGGAGATCGCGGCCCGAACCGGGATCGCGCCCGAGCTCCTCGCCCGGCGGCCGGGGGAGCTCTCCGGCGGCGAGCGCCAGCGCGTCGCGCTCGCCCGCGCGCTCGCGCCCTCGCCGCGGCTGCTGCTCCTCGACGAGCCGCTCGCGGCGCTCGACGCGCCCGCGCGCGAGGAGCTGCGGCTCGAGCTTCGCCGGTCGCTCGAGGCCTCGGGCGTCCCGGCGATCGTCGTCACGCACGACCGCATCGAGGCGCTCGCGCTCGGCGACCGGCTCGCCGTCATGGTTGACGGCGAGGTCCGGCAGGTCGGCCCGGTCCAGGACGTGTTCGCGGCGCCCGCCGACGCGGCCGTCGCGCGCGTCGTCGGGACGGAGAACGTGCTCCCCGTGACGCTCGCTGCGCGGCGCGACGGCCTCGCGGTGGTGCGCGCAGGCGCGGTGGAGCTCGTCGCGGTCGATCCGGGCGGGCTCGAGCGCGACGCCTTCGCCTGCATCCGTGCGGAGGAGGTCGTGCTCGAGGAGGCGCCCGGCGCGCCCACCTCCGCGCGGAACCTCCTCCTCGGCGTCGTCCTGCGGCGCGCCGACGAGGGGCCGCTCGTCCGCGTCGCGGTGGACTGCGGCGTCGTGCTCGTGGCGCTCGTCACTCGCGCGAGCGCCGAGCGGCTCGGGATCGTGCCGGGGCGGCGCGTCGCCGCGCTCGTGAAAGCCCCCGCGGTCCGCCTCGTGCCGCGCGGGGGAGGATGAGCGCTGCGAGCGCAGGGGCACGGCCCTGAGCGGAGTCGAAGGGCTGAGTGTCCCCCCGTATGGATCGCTGCGCTACGTCTGCACGGGCCGCGGGGTCCCGGGCGTGCCCGGCCCGGGCTCGGCCGGCATCTCCTTGTGCTCCTCGTGGATCTTCACGTGCCGCGTCTCCCGCACGAAGATCCAGCCGATCACCACCGTGGAGAGCGCGACGATGATCGGGTACCACAGGCCGGCGTAGATGTTGCCCTCCTTGGCAACGATCGCCGTGGCGAGGAGCGGCAGCATTCCCCCGAACCAGCCGTTCCCGATGTGGTACGGCAGCGACATCGAGGTGTAGCGGATGCGCGCGGGGAAGAGCTCGACGAGGAACGCGGCGATCGGCCCGTAGACCATCGTCACGTAGATCACCATCAGGATCAGGATCAGCTCGGCCATCACCCAGTTCACCTGGGCCGTATTCGCCTTGGTGGGATAGCCGGTGGAGGCGAGCAATCCCTTGAACTGCTTCTCGTCCCAGCCGCGGATCTCGCTGTCGCCGATCTTCGTCACGACCGGCGCCTGGCCCGGGATCGACGGTAACGACGCGAACGACAGGCCCGACTTGCCGAGGAAGTCCTTCACCTTGTCGCACTCGGTCTGCCGCGACCACGGGCCGATGAAGATGTGGAAGTTGCAGTCGCTCGCGGCGACCGTGATCGGCGTCTTCTGCTGGTACTGCTCGAGCGCCGGGTTGATGTAATGGGTGAGCCCGCGGAAGAGCGGGAAGTACGTGACCGCCGCGATGAGGCAGCCGGTGAGGATGATCTTCTTCCGCCCGATCTTGTCGGAGAGCCAGCCGAAGAGGAGGAAGAACGGCGTCCCGATGACGAGCGAGATCCCGATGAGCGAGTAGGTCGGGATGAAGTCGAGCTTCAGGTAGATGAGGATGAAGAACAGCGCGTAGAACTGGCCCGTGTACCAGACCACGCCCTGGCCGGCGGTCGCGCCGAAGAGGGCGAGGGCGACGTACTGGTTGTTCGGGTACCGCAGGAAGCTCTCGGTGAGCGGCTGCTTCGAGCGCTTCCCAAGCGCCTTCATCCGCTGGAAGATCGGCGACTCCTGCAACTTCAGCCGGATGTAGATGGAGATGGCGAGCAGCGGGATCGAGAACCAGAACGCGATGCGCCAGCCCCACGACCCGAAGGTCGCCGCCGGCATGCTGACCCGGGTGATGCCGATGATGATGAGCGCGAGCAGCATGCCCACGGTCGCCGTCGTCTGGATCCAGCTCGTCGCGTAGCCGCGGCGCGGATCGGGCGCGTGCTCGGCGACGTAGGTGGCGGCGCCGCCGTACTCGCCGCCGAGCGCGAGTCCCTGCGCGAGCCGCAGCAGGACGAGGATGAGCGGCGCGGCGAAGCCGATGCTGTTGTATGTCGGCAGGAAGCCGACTGCGACCGTCGAGAGCCCCATCACGACGATCGTGACGAGGAACGTGTACTTGCGGCCGACGAGATCGCCGACGCGCCCGAAGATGAGCGCGCCGAACGGGCGCACGAGGAAGCCCGCCGCGTACGCGCCGAACGCGCCGAGCAGCGCCGCCGTCTGGTTCCCGGGCGGGAAGAAGAGCCCGGCGAAAAACGGCGCCAGGATCGCGTACAGGTAGAAGTCGTACCATTCGAAGACGGTGCCAACGGAGGAGGCGACGATCACCCTGCGCTCTGCTGCCCTAGGCAATCCGCTCGCCGAGTCGAACGTCGCCACGTCGCTGCCTACTCTCATTGTCGGTCGCTCCCCGCCCGTGCACACGGGCTGCCCCTAAGCGATGGGGCGAACCCTTCGTGCCCGGTAGTGCCCCGAGAAGAGAGGCAGGCGAGCGAGCGGGCGCCGTCACGCACCGTCCGTGACGAAACCTCACGGCGAGTGAACTTACGACGCCCCGCGGCAGGTGCGAGGGGCGCTCCGCGTGGAGCACGAGGGCGCGCGGCGCGCGCTACGTGGCGAGCGCCCGCTCGAGCTTGAGGCGAAGGCTCCGTCGCCGCGCGCGGACCGTGGCGCGAGAGACGCCCCCCGCCGCCGCGGAGAGCGCCGGGCCGACCCCGAGGGCGATGCAGAGCGCCTCGGCGCGCTCGCGGGGCGTGAGCGCGCCCGCAAGTCCGAGCCGCTCGTCGAGAAGGAGCGCCAGCCGCTCGAGATCGAACGACCCGGCGCCCAGCCCCGGCGCATCCCTCACGCCTCCTCCGCCCGGGCCACCTTCGCGACGGGGGCGCGACCGCGGCCCGCGCGCTCGGCGGCGTGCGGCCGGCGGCGGCGCGTCGCGAGGAGGTCCTTCATCGTCCGGCCGAGGAGGTGGGGCCCCTCGCACACGGCGATCCCTGCGGCGCGCATCGCCTCGAGCTTCGCCTCGGCGGTCCCGCTCCCACCGGAGATGACGGCCCCGGCGTGGCCCATGCGCTTGCCGGGGGGCGCGGTCCGCCCGGCGATGAAGCCGACCACCGGCTTCGTCACGCTCCGCGCCACGAAGCCGGCCGCCGCCTCCTCCTCCGTCCCGCCGATCTCGCCGATGAGGATCACCGCGTCCGTCTCGGAGTCCGCCTCGAAGCGCTTCAGGCAGTCGATGAAGTCGGTGCCGTGGACCGGGTCGCCGCCGATGCCGACCGCGGTGGACTGCCCGAGGCCGAGGCTCGTGAGCTGCTCGACCGCCTCGTAGGTGAGCGTGCCAGACCGCGACACGATGCCGATCCGGCCCGGCCGGTGGATGTGGCCGGGCATGATCCCGATCTTGCACTCGCCGGGCGTGATGAGCCCCGGGCAGTTCGGGCCGAGGAGCCGCGTGCCGCCGCGCACCTCGAGCGCGCGTCGCACCCGCACCATGTCGAGCACCGGGATCCCCTCGGTGATGCAGACGACGAGGGGCAGCGCCGCGTCCGCCGCCTCGAGGATCGCGTCCGCGGCGAACGCGGGCGGCACGAACACCACCGAGGCGTTCGCGCCGGTCTCGCGCACCGCGCGCTCGACGGTGTCGAAGACGGGGACGCGGTTCGCGAAGCGGGTCCCCCCTCGCCCGGGCGTCACGCCGGCGACGACGTGCGTGCCGTACTCGAGCATCTGCTCGGCGTGGAAGCTCCCGGCGGCGCCGGTGATCCCCTGCACGAGCAGCCGGGTCGAACGATCGACGAAGATGGACATGTCCTCTCCTGTCAGGCCGCGCGAACGGCGCGGACCGCCTTCTGCGCGGCATCGCCGAGGTCGTCGGCGGAGATGATGGGGACGTCGCTGCGGGCGAGGATCTCCTTGCCGAGCTCGACGTTCGTGCCCTGGAGCCGGACGACGAGCGGGATGCGCAGGCCGACCTGCGTCGCGGCGGCGAGGATCCCCTTCGCGATGACGTCGCACCGCATGATCCCGCCGAAGATGTTCACGAGCACCGCCTTCACGCTCGCGTCCGCGAGGAGCAGCTTGAACGCCTCGGTGACCTTCTCCTCGTCCGCGCCGCCGCCCACGTCGAGGAAGTTCGCGGCGCGGCCGCCCGCATGGCGGATGATGTCCATCGTCGCCATCGCGAGGCCGGCCCCGTTCACCATGCAGCCGATGTCGCCGTCGAGCGCGATGTAGGAGAGGTCGTGCTCCTTCGCGAGCGCCTCGCGCGGATCCTCCTCATCCGGATCGCGCAGCGCCGCGATGTCGCGGCGGCGGTGGAGCGCGTTGTCGTCGAAGGTCATCTTCGCGTCGAGGGCGAGCACGCTCCCGTCGACGGTGACGGCGAGCGGGTTCACCTCCACGAGCGACGCGTCCGTCCCCTCGAAGGCGGCGTGGAGCGCGAGCGCGAAGCGCGCGAAGGCGGGGACCGCGTCGCCAGCGAGGCCGAGCGCGAAGGCGAGCCGGCGCGCCTGGTGCGGCTGGAAGCCCGTCACCGGGTCCACGGCCACCTTCAGGATCCGCTCCGGCGATCGCGCCGCGACCTCCTCGATGTCCATCCCGCCGTCGGCGGAGGCGACGAGCGTCACGCGCCCGATCTCGCGATCGAGCGTCACGGCGAGGTAGAGCTCCTGGGCGATCTGGCAGCCCTCCTCGACGTAGACCTTGCGCACCTCCTGCCCCTCCGGGCCGGTCTGCGGCGTGCGCAGCGTCATCCCGAGCATCGCCGCCGCGTGCTGGTGCGCCTCCTCCGGCGAGCGGGCGAGCTTCACGCCGCCCCCCTTCCCGCGGCCGCCGGCGTGGATCTGCGCCTTCACGACCGCGAGCCCGCCGCCGAGCTGGCGGAACGCCCCCTCCGCCTCGAGCGGCGTGAGCGCGAGGTGCCCGTGCGGAACCGCCGCCCCGAACCCGCGGAGCAGCTCCTTCGCCTGGTACTCGTGGATCTTCATCGTCCCTCCACCTCGCGCAGCCGCTCCTCCACCGCGTCGAGGCGGCGCGCGATCCGCTCGAGCTGGCCCTTTACCGAAAGGAGCGCGCCGACCGCCGCCGCGGCCGCCTCGCCGCGCGAGCGGGCCCGTTCCTCGAGCCGCGCGAACGCGGCCACCTGCCCCGCGAGCCAGCCGCGGGCGACGAAGGCGCCGCGCTGGCCATGCGAGAGGAGCCCGTCCATGACCCGCGCGGCCGCCTCGGGGGGCGCCCACCGCTCGCCGCGCTCAACGGACGGCGGGGGCGCCTGCCCCGAGGCGGCGCGCAGAAGCTCGAAGAGCGCCTCGTCGCGCGCTCCGGCGCTCCCGCCCTCCTCGAGCGAGAGGATCCGGACGAGCGCGAGGCGGGTGACGTCGCGGGCGGTGCGGCGATCGAGCACCCGCACGTTCGCGCCGGCGCGGACGAGGGCGGCGATCTCGGCATGGTTCACGTACCGTGACTGCTCGGGATCGTAGATCTTGCGGTTCGCGTAGCGCCGCAGCACGCGGGCCGGCGGCGTCGGTTGGAGCGTCGTCGTCTGCACGGCACGGCCCAAGAGCAAGCGGTGGGCCACCCCGGAAGGATTGGGGAATCCTGCGACCACCTGCCGCCCCCTTCCATTCCTGGAACGAACCTGTTTCGATGCTGGAACGATGACCGGACCGCGTGACCGCAAGCCCATCGTGTGGGCGTTCAGCATGTCCCGGCTGAACGGGCTGCTCGAGAGCGTCGTGCCCGAGTTCGCCGCGGTCGCCGAGATCCGCGTCTTCGACAAGGGGTTCGACGAGGCGGTCGAGACCGCGCGCGAGCTCGTGCGCGCGGGCGAGGAGGTGGACGTCTTCGTCTCCGCCGGCGCGAACGGCACCTACCTGCGCAAGCACGCTGCGGTGCCGGTCGCGCTCATCACCCCCACCGGCTTCGACGTGCTCCGCGCCCTCGCGATGGCGCGACTGCTCTCGGAGCGCGTCGGCATCGTCACCTTCGGGCAGGTCCCGCACGAGCTCGCCCAGTTCAAGGAGCTGTACGGGCTGCACATCGAGGCGCGCGCCTACGAGACGCTCGCGGACGCCGAGGGCGCCGTGAGGGATCTCGCCGCCCGCGGCATCGAGGTGGTCGTCGGCCCGTCGGCCGTCACCGACATCGCCGAGCGGGTGGGGCTCCGCGGCGTCTTCCTTCACTCGCAGAGCGCGGTGCGCGAGGCGCTCGGCCGCGCCATCGAGATCGCGCGGGTCGCGCGGGCGGAGGAGGCGCGCCGCGCCCGGCTCGACGCGATCCTCGCCCACCTCGACGAGGGCGTCGCCGCGGTGGACCTCGACGAGCGCATCGAGGCGATCAACCCGGCGATGGCGCGGCTCCTCGGGACCACGCCGGAGAAGGCGATCGGCAGGCGGCTGTCGGAGGTGGCGCCCGCGCTCGCCCTCGCGCGCGTCCTCGAGACGGGGCAGGCGGAGCTCGAGCAGATCGCGCGCGTCGGCTCGCGCACGCTCGTCACGAACCGGATCCCGCTCCGGGCGCAGGGAGTCCCGACGGGCGCGGTCGTCACCTCCACCGACGCGACCGCCATCGAGCGCGTGGACCGGTCGCTGCGCTCCCAGCACCGCCCCCGCCGCTTCGTCGCGACCCACGCGCTCGGCGACGTCGTCGGCGACTCGCCCGCGATCCGGCGCGCCCGCGATCTCGCCGCCCGCTTCGCGCGCACTGACGCGACCGTGCTCGTCACGGGCGCGAGCGGCACCGGCAAGGAGCTCTTCGCGCAGGGGATCCACCTCGCGAGCGCGCGGCGCGATCGGCCGTTTGTCGCGGTGAACTGCGCCGCGCTGCCCGAGACGCTGCTCGAGTCCGAGCTCTTCGGCTACGAGGAGGGCGCGTTCACCGGCTCCCGTCGAGGCGGCAAGCCGGGCCTATTCGAGGCGGCGCACACCGGCACGATCTTCCTCGACGAGATCGGCGACATGCCCGCGCCGCTCCAGACGCGCCTCCTGCGCGTCCTCCAGCAGCGCGAGGTGCTGCGGCTCGGCGGCAACGATCCGACGCCGGTGGACGTGCGCGTCGTCGCCGCGACGAACCGGGAGCTCGAGGCGCGCGTCGAGCAGGGGGCCTTCCGCGAGGACCTCTACTACCGGCTCGCGATCCTGCGGCTCCACCTCCCGGCGCTCGTGGACCGCCGCGAGGACGTCCCGCGGCTCGCCGCGCACCTCCTCTCCGCCGCTCTCGCGCGCCACGGCGCCGCCGGCGACCGCACCCAGGAGCGCGCCCTCGCGGCCATCGCGCCGCGCCTCGCCGGGCACGCCTGGCCGGGCAACGTGCGCGAGCTCGAGAACGTCCTCGAGCGCGTGGCGGTCCTCTTCGGAGCGGCCGGCGACGAGGGGCCGGACGAGGACGAGCTGCGCGCCGTCATCCCCGAGCTCTTCGCGAAGCGGCCGCGGCGCGGCGCGGACGGCGAGGGGCTGCGCGGGGTGCGGCGCGCCGACGAGCGCGCGCACGTGCTCCGCGTCCTCTCCGACTCGGGCGGGAACCAGCTCGAGGCAGCCCGCCGGCTCGGGATCGGGCGGACGACGCTCTGGCGAAAGCTGCGCGGGGAGGCGTGAGCTACTGCCCGGCGATCCCGGGCGCGCGCGGCGGCGGGAGCACGTCCGGCGTGAGCAGCCCGGCGTGCGCCTGGCCGCCGACGACGAAGGTCGGGGTCGCCTTCAGCCCGGCCCGCACGCCGGCCTCGATGTCGGAGCGGAGCCGGAGCTCGGTCTCCTGCGATGCGAGGCAGGCGCGGAACCGCGGGAGGTCGAGGCCGACCGCCGTCGCGAGCTCCTCGACGGGGCGCCCCGCCTTCTGGTTCTTGAAGAGCGCGTCGTCCATCGGCTCGAGCCGCCCCTGGGACTCCGCGCAGATCCCGGCGCGGGCGAGGGCGCAGGCCTGCGGGTGCATCCGCCGCGTCACCGCTGGGTTGCAGTCGGAGTCGAGCGGGAACTGGCGCCGGACGAGCAGGACGTCCGGGCGCTTCGCGAGGAGCGCCTTCGTCTGCTCATGGGCGAGCGCGCAGAACGGGCACTCGTAGTCGCTGAACTCGACGACGACGATCGGCCCGTGCGGGGGTGCGACGGCGGGGCTGCCGGTCGCGGCGCCGCCGCCGGTCGTCCCGCCGGAGACCGCCGCCGTTCCCTTCGGCGGCCGGGCCCAGTAGCGCGGGAAGACGGTCGCGACGAGGAACACGACCGCGAGCGCCGCGAGGAACACGACCAGCGTCCGGAGCGGCCGGTCGCGGAGGACCGCCAGGTCGCCGCGCACCGCGCGCAGGACGCCCTCCGGACGGCAGGCGCGCCACGCCGCGGCGAAGAGCCCGAAGGAGGTGGCCCACGAGGCGGCGCACAAGAGGCAGAGCGCACCGATCACGACCTCGGAGATCACCGCGAGCGCGACCGCGGCCGCCACGGCGGCGCCGGCGACGAGGAGGAGCAGGCCGGCGGGCCAGACCTCGCGGCGGCGATCCGGCCTCAGGCCCGCGAGCGCGAGCAGGAGGGCGAGGCCGTAGCCGAGCATGCCCCAGACGGCGACCGGGAGGCCGAGCACGACGGAGAAGCGGCTCGTCGCCACCCGGTCGCAGTTCAAGTACTCGTTGATCGAGCAGAAGCTGACGATGCCGGCGTGCGCCTGCGCGTGCTGGCGCGCGAGCACGACGGCGAGGACGAACCCGACCGCGGCGAGCGCCGCGGCGACGAGCAGGGCGGGGCGACGGGTCATCGGATCAATCGATCGGGCAGGGCTTCACCGGCTCGCACGGCTTCTCGGCCTTCGTGTCCTTCGCGTCCGCGGGCTTCACGGCGGCGTTCTCGGCGGGTTCGCCGGCGGGCTTCGTGGCCTTCTTCGCCTGGTCGGCCTTCTTCGCCTTCGCGCCCTTCGGGCCCGCGGCCTTCGCGGCCTTCGCGGCCGGCGCGGGCTGCGCGGCACCTTCGGCGCGGGCGGTGTCAGCGAGCGCGAGCGCGAGCACGAGGGCGGGGAGAAGGAGCTTCGACATTCGGGGCCTCCGGAGGTCGGGCGAGTCTAACCGCAGGGCAGGAAATGCGCACCTGGGACGACGCGCGGTTATGCTTCCCTCCCACTCCGAGGGTCCGACCGATGGAGGAGCTCGTTCTCGACGATCTCACCGCGCGACTCGAGCGGGTCGGCCCGGCGACGCTCTCCCTCGCCTTCTCCGGCCGGAGCGCCAGCCGCGACCCGGGGAAGGTGCTCGCCCCGGTCTTCGCGCGGGCCCTCGAGGCCGCGCGGACGGACGGGGTCGTCCTCGCGCTCCACTTCGAGGGGCTCGAGTACTTCAACTCCTCGACCATCGCGGCGCTCCTACAGTTCGTGCGCGGCGCGCAGGAAGCGGGCGTCCCCCTCGAGATCGTCTACGACGCGCGGCAGCGCTGGCAGGCGCTCTCCTTCGACGCGCTCCGGCGTGCGCTCCGCCCGCTCGAGGCACCCGGGTCGGGACCGACGTTGCGGTTCCTCGAGAGCCAGGGCTAGCGCGCGGTCGTCCCCGCGACCACGGCGGCCTGGCTGCGGCGCGCGACGGCGTCGGGCGCGCGGCGCACGAGCATCATCGTCACGTCGTCGTGCTGCACGGCCCGGAACGCCGCGACGCGCGCGAAGAGGACCTCGAGCGCCTCGTCGAGCGGCTGCTCGGCGACCTCGGCGAGCGCGGCGGCGAGCCGCTCCTCGCCGAACATCTCGCCCACGCCGTTCATCGCCTCGGTGGCGCCGTCCGTGAAGAAGAGCGCGAGGTCCCCCTCCTCCATCGGCACGACCTGGTCCGCGACGTGGCCGCGGGTGTCGTCCACGACGCCGATCCAGCACCCGTCGTTCACCACCGTCTCGACCCGCCGCATCCCCCGGCGCCACACGAGCACGTCCTGGTGCTTTCCGGCGAGGGTGAGCCCGCTCTCGGCGAGCCGCACGACGTTGAGCGTCATGTACCGCGCGGCGCGCAGGCGCGAGATGTTCTCGAGCAGCACGTCGTTCACGGCATGGAAGACGTCCGCGGGCGAGAGCAGCGGGTTCTCGTGGACGAGCGACATGATGCTCGTCTGCGTCATCATCATGACGAGCCCGGACTCGACACCGTGGCCCGAGACGTCTCCGATCGCGATCCAGTCGCGGTCCTCGCCGGCCTGGATGATGTCGTAGTAGTCGCCGCCCACCTCTGCGGCGGGGAGCATCCGCGCGGCCACGTCGTAGCTGCCGACGTGGCGGTTCTCCGGCAGGAGCGAGGTCTGGATCCGCTTCGCGACCTCCATCTCCCCCCAGAGCGCGTCGCGCGCCGTCTTGAGCTCGAGCCGGGACCGGTCGAGGTCCGCGTTCGCCTGCACGAGCTCGGCACGGAGCGCGAACTCGCTCGCGATGAGCCGGTGGCGGACGTGGCTGATGGCGACGGAGATCACGACGGTCGAGCCCATGAAGTAGAGGTTCGACACGATCGCGGCGGGCTCGAACCGGCCGCCGAACGCGGCGTTCATGAAGACGTAGGTGCCGAGGACGGCGAGCCCGTTCACGAGCGAGTGGATGGGCTTCCACGGCAGGAGCACGTCCACGCCGACGATGACGAGGTTCAGGCCGGCGTAGTAGGCCGACCCGAACCCGCCGAGGTCCACCGTCATCTGCGAGATCATGACCGCGAAGAGCGCGCTCGCGACGTAGCCGGGCAGAATCGACCAGCGCCCCGGCCGCGTCCGGCGCAGGATGAAGTACTGCACGAGCATCGCCGCGGTCACGAGCGCGCGGTACATCGCGAAGCGCCCGAGCAGCTCGGACGGCACGATCACGATGTCGAGCAGGAGGAAGAGCGCGTTGAGCGAGAAACCGAGGACCGAGAGTGTCTGGGACCAAGAGTGAACGAGCCCCTCGCGATACGCCTCGAACGCCACCTGGAGGTCGCCGGTCAGCTCGGGGAGTTTGCGCCGCGCGCTATCCATTCGGTCAGGTCGGACGATCGAGCCGCAGGAACATCTGACACCCGGTGGGGTCGAACGTCACGGTGGTCCTCGCCGGGAGCCCCTCCGCGATCGCGAGGAAGCTTGCCTCGGATCGGTAGTAGAGCGGCCAGTCCATCCAGTAGTCCATATACACGCGGCTGCGGTTCGCGACGTGGAAGTTGCCGACCACGAGGGAGCCACCCGGCTCGAGCAGGTCGAACAGTCGGGAGAGCACCGCCCGCGCGACCGGCGGGGTGAGGTAGTCGAAGAGCCCCATCGAGTAGACGTAGTGGAACCGACCGAGCCGCTCGCGCAGACCTCGGTCGCGCAGCATCGTGCGGACGGACTCGGTGACCGCGGTGGCGCGCAGGGGCCCGTGATCCGCCTCGACCGCGGAGATCGACGCGCGCGCCGCCTCGAGCGCCTGCGGATCCTGGTCGAGCAGCGTGCACTCGAGCCGGCGCGCGTCGCCGGCCGCGAGGTAGACGTCGCGCAGCTCGAATGCCGGCCCGGACGCGACGGAAAGGAACCGGAACGGCGTGGGGTGGCCGAAGCCGGCGTCGACCTCGCGCAACAGGCCCGCGACGAGCCGCCGCCGCGCGCGCACCGCCTCGGCGCTCGGCTTCGACACCGCGTGCTGGTGCAGCAAGCGATCGAAGGCGTGATGGCCCGCCGACCGGTGCTCGTAGATGAGCCGCATCATCTCGGCGTCGCCCGCGTAGCCGCGCGGCTTGAGGTTCGTGCGCCGGTGGATCTCCGACCCGAGGATGAAGTGCCATGCCATCCGGCGCAGGTAGAACCCGTGCCGCTCGTGCTCCTCCTTCGTGAACCCGGCGACGAGCGCGTCGAGCTCCCGATCCTTCTGGTCGAGGAAGGAGAGGAAGCGTCCCCCCTCGCCCGCGACGAGCGCGGCGCGCGCCGCGGCGGCGACGTCGGCCGGCTCCTCGTCGATCAGGCGGTCCTGGTCGTCGAAGAAGCGGCGGTGGACGGAGAGGTCGTACACGAGCGCCGCCACCCAGCGCTCGAACTCCGGGCGGATGCGCTCGCGCTGGGCGATGACGAGCGGGAGGTTCCGGAAGAAGCCGCGCAGGTCCGTGAAGCGCCCTTCGAGCACGAGGGTGCGGCAGTCGTAGACGTCGTCGAGGAAGACGAGGCGACCCTGCGCCCGGCGATCGCCGGCGAGCGCCGCGAAGCGGCAGCGGCCGAGCCGGACCGGGCCGCCGTCCACCTCGACGTCGAGCCACGGAAACACGACCCCGTCCGCGATCCGGACGGCGCCGAAGTCCGCCGCGAGCGCGAGGCGGCTCGCGCAGGTCACCGTCAGCGCGAGGGGGCGCCCCTCGTGCTCGACGTGCCCGGCGAGCCGCGGCTCGGCCGCGGCCGCGAGCTCACTTACCGCGGACCTTGATCCGGCCATCCAGGGTCTCGAAGGTGCGGAGCGCGCTGAACGAGAGCGCCTGCCACTTACGGGTGAGGCTGTACTCGAGGACGACGGGAACCGCGAGCCGCCGCGACTCGTCGAGCGCCTTCACGACGGGCGTGAAGGTCGACGAGTTCATGTAGTCGAGCCCGGTGAAGTCGAGCGCGAGCGCGAGCCCCTCCGCCTTCGCCCGCTCGAGCGCCTCGGCGAGGACCGGCATGAGGAACCGCCCCGGCTCGCGATCCGCGCTCTTCCCTTTCCACGCGAGGCGGAGCTCGCCGGGCTCCCGCGACAGCTCGAGTGTCAGCTCGCCTTCCATGTACTGCTTCACGACCACGCTCATGTACCCTCCCCGTCGCGACGGTAGACCGCCGAGACCGCGAGAATGCTTCCCTCGTCCACGAAGAAGTCGATCGCGCAGCGCCCCTCGTACGCGATGCGCGTGAGGCCGAGCCCGCTCTCGCCGTGCGCGTACGGCCGCGCCGAGACGAGCTTCAGCCGCTCGACGTAGGCCTCGAACGGATCCTGGAACCCGCGGATCCACTGGATCACCTGGTCGAACCGGCGCAGGTGCGCGTCGTCCACCCCCACGCGGCTGCGTACCTCGATGGTGACGTCCTGCGGAGCGACGCGCACCCCGAGCGCGATCGCCTCGCCCCTGCGGAACGCGCCGTACTTCACCGCGTTCTCGAGGAGCTCCTGCGCCACCATGGCGAGCTGGTACGCTTCGTCCTCGTCGAGCCCCGTCCCGGCGAGCATCGCGCGGCACGGCGCCCACGCCGCCTTGACGGCGTCCCACTCCGGAGGAACCCGGAGGTCCAGCGCCGGATTCGGCGCACCTGTGCTCGTGTCGCTCACGATCGTCGTCCCTCCCCCACGCCGGGGACGCCTCTTCTGTCCCACGATTGTAGTACGCGGGAGGCCCGGGGCCTAAACGGCCCCCCACCCGTCCGATGTGCGGAAACCTCCGCTTTGCTTAGAGACAGGCGCGAGAACCGCGATGAAGGTCACGACCTGGAACGTGAACGGCATCCGCGCTCGCGAGGCGCAGGTGCTGGAGCTCGTCGCCCGCGAGCGGCCCGACGTGCTCTGTCTCCAGGAGATCAAGGCGCCGCCTGCGCGTGTGCCCGCGACGCTCTGCGAGCTCGACGGCTACTGGTGCCTGTGGCACGGCGAGACGGCCTACTCCGGCGTGGCGCTCCACGTGCGGCGCGAGCTCGCGCCCGAGCGCCCGGCGTTCGTGCACCCCCCCTTCGACATGGAGACGCGGATCGCGTCGGTGGAGGTCGGCGGAGCGACGATCGCCTCGGTCTACGTGCCGAACGGCGGCAAGGACTTCGCGGCGAAGCTTCGTTTCCTCGAGGCGATGGAGCGTTGGGCGGCGGAGCTCTCGGCCGCCGGGCGGACGCTCGTGCTGGCGGGCGACCTCAACGTCGCGCGCACCGACCTCGACGTGCACGCGAAGGAGCGCAAGCTCGGCGCGATCGGTCAGCGCCCGGAGGAGCGGGCGCTCCTTGAGGCGACGCTCGGGCACGGGCTCGTCGATGTCGGCCGTGCGGTCGACCCCGCGAACGAGGGGCTGTTCACCTACTGGGCGCCGTGGCGCAACCTCCGGCAGCGGAACATCGGGTGGCGGATCGACTACGTGCTCGCGTCGCCGCCGATCGCGGCTCGCACCCGTCGCTGCGCGGTCCTCGCCGACTTCGGTACGAGCGATCACGCGCCGGTCGTCGCCGAGTTCGCCTGAGCTCGGATCTGGAGGCTCCCGGCCGAGGCGCGGACCACCCCCTCTTATGGGGCGCGGCCTCGTGTCGCAGGTGCAGTTGACCTGGGCCGGATTGACGGTGGCGCAGCCTCTGCTACCGTTCGCGTCCTCCAGGCATCCCGAGGGGTTGCCCAATCCACAGCGCCGCGCGCACGCGCGCAGCTCACCGCGGGAGTCCCATGCCCACCGCCGCCACCGAGTCGATGCAGGAGCTCCTCCGGACTCTTCCCGGAGACGACGTCCGCCAGATCATGTGGAGGTTCGCGGAGCGTTACGACCTGCAGATGCTCGTGCAGTCCACCCGCGGCGTCGCGCGCGGACCGGTCGCGCGGCTCGCGGCGGGCGGCGGCTGGAACGATCACGACTGGAGCGCGGAGAAGAACGAGCTGCTCGCTCACTACGACGCGTCCGGAATCACCGGGGCGTTCATGGAGCCGGAAGAGGGCGGGTTCATCACCGGCCCGAAGAACCTCGCGCTCGCCCTCACCGCGTTCGAGCTCGCCTGGGTAGACGGTGGCGCCGCGACCGGCGCGCTCGCCGGCTTCCTCGGGCTCTCCCCTATCCACGAGAAGGGCACGCCCGAGCAGGCGCGCCACTACATGAGCCTCGCGGCGCCCGCGAAGCCGGGAGAGGACCGCAAGCCCTGGCGCGCCGCCTTCGCGCTCACCGAGCCCATCCCGTACGTCGGCGTCGACACGGGCATGCTCTCCGGGCGCGTGCGCGTCGTCCGCTGGAAGGATGGCGAGGAGCCCGTCCTTCGGGTCGAGAAGCGCGGCCGCTTCATCACCAACATGGGCTTCGCGAACTTCGTCACCGCCGCCGTGGACTCCGGCGATCCCCGCATCAAGGGGAGCTGCATGGTGATCCTGGAGGAGACCGACCCGGGCACGTTCGACCGCGGCACGCCGACGAAGAAGCTCGTCCACCAGCTGTCGTCCACGAACGATCCGATCTTCAACCTCGAGATCCCGGCCTCGCGCATCGTCGGCGGCTACACGGTGAAGGACGGCGTCATCGTCCCGAACTTCGATCACTCCACCGTGATCGAGGCGGTCTTCAAGCGCACCCGCGTCACCGTCGGCGTCATGACCGCGGCGAAGCTCCTCAGCGCGGTCGAGCCGATCATCCGCTACCAGCGCTCGCGCTTCCGCGGGGCCGAGCAGGCGGTGCCCGGCTCCGTCCGCTACGAGCTCGGCATCCAGCAGCGCGAGGACGCGCTCCACCGCCTCGTCGAGATCTGGGCGACGGGCGAGGCCGCGGCGGCGCTCGGGTTCGGGGCGGCGCGGGTCTTCGACGAGCTCGACCCGGTCGAGCGGCGCAAGGACGCGGTCCTCGCCGAGCAGGGCGTCTCCGGCATGAAGGCGGAGATGAAGTGGACGAAGGCGGTGCAGCAGCGGGCGCTCGAGCTGCTCGAGCTCCGCGGCCATCCCCGCGACGACAAGGAGAACGCGCGCGTCGCCGAGCTCGAGGCGGACGAGATGGTCCGCTTCGCCCTCCTCGACGCGCAGGCGAACGTGCTCTGCCCCGCGGCGAAGCTCTGGAACACCGGCCACGGCGCGACGATCATGCGCGAGGCCGTGTCGCTCATGGGAGGGTACGGCATCACCGAGGACTGCCCGGGCTTCCTCGGGAAGAAGTGGATGGACGCGCAGCTCGAGGCGACCTACGAGGGGCCGGAGGCGGTGCAGCGCCGGCAGCTCTCGGTCACCATGACCTCGCCGCTCTTCCTCGCGCTCATGAAGTCCTGGGTCCGCGAGCTCCGCCACGTCGCCGCGGTCCACCCCGGCACGGGCGCCTGCGCGCTCGCCTCCGCGTTCGAGCTGTGGCTCTGGAGCTACCGCCACCTCGCGGACGCGACCGACGCCGACGGGCAGCGGCTCTACCACTCGCCGCGCCAGGGCGTGACCTTCAAGCTCGCGGATGCGCTCGCCTGGCTCATGGGCCCGCGCCTCCAGATCCTCGACACCGTGAAGCTCGCCGAGGAGGGCGGCCCGGTGCTCGGCGACGCGCTCCCCGGCACCGCGCGCTTCTTCGCCGACCTCTGCCACGTGCAGGCCTCGCGCGCCGCGGGCGAGGTCGCGCGGATCTGCGCCGAGCTCGTCCACGGCTACAACCGCCACCCGGCCTGGGACGAAGAGGGGCGGCGCGCCTGCTGGAGCGCCACCGAGCTCGACGCGCTCGAGGGGATCGTCCCGGGGCTCGCCGGCTGCGCGAAGGAGGCGCTCGACGACGGCGGCCACCCGGACAAGGAGGGCCCCTGCGCGTCGTGCCGGGGCATCACCGACTTCAGGACGCTGCGGGTGAAGCTCGACGGCTGCCTCACCGGCGCGATGCTCGCGAAGGACCGCGCCGCCGAGGCGGTCTCGCGCGTCATGATCCCCGAGGCGCTCGACTACCCGCAGTAGCGAAGGATCGGAGCGACGATGGAACGCCAGTCGATGGCGGTGGACATCGCGTGCGTGGGCTTCGGCCCCGCGATGGCGGGGTTTCTCACGACGCTCTCCCGGCGGCTCGCCGCCCAGGACCGGACGCCGCTCGAGAGCGCGGCCTCGCCGGGGATGCCGCTGCAGGTCGTCTGCTACGAGCGGGCGGACGACCCCGGCTTCGGCGTGTCCGGCGTCGTGACGCGCGCGCGCGGGATCCGCGCCGCCTTCCCGGACCTCGACGCCTCGCAGATCCCGATGGCGGCGCGGGTGCGGGAGGAGAAGGTCCTCTATCTCCTCGATCCGGTCGGCGCCTCGCGCCGCTCGGCGGCGCTCCGCGCGGCGGACGCGGCCGTGCGGGCTGCCCGCTTCGCGCTCCGGTACGAGGAGCACGCGGTCGAGCTCCCTTACACGCCCGCGTTCCTGCACAAGCAGGACGGCTTCGTCTTCTCGATGGGGCAGCTCATGCAGTGGATGAGCGGCCAGGTGCTCTCGACCGGCACCGTGCAGATCTGGCCCGCGACGCCGGTCGCGCGCGCGCTCGTCGAGGGGAGCGCGGTGAAGGGCGTCCGGCTCGTGGACCAAGGCGTCGACCGGCACGGGAACCCGGAGGGCGCGTTCATGCCCGGCATGGACGTGGCGGCGGCGCTCACCGTCGTCGGCGACGGCCCGGTCGGTGCGGTGGGGCGGCAGCTCGACCGCGAGTTCGGCCTCCCCGCCGGGAGCCACGGGCGGCGCGACTGGGCGGTCGGCATGAAGTTCGTCGTCGACCTGCCCGAGGACACGCCGCTCGAGCCCGGGACCGTGCTGCACACGCTCGGCTTCCCCGAGCCGGAGATCTTCGGGTTCCTCTACGTCCACCCGGATCGCGTCGCCTCGGTCGGCGTCTTCGTCCCGTCGTGGTTCGAGTCGCCGGTCCGGACCACCTACCGCTACCTCCAGCACTACGTGCAGCACCCCTATCTCTGGCGCTGGCTGAAGGGCGCGAAGCTCCGCTCCTGGGGGGCGAAGTCGATCCTCGAGTCGGGCCGCCGCGGCGAGCCCGTGCTCGCGGGCGACGGCTACGCGCGGATCGGCGAGGGCTCCGGCTCGACGAACGTGCTCACCTCGTCCGGCGTGGACGAGGCGTTCACGACGGGCGTCCTCCTCGCTGAGGGCGTCATCGCGCTCCTCGAGGCGGGCAAGCCGCTCACGAAGGAGAACCTCGACGGCGCCTACGTCGCGCGCCGGCGCGCGAGCTGGATCGAGGCGGAGGGCCGGGTCGCGGAGAAGGCGCGCGACGGGTTCCAGCGGGGCGTCGTCACGGGCCTGCTCGGGATGGCGCTCGCCGGGCTCACGAAAGGAAAGCTCGCGCTCGGCGAGGAGCCCGCCCACCCCGCCGACAAGGTCGCCGCGCTCGAGACCTTCTACGCTGGGAAGATCCCGGCCGAGGAGATCGCCGCGATCCGCCGGGACTGCGAGACGCGCGGCGTGCCGCTCCACGACGCGCTCATGGACCGCGCCGGCTGGCCGGCGGTGCCGCTCGACGGCAAGCTCCTCGTGACCCAGCAGGACGCGCTCCTCGTGGGCGGCAAGGTGCAGGCGCCGCCCGGGTACGCGGACCACGTCACCTTCCTGCGCCCGGAGCTCTGCCGCTCCTGCAGCCGCAAGGTCTGCTTCGAGATCTGCTCGGCGGAGGCGATCCGGCCGGGCGAGGGCGGCGTGCCGTCCTTCGACCGCGAGAAGTGCGTGCACTGCGGCGCTTGCCTCTGGAGCTGCACGCAGCGGATCGACGGCACGGACGAGGTGAACCTCCAGTTCCGCGCCGGCACGGGCGGTCTTCACTCGGCCGAGAATTGATGGAACGGATTTCCAACGTGGACGTCGACGTGGACGAGAGCTGGACTCGAGCTCGCGTCCACGACCACCTCCACGTCCACGACCACGTCTTGAACAACCAGGAGGCTCGATGAGCGCAGGTTTCCAGATCGTCGTGCTGGGCAGCATCGTCCCGGACCCGCTCCAGACCCTCGAGCCCGTCGCGACGCCGCAGGGGCCGGGGCTGAAGAACGAGCAGATGCTCCCCGCCGTGCTCGACCCCTGGGCCGGGCACGCGCTCTACGAGGCGGCGAACCTCGCGGCGAAGACGCCCGGCTCGAAGGTGACGCTCGTCTCGCTCGGGCCGAAGGCGAAGCTGCAGCAGGTCATGATGGCGGTCGCCCAGAAGGTGCCGTTCGAGCTCGTCGCGCTCGACGGCCCGGCGGGTGGATTCACGGACAGTCACGAGGTCGCCGCGAAGCTCGCCGCCGCGGTGAAGGCGCTCCCCGGGCTCGACCGCTCGAGGCTCCTCCTCTTCGGCGGCTGGGAGTCGGCGTCGCGCGGCGCCGGCGTGACGCTCCAGCTCGTGGGCGAGCAGCTCGAGATCCAGGACCAGTTCCAGGGCGTGGACCAGATCGCGCCGAGGCCCGACGGGTCGTTCGAGGTGCTCGAGCGCGTCGAGGGAGGCAAGCACCAGGTCTCGACGTGCCAGGGCGCGCCGGCGGTACTCGGCTGGGCGACGGGCAACCTCCCCGAGCCCAAGAACAACCCGCAGATCGGCATGGCGAACATGCGGCTCGTGATGCCGGCGCTCCAGAAGGCGGCGCCGTCGCCGGTCGGGACGGGCGGCGTCGAGTTCGCCTCGGTGCAGGTGCCGAAGGTGCAGCGCGAGACGCGCATCGTGAAGGACGTGTCTCCCGACGAGATCGCGCGCGAGCTCGTCGAGTGGATCTCGAAGGACTAGGGAAAGGCCGAGGAGAACCCCATGGACACCACCCTGCTCGTCAGCCACGTCGACCCCGACGGCGCGCTCCCCCGCGCCGCGCTCGAGGCGCTCGGCGCCGCGAAGGCGCTCGGCCTGCCGGTCACCGCTGCCCTCTTCGGCCCGTCGGTGGCGAAGGCGGCGGCCGCGCTCGCCGGCACCGGCGTCACGAAGGTCCTCGCAGTCGAGGACGCCGCGCTCTCCGAGCCGCGCTATGCGACCGACGCCGCCGCGGCCGCCGCGCTCGCGAAGGCGTCCGGCGCGTCCATCGTGGTCGCGCCGGCCACCTCCCGCATGGCGCGCGTGATGGCCGGCGTCGCCCAGCGGATCGGCGGCCGCATCGACACGCACGTGACCCAGCTCTCGAACGAGGGCGGGCCGACCGCGGTCCGCTGGTACTACCGGCAGCGGATCGAGGCGAAGCTCCGGCGAAAGGAGCGGCCGTGGGTCCTGCTCGTCGATCCGGGCGCGACCGCGGCGGCGCAGGCCGGCGGCGGCGCACCTCCGCCGGTCGAGAAGGTGGCGGCGCAGCTCCCCGCCGCGCGCACGCAGGTGACCGGCCAGCGCTCGCCGACCTCGGGTGAGCAGACCATCCGCCCTGACGCGAAGGTCCTCTTCGTCGCCGGCGCGGGCTGGACGAAGAAGCAGCCGGACGGGAAGCCTCACCCGGAGAAGGCGGAGGCGCTCATCCTCCAGTTCGTCCGGGCCGCGGGGGCGTCGCTCGGCTCGTCCAAGTCCCTCGTCGATCAGGCGGGCGAGGGTCAGAAGGTGTTCGAGTTCATGACCCACCTGAACCAGGTGGGCCAGACCGGCTCGACGCCGCGCCATCCGAAGGGGCTCGCCACCTGCTGTCACGGCGAGGAGCCGCACGTCGTGGGCTGGCGCTTCATCCGCGAGCGGCGCGCCGTGAACCTCGACGCGAACTGCGGCTGGGCGCGCGGGAAGGCGGACGTGCTCTACGTCGCGGACGCGTTCGCGGTGATGGAGAAGGTGAACGCGCTTCTCGGGGCGAAGAAGTAGGCGCGGGGACGGCGCGCGGACACCCGCGCGCCGCGCCTCAGGGCGCGACTTCGAAGACGAGGTCGTCGTGGTCGTCGAGCGATCCCTGCGAGCAGGTGCTCGGCGCGAACCCGCCGTAGCGCCAGTTCCCGCGGATCGCCTGGGTCGTCCCGCTCGGGAGCGTGAACGTCGTCCCGAGCACGACCGGCGACCACTCGGTCGAGCCGGGCGGCGGCTGCAGGGTGGCGACGAGGCTCCACGAAGGCGCGCTCGCGTCGCCGGCGGAGTACAGATCGAGGAACTCGCCGGACCAGTAGTAGAGCCGCACCTTCGCCTCGATCCTCGCGGTCTTCCCGGCGGCGAGCGGGGAGCCGTCGAGGGTGAACACCTTCAGCACGTCGAGCGCGTGGACGATCCACTGGTAGTCCCCGTCCGCGCAGGCGGGAGCGGTCGTGAGCGTGTTCGGCGCGTGCGCCTCCGGAGCGCTCGGCATGCCGTCGCGGCCAGCGAGGAGCGTCCCGCTCCCGCAGCCGAAGCCGATCGACGCGCAGCGGGGCGCGCCGAAGCCCTGATCGTACGTGGCGAGGGGGACGCTCGAGGCGTAGTCGGCCGTGTTCGTGACCGCGAGCCCCTGCGCCGCGAGCGCGACGTAGCGCGGGTCCCCGCTCACCGCGGCAACCGTCACGAGGTAGCGGACGTCGCCGTCGAGGACCTGGTCCGGCTGTCCGACGATCGTGACCTGGTGCGGTCCCCACGACTCCGGGCTGAACACGAGCGTCACCGCCGGCGCCGGCTCGAAACCTCCCGCGAGGAGGAGGCCCTCGGCCGGGTCGCCGCTCGTCACGGTCACGAACACGTCCTCCTTCGGCGGGTGGATCGAGACCGTGAACGCGGCGGTCGTCCCGGTCTCGCTCGTGGTGAACGGACCGGCGGGATCGACCGTGAGCTCCACGACGTCGTCGTCGAGATTCAGGACCGCGACCGTCCGGGCGGGCAGCCCCGGGTACTCGGGGTCGTCGCCGGTCGGAGGACCGACGGTGACGACGTACGCGACGTCGTCGCCGGCGACCTCGTCGTCCTGCGGGACGACGGTGACCGTCTGCGGGACGCTCCAGCTCAACGGCGTGAACGTGAGCGCCACGCTCGCGGCGGCCGGCAGGCCCCCCGCCGCGACGAGCCCCTCGGCCGGATTGCCGCTCGTCACCGGGATGACGACGTCCGCCGCGGGCGCAGCGTTCAGCACGACCTGGAACGTCGCGGTGGCGCCGTTCTCGACCGTGACGAGCGGGCTCGAGCCGGCGAGCACCGTGAAGCCCGGCGTCTCGTCGTCGACGTTCGTGACCCACACGACCTCCGGCGGGACCGCGCCCCAGGCGTCGCCCTCGAAGCGGGCGACAGGCTGGACCGTCACCGCGTACGTGCGGTCGCCGTCGGTCACCGGATCGTCCACGCCCGCGACCCACACCTCCTGCGGCACCTCCCAGGTCGCCGAGTCGAACCACAGGGAGATGGAGGATCCTCCGTACTGCGGGAACAGGCCCTCGGTCGGATCGGTGCACACGACGGCCACGCTGATCCACCCGCCCGGATCGGCCTTCAGCGCCACCCTGAACTTCGCGATGAAGGGGAGCGCCTCGAAGGTCGTGAGCGCACGGGGGCTCACGGCGACGCCGGGCGCGTCGCCCTCGGAGTTCGTGACCTTCACCGTCAGCCGCGGCGCCGCCGCCCAGGCCGGGTCCTCGCTGTAGGCGACGCCGACCGAGACCGTGTAGACGACGGTCCCGTCGATGACGTGGTCGTCCACCGGCTGCAGGCGATCCGTCGCGGGACGTCCCAGTCGCCCGGGGTGAACGTGAGGACGCGCGCCGCCGCGGCGAGCGCATATCCGGGCGCGAGCACGAGCCCCTCGGTCGGATCGTCGCTCCGCACCTCCACCTCGACCGGCGCCGTCGGGCGCGACAGGAGCACGATGTCGAACGTCGCGGCGGCGCCCCCCTCGACGGTGGCGAGCGACGTCCTCGAGACGACGAGCTGCGCACGCGACGGGGGCTCCGGCGCCGGCGCGTTCTCGTGCCGGCAGCCGAGCGCGAACGCGAGCGCGGCGAGCGCCATCCGCGCCGCGGCCGAGCGCGCGCCGCTCACGGCGGGATCTCCACGGTGTACGTCGCGCTCGCGGTGGGGCCGCGGTTCCCCGCGTCGTCCACCGCGAAGAACGCGAGCGTCGTCGTCCCGGGCCCCGCCCGCAGCCAGAACACCGGGTTCCGGCCAAAGCGCGTGTTCGCCGCGCCCGCGACGGGCGCGGCGCCGTCCGTGGACCAGTAGATGATCCCCGGCTCGTCCGCGGCGAGCGTGACGTACTGCACGGCGGCGTAGCTGCCGGCGGGCGGGTAGGCCGCGGCGGTCGGGGCGCCCGGGTACGGGTCCGGCGGCGGCGCCGGCACGCCCGAGCCGTGGCAGGCGGCGAGCGCGAGGAGCAGGGCGGCGGCGGGGACCCGGGTCACGTGGCGCTCCTCTCCCGCCGTCGATGGAGGTGGAGGGCCCCCGCGAGGGCGAGGGCGGCCGCGAGGACGAGCGCGCGACGTGGGTGCTCGATCGCGACGACACGACGCCGAGGGCGCCGCGCGTCGCCGCGCGCAGCCACGGGTGGCGCGCGATGCCGCGCGCGATCGGAGGCGAGAGCGCGTAGTAAGCGCGGACGAACGCGCGCCCCGGCGCGTTCGTGAGGAGGCACCGGTCGCGGAACCCGCGCAGCACCTCGACCTCCCGCGCGAGCGGCGAGCCGTAGGCGGCGGTGGCGATGAAGCAGTGGGCGCCGTTGTCGGCCCCATCGCCGCCGCCGTTCTGCTGGACGTAGGTGAACCTCGCGGTGCAGGCCCGGTTCTCGGAGAGCGTGACCCGCCCGGCCGGATCGCAGTCGCCGCTCCAGCCATCGAAGATCGACCAGGAGTCGGCCTGGGCGGCGAGCGTCACCGCCGCGTCGGGATCGAAGCGGGCCTGACAATACGGGCCGCAGAGGATCCCGGCGGGCGAGGAGGTCACGGTCCCGTAGCCGGTCCCGGCCTTGCCCACGGTGAGCGTGTACGGGCCGCCGATCTCGACGAGCGTGCCGTCCGCCGAGCACGTCACGAGCGCGCGCGCGCCGTCGGGGCTCATCGCGACGGCGACCGGCTCGTTGCAGACCGGGATCGTGGCGACCACCTGGCGCGTCGCCGTCGAGACGACGCTCACGCTTCCGTCACCGCGGTTCGCGACGTGGAGCCGCCTTCCATCCGGGCTCAGGGCGAGCCCGGTGGGCGCGGCGCCGACCGCGACGACGGCGAGCGTCGAGAGCGCCTCCGCGTCGAGCTCGGTCACCGTCCCGGCGAGCGCGCTCCCGCCCCAGACCCGCCGTCCGTCCGGCGTCACGGCGAGCCCGACGGGCCGCGCGCCGACGGAGATCGCCGCGACCGTCGCGTTCGCCTCCACGTCGAACACGTCGACGACGCCCGCCCCGTGGAAGGCGACGTAGGCCCGCTTCCCGTCGGGGCTCGCGGCGACCCCCTTCGGCGCGGTCCCGGGCCCGCGGCGCAGCGAGGCGACGACCTCTCTCGTCGCGAGGTCCACGACGGAGAGCGCGCCCCCGTCGCGATCGTCCGAGACATAGAGCGTCCGGCCGTCGGGGCTCACCGCGATGCCCTGGGGGTTCACGTGGGTGCCTTCGCCCGCGGCGACCGGGATCGCGTCCACGACGACGTCGAGCGCCGTGTCGAGCACGACGACGCCCGCGGTCCCGGCGGCGACGTAGAGCCGGCGCCCGTCCGGACTCGGCGCGATCCCCTGCACCGGCGCGGCCGCGAGGGCGTCGATCGGCGTCGTCGCGAGCGTGAAGTTCACGCGCAGGTCGATCATCGACACGGTTCCGCTCCCGCCGTTCGCGACGAAGACGCGGCGGCCGTCGGGCCCGAGCGCGACGCCTTCGGGGAGCGCGCCCACCTGGAAGACGGTGTTCTTCGTCTCGCGCGGCGCGCCGGCGCCCGGATCGAACGGGCGAGGGCTCATCGCCGTCCCGTAGGGCGTCGTGACCGCGATCCTCCCCGCCCCGGCGCCGGCCGGGACGCGCGCGACGGCGGTGTCGAGCCCGACCCACTCGAGCGGCGCCGGGACGCCCGCGAAGTCCACGTCGGTCGCGGAGGTCGCCGGCGAGAACCCCCGCCCCACGATCGTCACGAGCGTCCCCGGGGGCCCGCCCGGCGGCGCGATGAAGGCGATGTGCGGTCCGCCCCGTCGGGCGACCTGCGCGCCGGTGAAGGTGCCGGAGGCGCCCGCGAGCGGCTGCGTCCAGAAGCCGCTCGTCGTCCGCCCGACGAGGTCGAGCGCCGTCATCACCCACTCGTTCGGCGCACACGGCGGGCGGTCGATCGTCCCCGAGACGACGTTCGCTTCGCCGAGCGCGCCCGCGATCGTCGCGTCCGGGCAGTCCACGTCGCCGGAGAGGACGAGCGTCCCGGCGACGCCCGCGGCCTCCGAGCGGCTTCGCGTACGTCATCCTACGCCGCTCTACACCGGAGCGGGGGGACACTCGCCCCGCGGCATCTGCGCCACGCGGAGCTCGCCCTCGCGGTCATGCGTCACGGCGCCGCGCGTCGCGACTCGCACGCTTGACCCTGCGGCCGCACCCTGCGACCGTTCACTCCGATGTCCGCGCCGCGCCTCGCCATTCCGGTGCTCGCCGCGCTCGCGCTCGCTATCGGGCCGGGCGCTGCATCGGCCGCGGTCCCGATCGCGATCTATCCGTTCCGCGTCGCGGGGCTCACCGCGGGGCAGCGCTCCGACCTGCACGCGGTGCTCGAGGCGGGGCTCGCCTCCGCGTCCCGTCGCGGCACCGTCCACCCCCGCTCGCCGATCCTGCTCCCGTCCACCTGCGGCGAGGCCCCCGCCGGCGCCTGCCTCGCCGCCGCCGCGAAGGACGGCCTCGTGCTCGCCGGGCGCGGCGAGCTCAAGGGTGGCGGGGTGGTGCTCGTCACCGCCGCGTTGTGGGACGGGAAGGGGGCCCGGACGCGCGAGGTGCGGTTCGTCGTCGACCTCGTCATCCAGAACATGCGGCCGGTGGGCGAGGCGCTCCAGGAGCTCGAGGTCGAGATCGACCCCGACGGCACCGTCGCACACGACAACAAGCCGCTGCCGGCGCGTGATCCGCATGGCCCGACGGGGCCCGCGCTCGTTGCGGCGCCGTCGGCTGAGCCGCCGCCGCCGCCCCCTGCGCCTCCGAGGGACCCGCCGTCCGTGGAGAGGCCGCCGCTGCCGTTCGTGCCGCTGCCGCCCCCGCCGAAGCTGCTCCCACCGAAGGCCGCGCAAGCGAAGCCCGCGCCAGCGAGGGTGACGCTCCCCGCGCCCCCCGCGGCGCGTCCCGCGCTCTGGAAGCGGACGGCCGGGCCGTGGCTCACCGGGATCGGCGCGGCGCTGCTCGCCGGCGGCGCCGCGGTCGGCTACCTCGACCGCGAGCTCGCCCACGACCTCGACGCGAAGCACGCGAGCGGGACGCTCACCGCCGCCGACCGCGCGTCGTTCGATCGGGTGGACCGCTACAACGTGCTCTCCCTCGCCCTCTTCGCAGCGGGCGGCGCGGCAGCGGCCGGGGGAACCTTCATCTGGATCACCGCCCCGGTGGCGCCGGGGCACCCTGCCATGGCCGGCGCGGGGGGCCGGTTCTGATGCGCCCGGGACCGCTCGCGCTCGCCGCGCTGCTCGCGCTCTCCGCACTCGGGCCGGCGTGCCTCTTCGCGCCGAAGGGCCGCTGCGACACCATCGCCGACTGCGACGCCGGCGAGCGGTGCGACGCCGGCGTCTGCGTCGCGACGACGACGCAGATCGGCGGCGGCTCGGGCGGCGGCGTCGATCCGGTGTCGTTCACGACCGTGAACTGGAGCCGCCTCGACGGCCGCGTGGGGACGACCTTCCGCCCGGACTCGGTGGGCGCGGACCCCACCGGCAACGCCGTCGTCGTCGCCGGAGCGCTCGAGGGCGCGTACGCCTTCGGGCCGACGTCGGTCACCACCGGCGCGTTCGTGGTGAAGCGCGCCGCCCTGGGCGCGCTCGGGTGGGCGCGGGCCTTCCCGACCTTCTCGCACGGCGGGTTCCGGACGGCGGTCCTCCCCGGCGGCGACGTGCTCTTCGCCGGCGCCGCGATCGATCCGACGACCGTCGACACGTTCTCCTTCACGCCGCCCGCCGCCGGCGCGCTCGTCCTCGGGCGGCTCGGCGCGACGGGCGCCCTCGTCTGGGCGGTGGCGGTCGCGGACACGCACCCGACGGCGCCGCTCCTCCCCGCCGCGCTCTCGACGCACGGGGCGGACCTGCTCGTCGCCGGGACCGGGAGCGGCGACTTCGGCTGCGGCGACACGGGGAGCGCCGCGTTCGCGGCCTCGCTCTCCGCGGCGGACGGGACCTGCCTCTGGTCGCGCGGGCTCGCGACGCGCACCGTCTCCGATCTCGAGCCGCGCGACACGGGCGAGGTCGCCATCGCCGGCCTCTGCACGCCATCGGGAGCGTCGTTCGATCCCGGCGGCGGGACGAGCTGCACGAAGGGCCTCTTCCTCGCGGTCCTCGACGCGAACGGCCAGACGGTGTGGGCGCGCACGACGAGCGGCGCCGGCCAGATCACCGCCGCCCGTGATCTCGCGGTCGCGCCGGACGGCAGCGCGACGGTCATCGGCGACGCCACGGGCGCGGTCGCGTTCGGCGGCGCCGCGGTCGAGTTCGGCTCCGTGGAGGGCTCGTTCGCGGCGACGTGGAGCCCCGCCGGCGCGCCCCGCTCCGTCGTACGGCCGATCGAGGCGCCCTACGCCGCCGACCCCGACGCCGCCCTGTTCTCCCGCGGCGCCTACGACCGGAAGGGGAAGCTCTGGATCGCCGGACGCTACCTCGGCCAGCCGACGCTCGGGGGGATCCGCTTCAGCGCGTGCCGCCCGCCCGGCTGCCTCTCCGCCACGTTTCTCGCGGTGGTCGAGGGCAACGGCGGCGTGAGCTCGTTCCTCCCCATCCGCGCCGCGGCGGACGCGAGCGGCGTCGCCTACGCGGACGACCTCGTCCTCTGCGCGACGACCGGCACGGTCGCGCACGCGCTCCGCTTCAGCGGGACGACGACCGTGGGCACCACGGCGTGGACCGGGGTCGCGGGCGACCTCGGCGTGCTCCGCCTCGTGCCCTAGCTCTCGCCGTGCGCCGCGCTCGCCGGGCGCGAGCGCGCCGCCGCGAGCGGGCTCGCGCCCGTTCCGCCGAGCGCGCGCTCCACCTGCTCGAGCCAGCCGCGGCCATTCCCGATCACGTCGTCGAGCGACGGCTCATAGCGGATGTCGGGCTCGACCGGCCGGTTCTCGATCCCGTACATCTCGAAGAAGAGGCGGTCCGGGATCTCGCTGCCGCCCGGCCCCGACGCGCGCGCGGGGGTCGCCGCGAGCCCCGACGCGGGGACGACCGGACCGGCCGGCGCGCGGGGCACGCCGAAGGTCGCGTTCGGGATGGCGACGGTGAGGAGCTTCGCCGAGTCGGTGAAGCGCGCGGGGAGCGCGGGCGTCTCCTGCTGGCTCCCTCCGGCGCCCTCGGTCGGACCTCCGACGAGGATCGCCCGCCCCGAGGCGCGCAGGAGCGCGGCGAGCCGATCGCACGCGCTCATGCAGGCGGGCGAGGTGAGCGCGACGACGCGCCCGGAGAAGCCGCCCACCGAAGGGCGCGACCGCAGCGGCGCGGGCACGAACGCGGGGGTGAGCGCGCGGCCGTCGCGGCGCGCCGCGCCTATCGCGTCGAGGACGTGGCGCGGCGCGAGGACGTCCGCGGGCGCCGTGGCGAGCGACGCGCCCGACCGCTCGCGGTAGACCGCCTCGTTGCGCTCCGTCGCGCGCAGGAGCAGCGCGGCCGCGGGCTCGGCCGTGCCGGCGGGCGCGAGCGCCTCCGCGACGGCGGTCGAGTGATCGAGGAACCCACCCTCGTTCCGGCGCAGGTCGAGCACGAGGTCGAGCCGCTTCGCCGCGCAGCCGCGGACGAACTCGTCGACGACCTGCGCGAAGGGCCGCCGTCCCTCGATCCCCGCGAGCCCCTCGGTGTGGAACGAGAGGATCTGCAAGTAGCAGACGGGAGCCGCGGGCGCGCGCTCGAGCGCCCCGAGCCGCACCGCGACCCGGCCGCCGTCGTCGGCGTACTCGCGCAGCGCCGCGGCCGCCGCGGGCGGGACGACGGGCGCCCACGAAGGCGCGCTCCCGGGAGCGGCGCCCGGGCGCGGCCGGACCGCATCCTCGAACCACGGCAGGAGGTCGGTCGCGGGGATCGCGGTCCGGCGCGCCCACGCGGCGGCGACGGGCTGCGCCGCGGCGATGGGCGACACCCACCACGGGAGGTCGATGGTCCGCCGCTCGCCGCCCACCATGACCGTGAGCGTGGCGGTGCGCTTCGCCGGGTGGGCGAAGTCGCGGCGGGTGAGCGCCCCCACCGCGCGCTCGAGCCGCGCCGCGGGCGAGCTGCCCGGCACGAGGGCGCCGAGGGCGAGGGCCGCCTCGGCGACCGGGCGGCCGTCGATCTCTACGACCTCCGCGCCGACGGGGAGCACCTCGAGCGCCCGCTCGCCCGCGAGCCTGCGCAGCGCCGGCTCGAGCGAGGCGACGACGATGCGGCCGGCCGTGCGCCGGAGGCCGAGGCCGAGCGCGACCTGCGGCAGGCGCACGGGTGCGCCGACGAGCAGGTGCCCATCCTGGAAGGCGCCGAGGCACTTCCGGACGCGGTCGTAGAAGCGCAGGGGATCGTCCTCGCGGCCGATCGCGCGCTCGTCCGCGACGCACGCGTCGAGCCGCGCGGCAGAGTCGAACCCGCCACCGAGGAGCGCAGGCTTCTCGTCGAGGAACACGTAGCGCGTGCGCATCGCGTCGCGCAGCTCGCACGCGACCCGGACGCGGTCCTTCGCGGCGCACAGCGGCGCCGCCCCGCAGGACGGCTCGGGCGCCGGCGCCGCCGAGGCGGCGCATGGGTCTGCGAGGGGAGCCGGGCGAGAGACCGGAGCGCCGGCGGGCGAGTCGAGGGTCGCGAGGAGGGTCGAGAGCGCGAGAGCGATGTGCATGCGGTGGTCGGGTGTGCGAGCAGGCCCCACGCTGGAGCGCAGGAGTCCGTGCGCGTACTCACCAACCGGCAGGGGTACGGCGGGATTCCGATCTCGGGGACCCTCGACGTGCAGGCGATAGAGCGGCTGTCCGGTCCTAGAGGACCGGTCACGGTCTCTCACCCGCCGCGCCGACGCGCCTCACGCCACGAACGGCTTCAAAGCTTCCGGGAACGCCGCGACGAGCTCCGCGGGCGCAGACACTTTCCGCCCCTCGACCATCCCCTCGAGCATCTTCGCGTTCGCCGCAGCCTGCCCGCGGAAGTGATTGTTCGTGACGACGTACACGTCCGGCGCGCGCGCGGATCCGGCGAGCTCCTTCACGCGCTCCGCCCAGGGCTCGAGCTCACCTTGCGTGTACAGGTAATCGTAGCGTGCGTCGCGCCCCGCGCCCTTGCGGAACCAGTCGCGGTAGTTCCGGCCGTGGACGCGGACGTACGCCACTGGGGAGGTGACGCGCGCGCCCGGGCGGATCGACGCGTGGAAGAGCGGCTGGTCCACGTTCACGATCCCTGCGCCGGCCCGCGCGAGCTCGTCGAGGACGTCGGGCACGTCCCAGGAGACGTGGCGCACCTCGACGACGAGCGGCAGGCCGGCGAACGCGTCGAGCACCCCGCGCAGCCACTCCTCGCTCTCGGGCGCCCGCTTGAACGACCAGGGGAACTGGAGCAGGACCGCCCCGAGCCGTCCCTCCTGCGCGAGCCGGTCGGGCGCGGCGCGCGCCGCCGTCACGTCCTCGGCGGTGAACGCCTCGCTCCGGTCGTGGGTGAAGCGTCGCCAGAGCTTCGCGCCGAACCGGAAGGCGGGTGCGTCGCCGACCCGCTCGCACCAGCGCGCCGCCACGTCGGCGGAGAACGGCCGGTAGAAGGTCGAGTTCACCTCGACCGTCGTGAAGTGGCGAGCGAGGTGGCGCAGCCGGTCGAAGCTGCGGGGCGCGCCCCGCGGATACACGACGCCCGCCCAGTCCGGATACTCCCACCCCGCCGGCCCGAAGCGGATCACTCCTCCCCCCCCGCGATCCGCTAACCCGCGCCTCCTCGCGCGGCAACCGCGCGCCGCGCCCGAGAACCCTTCGGGTCCGGGTCCTCGCCGCCAGTCGACCCTTCGTCCGGGCGCGGGTTAAGATTCGAGACCGACCGGAGCCCCATGGCGAAGCGTGGAAAGACGCCGCACGAAGAGGAGCACGAGGCGACCTCGACGGCCGTGCCGCGGTTCCCATCCGCCTCGGCGAAGCACGCGTACCTCCTCGTCCTCGCGGGGCCGCAGTTCGGCGAGATCTTCCCGCTCGCGTCCGGGCGCGAGCTGCTGCTCGGCCGGCGCGACGACGCCGACGTGGGGATCCGCGACGACGGCGTCTCTCGCCGGCACGCCACGGTCCGGGTGGAGGGCGAGGGGGCGCTCGTGAGCGACCTCGGGAGCGCGAACGGGACCTACGTGGACGGCCGCCGCGTTCCGGAGGCGCACGTCCGCGACGGCGCGCGGATCCAGGTGGGCGGCCAGACGACGCTCAAGTTCATCTGGGCGGACGAGCTCGACGCCCGGTACCAGATGAGGCTCGCCGAGGGCGCGCTGCAGGACGCCCTCACCGGCCTCTACAACCGCCGCCACCTGGACGAGCGGCTCGCCTCCGAGCTCGCCGCGGCGCAGCGCCACGGGCGCCCGGTGTCGCTCCTCATGGTGGACATCGATCACTTCAAGGCGGTGAACGACGAGCACGGCCACCTCGCCGGCGACGAGGCGCTCAAGATGGTCGCGTTCGTGCTGCGCGGCGCGGTCCGCAAGGAGGACGTCCTCGCCCGCTACGGCGGCGAGGAGTTCGTGGTCATCGCCCGCGAGACGGCGCTCGACGGCGCCCGCGCCCTCGCCGAGCGGATCCGGCGCGCGGTCGAGCGGAGCCACTGCGCCTGGCAAGGGCGGGAGCTCGGCCTGACGGTCTCCATCGGCCTCACGGTGTCGGTTGGGCTCACCGAGTTCGTGCCCGGCCGCTCCGAGCGCGAGGTGCTCGAGGCGGCGGACCGGGCGCTCTACACCGCGAAGCAGCAGGGGCGGAACCGCGTCGTCGCGCTGCCGCTCGAGCCGGGCCCCCCGTAAAGATCTCGTCCGGACGCGGGACGCGGAGATCCGGATCGACCGCTGTTGAAGAACCTACTCGGGCGGCGGCAGACCTCTCGGCCCAGTTCTCCCTCGCCCCCGGCGCTGGCCCCTCAGGATTCGTCACATTCCGGTCGCGCGATCGGACCTCGCGTTTCGCGGAGGAGCGCCGGACGGAGCGTAAGTCGTCTCTCCGGGGCATCGAGGGAGCGCTGCGGGCGAAGCGTCGCCGCGGGACCAAACCGTTCCGGCAAGATCGGCTCACCCGCCGTCCA